>Ga0315899_10008042_pt1 | contig 11316 bp, 11 predicted proteins | sample LakEriMetagenome_2_FD_203518 | JGI IMG/M metagenome (GOLD analysis project Ga0315899, IMG submission 203518) | Freshwater fungal communities from buoy surface, Lake Erie, Ohio, United States - Buoy 4 MA112 | ecosystem: Environmental > Aquatic > Freshwater > Lake | place: USA: Lake Erie, Ohio...
AGGATTTAGGCTTGACTCACTGGAGCACGTGGCCGGAATATCGCATCGACTGCTCCAATGCCTAGTGTGTGTGTGTGTGTGTGTGTGTGTGTGTGTGTGTGTGTGTGTGTGTGTGTGTGTGTGTGTTGTGCAGTGTCAGTGAACACTTCTGGTCTTTGATAGTCATGCCAACGCCTGCTCTTAGGTCTAAGAGAAAAAAAAAACGGTAAGCACCTGTGCAAGATAGATGCCCGTAGTAAGAGAACACATTAGTAAGTAGTAAGAGAACACACTAGTAAGTGGTACGAGAACGCATTAGTAAGCACCTGTGCAAGATAGATGCCCGCGCCGTGGGCTTTCCCGTGGACCATATGCTCTGTATCGCTCATTACCTGGGTTTAGGGTTTAGTTCTGTGTTAGGTCTCTTTTGAATGCAGTTTAGGGCTTTTTTGCTCTTACATATGCTCTGTATCGTTCATTACCTGCCAATGGTGTTAGGTCTCTTTTGGATGCAGTTTAGGGCTCTTTTGCTGTTACATATGCTCCGTATCGCTCATTACCTGCCTCCACGGCCTCCCTCGGACTGAGCGTGCACGCGCACTTTGCGACGGCGTGCCGAATTGCTCGCCCTGTCATGGCGACACTCGCGTTGCATGCACGCAACTCTCTCGCTCGCTCGCTCGCTCTCTGAGCGGCGCTTTCTCGCCTCATTCTCTCTTTCTCTCACTCACACACCTTGAGCCCAGTCGCGATGATTCCGGGCCAGTTCTTCAAGGGTGAGCCGTGCCAGGCAAAGAAGGACTCGCCGCCCTCTTTCGCTTTGGCCCCTTGGAAGGCGAGCTCGCGCTGCGCGCTGGCGACCGCGGGCATGCTCACACGGCACGCGTAGCGCAGCGTCTGCATGTGGGATATGAAGGAAGCGAATCCGGGCAGCTCTCCGCCGCCGAGGCACGGTTTCAGCCCAAACCCCTGGCACAGGTTGTCTGCGGCCTTATTGGCAGCTTCGTTTTCGGCCTCCGACAGCGGCTGGAACTCGCGCTCCCAGCGATCAAGGCGGATAGAATCCGCGCGCATGAGGGTGTAGTCGAGGAGTGCGAGCCGCCGTCGAAGCGCGGCCGATAGAATCATGACCCGTTGCAGCCGGTCCTGCCGCTCGCGCTCCTCCGCGCCCACCATCTGCGCCCACAGGGACCCGGTTTCGCTCTGCAGCCGCCGCATTTTGTCGCGGGCCTGGCGCTCCTCTTGCCGCAGTGTCTCCGGCGCAAAATTGCGCTTCCGTTTGAGCGCGGCCCAGGACGGCGGCGGCGCGCGGCCGCTCATGCCGTCCGTGGCGACCGCGACGCCGACCACCGCACCGTGATCCACAGACATTTCGGTTCGCGGTGGCGTGTTTGCTACGAACTGATTTACACCTCTTACTACACCCCTGCAGCAGCGTGTCAAGCATGGCAGTACAATCTTAGCCTGTAAGCCTTATCAGGAGGCAAGGCGCTGTCAACACACCGCGGACCAAGCAGTCTCGCGCCTGTTCGTGCCTCGTGGCTGCGCCCCGCCAGCAGGCCTGCTGCCCGCGATGATTCGACAGCGAAGCGCGACGGTGTTGTCGCGTGACGGGTTGACGTTGGCGCGTGACGGGTCACCAACGTCCTCCGAATCCGAGGAACCTGCGGCCGCGGGCGGCTCCTCCTCGCCGGGCTCCTCCTCGCGTTGCGCATCGCCAACCCGCCGCGGAAACTCGCGCTTACAGTTCTTTGCGGTGGACGTGCGGCCAGACTCGCCTGCGCAGCGACGGGACAAGATCATGCCGTACGGAGCAGGGCTCGAACGGATACCTTCAGGTGAGCTGGGCGACATGTGTGACATGGGCGACAGGGGAGTTGCGTTGTTTGGGCATCGACGAGGTCGCCGTTTGGCAGCCGTTGGTGTAGCATCCATTGTCATCCTCTGCTGCGTCGTCTCGCGCAGTTCCTCCCTGGCGCTCGCAGTGAATGGAGAAGGAAATGATGCCGCGGGCAGACGTTCGGCTCCTGCGAGCTGGCAGGGGATCGCATCGCCTGGGGCGGAGTCGGGGGACAAACACGGGCTCCGGCCCTTTCGCATGCTCACAGTCTGCACGGGCAACACCTGCAGAAGCCCGATGATGATGGCGTTGCTCAGGATGGAGCTCCAGAGGCTCGGGCTCAAGAACATCCTGGTGGAGTCTGCAGGCACGGGCGAGAAAGCGGCGTTATTTCGGCCAGCATCACCGCATGCTCTGACGCTGTTCCCTGAGCAACTCAAGGACCACCGGAGCCGCAGAATAACAGAGAAGCACTTGTCCGTCTACGACCGCATTTTCTGCATGACCGATGCGCACAAGGACGCCGTTGTCGAGCAGTGCATGCAGGAGGCCAAAAATGCGTCATATCTGCGGCACAAGGGGGGGGGGGCTCGGAATGTCGCGGTGCCTGAGGAAGAATCCCGGACGCCGCAGGGGGGCGCTGCGATGGACTCACGCGAGACAGTTGCCGGCGCCAGCAGCAGCAGCAACGTGTCGGCCTTCGAAGCTGGCGCGCACACACGCATGGAGACGGGTGCTCCAGTGGCTGATGTGTCGGATTGGGAGGCGCTCGGGGAGAGGGACGGTGTGGAGCCTGAGGAGGCGGGGGAGGAGGCGTGCAATGAGCGCGTGTCTGTGTTTCCCGGTGGGCTCGACGACCCTTATAATAAGTCCTTCGCTGAGTACGACGAGTGCGCGCACCGGTTGCGCGGGTGGGTCTCAGAGGTTATGGCAACGCTCCCTTTGCTGCTGAGGGGCCGGGAGCAGGCAAGTGCGATCAAAAGAGGAAGAAGAGCTGGTGCGGGCTCACAGGACCAGGATTCGATGCACGAGGTGTAAATCGTGAAGAGGTCAACGCCGCTGCATTGGTCATTAGTCACTATATATTTCAAAGGCGGCACTCGCTTCCCGCTTCCACCGCCCGATCTTTAGAAGAGAGCGGTCGGAAAGTGCAATCAAATCACTCTTCACCCCTGAAACGCGTGCTCCACCAAATGGTACGTCTGGAGGTTAATGGCATCGGAAACCGCAGGCGGGCGTGAGGTTAACCCGCCAAGAGAGAAGTTTTGGACTTGATTATTACGATCCGAATTCGCTTTGCGCTGGATCCAAATTTCTTATTACGTAGGATGGAAATTCGCCGAGAGCTGAGTGTTGACCGTACTAGCGAAATAGGGTGTGATTCACTAGAGTGCGGGGTCACGAATATGTGATCACGTCCCTCTTAGAAATTCGCCGAGAGTTGAGTGTTCACCGTACTGGCGACTGGAGGGGGATAATCAGACCTAGACTGGGCAGGAATGCTCGGAGGAGACCTAGTAAATACACGGAAAACATCATTTAGCTGAAATTTACTACATATGGGCGGGGTTCCGCGAATAACCTTTAAAACATTTCCTCTGAATCAGGTGGCCAGTACGGTACGCTCTTTTCATACAAATACCAATACACGCACAGAGACGCCCACAAAAAGACATACCTATTCCCAATTCTTATCCTTGACTCAAAATGTAAGTAACCTATCCAGACTGCACTTCAATGCCCATAGCCCATACCTCCATACGGGCCACCGTACCCAATTCCCATCCCGTACCCCATGCCATACGGGGATCCGCCATATGGATTCCCGCCATATGGACTTGGTTGCGACGTGGCAGGGCGCACCTGCTGTAGGTATGTGCCGACACCGCACACAGAGCTTGTGTTAAGAGCAACAACACAATCCAAAGTTTGGATTTTCACAGACACTCCGGCACAGGGTCCGAGAGGTCACCAACAAAAAAAAACACTCTCAGGTCCATTATAGCAACGTGGCAACTGCACAACACATATGAGGTCAGAAGCACCTGTTGCTGTTGCTGAGAATAGGCTCCTTGTCCACCGTATTGTACAGGTCTAATTTGATTACCCGGCTGATTATGTACGCTTGCGTTTGGTGATCTATTTGGGTTTGAGGTTGGTGTACGAGATCCTGAGCATTTGAGCGCGGACATCAGAAAGAGTACACATACCAGCAGCATGTGCTGTTTTGGTGGGTACAAGGGGCTAACACACCACAAACATCAGCAAAGCATTAATGGTTGGTCTGAATCTTTGAGCCTAAAATTCTAACATAGAAATCGCAAAGCTGCATCACAGACCCGCAGCAGTGTGGTTAGGTGTCTGGGAGGTTGGTCGAACGTTGGTGGCGTTGCCGGTTAGACCCACAGCGGTGTGGTTGAGAGGCTGGGAAGTGGGTCTGACGTTGGTGGCGTTTGCCAGTGGCTGAGAGGTTGGTCTAACATTGGTGGCGTTGACCGTCGGAATGGGGGCTGCAGCGCGACTGGGTTGGGGAGCAGACTTCTCCGTTGCGGGCTGCGTAGTGGAGGTAGTGGTGCGCAGTCTCGGCACATCGACGTAAGGCTGCACCGTCTGTGTCTGACGAAGTTTGTAGGATTAAAAGCATGGTTACATCCCATCATGCAATTCAACAGCATGCAACCAATACATCGAAACAAGTGTGAGCAGGGGTCTTCCTAGAGAGCGCCAATCAATTAAGGCGAACCGAACAAATAGATCACTATTCATTCAAGAATCCAATTGTTAAACGATAGTCAACACATAATGTTTGTTTCACCTGAGCAGGCGGCAAAAATGAATGTGGACTTGGACGTGTGCTGACTTCCACCCCGCAGGAGTCAGTTCGGGGAAGCTTCCGATCCCCGTTGCCCGCATACTTTGAATATGGACCAGGTATCTCATCATCGTCATCTTCTCCAGCCTGAAGACCAGCGACTTCCAGGGGATGCTCTGCCGTACGCCCTGCACCCATATGCGCAGGCGATTTGCCTGCGCTGTGCTCCCTCGGCGCAGGCGACTTGATCCTCTGCACACATTCATACATCCAGACGCGCGCACATACACGTGCACAAAATATATTCTCACGTGAGCACCTGATATGAGTATCATGCACCACCAACAGGGCCCACGCCGGCAGCACCGGCACACCATTTCTTCCTCGGATGCGTTGCCGCTGCTTCCTTGGATGGTGTGCAAGCAGCCACGAGCGCGGCAGCGCCGCGGCGCGGCAGGCGCTGCGAGCAGGTAGCGAGACTCCAGAAAGGTGCACAGACACTGCTTCCTTGCCTAACGCCAGAGGCACACGAGCGCCAGCGGCGCCTGTTTGCTCCGGACGTTAAGCGCCATTTTTCCGGCAACGCACCTAAGACCGGCAACGTTCCTAACGACCGGCAACGTTCCCAACGCCGCAACGTTCCTAACGCCGGCGCGCCGCGCCGCGCCGAGCTGCACAGACTTGTGGCTGCTTGCAGACCATATAAGGAGCATGCGTGTGCCAGCACTGACGGCATGGGCGCGTTGGAGGGAAGATACCTGAATCTCTGCTTCAAGCGTGGCTGTCTTAGAGCGCAGCATGCGCAGCTCCTCGTTGACAGCACCCCCCCCTCTATCGGCATTTTCCATTTGGATGGAGATGAGAGCGTTGAGCTTCTGATTTGTTTGCTGAACCACGTTTCGTAGCGACTGGTTTTCTGTGCGCAACCCTTCCGTCTCCGCCCGCGAGTCCATCAACTGGTATCATGAGGAAGTATGTATCAGGCAACGTCATGGGAATATACGTCCAACGCACGCGATGCATATGGTATATTCAATCTTGGCTATTTGTGACAGCAATCGATTCCTCGTATACTGAACGCCATGATGATCACAAATACCTGCTTATTGAGCTCAACTATGCGCTCATTCTTGGCTTCAACGCGATCCTTCAGCACTTCCTCCAAATCCTTCAGCCGCTGTGCAAGTGAGCTCTGCATGCATGCGTGCGCAGGCAATGAAAATCCAAATGTTTTTTCGTTTTCATCGCGGTCACAGTCATTTATGCGTTCAAGCTGCTTGAGTGACAAAACCATGGATGTTTGAGTACGTTTCTGCTTTCGCTCGCTGACACGTTGCTGGCGCGTGTCCAGACACACGCAGCACAGCATGATATCACAATGCATTCACGCACGCACACCTGCAGGTCGCGGCTCTTAGCCTTGACATCGTGAACCTGAGCGTCCTTCTCGCCTATCAATTTCTGTAGCTGCGCAACCTGCATACGCAAAGAACGCAGCATGCACGTTTTTGCTTGTGAAAACCCTCGACAATATGTTCAAACTGTTACCGAACTAATGAGAGCAGACGTCGAGTAATCTTGCATGCTGAAAAAAGGCGACCTGCTTTTGAAGCATCTCGTTCTCTTGCGCCATCTGTGCATTCCCCGGCGTGGGCCCATTATTTGTCCTGTCACATTTTCATGTCACGACTTGAATCATTTCATGGCCAGCCATTTCCACTTGCAGGTGGCAAACCGTTTCATCACGGCACAAGAGCGGGCAGGCGAAAAAAAGACATACCGCGACCGGTTCTTCATTGCGTGCTGCAATTCAGCGTTCTCGGTTTCGAGCTCTGCAACCTTCTTCTGGAGCGCACCTATGTTGACCTGCGCTGACACGTGTGCCTTGACTTCGTCGGAGCTGAGCCTTTGCAAATTACCCTTTCCAACGTTTTCCGAGAGGTTCTTATTGTCAGCTTCGAGCTGTGCAATGCGTGAATCAAGATGCTTGCAGCGTTCCGCCATGTGTACGTAGTCGGCAGTCCCGCGCAGGAGCGACACTGCCACACAGAGCAGAACGTGTGTGTAGTGATCGGGTAGGGTTAGACGTGCATCACTCTTGTCAGTTAGTTTGTTTACGGGGCTAGCCCAGCCTTCTCACACGGCTTGCACGGCATGCAGCCGGACCTGTAAAGCGCTGTGCAGAGCCGTTCTTTTTGAAGGTTATCGGCACAAAAGTTCCCTGCGTACCCAAAATGAGGTCGCGTGCGCGTTTGAAATCATATGTCTGCACAGTGACATTCAAGAAGTCAGCGCGCCAACTCTCAGTGGACAGCAAAGACCGACGTGTGGACTGCGCCAAAACAGCCAAGGCCGAACAGGATCGCACGCACCTCCTCTCCGTCGACGGCCACGATCTGGTCGCCAATCGTAATTTGCTTAGAGTAGGCCGCTGCGCAGCCCGGGCGTAGGCTCGTGATAATCATGCGCTGGGAATCGAACTCCATACCAACGCCTACCAAGGCGCCTTGTGCAGTGCTGTCCCCACATCGAGCAAGTAGCCGTGGGCCAATCAGGGAATCGGCACACTGCGAGACCGACATGGAGGAAAGGCGCACGCGCAGTTGTGTTCATGTGAGGCGGGCCCGTGGGGCTGTGTTGCAGGGCTCTGCTCACCTGTTCGGACGAGACGAGCTCTGGGCCACAGGCTGCGGGTCCATCGGTCGGTGATGCCCGGCCGCGGCCCTGTTGACGGTTGGCGTGCTGGTCTGCTTTGGTGTGCCGGCACCTGCGCAACAGATGCAAATTCGTAAGCACACCGTCTGCGCGCTGACACCCGCACGGCGCGCAATTGCAAAGCGGGGCCGCCGCGCTGAGGGCCCGGGCACGCTTGCCTGTCTTTGCCGGCGGTGACGGCTTGCTGGTGGAGGATTGGGCAGTTTGTTCGGGAGTCGCTGGCTGCTTGGCAGCCGAGGTAGCCGGGCGCGCTCCTGCCGGCGACATGCATATCGACTGAAAAGTGTTGGGGACCGGAGTCAGTGCGAGGGCGGCCAAGGGGAAGGGAGGACGCGAGCAGGCGGGCGGCGCGGGCGATAGCAAAACCTGGGGCATCGGCGACGATCGCGGCCGATGTATGCCCATTCCTGGCGAGGCCATCATCGCCTCGAACGCCCGCGCGCACACACTGGCACACACGCGCGGGCTGTGCCGGTTTCCTGGGTGTTCCTACTACTGTACCTACAACGGTAGGAACACCAGAGAAATGCGAGACGCAGGCTGAGCCGCGGCGGCCCGGGGGTGGACACTCAGGATGGGACAGGTTCCCTGTCCAGCGGCGCCGCCGGCGCGGCTGTCTGGGTTCCCTGTCGCAGCAGCTGTCGCGGTGTCTTGCTGCTTTCTCTAACGATATCAACCACGACGGCCTGCATTCCAGCTGGTGTTGCAATTGTGTTGTGGCGGAATAAGAAATACTATTTGCCTTTCTTGTTTTGTTATTTGCTACTTTTTCGTGGCACAGCAGAGCACGTATAGACGCTGACTCGTTCTCTCACGGGCAATTTACTCTGGTTCGTTCTCTCTTTACCACACACGCGCCGATTGCCCAGGGCCGTGTGCACCAGCAGGAGGGAGCAAAAGCGGAGGCCGGGCACGGTGACTCCAAAGGGAGTCGCAGGCTGACAACGGAGGTGTTGGAATGCCCGCACGGTGCGTGCGGATCTGCGCCAGGGTTGTGGGTTTCCGTTCGAACTCCTGGCAGCCGACCACAAGAGGAATGTATCTTTCAGAGGAACGAATCGTTATAACGACTCACTGGCGCCCCCCGTTGCCAGGACCTCGCGTCCTGATTTACCACCCCAGACACATGATGGCCCACTGAGATCGTGGGAAAGTCGCAGTTTCCAGGGCAAAGACCCTCAGAGAGAGAGCGTGCGCGACCTACACAAGTCTTGTCATACCAGCCGCCCCCCCAACCACACACTGTCACGAACACAGTTTTGCACCCACACACAATCCGCCTTCTCCTGATCCAGCAGTGGCGCTTACGACAGAAGCGCTAGGCGTGCACATTAAACCTGTGCAGAGTGTGGCCGCCCGCTGAGCAAGAAACGGAATGGCGGGATGAGGAGCAGGAGGATCATGAGGAGGAGCAGAGCAGTAGAGCAGTAGGTCACGTGCCCGGGAACAATGTGTGTGCCGTGTGGTTGTTTTTTACCACTGAAAATAAAGTCTAAAGACAGAGAGACCCCCCATGGTTAGCACAACCCCCGAAAGGTCTGGACCGCTGCCGCACCAGCAACGGGCTTGCGCTTCTACAAACTGTTCTGAAAGCTTACGAGGCGCCGCCGGGGGCGTTGGCATCGAAGGGCGCGAGGTTCGACCACTCGCGGCCGATGTACGAGGCCGTCATCAGAGTATCGTTGGCACCGTCGTCCTTGTACTTGCCCTGCCAACCATCTCCGGAATCAGCATGTTGCATCATCTGTGCACCGACGAAACCCATGCCCGGTGCCGAAACGCCACCCATCAAAAGCCGTGAAACGGAGTTTCCCGCGCTTCGAAGGAACAGGTCACGCAGGAAGGGTTCGTGAACTGCCTCAACGGAAGGCACAAGTCGTTGGCGAGCACAATCTTACCAGGCAGTAGATGTTGCCGGGTTGGGCCGTCGTTGCTCCGGCGACGGTCACTGCGCATGCTGCAACACGAGGACACGACTGATCGTCAGTGCTGATCAACGCAGGCGGTGAGAACGACTGCATCAATCTTCCTCGACCGCTCCTCTCCAGCTTCACGCAGGCTGTTGCTGTCCCCAGAGACGCGCAGCAGCGTAGCACGGCGTGCGTGCACGCACGCACACACTCGCGTCGCAGGTGTTTGTGTGCGTGTGTCTGTCTGTCTTCTGCCTGCCTGTCAGCCAGTTCTTAAGCCATTGTGTGAATGGTAGCATGCACACACTCTCAACAAACATAGGGATCTAGCACTTACAATCCATGGTCACGGCTGCAAAGACGTTGTAGCCCTGGGTGGGCACCTTTGTGGTGCCATCGGCATCGTGGCCTGCGTCGTCGTAGGCGAGCGCCACGAACTGCTCTCGCACCCGTCAGACACGTCAGCGCTCATGTGCGGGCAGCGCAGAATGACGCAGTGTGCGGCGCCCGCTGCGCCCCATGGCCGTGCGTCGCCCCAGCCTGGAGGTGCGGCGCACAGGCTGGGCAGCGTATGCGCCGCGCAAGGGCTGGGCAGCGTGTGCGCCGCTGCTGCCTGCTGGCCGCTGACTATGCGGCGCTGGGCACTGCCCCACGGGGTCCGGTGCTCGCCCGGGCCGACTCTCAACGACCTGCCGAGCCAATTGGAACACCATTGTGTCGGAAATAGTCAGAGTCCAATGATTTTTTTGTTTTTTTTACAACTTTCGGGAGCAGACGGGGGTGCACCGTGAATGTTAGGGGGTGACCGACGGGGTCTCCGCGCGCAAAAATGGGCTTGTACAGAGCAATTTTTACGCTCTACACGAAGCAATAAAAATCAATGCTGGGTAACCCGTCGGTCACTTTCAATTTAGACCGGTACAATCTTCTACGGACCAGTATGGCTGAACGAACTTCCGATATGACTAACGATATTAGACAGGTTCCAAAAAATTATGTTCCTTGCCAAAAACGGCCATGTTCGTGGCAAACGTCGTTCGAAACTCTACAAAGTCTTGAACAACGCTCTGCGTTTGCGATACACTCCAGGACGGGCGCCTGCTGACCCTGGCCAGTGCGCAATGCGAGCAGGCTAGTAGAGCCCGGCCAGATAACACCACGGGGAGCAAAGCAAGCCCACCGATGACTATGGAGCGGCCGCAGACAGCTCGCACCCCGCGGAGAGGCGCGGTGAGCCCCTACAATGCGCTGCCGGGCAATGCGGACGTGCTCGGGCTCCAAGTGCGCCCCAAGACCGCGCACTTCCCCGTGCCGAGCGCGCCAGTCGCGGAGGGCGTGGGCAGGGCGGTATACGTGCGGGCGCCTCGGCCCCCGGGGGCTCTTCGCGAGTACGCCCCTCTGCGACCACGTGCGCAGAGCGGGCAGGCGCAGGGCAACGGGAAGGCCTGGCAGGAGGACTCGGAGGGCGATGAGACGGACTACGCTGTGTGCCACCAGGGCAGGCCAACGTCGGCCCATATCTCGATGGGCCAGCCGGGAGCGCGGAGGAAGCAGCCCCCACTGTCAGCGCGCGGCCGCATGCAGTCAGTCGGCGCGCCGGACTCCAGGGCAGACGCGCTCAGCAGGAGAGCTTCGGCGGGCGGGCAAGACCGGGAATCAATCTACGAAGATTATGAGTCCGTCTACGAAGACGAAGACGGGGGCACCGAGGAAGTTGCTATCTTCCCCGCGCCCAACAAAGCTGCGTTCATACCGCCCCAGCCGCTGATGCAGGACCCCAGTCCGCGCCGTCGTCCGATGAGTGCCTGTGTGCCGGTTCCCAGCGGAAGAGACACGCGCACGAAGTCGTCCCCTGCCGAGAAGGACGCGCAACCCCCGCTTCCATCGGAGCGGGCACGCGGCGCGACGCCGTCGCGGAGCGCGATGCTGAAAGACTTGGCGCCAGTGATGACAGCGATCGCCAGTCTGACACATGAGACCAACGTCGGAAAGTTAGCGCGACAGATAGATGCTGTGTTGCTCGTGTTGCTGGAGGCAGATGCAAGCAGGCTGGCGGTGTA
>Ga0315899_10008045_pt1 | contig 11315 bp, 14 predicted proteins | sample LakEriMetagenome_2_FD_203518 | JGI IMG/M metagenome (GOLD analysis project Ga0315899, IMG submission 203518) | Freshwater fungal communities from buoy surface, Lake Erie, Ohio, United States - Buoy 4 MA112 | ecosystem: Environmental > Aquatic > Freshwater > Lake | place: USA: Lake Erie, Ohio...
TTCAGTTTAGGATAGGCATTGCTGTTCAGGACAGCTTTCTTACCGATAGCGCTATCACCCACCTCACCATCTAACACCTTCTTAGGAATTAGTGATGAGTCTGAGTCTATAATCACTAGATCTACCTCTCCAGTGTTAATCATTTCCATAGCAATGTTAAAGCCCTCTTCGCCACATGCTGGCTGAGCAATTAACATCTTAGTGGTATCAACACCTAGGGCCTGGAAATAGTTTTTATCAACGGCATGCTCGCCATCTATATACAATACAGTGCCTCCTTTCTTTTGGCATTCTGCTGCAGCGTGACCACAGATGGTTGACTTGCCTGTACCTTCCCATCCCATGAGTTCGTACAATCGTCCTTTTACAAATCCACCAACACCGAGTGTAATATAATCAAAGCCTACACTTCCTGTGCTGATGACATCATAGTCACCGCTTGTCTTGCTGTCTAGTGCTAACACTGTGCCTACACCATACGTTTTGTTTAATTTGTCTAATGCTTCTTGGAATTTGCTCTTTGATTCAGAGCTTTCTTGTTTTGCTTTTGCCATGTGTGTTGTTTAAAATTGTACCTACAAATATAACGATTTTCCCCTGGAAAACCTAATGTTTTTTACAAAAAAATAGCCCCAGTGTAGACACACCAGGGCTCCATTATTAACCTAAACCATTACTAATTTTCTTTAAGCTTTCGCTCTCCTTTCTTATACTTAGGATCAAAAGGACAATGCCTACATTTCCCTCCACAGCAACTTCCACGTTCCTTGTGGTAGAGTTCTGTAAACACCACTTTACCGTTTTCTAAGTAGTAGTGTACACCTTGTATAAACTCTTTCTTATTCAACGGCACATGCCCCTCCTGCGCAAGCTGCCACTTGACCAAACTCCACTGTATCATCTAGCTCTGTCACCTTAGTGAGATCTATTGTATGCAGTGTAGCAAGTCTTGTGTTATATTCTTCTTCTGTGATGTCTTCGAAAGGAGCTTGTTTGTAAGTGTGTCCAAAGTAAGGGAGCACTGACAAACCGTTGTAATATTCTTTATTAGCCCACATCCAATCTCCTACATCTACCCATTCTTCTTCTTTAATGCTCACTGTAGCACTAACATTATGTGTATTGTCTCCTGTGTTATGTCCAGCATTGATCCATTGTGTAGCAAACTTCTTAACACGCTCTAGCGTATCAAGAGGACTCTCTGTTCTAAATATAGATCCTTCAGGAGCTTTAACAGGAATACGTACACACACTGTATCATGTGGTCTAAGTACGTCATCCTCAACCAGCTCTGGGTGATTAACAATCAGATAGCTAGCTATGTCTTCATTCTTACCAAAGCGCATTGTGCGTAGGTAGTGTGGAGCATGCCATGCATGAATGCCTGATGCTGTTCCAAGCACTAAGCTTGTTGTACCAGAAGGCTTAATACATGTTACACGAGCTGCTTCATTGGTGCCAATCTTCTCACTGATAACAGCGTTGGTTAGTTTGGCTACATGTGCTGCTGCTTCCAAGCTATATTTCAGAATTTCTCCTGAACCAATACCAGTCATACCTATTCCAAGGAGGGCATCTTTCTGAGTGGTTTTCTGCCATATAGGCCTTAGGTAGTGGAAATCTGTAAATCCAGCCTGTAGAGTTCCAAAGAACGCAGCTGCTGTAACACGGTCATTCAGGTCTTCCTGATTAACCACATCACTTACATTCACCTCACACAGGTTACAGAACTGGTAGGGTCTAAGAGCAATCTCACAACATGGGTTGGTTCCCCAGTCTAGATTATTAGTCCAATAGATTCCAGGTTCCCCAGATCCAGAAGCTTCAATTCTCTTCCAAAGGGAGTTGAATTCTCCTTCTCCCATAGAACCTCTCTCAAGTACAGCACTATTGTTAGCTCTACCACGCTGTTCGTTAGTCTCCCACCAATTACCATACTTACATGTAATCATTTCCTCATCATCATGGCTAAACAGGGCAATCATGGCAGATCTACGGATACCACCAGCTAGAACACTGTTTGCTATGTGACACATGATATCATGGCATTGTAATGGCGTTAGCTTATCACCAGGGTTCAATGGGCTCATAATGGCATCAATATGGGCTAAACATATCTTCAAGGGTTCAGGACCAGGAGCTTTACCTCCAGCCGTAATCAACCTAGCACCCTTCTTACGAATGGCTCTAAAGTCAAACTTAGGCATAAACCCTCCCTCTAGATAGGCTTTCATTAAGACCTTTACAGCGTCTGCCCACCCCATGATAGAATCCTCAATCAGGTAGTTACGCACCTTTCCAGGCTTTGTAACAGCTGGGAGCTGTGCAACATGCTGTTTCTGAATGCTATAGCCTACACCTGTACCACCTAATAGCAAGAACATAGTCTCACTAAAGCTGTGGATACTGTCAATTGGCAGATAGCAACAGTTATAGATCCTTGAATTGTTCACCTCTGCAGCTGGTCCAGCGAATTGAAGAGCTCTCATAGAAGGCAACACCTTCTTCTGTCTGATAAACTGTGAGGTTTCTGCAATCTGGTCTTCTAGTTTTGGATACTTCTTAACCATCATCTGTGCATACCTGTCAATAATCTCGTCCCAGGTTTCTCTTCTTTTTAACTCTGGAACATACTTTGCATACTTACTAAATACCGTCAATTTACTCAACGCATCCAATCCTAAATCCATAAAATTTTGTATTTTTTAAAGGGTGAAAACTAAAGGGTCGCAAATTTAACTCATGACCACTTAAATTCCAAGAGAAACGAAAAATTCTAGCTAACTAATTTCCTTATTAGTGCGCCTAACTCTTGGTTATTTGGATGGTCTTTAACCAACCTAGTTATTTCCCTATTCAGATACATAATCTTCTCGATGTATAGGGTGGCATCCATCAGTTCCTGCTGAAGATGTATCATGTAGTTGTCTACATTATTGTTCTCCAGAGTGGTCTTGTATTTAGCAATTCCCACTTCACTTCTGCTGGTGTATTTGTCAACTACCTGTTGTACTATCTTGTCTTTCATCTTTATCTTTTTTAATATCAAAGGTTGCATTTACATACAATCGTATTTGATCTGATGTATAATGCCTAATATGTCCTCCTTTGCACAGTGCAACGCACCATACATCGTTCTCAAACATTCCACTGTTTGTGACATACAAGGCATATCCATCCTTGTTTCCTTCTACCACCACTGGGATGGGTTTAGAAAACTCAAGCATCATGTTCTGTAAGTGTAACGTTTAACTTATCATCTAATATTTGAAAGGCACGATGAACAGCAGCCAATTCAGCTTCTCTTCTAGAGGAATAGGAGTTAAGGTTTTTAACAGTGTTCACGTTCCATGAAAACACACCATTTACGTGCATTACATTGATTATCACACCGTTAGCATCAAATACATCAAGGAATGCTCTAGGATTGACATCAATAACCTTTACCAGCTTACTGTTAGGAATCCCCTCAGCTCGCACAAGTTCTTTGAAATCCTTAGGAAGCTCCTGATTCTTGAATGATTCAGCCATCTTGTCCATAAACCAATCCCTCACCACTTCTGTGGCAATTGGATAGGCATCTAATAGTTCGTTTGTTGTCATGCTGTTACAGATTTAAGTTCTTCATGTTTTAGTTTCCACCAATCACGCTCAAAGTTGTGCTCTGTTGGTTCGTCTCTACCGTTTATCAGGGCTTCCTTATATAGAACATCGTGCATAAAGCTTACCATCTCGGCAAAGTCTGTCACTTTGTCCATGTCAAAACGGTCTATCATCTTGTTTATCAACTCATGATTGTACATACTCTTTAAGTTTTTCAATGTTTAAAATCTCATTTTCTTCTTGAAACCCATGCCAGACTTCTTGGTCATCCTCAAACTCTACACCTAGCTTCTCCTCCCAGAACTTGATAAGATCTTCTGTTCTATTAAAGACACGATACTGCAGGCTTATTTCATCCTTATGCAGACCATCCTTTTTAATCTTTATCACCTTTGAAAAGAGTGCTTGGAAGGCGCTAGAGGTTTTGGAATATTTACCTCTTTTAACAAGATCGAAATCCTTGGCAAATTTACTATCTAATTGATAAACCACTACGACATATCCTTTATCATAATCATAGTCATCAATCAGACTCTTGGTTCTCTCATACTCACTGTCTAGAAACTCCCTGAACTTATCTAGGTCTGCAGGTTGGAATAGCAGATAGATGCAGTTTTCATACTGCACCTCTCTGCTTCCATCCTTGACATAACCATTGATAAATCCATTATCTTTCAACGCATCTTTGGGAACTTTCAGCGTTGGCACCATAAAGATGCTGGTTATTGTCTTTTTTAATTCCATCCCATAATGTTTATCATTCCGTTATTTAAACTGTTTTCTCTACTAATGTTCCATACATTGTTCTCAAGAGCCCACTGAAGGTCTGCAATGATTCTGCTTACACCCTTGTATTCTCTATTCTTGTGGGTAAAGCCATCATACGCTGAATCTAAATCATCATAGCTCAATGTATATATCAACGGATTGTAATAGTTGGTGCTGTCACAAACAATGAACTTAGGAGGTAACATCTGGTATCCAGCTAGTTCCTTATCATTTTCTCTGAAATGTGTAGCTGCCCAGAAGTAGAGATAGGCCTGAATGTACGCTCTACGATAGAGATAGTATTCCTCTAGGAAGTTCTCTACGCTCCACGTACACTTAAGGTCATACACCTGGATGGTTTTAGTTTCATGATCCACTACCACCTTATCCATCATACTCTTAAACTGCATGCCATCTATTTCATAACCTTCCACTTGGAGCTGATTGTATACACTATACCTGCTGCTGCTCACCAGATTCACTACATCCTTTGTAACAGGATTGTTACGTAGCTCTTCTACAATCTTCTCAGCGTTAGTCACATCTTCTGCTGTCACCACTGTAAGACCTCTAGATTTCACTGTACGCATCTCATTGTAGTAAATCTCTGCGTCAGACCCTACAAACTTGCTGATAACAGCTTCATACTTAATCTTAAACCCTGAATCTACATATGCATCTTTGGATATGTCCTCAAAGGTTCTAGTGATGTTGCCATAATCATCTGTAGCTCCTTTTGTATGCTTATACAAAGCGTTTACAAAAGCTAACATGAGCGCTGATGGAGCTTCTACACAAGATGACATATAGAACCTATTGTCAAACTCTTCTGGCTCCAATAGCAATGTTTCTACCACTCTACCAGTTGTAGCTGCCTGTGTATCTTTATCTTCTACATCTTCACCAAGTATATACTTACGGTAGTACTTTTTTCTGTCCATGCTGAATTCCTTCAAGCTGGACGAACTATCAAGCATAACAGCTCGATAGGTTGCTTCTGTTTTTGCTGCTCCTGTTATCATTTCTTGGTTTGTTTAAAGGCTTCAATAATTGAATTGTACATAGCTCTTACCTCTCTAGGGACACGAGCAAAGAACCATCTCACCTCTTGAGCATATTCATTACCTCTTGGGTCTACACCCTGAGGATCAATAAGCCAGAAATAATGACGCTCTCCATTGGATTCAATATATCCCTCATGCCACACCTCTACGAAGGAGTGCTCTTTGTTAATCACTATCTGATTAACTTCTTCATTTTGCTTTTCCATTGTTTTCATTTTGTGTTTTAACATCATGACATGTCTCACATAATACCTGCAGGTGTTCCTTCTCACAGAACAGTCTTTCAACGAATCCTGGGAGGTCTTGTGCACAATTAAGGCTTCCTGCTGGGCAAATATGATCCACATTGATCTTCTTCTCTTGGAACCATTTGTTACAGCTGTTGCATAAGTATTCATATTTCTGCCTCTTATTAGGACCTTTGTAGGGTCTACGGGCTTCCATTTTGCACTGTGTTATAGGTTTCCAAAACATGGATTTTTGTCTTAATCCGCTACGAATGAAAGCCCAAAAGGCGCTTTCTGTCATAGTGCCAGCATTTCTAGGTCTAGCAACTCTTGGTTTACTAGACGTACGTTTCTTCTTGATTGTCATATAATTATAATAGGGGACTGTAACAAATATAGTACATAAGTGTTACAGTCCCAAATTATTAATCAAGAGCTACGATGCGCTTGCTTATCTCGTTCTTCATCTCATCCAAAGAAGCTACAATGTTCTCTATTTCTTTTGTAGAGATGTGAGGCATGTTGAATTCATGCTTCTTGCTCTCTGCTACAAAGCCATCTTTTGCTTTCTCTGTCAGGTCTTCAAGTTCACGAACAGCATAGCTATCGTCCAACTGTAGAGTGTCAAAGTCCAAATCGTGGAGGATTTCTGTAGCTTCCTCACGAGGAACAGTCATGATTGGGAGATATTCCCAGCATCTGCCCTTTGATTCGCCAATACCCACCACCTTCATTGGATTAATGAGCACCAGTACAGACTGGTCACCACATCCTACATAATGAATCTCATCAGAGGTGAAATGTAGACCCTCAGCACCACAATCGTCTGTATTCCAACGACAGGCTTTAGGGTCCATATTTACAGCCCTACCTACACGGATGTCAAATGTACGTGTGTGAGCATCTGTGAAACGATTCTCTGCCCTGTTAGGAAGGTCAAGATAGAGTTCTGTCAGATTACCAAGGTTTTCACCAAGACCTTCTTTAAGAAACTCTTCATCACAATACTCTTCTGTTTCTTCATCCCACACTTCTGTTTCTTCATACATGTCATCTTGGTGCATGAATGTATATTCACCATCTTTCAGGAACACCATGTAATTAGAAGGATTCTTCTTCCATACAGCTTTCACCTTGTTGTATGCATTGCTTACAAACTGGACAAGTTCTGTACCTCCGTGGAGTGTAACTACGTTCCTGAGTGCAACAAAGAAACCTTGCTTGGTGATCTTAAAGCTATTCTTCTTGAGGAAGTTGTAAAGCTTGTCTGCCACTTCAGCTCTTGGATTCAAGCAACACCACATAAAGAAGCGCTTGAGAGATTGAAACTCCTCATTTTCATCAAGGATTTCCTGATTGAACCAACATTTGTTGGCTATCACGAGGAACTCCTCAACCAATAGCTGTGGAAGAGAACGGTTGATGCCTACAATATACACAGAATCTCCTTCCATACGGAAGTCTTCAAGCTGTGCAAGTTTTTCAACTCCTTGTCTAATAGCTCTAGCTCTAGCCACCTCTACTTCATGTTTCTTTCTTTCAGCCACTACCTCCTGACAAGCAGCAAGATTGAGGAGTTGGTCCTCTGTGGTTGCTTTACGGGCGTATTGAAAGTCATCGTTAGTAGCACCAGGCTTGCTGATGATAGAACCATCATTCAGAACAATAGTGAGCATGTCATTCACCAGCTTTATGCTTTTGTAGGGTTTAAAAACTGTAGCATTATCAGATGTTGATATATTAGGAACTCCAAATCCACCAACACCCACTGGAGTCCATGTAGTGTTATAACTTGTGTTATAACTTGGTTGTACAGGAGCAGGAGGATTTTCCATCTTTTCCAGCTGTCTTTGCAATTCTTTCACCTTAATGTCATGCTTAAGGTCTTCGATCTCTTGTTCTTTTCTGGATTTGAACCAGTTTAGGCTAAAAATACTCATATGTGCTTTGTTTTTAATGTGTGTTAAAAGAAGGGGATTTCTCCCCTTCTTGTTTAATCTTGTTGTACCAATTCTTCAACAGTTTCCGCTGTTAGCGTTTCTTCCAAAGGGAGGTCTTCATTGAAACGTACTCTGTAGTTCTTCCAATCTATCCTATGCTTGTGATATTTTAGTAAATCTACGAGAGCCTGAATCATAATCTTCCTCACTGCACCATTATAAGAAGGCATTTTATCCAACAGAGTGTTTATGAACGGAAGCTTCTGACAGATGTTTATTACAGCTTTACAATCAGAATAGATTGTTGGATCAAATGTACCAGTCTCTGTAGCTTGGTCAATGATAGCGTTTCTCACCTCATCATCCATGTGCTTAAAATATATTTGTCTGTAATTACCCATCTCATTAATCTTATTCTGAAGATCTGTAGAGATAGACTGCAGAGCTGATGAATTATTAAATATGCTTCTGTTCTCATCATAAAACTTATCAATCAGACATGCTGTTGCTATCCGTTGGAACGGTTTATTCTTTCCTTCCATAAACTTACTAAAAGGTATTAGGTTATGTAATTCTACTTTCTCTACGAGCTTGAGTTCACGTTCGCTAAGGATGGCTAGCTCCACACGCATTCCACGTGTTGCCTTAAACCACTTATCCATCTTTTCAGCATCTTCCTGCTTACCATATACGAGGATGAACTTATTCTGGTGGAATTTAGCCATATCATAAGTCTTACTGACCCACTTACAGGTCTTACCATCTACCCAGCGCTCTAGTTCTGCAGCTTGTTTACATATCATCTCACCCTTCAGCTTAACCCTACGAGGACCTGTAGCAACACCTGTACCCTTGATTTGACCAGTGCTGATGCGATCCTTCTTCCTGCTATCAATAAACTCCTGAGGCACCTCCATTGTGTCAATGTTCACAAAGTTGTCTACATAACTCTTGACAATAGATTTAAACTCCTCAATTCTTTGTTTCCATTCGCTCTTAGGATGTTTACTAAGCTGTAGGATGGTGTAATAATTGTCATAATCACTACGACCAAGTCTAGGACGGAAAGGGAAATCCTTCACCTTCCTAACAATCAAAGCATCTGTATACGCATCAGGTTGTATACTCTTGATATAGTCTTTCTTCAAACCAGGAATCCTATCTCCATAATATACATACACGGTGTGTTTCAGATTTTTGATAGATGTCACCTGATAGTAGCGCTTGGTGTCCCTCATGGTCTTGCCATTCACATAGAACCTACCCTCATATTCTCCAAGGATGTAGTCTTGTAGCTTCACCAAGTGTTGCATGTCAAGGAGATTGATTCCTTTGAGTTTAGGAGCAGCTATCTTCACTGTAGCATGTTTAGACAAAGGATGCACATCCCAATTGGACTTACCCATCTTCAGATAGCGATGGTCTGTACCAAAGTAGTCAATCACTCTCTTCAGGTCTGTGGTTTCCTTCACTGTTTCATTGTATTTCTCAATGAAATAGTTAGCTGCATCTTGTAAGCGCTTGAGAATCACAGCCTTAGCCTCCTGTGTATATCTGATGGACTCCCTGTTTGGTGTAGGAAAGATACCATCTGTCAAACTAAACCTAAGAGCTATAGGAAGACGAAGTGTATCGATTCCTAGTTTCTCAAAGTCAATAGGATAATAGACATTATCCAGACACAGGTGCATGTAGTTGTTGCTAGCTAGTTCAGAAAACTGGAAATAGTCATGACGTGTGATTACAAAATCATTACTGATACCATCTACATCAAAGTAGACACTCTCAAAATAAGCCAGCTGCTCTCTAATCTTGTTCTCAAAGCTATACCTATCATAATACTTGATAGGTACAATCACCTTGACACCATTAGGCTGATCTGTGGGTGTTTCATATAGGAGGTCAATCGTGTTGACATCCTCACCCTCGTACATCATATATTTGCGTTCTACTCCGTTCTTACGACACATGAAATAGAAGCTTGATGAATACGCTAGCGGGGCTTTAAATCCTAGCCCCATCATGCCTAGTTCTGTAGCGCTGTTACGCTTTGTGCTCTTACCATACTTACTGATGATATTCTTTACGTCATCAGCATCCAGACCAATACCAAAGTCCTCCACAGAGAACTCATAGTTGCTTTCTTTGTTCCTGCCTAGGGCAACAATAATGGGTTTATCAATCCCAGCTCTGCGGTGTGAGTCTAATGCATTGGATGCACACTCACGGATAGTAGAACCAATAGCGTCTGAATACAAATTCTTACTCAACATTTGCATCAAGACCTGTGCTGATTCTAAGTCAAGGGACATCCCAATAGACTCTTGTGACTCACCCTCTTGGTGAATCATTGCTTCTTTTTGCTTTTCTAAGATCATTTGTTCAGGAATTTAATTTTGATTAGTGCTTCTTTTGATTTGTTGTATTCTTCTATTTGCTTTGCGTTTGTGAATAGACTGTCTGGATCTGCTACCTTTAAAAATCTGCTCTCATAATAGCTATTAAGATAGCTTTTATAGAATGCTTTAGATGTAAAACCATGTTTTGTGAAATGTTCTACCCTCCAACTAGTCCGATCACCTTCTTCAAATTTCTTAAATTGTTCTAAAGCATATCCAGGACTTGATAAACTGTAGTATTGCAGGGTGGTTTTATCTCTACCCTGTCCACAATACCAGCCATAATCCAAACGATTGCCCCAAGCAATAATAATAAAGTCACCTATCTCTAGGGTGAGGTTTTCTCCAATTTTTAATGTGCTCATTAGTCTTCTTTTTTAAGTAACCAAATGTTTCTGTAATTAAGGTCTATAAACTTCTCAATGGTGTAATCCTCTGACGCACAATATTCTTTTCTGGTCCATGTGCGGAGGTTTCCATTCCAGTTGGTAGTATATGATGTTTCTCTCATAGCCACCTTACATTTCACTGATTTGTAAAATGTCTTACCTGGTGTATGTGTAGGCTGTACCTTCTTAGGCACTACGGGTCTAATCACCTTAGCTCTGACAATAGTTCCCTGTACAGAGTAGAGGAACTCATCCCCCATCTGCAACTGTGTTACATCAATTTCCATAAATGTTGGTTTAGAATGGTGGCTCTTCGTATAGCCACATGATTTCATAATTGTTGTTCTCCTTAAGAATCCTGCTCACTTGACCAAACACTCCCTCTGTATCCCAATCTGTATTCTTGTAGCTTGCGGAAGCTGGATGTGGTAGGGTGAAGGACCATGTGAATGGTGGAACATAGCGTTCATACTTAGCAGCATCCTTGCCTAGGAATATAAAAGGTACACCAGCTGTATCAAGTACATGCTCAAATAGATATCTGGTGAACGGTTCCCAAAGGGCACTGTGTGAGCCTGCTTTGTTGATTTCTGTGGTGAGTGCAGCGTTAAGCATTAGCACTCCCTGCTTAGCTAGATAGCTGACATCAGGCGTTTTCTCATACTTCAGATTAAGACCGTTGTGTAGTTCTCTCTCTAACGCACCATAAAACTGCTCTAATGAAGGTTGCAGGGTGTTTGTGATAGAGCATCCCATGAGCAGACCATCTGCTACACATGTACCACCTTTCATAGTGTGATAGGGACACATACCTATCATGACCACTTTTAAATCATCTAATGATGTTTCTCTAAATGCTCTGAAAACATTAGAAGAAAGAGGGGCAATGTTCTTACCCCTCTTTGTTTCCTTCTTGAGAAACTCA
>Ga0315899_10008046_pt1 | contig 11314 bp, 9 predicted proteins | sample LakEriMetagenome_2_FD_203518 | JGI IMG/M metagenome (GOLD analysis project Ga0315899, IMG submission 203518) | Freshwater fungal communities from buoy surface, Lake Erie, Ohio, United States - Buoy 4 MA112 | ecosystem: Environmental > Aquatic > Freshwater > Lake | place: USA: Lake Erie, Ohio...
TTTGGGCTTCGATACGTCCACCGTGTTCCTCGATGATTTTCTTCACCACCGGCAAACCGAGCCCAGTCCCCTTAGGTTTGGAGGTGACATAGGGTTCGAAGGCACGCTTGATGAGCGCGGGATCGAAGCCTGGGCCATTGTCCGAGACCGTAAGACGAACTGCAGTCCGATGCTGACCATCGGCATCTGCGTAGTCAAAGGCTTCGGTCACAATCCGAATCTCAGGGCTACGTCCAAAACGTCCGATATCCGCAACCGCGTCTTGTGCGTTTTGCAAGAGGTTGTGTACCACCTGTCGCATTTGAGTTGCATCGCCGAGGATGATCGGCAGATTTGGCTGCAATGTTGTGTGTATCGCGTCCGAAATTGCCATTCCCGAGTACAGCTCCAGTATTTCCGAGATCAAACCATTCAGGTCGAGCGGCTGTAGCAAGGGGGGCGGGGTTTTGGCGTAGTCGCGGAAGTTGTCGACCATCTGCTGCATGGCCACGACCTGATTCACGATGGTGTTAGTGCCACGCTCCAACAGGGCGGCGTCATCGCCAGCGAGTTTTGGCTGCAGCTTCATGTGCAGACGTTCGGCCGATAACTGTATCGGGGTCAGTGGGTTTTTGATTTCATGGGCTAGCCGGCGCGCCACCTCGGCCCATGCGATCGATCGCTGACCCGAGATCACATCGGTGATGTCATCAAACACGATGATGTAGCCTCTGCCAGTACCTACCGGCAAGTGAGAGCCACGCGCAAGCAGAGTGATGTCGCTAGTATCGGACGCATCTTCAGTCTCTCGTGGAATCTCGATCTGCTGCTGCCAATGCTGCGCATCAGCGCCGAACCCTTCAGCGGCGGTTTGCGCGCTAAGCCGGCTAAACGAGCGCATCACCGGCTCACGAAACGCTGCCAGCGGAACGATCGATGACATCGATTGACCTAACAGCGGTTTCAGATCCAACCTCAAGATCCGCTTGGCTGATGCGTTGAAAGTCACCAGCAGCCACTGTTCATCAAACACCATCACACCGGCCGACATATTCGCCAGCACAGATTCCAAATAGGCTTTCGCATCTTCCAGTGCGCGCCGATTACGCTCAACCGCCTCACGTGCGTCAGAGAGTTGCATCGTCATCATGTTGAACGACTGGGTCAGTGTGCCCAGTTCATCTGGCGTAGCGACGATAGGTCGTGGCGATAAATTGCCCTCGGCCACTGCCTGTGTGCCTTCTGCCAATAACAATAATGGTTGTGCAAAATCGCTGGCAAGCAGAAACGCACTCACCATGGCTGCAAACACAGCTAGTAGCAGGACCAGCGTCAGCGTCACCAGAAAAAATTTCCTGAGTCCGGTTCGGGCCAATGAGCGCTCTTGATACTCGCTATAAGCCACTCGCAATGCCTCTGCATTGGCGAAAAGCTTTTCCGGCACGGGCTGAATCAGTAGCAGGTATCGAGCATCGCCGCGTAACTTGAATGAGGAGCCATCACTACGGATCGGCACGATCACACGCAAGTGGATTTGTTCGGCGCTTGCGCCATTTCGATCCGTATCCGGTATGCCATCGATCACGCCATACCCCTCGGAGGAGTGCGCGCGCGCCAGCATTGATGCTGTAGGGAGCTCAGGCAGTAGCCGAGTCAATTTTGTGTTGGAACTTGCGACCAACTTGCCACTAGCGCTGACGACAATTGCCTCTTGCAACTGATTGCGTTCGATGATTTTCGGCAAACGGGCAACGATCAGACTGTCCGACATATCGGCCAGCTCCTCAGAGACGCCAGCGGCTTTTAGCTGCAGATCACGCAGGGATGACTCGAGTGCAGCACGACCCAGATTCAAACCCGATTCCAGCGCGCTCTCGACCTTCACGTTGAACCAGGACTCAATCGAGCGCGACACGAACTGCACCGATACCAGATAAATAACGATACCCGGAACGATGCCCATCATGGCGAAATTCAGCACCATGCGCGCCATCAGTCGCGATCCAAACCGCCCGCGCCGATATCGACTGTATAAACGCGCAAGCAGAAACAGCACCACGGCCAGCAAGCCGACACCAACCACCACGTTTGCGCCGAGCACCCACGAGTAGTACGAGTCAAACAGCTGCGTATCGCCACTCGCGACTGCGAGCAAGAACAGTAGCACGCCGACGGTTGTCGCCGACACCATCAGCAAGTATCGCAGCGTGCGTCTCATTTCGCCTCGGCGTGGAAGACGAATTTGTTCCAGCCTGAAGACAAACGCCACTCATCACTGCTCATGGCGCTGACCTGAATTGGCTTCGGTAATTCGGAGACGTCGAGTGCAAGTTGAATCGCTACGGTGTAGTTACCACCTCGGCCGAGCGCACCCGGATCGGCGATCAGCCATCGCCCCGGCCGTCGCAGTAGCGAGAGCATGTCGTCAAGTCGGGAAAAATTCTGATGCAGGCTACCGTCGATCGACGCACGGTATTGCTGGGTCAGCACGTTATAAGACAAGCGAATCTTGCGCGTTGCCTTCACCGTGACCTCGTCAAACCAGTACCAGCGATAGCGCGTGATCTCGGCTTGCAGCGTGAAATACAGGGGTACACCGCGCGACAAGGCGTCCTCGACCGAGCGCGGCAACTCAACCGAGTAGCGCGAGGTCAAGCGGTAGCCTTCGTCGCTTGGCTCCAGCGAGGCCTCGACAAATTCGATGCCCTCAGCAGCGTGTGCGGAAAGAGGCAGCCAAGCTGGCAGCCAGAGCAGCCAGAACAGCAGTAAAAATCGATGGATCACGCTCAAGAACGGGCTAATGCCCCGAGGAAAATTTGAGCGATAGTATCAAAGCGCTGGTTTTCGCAGTAGCGCGTAGAACAAGCCGTCGTGATCGGAAGCCTCGTCTGCTTGCGGTAGCAGTTGTCCGGGCGCATCCAGCCGTACGGCGTTCTGCCTGCGGACGAAGGCCTGCGCTTGCAGCTCGGACTCCTCCGGCCAAACGGAACAAGTCACGATCAGCAGCAAGCCGCCCGGTCGCAGCATGCCCCACAGGTTGTCGAGAATCTCGGCCGAACGCTTGGCTAGCTGCTGGCCATCTTCGGGTCGGCGTAACCAGCGGATATCGGGATGGCGGCGCACGATGCCCGAGGCGGTACAGGGCAAATCGGCCAGAATGCGGTCGTAAGGCTGACCGTCCCACCAATCCCTCGAGCGGGCATCGCCCACCTGTAGCTTGGCGTCAAGTGACAGTCGTTTCAGGTTGTCTGACACACGGTTTAAACGTTGCTCATCATGATCAAGCGCGAGTACGTCGCAATTGGCGAGCTCGAGTAGATGACCGGTCTTGCCGCCGGGGGCAGCGCAGGCATCGAGTACCCGCATGCCCTCTTCAACCTGCAACAAGGGCGCTGCTAGTTGTGCAGCAGCGTCTTGCACCGAGACCAGACCCTCCGCGAAACCCGGGATCTGGGTCACCGGCACCGCGCGCTTTAGCTTGACGGCGTAATCGCCAAGCCGCGTCGCAAAGATACCCTCGGCAGCGAGTTGAGCCAGGTAAGTATCGATACTTGTCTTTCGAGTATTCACCCGCAGCGTGAGTGGTGGTTCGCGATTGCCTGCTTCTAGCACCTCCTCGGCCTGCTGCGGCCATGCGCGTCGTATTGCATCTATCCACCAGCGCGGATAGTTCAGCCGCGCCTCATCATCGCGCAGCACGGTTTGCATCAATGAATCGCGCTCGCGCAAAAAGCGTCGCAACACAGCGTTCACCATGCCCTTGGCACGACTTAGCTCAGGATCTTGCGCGCAGGCCTCGACCGCCTGATCCACCAGTGTGTGCTCGGTATAAGGCGGTGCGTCATCTGATAACAGCGCCAGTGCGCAACAGATCAGCGCTCCCAGACGCGCTGGCGACGGCGGTTTGCTGGCCAGCAGGCTCATCAGCGCGTGGGCGCAAGCCCAGCGCCGCATGCTGCGATAGGAAATGTCTTGAATGGCGCCGCGGCTCGCCGGGCTTAGCGTGTGCCGATTGAATACATCAGCCAGTGCCGCCGGCAAGGCCTGGCCCGCCTCCACTTTGGTCAGCACATGCGCCGCATGATGCAGCGCCAAGGAAAGCGATTCAGACAAGGCCTAGTCCTTCACCACCAGCCGTTGTCGCCCAGCCATGCCCGACTACATGCCTCACTACTCTCACCACTCTCACCACTACACGCCCCACATCACAAACGCCTGTTCACGATGCGCCGCGCGCAGCATTTCCAGCAGCGGATAGGCGCGTGCGCCGAAGCTCACTACTTCGTTCAAACCCTTCTTGGCATCGCTATCGCTGTCATCTTGCTCTTCGGGCGCTGGCGCAGATGACTTACGCGCTGCAATTTCCGATTCAATGCGTGCAACGGCTTGCCCGGTCTCTTCCGCTGTAATAACACCGCGCTCGATATCTTTGCCGAGCAAATCGAGTATCGGCTTGGCGTGAACCGCGTACATCAGGATGTCTGCGGCGGCTTTGGATTTGAACGTGACCAGCATGAAGCGACTCTCCGACAATCAGCGCCTCATCAGCGCGGTGGTTAACAATTTATCAAGCGTAGCATGGCCAATAGGCCTTGGGCAGGCAAATTTAGCCCTTTTGCAACCCGATGGCAGGCGCTTCAATTGACCACTGACGCATGAAGCGCCATAGCGCAAATAGTTGTACAAAGAGATAGCACGCGACCGACATGCGCATGGCGGCAGCGCTTTGCCAACCATACGAGACAAACAGATCGACCAGCAATCCGATTCCCCACTGCACTGAGAATGCACCGACAAACAGCGTCAAATTGAATGCGCTGTTGGCGCGTCCGACCAGTGCGGTTGGAAATGCCAGGCTGACATGGGTCTGGCTCAGCGTGGTGACGGTGATGACGATGGCAAAAACAATCCACAGCCACCAACTGCTCTCATAAGGCAGCAGCACCATCAGCCCTTGCACCAGCACCGATATCGACAAACCCACTGCAACCACCCGCAGCACAGGCAAGCCAGTGCGCTGTCCATAGGCCACATAGCGTGGCGCCCACCAGGAAAGCCCGAGATAAGCAATTAGTAGCGCCAGATTAAACAAGAACAACACATGCGAGGTTTGCTCCACCGACATACCCAGCACCGTGATCATCCAAGGCCCGGCCCAGAGCGATTGCAGCGCCATGAAACCGCCTTGATGCACTGCGCCCAGCAATGCCATTCTGCGAAAGTAAGGATCCGCAAAAATAGCGCCATAACCCGGCGCTTCATTAGCTGAAGAAGGCGAAGCAGCGTTCCCGCTCGGCGCGCGCGCGAGGTCGTGCATGGGCATCGATTGTTCGACATCGCGTAAGCGACTAAACAGCACCCACGCAGCCAATAGCAGCGCCACCGCGACACCGGAAAAAATCGTTCGCCAGCCGACCACGGGCAGGAGTAAGGCGACTGGCACCGTCGCCGACAGCGCACCCGCGGTGCCAATCACCAGCATGTAGCTGCCAAGTTGGCTTTGGCGTTCTGGTGGGTACCACACGCGAAACGCTTTGAACGCGGCCATCAGGCAAGCAGAGACACCCACTCCAATCAAGGCGCGCCCAACCCACACGCCCAAAAGCGTGTCGCTGGAGGCAAAGATCGCTGCGCCCAAGGCGCCAAACAGCAGTAGCGCCGACTCAGTGCGGCGAGGGCCGTGACGGTCTAGCCAGACACCGATGGGCAACTGCATCAGACCAAAGCCCATGAAGTAGGCTGCAGAGAGCAGGCCAAGATCGGCATTGGTCAAGTGCAAGTCGGCGCTGAGCGCAGGAGCGATGACGGCGTTGATGGCGCGCATCGCATACGACAAGAAATACGCTAGCCCGAACACCAGCACCACGCGGGTTGCTGTTTTGCCTTGCAGGTAAACCGGGGTGGTGCTCATCGGCCGATGTTAACAGCGCGCACTATTTGGACGCGCTGCACGACTCAAGGTGCCGATTGCAGCGCGCGTCGGTATTGAATCGCTTCAGCTGCGTGTGCGCTGCTGATGTGCGTAGAGTTTTCCAAATCGGCGATCGTGCGCGCGATTTTTAGTACGCGATGATAAGCACGCGCCGACCAGTGCAATCGTTCGATTGCTGCGCGCAGCAGGGAAGTAGCGCCAGCGTCCGGCTGGCAGTGATGATCAATCTGGTTCGATGACAGCAGTGCATTGGATGTTTGCTGTCGCGCGATTTGTCGTTCACGCGCCAGTGCCACCCTGTGCGCGATGTTGGCCGACGATTCACCCGTCGGCGCATCCAGCATCTCGGCCGTGCTCATTGCGGGTACCGTGAGCTGCATGTCGATTCTATCTAGCAGCGGGCCAGAGATACGGCCCTGATAGCGCCCAATCGCATCCGGGGTGCAGCGACAGGCGCGCTGTGGATGGCTCAGATACCCGCATGGGCAGGGATTCATCGCCGCCACCAATTGAAAGCGACACGGAAAATCGGTTTGTCGTGCGGCGCGCGAGATAGTCACATGGCCCGCCTCCAGTGGCTCGCGTAGTACCTCGAGTACTTTGCGCTCAAACTCGGGCAGCTCATCCAGAAACAGCACGCCATGATGCGCCAGCGAGATCTCGCCCGGGCGGGGCACCGCGCCGCCCCCCACCAGCGCCACCGCAGAAGCGGTGTGATGCGGTGCCCGAAACGGTCGCTGCTGCCAGCGAGAGGCACAGAAGCCACCCGCAATCGATTGCAGCGCCGCGCTTTCCAAGGCCTCGTCTTGTGTCATCGGCGGCAGGATGCCAGGTAGGCGCGACGCCAGCATCGACTTACCCGACCCCGGCGGGCCGACCATCAGCAGGCTATGTGCACCGGCGGCGGCAATTTCCATCGCGCGTCTAGCCTGCGGTTGACCGCGCACATCGGCGAAGTCGGCACACTTTGCGGTCCCAGCGACCGTCACCGGTGACATCGCCACTAAACGCGCCGCCGCATCGGTCGCCGTGAAATGGGCAAAGACCTGCAGCAAAGAGTCGGCCGGCAGGATGCGAGCATCCGGCACCAGCGCCGCTTCCAAGGCATTCGCGCGCGGCAAAACAAAAGCGCGCTGACGCTGACCCGATGTGCGCTGAATTGCGACGCTCATCGCCAGCGCTGCACGGATCGGGCGCAACTCTCCCGACAACGACAACTCACCGGCGAATTCATAGTCATCCAACTTGTCGCTCGGCAGTTGTCCGCTGGCAGCGAGGATGCCCAGCGCGATAGGCAAGTCGTAGCGCGCAGACTCTTTCGGCAGATCGGCTGGCGCTAAATTGACCGTGATGTGACCCGCCGGAAATTCAAAGCCCGAGTTGCGTAACGCAGCGCGAACCCGGTCGCGTGACTCGCGCACCTCGGTGTCCGCCAGCCCGACGATGGTGAAGGTGGGCAGTCCGCTGCCGACATGCACCTCGACCGTGACTTCAGGCGCGCGCATGCCTGCCAATGCGCGGCTGCGCAGGACGGCCAGTGCCATGGTGGGGTCAGTCTTTAGGGCGTGCTTCGAGCTCGCCGACCCGCCGCTCCAGCGCCTCGAGCTTGGCGCGGGTGCGCGCCAGCACCTCGGCCTGCAACTCGAACTCTTCGCGCGTCAGCAGATCTAGCTTGGCGAAGCCCTGATGCAGCATTGCGCGCAGGTTGTTTTCCAGATCTTTGGCGGGCGATTGCTGCAGCACCTCGCGGATCCGATGTTGCAGTTCGTCAAGAAAACTCGGGCCTTGGCTCATGACTGGTTTAGGATAGTTGCACCACTTTAAGGCGCCTGCCCTGTTGCGGTGCGGTTTGAAGTGGGAAAGCGAGGAATCTGGGTGCGAATGCTAAAGGAATTAGCAGATTTGGCAAGCATTTCTCCAGATCCTTGTTGGCACACGTCCTGCTAGGTTGCTTCAAGCAAACACGTTCAACGTGACGCAGGTTTTTACTCTGATTTAAAAAAAGGAAATCCAATGAAAAAACTCATTCTCGCCAGCGCTGTTGCTTCTGTATTCGTCTTGCACTCCGCTCAGGTGACTGCTGCGGAGCCCGCGGCCACACCTGAGCATGTCGTCGCCTACAACGTCGGTGTAACCACGGACTATGTATTTCGTGGGCTTTCGCAGTCGCGTAACAAGCCTGCGGTAAGTGCAGGCGTGGACTACGCCCACACACCGACAGGCCTTTACCTTGGTACGTGGGCCTCGACCATCAGCTGGGTGGCAGACAGCTACGCAGATTCAGTGACGACAGCGAATCGCGGAAGCACACCTTACGAAGTGGATTTCTACGGCGGTATCAAGGGCGATATTGGCGCTGGTTTGAACTATGACGTGGGCGCGATCTACTACCTGTATCCGAATCACAAACTGGGCTCGACGCCAAACGCAAACACTGTCGAGGTTTACGGAAAGATTGGTTATGGCCCAGTCTATCTAAAGGGTAGCTACGCGCTGGGCGATGCGGTTTTCACCTCGGATAAGGCCGGAAGCTACTACATCGATCTCGGTGGTGATTTCCCATTAGCCGAAGGCTTGGTTGCGAATGCGCACTACGGCATGTGGCGATTCCAAAACGGTGGCGCGGTTACTACAGCAAGCAACTACAACTACTCCGATTGGAAACTAGGCATCACCAAAGACCTCGGCAATGGCTTGTCTGGCGCGCTCGCAGCCACCGGCACTAACGCTGACAAGGAGCTCTGGAATTTCAACAAGACCGGCTACCTCGGCGGCAACAAAGTCATCGCCTCCCTCACCAAAACTTTCTGATCAACCGCAACGAGGATGAAATGAAACTCATCACTGCCATCATCAAGCCGTTCAAGCTCGATGAAGTGCGCGAAGCGCTCTCAGCCATCGGTGTGCAAGGCATCACCGTCACTGAGGTCAAGGGCTTCGGGCGCCAAAAAGGACACACCGAGCTTTATCGCGGTGCCGAGTACGTGGTCGACTTCCTGCCGAAGACAAAAATCGAGGCAGCGGTCGACGAAGCGATTGTCGAGCGTGCGATAGAGGCGATCGAAAATGCTGCACGTACCGGAAAAATTGGCGATGGCAAGATCTTCGTCTTCGACCTGCAGCAAGTTGTCCGTATTCGTACGGGCGAAACCGGCAAAGAAGCACTCTAAGGGGGTATGCAAATGAAAAAGTGGTTCATTAACCTAGCGAGCGCCGGCTTGCTGCTGTTCGCGATCGGTGCAACGCCGATCGTGTCGGCTGAAGATACTGCACCGGCCGCAGCCGCACCTGCGGCCGAGGCACCTGCAGCTGCGCCAGCAGCTGCTGCATCGGCTACACCCGCCGCTGATGCGGCAGCTCCGGCAGCGGCAGCCCCGGTACCCAACAAAGGCGATACCGCCTGGATGATGGTTGCCACCATCATTGTGATCATGATGTGTTTGCCCGGCTTGGGGTTGTTCTACGGCGGCTTGGTTCGCGCCAAGAACATGCTGTCGGTACTGATGCAAGTGATGATGATCTTCTCGCTCATCACCGTGCTGTGGTTCATCTATGGCTACTCCTTGGCATTTACCGAGAGCGGTGCATTCTTCGGCGGCCTTGATCGCCTGTTCATGAAGGGCATGACGCCTGATTCACCGGGCGCCACCTTCAGTAAAGGCATCGTCATCCCCGAGATGGTGTTCGCGTGTTTCCAGGCCAGCTTTGCCGGCATCACTTGCGCGCTGATCGTCGGTTCATTCGCCGAGCGGATCAAGTTCTCCGCAGTCGTGCTGTTCATGGTGCTCTGGTTCACTTTCTCTTACGTGCCGATTGCGCACATGGTCTGGTTCTGGCCCGGCCCGGATGCGTTCACTGATGCAGCTGCTGCCGAGAAAGCCACCGCGGCTTCTGGCTGGCTGTGGCAGAAAGGTGCGCTGGACTTCGCTGGCGGCACCGTGGTGCACATCAACGCGGCGATGGCGGGTCTGGTCGGTGCGTTCATGCTCGGCAAGCGCGTCGGTCTGGGCCGCGAAGCCATGGCACCGCATTCGCTGACGCTCACCATGGTCGGCGCGTCCATGCTGTGGGTGGGCTGGTTTGGCTTCAATGCCGGTTCGGCACTCGAGGCAAATGGGTCGGCTGCACTGGCCTTCGCCAACACCTTGCTGGCAACAGCGGCAGCGGTGGTTTCCTGGAGCCTCGCCGAGTGGGTACTCAAGGGCAAGCCCTCCATGCTGGGCGCCGCCTCCGGTGCGGTTGCGGGCTTGGTGGCGATCACCCCTGCGGCTGGTCTGGTCGGCCTGATGGGTGGTTTGGTGATCGGTTTGCTGGCGGGCGTCGTCTGCCTGTGGGGCGTGAACGGCCTGAAGCGACTGCTCGGTGCGGATGATTCATTGGATGTGTTCGGTGTGCACGGCGTCGGCGGTATCCTCGGCGCGCTGCTGACCGGCGTGTTCGCCTCGCCTAGCCTCGGCGGCGCTGGCATCTACGACTATGTCGCGAATGCCGTATCGCCAGAGTATTCGATCACTGGCCAGCTTTGGATTCAGCTGCAGGCGGTCCTGACAACCGTGATCTGGTCCGGCGTGGTTGCTTTCATTGCCTACAAAGTGGTCGACATGATCGTTGGCTTGCGCGTCACCGAAGAGGAAGAGCGCGAGGGTCTGGATATCTCCAGCCACGGCGAGACTGCCTACCATTCCTGATCTCCCCGCAGTACGGGCTCTTCGGAGCCTATTTAGACGCCCTCGCAAGAGGGCGTTTTCTATTCAGCCGCTCAGAAACTTTACTAGCGCCGCCCAAGGATATGATCAGCATCGGAGTCTTGGGCATCGCGTCGGGCGACGCTGACCGATTCCGTTAGAATCTATCCCCCTGCGCGCGTCGCGCGCCCCGAATTCACAAGGTTTTCCATGGTTCCCCATCTGGTCACGGCCCTGAACGGCCCGTTGCTCGAACTCGAGAAAAAGATTCTTGACGCTACCCCAGTCATCGAGCGCTGGTTTCGGCTCGAGTGGCAGGAGCACACGCCCCCGTTTTACTGTTCGGTGGATATGCGCAACTCCGGTTTCAAGCTGGCGCCGGTGGATACCAATTTATTCCCAGGCGGTTTCAACAACATCGCACAGGAAATGCTGCCGCTTGCCGTGCAAGCAGCGATGGCGGCGATTGATAAATACTGCCCAGATGCACGCAACCTGTTACTGATTCCTGAGCGGCACACACGCAATACCTTCTACCTGCAAAACGTCGCGCGCTTGATCCAGATTTTTCGCCAGACTGGTCTCAATGTTCGGCTGGGTTCATTGTCTGAGGACATCAAGAGCCCGACCACGTTAGAACTGCCAGAGGGTGGCACGCTCACGCTAGAGCCGCTCGAGCGCTCGGCCAATGGTCGTCGGCTGGGTCTTAAAAACTTCG
>Ga0315899_10008047_pt1 | contig 11314 bp, 8 predicted proteins | sample LakEriMetagenome_2_FD_203518 | JGI IMG/M metagenome (GOLD analysis project Ga0315899, IMG submission 203518) | Freshwater fungal communities from buoy surface, Lake Erie, Ohio, United States - Buoy 4 MA112 | ecosystem: Environmental > Aquatic > Freshwater > Lake | place: USA: Lake Erie, Ohio...
AGACAGTTTAGCACTAAATATCTTCTGATCAAATGTCGAGCCAATTGACAGGCTCTTTATGAGTTTCAGGAAAATGATAAGTTGGCCTGCTGATCCCAGAGTCGCGCATAGCGACCATTAAGGGCAAGAAGTTCCCGATGATTGCCTCGTTCCATGATTTTTCCACCTTCAAGCACACAAATAAGATCCGCACCCACAATCGTGCTCAACCTATGTGCGATCACTAGCACCGTGTGTTTGCGTTCGAAGCGATCAATGGCTTGCTGCACCAACCGTTCGCTCTCACTGTCAAGAGCGCTGGTGGCTTCATCAAGGATAAGCAGTTCTGGATCTCTCAGGATGGCCCGGGCTAGGGAGAGGCGCTGGCGCTGACCGCCGCTGAGGCGGTACCCCCTCTCACCAACGAGAGTGTCGTAGCCCTCTGGCAAGGCTGTAATGAAGCGAGCAGCCTGAGCCTGTTCTGCGGCGGTTTCAATGGCCTTACGATTGGCTCCAGGTGTGCCAAATGCGATGTTTTCGGCGATAGTGGCGTTAAAAAGAAAGGTGTCCTGGCTCACCACCCCGAGCCGTTGCTGCCAGTTCTGCAGATCGATACTGGTGAGATTGATATCGTCTACTAAAATAAAACCCTCCGTTGGATCGTATAGACCAGCAAGCAGATCGGCAATTGAGCTTTTGCCAGCACCGCTGCTGCCCACCAGCGCCACTGTCTGCCCCTTCTGAAGGGTGAGGTCGATGTTAGAAAGGGCTGGTTCTAGATCGGGCGAATAGCGAAGACCAACATTGCGGAGTTCGATTGCATTGCTTATACGACTGAAGGAAATGCCGCCGCGGCGTCGGAACTGCTTGTCTGTTTCTGTCAGGAAGTCGTTGAGCAAATCAATCGTGGCCGAATTTGATTTGAATGCGGTTAGTGATTGAGTCAGTCCCCCGAAGCTTCCGTTGAGCCTTTGCAGGGCCACAACAAAAGTGACCAGGTTGGGCAGGACCCCAGAACTACGGGTTCCGAAGATTATAACGCTCAGACCCGCAATAACCGCAATCATTAGGATTGGCAGGGTGACTATTATCGGTCCATTCACGGAATTCAAACGGGTCTGTGCTCTGGATGTGATTTCGACTGCCCTTGTCCGGTTTGACACATCCAGATCGGCCGCGTCCAGTTGCCCACTTGTGTGTAGCAGCCGCAAGCCTTGGACATTCTCGGTCATGCGGCTAGACAAATCTCTTCCTAGTTGAGTCGATTGCACCGAACGTGATCGGATGCGCGGTAAAAGTTGTTGCTGCACAAGTGCAAGGATCCCGCCCATTCCCAGGGCTGCAAGCAGCAACCAGGGGGAGAGGCCAATTAGTACCAGAAGATAGGTCCCAATCATCAGAATATTCATAGCCAGACCGCTTAAGATATTGATGACGCTGATCACGCCTCCGGGCGCCGTGCCGTTAATGTATTGGAGATCACCTACCCGATAGCGGCTGGCACAGGGAAAGCTGAATCCCAGCACCTGTGAATGCAGCATCGATGTGAGCCGGGCTGAGGTGCGGTTGGCGTAGTAGCCAACTGCCACCGCCCCCAGATACATGGCCACGCTCTGGCCCAGCTTCAGCAACACGGCCAACGCCAACAACATCAGAAACAGCTGATTGCGTGGCAGAATGTTGAGAATTTCCCCCAGCTGCGGCAGCGAGCCCAGAATGGGCTTGCTGCTCCAGTTCATTGTCGTAGCTTCGGGCCTTGAGAGCAGATCAACGGCCAGAAAGATCACGCCCAGTGTTGCCCCTTCGCATGCCGCCTGTATTAGATTGCAGACCATGTTGAGGCTGATCAGCCTCCACTCCTGACGTGCAGTGCGGCGGATCAGGCGGGAGGCAGGGCGCTGATCCCGCAAGGGTTCCAGGACCTGGTTGATCAGGCGACGGGGCAGGCGGAGGGGGTGTGCCAAGCGAGCGAGAGGGTTCCTGGGACCTGGGCTGCCAGAGTGTTATACAACGAGAAAGGCGGCCTGAGCCCAGTTCAGGTCATGAGAGCTGCTCGTGCGACCCTCTGGCTAGGGCCCAGCGCTGATGATGCGGGCCCTATGGACCGGCTTCTCGCAGAGAAGCCGATCGCCCGCCCAACAGGCTGACCCGCTCTGCACGGGTGGACGACACGATGGGGGATTGTTGAGGACACTGGTATCCTTGGGATTATGCACGGCACTGAATCTGAGGACTGTCGGCCAACGGGCGTTGTTATGTTCCAAACCTCTAAAGACCTGACTACGTATACAGATTCGGATGCTCATGGATTACATGATGCATTTTATGCTGTCGCGAGATAAAAAGCTGCATGTCTTGACTTGGCCTGTCCTGGGGGTAATGAAATATAGATGCACCTTCCCGGGTTGAGACGAGAGAGTGCTTCCCGCACTAGGCATCTTGGCTCCGAGACGTGCCCTAGGACGGAGCAGATCTAAATATAGTCATGTCTTTGATCAACTCCTGGCTGATCCAGCGCTGAAACGAGGGCTCCGCAAGCTGCAGATATCTCGATGGCCAGGCTCGGCAGAGCCGCGATGGCTTGCTTCAGGACGGGGATGCGGTTTGTATGAGCAAGCAGGATCTTCGCGGCTTGCCTGCGCCGCTTCGACTCTTTGGATGGAGTCGTCTTCGACAGAACGTCATAGGGAGAGTCGACATGGAGCCTGCCTTGACCGATGACCGATGACCGATGACCGATGACCCGATGACCCGATGAACAAGGAACGGTGCCAGGATGCCATTGGGAGTCTCGATCACATTGGAGGAGTGGCAATTCCGGCACAGCACAGTGCTGGTCCATCGGCGTGTGGCTGTCGCTGCTTTGCTGAGTCTGCCATCCATGCAATGCCATGGCCCTTGATTGCTCTCGGCGGTGGGCATTGAGATTATTGGCCTCTCTGGCTGTAGCGAGTTGCCCGTTTCTGAGGTGCGGGCTTCGCTTTGGATGCTCTCCACTGGCTCCAAGGGGTTCGTTGTTCCTTTTGCCGTCTGGGATCTTTGCTGTATATCTAACTGTTTGTGCTGCTTTTGGGAGCCGTTTGTTGTGCAGTCGTCTTCCGTGCTGGATCAGTGGGGTCACGTACGGTTTCGGCTTGGGCTTCCTGCTGCTCCAGCGCTTCTGCTCGTCGTAGCCGATTCGGCCTGTGCTCGGCTTAACCCCTTGCTGAGGTTTGGTCTGAGGGCACTCAGCAGTCATTGACGCCCCCTCCCCACCGCTACTGCTCCTAACCCTCCCGCCGGTGCCTGCGGTAGAAGCGCATCACCGCCAGGGCCACGCTGCGGGGGTCGTGCCGCAGGGTGGCTCCGGGGCGATTGCCCTGCAGAGGGGCGAGCGTCACGTCGTAGCCCTGGCGGCGCAGGACCTGGGCATCACAGCTGACCGGTTCGGCGCCGCGTTGGCGGTAGTGCTCGATCAGGGCGTTGTTCTCCAGGGGCTCCTGGGCCAGCACACAGTCGAACAGACGCTCGTCGAGCCCCAGGCTGGCCAGCTGGGCTTCGATGGCCCTCAGGTGGCCCGCAACATCGAGTCCGTCGGTCTCGCCGGGCTGGGTCATCAGGTTGCAGATGTAGAGCCTCGGGGCCCGGCTGCGGCGGATGGCGCTCACCAGCTCGGGCACCAGCAGATTCGGCAGCAGGGAGGTGTAGAGGCTGCCGGGACCCAACACGATCAGATCGGCATGGGCGATCGCTTCGAGGGCCCGGGGCAGGGCGGGCGGACGCTCAGGCGTGCAGCCCAACCGCACGATTGGGCTGGGGGCGCGGCCGATCGTCGACTCCCCTTCGATCCGTTGGCCGTTCTCCAGCTCCGCCCAGAGCCGCACATCGGCATTGGTGGCTGGCACCACCTGCCCCTGCACTGCGAGAACCCGACTGCTGGCGGTGATCGCTGTCTCCAGGCTGCCGGTGATCGCGGTGAGGGCCGTCAGGAAGAGATTGCCAAAGCTGTGGCCCTCAAGGCCGCTGCCGGTCCGGAAGCGGTACTGAAACAACCGCGTCAGCAGTGGCTCTTCGGTGGAGAGGGCGGCCAGGCAGTTGCGGATGTCGCCGGGGGGCTGCATGCCGAACTCTCGGCGCAGTACCCCGCTGCTGCCGCCGTCATCGGCGACGGTGACGATGGCGGTGATGTTGCCGCTGTAGCGCTTGAGACCGCTCAGCAGGGTGGCCAGGCCGGTGCCGCCGCCGATCGCCACGATCGCCGGTCCCCGGTTCAGGCGGCGTTGGGCCAGCAGCGCGTCGACCAGCACGGTGTCCTTTTCGGGCGCCAGGGCCTGCTGGATCGTGCCAAAACTGCGGCTCTGTCCCAGCCAGACCAGCCCGCCGCCGATCAGCAGCACCAGGGGCCCGGTGATGCCGCGGGGCAGCACCTGGGTGACCCGGGCCAGCAACCACTTGATCGTTTCAAGGCCCCAGTAGATCGGCTGCAGATCCGCCCAGACCGCCGCCCCCAGCAGGGCGAGCACCAGGCCGACGCCGGAGGTGAGCATCCAGCGTTTGACCACCAATCCGGGCTGCAGCCAGCGCACCGCCCGCCGGGAGCGGGTCACCAGATCGCGCTGGCGGGGATCATCCCCCCCTTGCCAAGGGTTCCAGCTCGGCCGGCTCGGCCGGCGGCGCTGCTGGGTGGGGGGGCCTCGGCGGGGCAAGGGGCTGGCGCCGGGGCGCCGCAGCAACCCAACAACTTTAAGGAGCGCCGGGGGGGGCGGAACCGCCAGCATGGGAGATGATCGCCTTCCGTCGCGTCGCGGCCGTGGTCGTTGCCGCATCACCATCTCCTGCTCCCGGTCGGGGCTCCGTGGCCAGTGGTTCCGCCCTGGCCGTCGCCGAGATGGTCGATCTCTCGATGGTCCGGGGGACCCGCATCGTGTTGGATCGGGTCCAGCTGCGGCTGGTGGCTGGGGAGCGCCTGGTGGTGGTGGGTCCCTCCGGGGCTGGCAAATCCACGATCCTGCGCCTGCTGGCTGGCCTGCTGCTACCCAGCAGCGGTGAGCTGCGGATCCATGGCGAACCCCAGACCTATCTGCGCCTGGATCAACGCCGCCCCCCCGACGTGCGGCTGGTGTTCCAGAACCCGGCCCTGCTCGCTTCGCTCAACGTGCGCGAGAACGTGGGCTTTCTGCTCTATCGCTACAGCCGCCTCAGCGAGGCCCAGATTCGCGAGCGAGTGAGCAGCGCCCTGGCGGCGGTGGGCCTCTACGGAATCGAGGAGCGCTTTCCCGGGGAGCTCAGCGGTGGCATGCAGAAACGTGTCAGCTTCGCTCGGGCCCTGATCGACGACCCCGCCGCCGTTGATGGTCGCGCCCCCCTGCTGCTGTTCGATGAACCCACCGCCGGCCTCGACCCCGTGGCTTGCACCAGGGTCGAGGATCTGATCGTGCGCAGCACCGAACTCACCAACGCGGCCGGCGTGGTGGTGAGCCATGTGCTCAGCACGATCGAGCGTTGCGCTGAGCGGGTGATCCTCCTCTACGACGGCCGCTTCCGCTGGGATGGCTCCCTGGAGGCGTTTCTGGCCAGCGACGATCCCTACGTCCATCAATTCCGCACCGGTAGCCTGGAAGGCCCGATGCAGCCGGCGGAACCCTGACCCATGCGCCGCAGTGTTCGAGAGGCTCTGGTCGGGTTCTCGCTGTTGGCAGCGATCGGCGGCGGTCTGGGCCTCTGGCTCTGGTTGAAGGGAGTTTCCCTGGCCCGCACCAACTGGATCATCCGGGCCAACTTCGAGGATGCCGCCGGCCTGGCGCCGCGCTCGCCGGTCCTGTACCGCGGCGTGTTGGTCGGTCGGGTCAAGGGCCTGCAGGTCAACGAACGGCAGGTGGTGGCCGAGCTGGAGATCAGCGACTCCGATCTGCGGCTGAGCCGGCCGGTGCTGGCCAGGGTCGGCACGGCCTCCCTGCTGGGCGGTGATGCGGTGGTCTCGCTGCTGACCACCGACGCGGTGATCCCCAGCGGTGCCCCAGGGCCCCGGGATCGTGGCTGCGACAACCGTCGCCTGGTCTGCGAGCGAGGGGAAGTGGCGGGTATCCAGGCCCCCAACCTCGACAGCGTGACCGGCACCATGCAGAAGCTGCTCGATCAGGCCGACAGCCAGCGGTTGGTGCAGCGGCTGGCTGAAAGCACCGCCAGCTTCACCCGCACCGCCCGCGAGGCGGAGAAGCTCTCCACCCAGGGGCAGGCATTCGTGGGCGATGCCAAGGTCCTCACCCAATCCCTGACCAACATGGTGGAGCGCACCGATCCGATCCTGCGCAACGTCACCGCCGCCTCAAACGACGCCAGCCAGGCCAGCCAGTCCCTGAAGCGCATCGCCCGCCGGCTCGAAAATCCAGCCACAGCCGCCGATCTCGAGGCCACCCTGGCCAATGCTCGCCAGCTCACCGAACGCTGGACCTCCGTCGGTGGCGATCTGCGCCAGCTCACCGACGATCCCCGTTTCATCGAGGGCCTGCAGCGGGTGTCGGTGGGGTTGGGACGCTTCTTCGACGACCTCTACCCCAGCGGCGCTCCCAGCGGTTCCCCTGGCGGATCGGATCCAGCCCATCGCCCAGCCACACCGGCGCCCAGGCCACGGGCAATCGCGCCCCCTGCACCGCCTGCGGCCGCCTCGACCGACCGCAGGCGGGCCGTCATCTCTGACCCGCGAACCCTGGAAGATCGCATGGCACCCCGTAGCAAAGCTCCGGCCATGCCCCTGCCCGCCAGGGCGGTGCCGCCAGCTGCGGCCCCCTGAACGGGCGACGGGGTCAGAGCCCTGTCACGGCCTCCAGGGCGATCGCCGCGATCGCCTGGTCGCTTGCCTTGGGGAGCTGCACATAACGGCCGCCGGCGGCTTCGGCCAGCTCGCGACCCATGCCACTGCCGATGAACTTGCGCTCGGTGTCGATCACCAGCAGCTTCAGTCCCAGGGCCCGGTAGCGGCCGGCGATCTGTTTGACCTCCTCCCGGAGGTCGACCGGCTCTTCTCCCTCCAGCGCCGGCTGGCCCAGGGAACGACCCAGGGGGACGTTGCCGCGACCATCGGTGATCGCCACCACCACCACCTGGGCCAGATCCCCTGTGCTCAGCGCATTGGCACCGACCCGCGCAGCCAGGGTGAGGGCATGGGCCAGGGGTGAGCCACCGCCGCACGGCATGGCCTCCAGCCGGCGGCGGGCGGCGGTGATCGAGCGCGTGGGAGGCAGCAGCACATCCGCCTGCTCGCCCCGGAAGGTGATCAGGGCGACCTCATCGCGGTTTTCGTAGGCCTCGCTCAACAGGCGGATCACCGCGCCCTTGGCGCTTTGCATCCTGTTCAGGGCCATCGAGCCGCTGGCATCGACCAGGAAGATCACCAGGGCGCCGGCCTTGCGCTGCAGTTGCTTGGCCCGCAGGTCGCCGTCCTCCACGATCACGCGCCGCTCGGGGTGGCGCTCCCGCCTCGCCTTCTGATAAGGGGCGGCAGCCCGCAGGGTGGCGTCGACGGCGATGCGGCGCACCGGCCCCCGCGGCAGCATCGGCCGCACATAACGGCCCCGGCTGTCGCTGAGCACGGCGGCACGGCTGCCGCTGCCACCCGAACGGGCCCGCGCCGCGGAGAAGACCAGCAGGTCGGGATCGATGGCGGTTGCCTCCGGATCCAGCAGGAACTCCTCAGGAATCGAGGGCGGTGCCTGCTCCTGCGGGTCGTCCTCGTCGTCATCGGGTTGGTCGTCCTCGGGCTCGTCGGGCTGCTGATCGCTCTCCGGCGGCGGTTCCTCCGGCGGCTGTTCCCCCTGGGGTGGGGGCGGGGGCGGCTGCAGCGGTTGGTCCGGGTCCGGGGGGGGCAGCTGCCGCGCCCGTGGCGCGATCACCAGCCGTACCGCCACCTGAAGGTCTTCGGCCTCGACCCGCTCGCGGCCACTGAGGGCGGCATGGGCCCTGGCAACCCGCACGGCATAGAGCTCACTGCGGTGCCCCTCGACAGCGCCCCGGATTGCCTCCTGCACCAGGTAAGCGATCTGTTCGGGGCTGATTCGCACATCCGGCAGCCACTGGCGCGCCAGCAGCAGCTGGGTGGCCAGGGCATCGGTCTCCTCCTGGTGGCGGGCGGCGAAGGCCTCCACTGCCGCACCATGCTCAAGCGCCGAACGGCTGATCGCCACCCGCTCCTCCAAGGCCAGGGTCTGGTTGGCGGAGAGGGCGATCGCGAAACGGTCGAGCAGGTGGTCGCGCACCGCACCCTCCTCGGGGTTATAGGTGGCGATCAGCAGGCTGCGGCAGGGATGGGACAGGCTCAACCCCTCCCGCTCGATCCGGTTCTCGCCGGCACCAACCGCCGCCAGCAGAAGGTTGGTGATGCCGTCGTCGAGCAGATTGAGCTCATCGATGTAAAGCACGCCGCGGTGCGCCTCCGCCAGCAGCCCCGGCTGGAACACCGGCGCCCCCGCCGCCAGGGAGGCGGCCACGTCCACCGAGCCCAGCAGCCGGTCCTCGCTCACCCCCAGGGGCACCTGCACGAACGGCGCAGGCTCCACCCGGGTGGGCAACAGGGCTGTGGGGTCGTTGCCGCTGGCGTCCCCGCCCAGCTCCGTGATGCGGCGGCGGATGGCCCCATCCCACTCCTCGGGTCGCTTCGGGTCGACGTGAAGGGCTGTGGCTCCGGCCCCCAGGTCGAGGCTGTCGATCGGCGGCAGCAGGGCATGCAGCCCTCGGGCCAGCACCGATTTGCCGGTGCCGCGGCCTCCGGCGATCACCACCCCGCCAAGGCCAGGATCCACGGCCGCCAGCAGCAGGGCGAGCTTGAGGGTGCCATGGCCGGTGATCGCCGCCAGCGGGAAAGCGCGGGCTGCCCACGTGCTCGCTGCGGGCGATGGGCCTGCGGTGGGGTCGGGACTGGAGGCGGGAGCGCTGGCGACCATGGGGAACGGTTCGAGAAACGAGCCCGGGGATACGGGTCGGGCGCTGCGGGAGGTTGACCCTGCGCGGCCGGTCAGTCTCGCCGATCGGCAGCAGCGGCGCCCATCGCCTCAGATCCGTTTTCCTAGAGTCGCAGTGGCTTGGGTCCCAAGATGGCTTACCAACCTGCGTCAGCTGCTCGATTCCCCGCCAACCCCAGCCTGGATCACAGCACTCCCCCTGGGGACCAGGAACCAGAGGTTTGGATTCTCGATGATGACGAGCGGCTCTGCGCCATGCTCAGCCAGAGGCTTGCTGAGCTTGGATGGCAGCCCCGCAGCTTTCTAGAACCGCGCAGTCTCGACGACGCGCTCCAGCACGATCATCCGGACCTGCTCGTTCTTGATGAGATGCTTCCGGGTCGCAGTGGTGGCGATCTGCTGGCGGGTCTGCGTCAGCAGGGCCATGGCTTCCCTGTGCTGATGCTTTCGGCCCTGCGCGCACCCTCTGACCGCATCGCCGGGCTGGAGGCTGGAGCTGACGACTATCTCGGCAAGCCGTTTGAATTCCGTGAGTTGCAGTTGCGCATCGTCAAACTGCTGGACATGCAATCCAGGTTGCGCGGCCTGCCCACCAACCTCACCTCAAGCTTTCGGCTGGGCCCGATCTGTTTTTATCCCGCCAGGGCTGAGTTGCACTCCGCCTCTGGAGCGGTGACTCGGATCAGTCGAGGCGAGGCCTCCCTGCTCCAGTCGCTCTGCCTGCGCCCCGGGGAGGTGATTGGACGCCAGAGCCTCGCCAGGGCCTGCGGCAGCCTGGTGGATGCACGCCAGAGCCGAAGCATCGATGTGCGCATGAGCCGTCTGCGGCGCCTGTTGGAGGTGCTCCTGGATGGGGAGGGCGACGTGATCGAGTCCTGCCGAGGTCTTGGCTATCGCCTTCTGTTGTCCGTAACGCCCCTGGACGAGGTCTGACGGCATGACGCTCTCTCCACGTCTGGGGGGCCCGGACTGGATGCGCCTTCTGCTGACCTCCATGTTGGGGGCCACGATGGCGTTTCTGCTGCTGCTGCTGCTGCTGCGAACACTCCTGGAACCCCCGCTGGTGGAAGAGAGCGTGCTGCGCATCACCCGCAGTGTGCGCCTGGTGGAGGGTGTGCTCAGCAGTGTGCCGTCGCCGAAGCTGCCGCCTGGCGTGATCACGCGTCAGTGGTTGACGCGGGAGGACGCGGCGGTCCACGCAATCGGAGGGTTCGATGCCGAGGTGCTCAGAGGCCTGCAAAAGTCCCAGGGGCTTTACCGTGAGATTCGGCGCGATTACGCGCCTCTGCAGGATCCCTGGGGAGGGTACTGGATTCGCCTCCAGCACCCTGGCCCGGACCCGCTCTGGCTGTATCAGCCAGAGCGACTCACCAGCATGACCGTCTGGTATCTCCCGATCTTGCGCAATGTCTCGGTTGTGCTGGGCCTGCTGGTGGGCATCGCCGTGTTTGTGCGCTCCCAGGTGGAGCAGCCCTTCCGCAGGGTGGTGGCAGCCATCCCCGATACGGCCATTCCACCCCTCGATCTGCTGCCGGAGCGAGGCATTGCGCCCCTGCGGCTGCTGACCCTGAGGATCAACCGATTGCTCGAACGCATCAATGCCGCCAGCTCCGAGCGGCGCCTGCTGCTGCGGGGCCTCGCCCATGATCTCGGCGCCCCCCAGACCCGCCTGCTGCTGCAGGCCGAGCAGTTGCAGAGCCTGCTGCAGGGCCATCCCCGCGAGCTGGCCAAAGGGATGCTGGACGATGTGCGCCGCCTGGTGCAGGTGACCGATCAGCTGGCGGTTTTGGCGGACAGTTTCAAGACACAGGCTGTCTACGAAATGGTGGCCCTCGATGATTTCTGCGGCCGACTGGCCGCCAGCTATCCCCGTTCCATCGCCCTTGAGCTGGCGGTCCCCCGTTTGCTGGTGCGCATCAATGTCTCAGGTCTGGAGCGCAGTCTCTGCAATCTCATCGATAACGCCATCGAATACGGAGCCCCACCGCTGCTGCTGGCCGCCGGTCGCCATGGTCAGCGGCTCTGGATCCGCCTTGATGACCACGGCAGGGGGCTGCCCACCCCGACCCTGCTGACGATGCCAAGCCCTCCCCGCGCCGATGACCGGCAGCGCCATCGCCATCAGGGAATGGGGTTGCTCCTGGTGGATCGTTATTGCCGCAGCCAGGGTGGGCGGCTGTTACTGGGCCAGTCCCCGGCCGGTGGGTTGCGGGCCGAGTTGCTGCTCGAGCCGACGCCAGACAATCCGCTCTTTCTGAATCAATGAGCCAGCCAACAGCCCGACTGGTCGGCTCCCCTGCTGCCGTTCATGCTGACCTCAGAGCAGCAGCGATGCGATGACCCAGCCCCTGTTCCAGCGCGTCAGGCGATATTCGTCCTCGCCAACCCTTGGCGCCGCGGTG
>Ga0315899_10008052_pt1 | contig 11310 bp, 16 predicted proteins | sample LakEriMetagenome_2_FD_203518 | JGI IMG/M metagenome (GOLD analysis project Ga0315899, IMG submission 203518) | Freshwater fungal communities from buoy surface, Lake Erie, Ohio, United States - Buoy 4 MA112 | ecosystem: Environmental > Aquatic > Freshwater > Lake | place: USA: Lake Erie, Ohio...
TTTTTAATTTTTCTCTCTCTCTCTCTCTCTCTCTCTCCTCTCTCTCTCTCTCTCTCTCTCTCTCTCTCTCTCTCTCTCTCTCTCTCTCTTTCTCTCTCGCGCTCTCTCTCGCTCTCTCTCTCTCTCTCTCTCTCGCAGACCTATTTGGCCTCTTTGTCGTGCGGGATGAAGGCAGCGTTTCACTGGCATGTACGTGGGACGCGATGTTGCCACTGTACACACAATTTGCAAAAATAATAATGATAAATAGGCACAAAGCTGCGGTGTCTCTGCCACGTAAGTGGGACGCGATGTTGTTACTGCACACACGCACACACAAACACAAACATAGACGATTGGGTTACTAAGTATACTTTTGTTTGCATAGTATAGCAAAGTATAGAAATGTATGTGTGATCCACCAGTATAGTAAGTATGACATGCATGTGTGATCCCTGGATTCTTTCACACGCGTGTGCAGCTGCACTTGAAATTGAAAAAAAAAAAACCAGCCGCTGACGAAGCAACGACGCTTATTAATCAAATCAATGTGCCCTGGCTTGCTATGCTCCTTACAGAACATCCCCCAATACAAAAAGCGTGGCCTCCCACGCCACTCTTTCCTCGTCGAGCTCCTCCCGCCACTGCCGTTATCGCTTCCACCTCCACCTCCTCCGCCCCCGCCGGCATTTCTACCCCCACTTTCTGGCGTGGTTGCTGCTCCTGTGTCTGCGCCCTTGTCTCCTCCTCCTCCTCCTCCTCCTCCTCCTCCTCCTCCTCTCTGCTCCCTGCATTATCGATGATGAATCATAATCACACACGCACACTGCACGCACGCGCTCGCGTGCCTGTACGATGTAGCCACGTACACACACCAACACACGCGCGCTCAACCACACAGACATGAATGCTGGGTACCGTGTAGTGTCTTTTCTTTTCTTTTTCCCCTTTTTTTACACAGGCATGGAATGGCGGGACACCTGACAAGTTTCTTCTCATTTGACAGAGCGTTTTGCTGCGCTGCGCCGCCTTGCGCGTAGGCTGTTGGCATCACCGGAGGCGGTGGCTCGCCGTGAGTAGCGCGCCGGAGACAGACTGCCCCGTCGTCGGCGCGGTGCTGACAGAGGCGATTGTGCAGATCGATGTGGTGCGGCTCCTTGTGTAGCTTACAAGTTACCGGCACTGCGCGCCGCGCTGCGTTGCGAGAGATGGGATCGCCAAACGTCGCGCGTGTCTCGCAGTTGGCGTGTTGACACAGACGCGTAGCGCGGCGATTATGGATACTGGCAGCAGAGTTGCTGCTCTCAGAGTCATGTGCAGCTGCGCTCAGGTTGATGTAGCGCAGATTGATGTGGAGCGCGAGGTCGGCATGCTCGCGGCAAAAGAGCACCTGCCCCTCCTGTGCAAAGCCAAAAGAGGGGATCTTAGAGCAGCCGAGTACGTGGCGGCAGGTAGGAGAGACGACGTTGATGTGCTGTGATGCGTTGGCGTGCTCCCTGCAGTACAGCGGCGGTTGGCCCCTCACGCCAAAGGAGCGTTGGCGGGTACAGCGAGCGCTTGTGAGGTTGTTAATGTGTATGCATCGCGGGCTCCGTACGTTTATGTGCTCCGGCTTCTTGTGTGCCAAGCAAAAGAGCGGGGTGCGGGAGGAAGGGAATGCGTAGGCTGCCTGGCGTGAACAGCCTTCCACGTGCGAGCAGAACCTGTTGACGCAGTCGACGTGGTGCGAATAGCGGTGTTGAGCGCAGTAGATACCGACACCAACGGCGGCGTCGCCGAAAATAGGGTGCTTTGAGCATCCCACGAAGAGACACCGCGGGCTCTTGACGTCCTGCATAGGAAGGGCATTCCGAGGTTGACTCTCATTCTTCCCATTCGTGACCAGTTTGCTGTGGTTCTTGCAGTACAGCGCCTGCCCTTCGCGCGCCGAGCCGAACAGCGGCTGCTTGCGCGTGCACTGCTTCTGGTTCGCGTCTCGATACTGACACTCGCCCCGATGCAGCACCTGTTCCCACATGGCGCGCGGCAGGCCCTTGGTCACGTGCGGCGTCGATCTTTTTCGCGGCGCCCTCCTCATTCCTTTCCTCCGCCCATCTATAGTGACGTTGGCGCGAGCGCTAAGGGCACCAGCCGCAGAAGCGCTCGCTTGGCCATCGCCGCCAACGCTGCCCCCACCACCATCGGCGGCAGTGGACACGGCGGGCGCAAGTTGGGGCTCAGGGTGGGCCTTGGGGGTGCTCAGCACGGATGATGTCGCTCTTGGCTTGGTGGGGGGATCCGTTTTGTCTTGGCGCGGGGCGTACTTTTCGAGTCTGCTAAACTTGCGGAGGCGCTTGACGCGCACTGAGCAAGCCAACTCTGTCGGGGGCAGCGTGCCCTCGTCCGCCGCGTACGTTTGCGGTCCGGGTTCTCCCACGACGACTCGTCCTGACGAGAGCACGCGACCGGTTATGGTACTGATGTTGCGCGCGCGCGTCGCGTTGCGCGCGCTGTGGCTGGCGCCCGGCACCAGTTCCTCGTCGCGGCCGTCATCGCCCAGCCTGCCGACGAGGATGCGCGCAAACTCGTCGTCCTTCTCCTTCTGCTTCTGCAGCTGCCGCCACCACCACCAATCCGGCAGCTGCCTGCCCCGGCCCGCCTTTGCACCTGTTGCAACTTCTGCGGCGGCATGGGGGGCATCAGCGCCGATCGCCACGGCAACGGGCGCGAGCGCAGACGCAGCGCTGTCGTTGGCGGGCGGGCGCTCGTACTGCTCGCCCCTGGCTGCCGCCGCTGCAGCGGCCGCGGCGGCCAGCTTAGCCGTCAGCACCACGCGCGGATTTGCGTCGGCCGTGGACATCGGTTTTTCGGCTGACATCAGCGGCGGACCTCCCAAGCGCATGCTCTCCAGCGCTCTGTGCTTCTCCTCTGCGAGCAGCGCTTGAAAGTCGATCGCCGTCGCCATGCCCGGCTCCGCGCCCCCCCCGCGCAGGCGGAGGCGGAGCTGTCGCGGACCAGGCGCACGCGCGCCGTGCCACATCAGGCCTGACGGCCAGGCCATGAGCAAGGTCCGCAGCGTGAGGACGAGCACCGCCGCCGCGGGCGCGGCCACGCGCGCGCGTCGCGCTCCATGCGCGCGTCGCGCTCCCGGCATCGACCGCCCGGTCTAACGCGCTCCAGGCCCGCCGAATGGGGGCATGCGCTGCCGGCTGCCGACGTCGCCTCTACCTGCCCTCTCTATGCCTGTTGCCCGTCGTCGCCTGCGCGTCGCAGCCCCTTCTCATCGGCGCAGTTGCCGTCCTCACGCCTGTGTAGGCGCACGCGAGAGACGAAGAGGCCGTGCGGCGGGGGCGCTGCAACGCGTCCACGAGCGGGGTCCCGTGCGCATTTCGCGCGCGCGGCCTCGCAACCCTCCCGTCGCCCCGGCCTCTTCTCTCGCCTCATGTTCACACCAGCGATCTGCATGCCATCAATGCGACCACTCACGAACTAAAATAGCCAAAAACGATGCCGATCATCGACGTAGGACAGGGAACGGAGACCTTTCCATGGTGCAAGTACGGACTGGGGGCGCAGTACGACGGCGAGGTGGCGAAGCCCGACAAAGATTCGCCGTGCTACCTTGACTATGCCGACGTCGACCTGCCGAATGGGACCGGGGTGCTCACGCTGGCCGAAGGGATACGCATCGAGGGAGCCTTTGTGGACGGGCGCGCCAACGGCGAGGCGCTCTGGAGCGACTCAAGATCGGGCTGGAGCTACCTGGGCGAGTTCCGCGATGGCGAAAAGCACGGGCAGGTTGTCATTGCGTGTACCATCACCATTATGAGAATATACACAAAGTCCTCAAAGTCGATTGAGAAATAAACAAGGAGTGATAGATTGCAAAGCGTTAATGTAGAAATGCCGCCCGCCGCCCGCCGCCCGCCACCGCGCACCGCTCGCGTGCCGCTCGTGCCCATCACGCTGACCTGTGCTTGTTTTGGTCTCCAGGGTGTCCTTAAAAGCCCCGAGGGCGACACGTTTGTGGGCACGTTTGAGAAGAACCTCCGCATTGTGGGCTCGGCGCGCATCAGGAAAACCACCTACACGGGGCCCATGACCACCTTCCCCCTTCCCCACCGCGGCGACGAGCTCTTCAAGCAGCTGGCGCAAGCGGTGCTGCCGCAGAACAACGAGGACAATGCGCGGTTTCTCGAGGAGAAGCCCAAGGAGCTCGGGCCGGACGGCGCCGCAGCGGCCGAAAGCGCGCCCGGGCCAGCCGATCTGCCAGTTCAGGGCAAAGACGAGGCCAAGGGCGGCAAGACCTCTCCGGAAGCCCCCGCCTCCCCCACGTCGCCCGGGTCTCCCACGTCCCACTCCTCCGGCGCCGAGGCCCCGCCGGCGGCCCCCACGGAGCCCCCGCCACCACCCCAGCCCCCAGAGGGATTCGTACACGGGTCCCAGCTCTTCGAGGATGGAACACAGTACACGGGGGAGTGGGTGGGAGGTTGGCGGCATGGCAGGGGCTGGTGCAAGTGGGAGGATGGGCGCGAGTACTCCGGACAATGGATTGAAGGGCAGCCCAATGGACCCGGGAAATTCACCTTTCCGGATGGTTCCTGGTACCAAGGTGAAGTTGTAAATGGCCTGCGGCAGGTGTGTGTATGTACCTGTACACAGACAGACACGCAGAGACGTGGACACGCTGAGACACATATATGTATGTATGTATGTATGTATGTATGTATGTATGCATGCATGTACGCATGCATGTATGTACATTCGTATGTTAGTGTATATATTTACACAGGCACACACACGCCACACACACACACACACACACACACACACACACACACACACACACACACATGCAGGGCAAGGGCAGGTTTCGTTACATGAATGGCGCGAGCTATGAGGGCGACTGGGAAGGCGGCGTGAAGCACGGCGTGGGGCGCTGGACAAGCAACGAAAAGGCACCAATTCGCAAACGTATCCCTACAAGATTTTCGAAAACGCCCTATCTTTACTATCAGTAAATTTGCTAATTCCGAGCCACGAAAAGACTCCAATTCGCAAACGTCATCCCCACAAGATTTTTGAACAGTAAATGTGCTAAGTCACTGCCGTCTGAGAACTGTTCCAAAAAAAAAAAACAGAACCCCGAGGGGTCTATCGTATACGTCGGCCACTACGAAAATGGCAACGCCGAAGGCCACGGGAGCATGTCGTGGCCAACGCCTAAGCCGCCAAAAGCGGAGGAAAAATCTCCTCGAAGTCTCCTGGAAGCCCAGTTCGCGCCAAAGGAAGACGAAACAGGTCTCTTTTACGCCTATAGCAGGTCTCTTTTGCCCCTATACTAGGTCTCATTTGCCTCTATAACAGAGGACGAACGGGTGCAGCGAGAGGCGGCGTTATACGCGGCGAAGAAAAAGTTGTTGGAGGGCAAGGAGGAGGGCAAGGACGAGGAGGTGAAGCCGGAGGACGAAGCAGCAAATATGGATCTCCCGCCAACTACGTACGTGGGCGAGTTCCGGGGGGGGGTGCGTCACGGAAAGGGGAAATTTGTACAGCCTGTTAAAATCATCGTTAGAAAGCCGTACCAGGACGAGGACGCTGCCGGAGAGACTGAGGAGCGAAAAGCCAAGAAGAAGGAGCTCATGGCGGAGCTGGCGAGGAAGCAGAAGGAGAAGGCCGAGGCCGACAAGGCTGCGGGGAGAACGCGGAAAAAAAAAAAGAAGGATGTGGTGGAAGTTGAGGTCATCTCCATTCAGTATGATGGAGAGTGGCTAGCGGTGTGTATGTGTGTGTGTGTGTGTGTGTGTGTGTGTGTGTGTGTGTGTGTGTGTGTGTGTGTGTGTGTGTTTTTTTATTTATATATAGAGAGAGTAGAGAGTGTATCGTTATTGAGTATGAAAGAGAGTGGCCTTTTTTGTACCAGGGCGATAACCTAACAAATTACATACAGAAGAGGCCTAGTTTTTACATACAGAAGAGGCCTAGTACATGTGTGTATAATAATAGTGGTTTCTGGCGCAATCGCTCGTTTCCCTTCAAAATCTCAAAAAAGCGCAAAAAAATCTCTCACGAACCTCTGCAATCAACATAGAGTATGAAGGAGAGTGGCTAGCGGTGTGTTGGGGTGGCGGTGTGTTGGGGTGGCGGTGTGCTGGGGTAGCGGTGTGCGGATTCTCCAAACTAGTCTCCATAGTGGCCTCTGTTGTATAGGAAAAAGGGGACCGGTGTGTTGATCGTAGGAAAAAGGGGACCGGTGTGTTGATTCGCCAAGTCTAGAGTCAGTATAGTGGCTTCATATATACAGTAAAGTGGCTTCATATATACAGTAAAAAGGGTAGCGGTACCGGTGTGTTGATCGTAGGAAAAAGGGGACCGGTGGGTTGATTCGCCAAGTCTAGAGTCACTATAGTGGCTTCATAATTGCAAAAAAAAAAATGAAGTGGTTGTTTATCTCGAAACGAATAGTGGCTTCATATATACAGTAAAAAGGGTAGCGGTACCGGTGTGTTGATTATAGGGAAAAGGGTACCATATATACAGTAAAAAGGGTACCGGTGTGTTGATTATAGGAAAAAGGGTACCTGATGTGTTGATTCTAGGCACTGGCTTCATATATACAGTAACACGGGTAGCGGTGTGTTGGTTCTCCAAACTAGTCACTCTAGTGGCTTTGTGTAGTAAAAAGGGTAGCAGTGTGGTGTTTCTCGAGAAACACCATAGTGGTTTTATTTCGAGAAACTGGCTGACTATAGTGGTTTTATCATTCTCAAACTGGTGTCCATAGTTGCTTTGAAAGAGAGTGAAAAGAGGCGTTTTCCTTCTCCAAACGAGTCTCTCGATAGTGGCTTTATACAGTAAATTTACTAGTGTATGTCTCTCTCTCTCTCTCTCTCTCTCTGTGTTTACATATATTCAAGTGCATGTGTGTGTGTGTGTGTGTGTGTGTGTGTGTGTGTGTGTATGTGTGTGTGTGTGTGTGTGTGTGTATGTGCGTGTGTGTGTGTGTGTGTGCGTGCGTGCGTGTGCGTGTGCGTGTCTGTGTGTGTGTCTGTGTGTGTGTCAGGGGAAACGACACGGAAACGGGCACTTGATTAAGGATGATGGGTCCGAATATCAAGGAGATTTTCGATTTGATAGCCTACACGGGGCGGGCCGCTGGCGCTCGCGCGAGGGAGATGTGTATGAGGGCAAGTTTGCCGAGGCTTATCTTCTCAAAAGTACTCTTACACATGTATCCTCCTCCTCATATGACACACATGTGTACGGGGGCAAGTTTTAGGCTCGTCTTCTCAAAAGTACTTTACATAGTGACTTTTCTATTGTTTATGAATATTTATATTTTATGTTATTACTATAGTCGCCGAGGCACATCTTCAAAAGTCCTCTACACAGTGATCTTTTTATAGTGTAGAGAAAACTGTGTAGAGACCTTTTTTTTTTTGTTGTAGAGACCTTTTTTTTTGTGTGTGTAGAGAACTTTTGAGAAGACTGTGTTGAGTACACAGTGACCTTTTTATAGGACGTCTAGGAGGGCACTTAAGTTTGCGGAAGTGAAGTGTTAGATACAAGGGTATCAGGGTGAGCGCCATGGTTTCGGCAATTTCGTTGCCACATGTGTCCTCCTCCTCATTTAACATGCATGTATCCTCCTCCTCAGGGTGAGCGTCATGGTTTTGGCAATTTCGTTGCCGCACATGGCGAAGTTTATGAGGGTGAATGGGACCATCATCTCCCGCATGGAAACGGGGTGTACACGATGGCCAGCGGCGAGGTGTGTGTGTGTGCGTGTGTTTGTACACACGCACACACACGCACGCACGCACACACACACACACACACACACACACACACACACAGGTGTACGAGGGCCCGTTCATCGGCGGGCATCGCACGGGCACCGGCAAAATCAAATTCCCGAACGGGGACGTGTATGAGGGCGAAGTGGAAAATGGTCGGGCTTACGGCGTGGGAGTACTCATGTACGCCGATGGTGAGACAACCTATAAGGGCGAGTTCCGACAGGGGAAACAGCACGGCAAGGGAACAATCATTAACATCGTGGGGGGGGAGACCCTCGTCACCGAGGGCAAATGGAACCGCGGGCATTTACTCGATGAAAACACGACTTGATTTTTTTTTAAAAAAAAAGGGGGGGGATGACGTGTGGGAGAACGGGGGGGTGGCGTGAGGGAGAATCCGGGAATTCGCGTTGCTATCTCAGCACAGGCGTATTTGTGGGTATTGACACACATGTATCCTCCTCCTCACACATGTATCCTCCTCCTCATATGACACACAGGGGACACCATGTACCATCTGGTGAGATACGATGCCGAGAGAGAGAGACAGAGAGCGAGCGCGCGCGCGTGCGCGCGCGAGAGAGAGCGAGCGAGCGAGGTATATCGGGCCTGCGCGTGTGCATGCTGTCGAATTCAGAATGATAAGATAAATAACTTAGTAATGTACATGCAAGTGTCAGCGGTGTGTCTTCTGTGTGGGAGCGCCTGGGTGAGGTATACTAATGATTACATTAGTGTGAAAAGACACCTAATACATACCGAAGAGACCTAATACGCAAAAAAGAGACCTACTTCCGCTGTGTCTACGGTCTATCGTGTGGGAGGAGCTGGCTGGGAGAGGTATATGTTGTACATTAAAGTGCACGCGCAAGAGAGAACCCGACAGTTGGAAACGGCTCTGCCAATCCCTTACTACTGCCTCTACTTCCTCCCCCACGCCCTCCCCTCTCTCCACCCTAAGGCTCTGCCAACCCCGGACCACTACCGCTGCCCTCTCTCCACCCTTGGCCCCTCTCCATGGGGGTACAAACACGCGGCTGCTGCACGCATTGATACGAAAGAACGTAGCACCAACAAACAGGGAGGGGCGAGACTTTACTGAAAAGCCACAGGCCAGTGCAGTCGTCAGACTCCGAGTCCCATCAGCGTCTTTTGTTGCCCCTTGCCTTTCCCCCCTCTAGTCGGCCTAGTCATGATGAGATTCTCGCGCCGGGCGGCTGGCCCCGGCGATCCACGGAAATTTGCGCCACGAAAATGGCCTTAGGTCCTGATTATTTCCTGCTTCTGGCTCCTAGCCGCGAGCTTCGTTCGTTCCCAACATCGCAGCGTTGCGCGGCTTCACGCAGAGACGGGTGTGAGAAGAGACGTGAAGATGATGGAGGTGTGCATCGCCCCGATAGCCCCGTGCCACGCAACTCAGTGGCTCCCTTTTGGCGGGCCTAGGATGTAGGAGGCCTAGGATGGGAAGGCCGCAGAGCTGAGGCCTGCTACATCCTAGGCGCAGCCGTGCATGCGGGATGGCGAGGCCGCCGGGCCGCTGAAAACGGGGAAAGCGGCGCGGCGCAGTCTCACTTGAACTTTTTCTTCTCTGTGAAGAGAACATGCTGGCGCTGCGCACCCGGGACGCAGCCGGGCGTCAGAACAGGGGCAAGTACGGGCGTGCAAACAGCAAGGGGACGCCGCGGACGCCTGAAACGGAGAGGGGATCATGTCTGCGCGCGGCGGGGGTGCGGGGACGCGGATGCGTGGGGGCGCGAGGGCTTGAACGCGAGGGGGGGCGGGGTCGCGTGGGCGCGGGGGCGCGCGTTCGGGAGCGCAGGCTGGCTCACCACGACAGGGTCGTACTTGCGCAGGGTGAGGCGCTCGGGCACGTTTTTGGGGTTCTTGCGCGTGACATAGAAGAAGCCCGTGCCTGCGCCGCTCAGCAGCTTGACGAAGATCGACTTGACCTTCCCCTTGGCCATGTTCCCCTACGTCCTCGAGTCCCCACCTGAGAAGACTTGCAAGTCTTCTTCTTTTTTTTTACCCTAAAAAAAGGTTTTGCTTTTTTTTTCAAAAAAAGCAAAACCTTTTTTTATCACACCACCCCTACCCCCATGCAAGAGGCCAAGATCGCCACAGGGGTAGGGTCGTGTGATGTAGAATTCATGATATATTGGAGGAGGTCCCCTCCCGGATCTTGTCCTCCAGCAGCCACGCAATGCTGTGCCCTGCTTATCATGGGAAGGTGTAGAGCGGTATAAGCTCCGCCTAGCCCCAAGGCTGTCGATGGACTACCATTGCGCCTACTGGAGTATTACTGTGTGTAATGCTTGGTGTTAAGCCGCCGGCGAAGACCAATTCCCTATCCATAACTGCGTGTTATGTCCACTGGCGATACAACCCTCTTTGAAGTTTCATCTCACACAACATGTCTACGGCGCGCGCTCAGTTGGTAACTGTCACGTGCTTTCTATGTTGCTCTTTCGATGTAAACTTCGCCATGCGCTGGCGCGGGATCCGACCCTCCGTGGGTTTCTTTTGAGTTGCGGGTCTGCCCGATGAGAGGATCGTTCCCTCACCAACTCTTATATAAAATGTATATATGTATATATATATAGAGAGAGAGGAGGGGGGCAACGGAAAAACACCATGGGATTCGCCAAGCGCAAAGAGATTGTCAAGCACGCACACGCACGCACGCATGCGGCAACGGCACGCAAGCACGCACGAGCACTCACCCACCAACAATATTGTTGTTTTTGGCAGCGTGGGACAGGCAGCACCAAAGCCCAACCGCAAGAGATCGTCAGGTAATAAGCTGTTGGTGTGTGCATCTACGGGCAGAGCATGTTGTGAGCACTCGACAAATCTACGGAAGTGCTGCCTTTTCCAGCACATGAGGGCGTTGGCAATCTTTCAACTTGTAAACTTGACGGGGGAAAATCTGCGCGTGTTATGCTAACATGTTGTGTAAAAAACTTGTGACATTTGCGCTGCTTGGCCATCAGGTGTGCCGGCGTCGCTGAAGCGCCAGAAATCCACACTTCTTAGTGCCCTCAACGACTAAAAATATGCTGCCGCTGCAGCAACGAGTCGCCCTGTACACCCCTAGGATTCTACAGCCATGTTCCTCGCCAACCACAGACGAAAGTTCTGAGAGCCGATTCGAGCCAAGGCCAACGTGAGTCGAGCCCATCATTCAGGACTCACCGCAAGGCAATTTTATGTTTCTCTCAAATATATAATAGTTTTTGCCAATGAAAGTAGGGGGTTCAAAATGCGATCGCGGCTCAAGCGCCTCCCCCGCTCCTTCAGCGCCCTCACCAAGCCCTCCCCGGGCTCCCGCCCCATCGACGCATACGCGTTGAACGTGCCCGCCAGCGCCTCCGCCCGCCCCTCCAGCGCCCTCATCATCCCCGCTCACGAACCCGCTATACACACAGGTAGGTCTCTCTTACGCCAGATCAGGTCTCTTTTCCACACATACCCGGTCGCTCGTACACACTCTCTCTCTCTACACACACGCACACGCACAGGGCGGCAAATCTTGGATTTTAGCCATGGGAACAGG
>Ga0315899_10008054_pt1 | contig 11310 bp, 13 predicted proteins | sample LakEriMetagenome_2_FD_203518 | JGI IMG/M metagenome (GOLD analysis project Ga0315899, IMG submission 203518) | Freshwater fungal communities from buoy surface, Lake Erie, Ohio, United States - Buoy 4 MA112 | ecosystem: Environmental > Aquatic > Freshwater > Lake | place: USA: Lake Erie, Ohio...
TTCGTCACGCTGAGGGGACACGTCTAGTTCAGCACTAGCGTCGCTTGGCGATGATCCTCGCCGAACTCGAGATCTGGCACTCGCGGCCCATCACTCCCACTCGTCGTGTTGCGTTGGGACATTTGGTGTTGCCCGCCGACCCCGCACCCGGCTTCGGTGGCATTCTCCTCGGCGCCGTCGTGGCACGGCATCTCTTCGAAGTCGACGAGGACCTTCATCCCGATGTGCATCGTTTGGTCAGCCAGATCGAGCGTGCCGAGAACATCGTGCAGCCCCGCCTGCGGCACCGGTTCCAGGTCGACCGACACGGTCTGTCGCGCAGTGTGCACCGCCTCGAGGGGCACGACGACTCAGCCGAGTTCGTGTTCGAGGCCAGTGGATCACCGCTTCAGCAGGTACTCGGCGCCATCTACGCACTCGAACGTCTCGACACGACGTCGCGTCGCGACCTTGCGAAGATTCTCCACAAAGCCATGGCGTGGCGAGGGCCGCTCGGGGCGTCTTTCATTGCCTATTTGGCCGGAGGCAACTCCACGTCTGTCTCCGCCATCGCCGATCCACGGGCGTGGGCGCTCGAGATTCTCGGTTTTCCTGCCGGCACGGTGAAGCCTTCGAAGCGCGATGTCACCGCGCAGTTTCGCGAGCGGCTGCGCATGGTGCATCCCGACCACGGTGGCAGCGACGCTCTTGCGAGTCGCGCCATCGCCGACTTGGCCGAAGCTCGTCGCGTGTTGACCAAAGCCCTGTAGGCGAACGCAATGACCAAACCGAAGGGTGTCGTGCTGTTTCCCGGAGCGGGAAGCGACCGCAATCACTCGTCGCTGGTGAAGATCGAACAGCATCTTGCTCCGCTTCCTGTGGGGCGGGTGGATTTCCCCTACCGCCGCGCCGGACGCAAGGCACCCGATCGTGCGCCGGTGCTGTTGGAGTGTGTCGTGAGCGAAGTCGCAGCTTTCGCGAAGGAACACCGCATGCGAACGTCGTCGTTGGTGATCGGTGGTCGGTCCATGGGCGGCCGGATGTGTTCAATGGCGGTAGCCGGAAGCACAGCGGTAGCCGGAAGCACAGCGGTAGTTGATGGCCTGTCGGTGAAGGGGCTGGTACTCGTTTCGTACCCGCTGCACCCACCGGCACAACCCGAGAAACTGCGTGTCGAACATCTTCCGCGAATAGTGGTGCCGGTTCTGTTCGTTCACGGAACGAAAGACCCATTCGGTAGTCCGGAAGATCTCCGCAGGCATGCCAGCACCATCCCGGGCGACGTGACGTTTCATTTCATCGAGAACGGTCGCCACGATCTGAAGAACAAGGACACCGAAATCGCCGAGGCGATAGCCGGGTGGATGTCCTCGCTCTGAAGCGAATCGATGTCACGCGTCTTGTGGGTTCAGCTCTTCGAGTTCGCGGTGGGCTGTTTCGGGATAGAAGAACCACACCAGAGCCGCAACCACGATGCCGGCCGACGCAAAGAGGAACATCACGGATCCGTACGACCATCCCGCGTCGATGAGTGTTCCGCCCAGCACCAATCCGATGCTGCCTCCCAGCAATGCGCTGACCGTGATGAGGAACGACGAGGTGGTGCGCGAAGACGTGGGAAACAGTTCGCCGCGGTACACGGCCATGGCGGGATACGCAGTGGCTGCGATGATGCCGCCTGCCATGGCACTGCCCCACATGAGATACGACGTGGTGGCAAATGACAACGCCAGGAGCGCTGCGCCAACGGGAAGGCACACGGCTGCGACCTTGCGCCGGCCGTGGTCGTCTGCCAGACGTCCGCCGAGAATGAGTCCGACACCCGACGGTGTCACGGTGCACAGCGTGAAGAGCGCCACCATCACTGCGGAGTACTCGCGCACGTCTTTCAGGTAACGGTTCTGGAAAATCGACGCTGTGGCCACGAACACGTTGCCGAGGAAGGCGACCAACAAAATGAGAACGAACGCCTTCGTGTTCCGCTGGGTTGTCACTGTGGAGTTTGCCGTCTGGTCGCGCTTGCGTGTTTGGGCACGCTCGAAGCGCTGCGTCTCAGTGAGGCGCCGTTTGATACGCAGTGCCACGGCGAGCCACACCAGTGCCACCACGTAGATCAGCCTCCATCCACTGGTTCCGGTGTCGGCCAAAGGCAGCGTGGTCACCGCCACGCCGGCACCCAATCCGCTGGCCATTGCCAGCAAGCTCAGCCCGTACGCGCGAGCGTGTTTGGGCATCTCTTCCACCACGATCACGAGTACTGCCACGTCGAGTGCCAAGCCGAGTGGGCGGGCGATCGCTTGTGTGCCCACCAGTGTGGCGAAGTTCGGAGCCAGTGCGCCGAGAGATGCCATGACAGGTGCGACGAACGACAGGCTCACGACAATGCGTCTTCGTCCCAGACGGTCGCCCATCACCGCCAACGGAATCGCCAGCACGATGCCGAGTCGCACGATTGCCGCGGCCACTCCTTGGCCTCGCTCGGAGATGCCGAACTCGTCGGCGGCATAGGTGACTGTTTGGGTGAAGAGAGTGTTGATGAACGCCGATGCCATCGATGACGCAGCGAGCAGCGCCAACACCAGGACTTCGTGTGCGCTCAGGGCCTGTGGCGGCGCCCACCATGGTTTGTGTGTGGCGTGGCGCCGCCTTTTCAGGTGATGAGCAACGAGTGGGCGAAAGAGCCAGTTGAAGCACGGTGTGTCGAGGCTCCACGAGATGTTCTCGGTGAGCGTGCCGTTGGTGTCGCGACGAACCGTGCGGGTGTACGAGCGAAAGGGTCCGTTGTGTTGGATGAACACGTGACTGCCATCGGTCTCGGGGGAATCAGGGAACTCTTCGACAATGTCGTGGTATGGCGCCGTGACATGTGACCTATCGCCCGAATCCGGGGCGAAAACCCGCGTCTGGGTGCGCTGCCCGCGAGGAAATTGAGGGGGCAAATCAGGGGGAAATTCATGGCCCGTCCGCACGGCGGGAGCATACTGATGACGTGAGTTCACCGGCACTTCAGACGCCCCAGGCCGCGGCGCGGATTCGGGTACGGCCGGGCAACCGGCTGTCGGGCAGCGTCACCGTGCCCGGAGCCAAGAACTCGGTACTGAAGTTGATGGCCGCCTGCCTCATGGCCGACGGTGAGTTTCGTTTGTCCAATGTGCCCAAAATTGACGATGTCGACACCATGAGTGATCTTCTGTCGGCGATCGGCCTGTCGATCACGCACCACCGCGACACGTCCGAGATGGTGGTGGTGAATCCGGGGAATCTTTCGCTGGTTGCTCCGTACGAGTTGGTGGAGCGCATCCGTGCCAGCATCAACGTCCTTGGACCTTTGCTCGGTCGATTCGGGGAGGTGCGCATCGCGCTGCCCGGCGGCGACGATTTCGGCTCGCGGCCGATCGACATGCATCTCAGCGGGCTCACCCAGATGGGGGCAACGTTCCAGATTCGCCATGGTGACGTCTATGCCCAGGCCGACCGACTGCACGGTGCCGACATCACGCTCGAGTTCCCGAGTGTCGGTGCCACCGAAAATCTCATCACTGCGGCGGTCTTTGCCAAGGGGACAACGGTTCTCGACAATGCAGCCCGCGAGCCTGAGATCGTGGATCTGTGTCGCATGCTCATTTCGATGGGCGCCGACATCGAAGGGGTGGGTACACCCACCATCACGGTGCACGGAGTGGAACGCGATGCTCTGCGACCCACCAGCCATGCCGTCATTCCCGACCGCGTTCAGGCCGCCACGTACATCGCGGCAGCGGCAATCACGGGCGGCGAGGTGATGGTGCGCCATGCAGTTCCCGAGCACATGGAGATGCTTCTGCGTCGCTTCGGTGACATGGGTATCACGGTCGAGCCGCAACACGACGGCATCCTCGTTGTGGGGCCGGAACAACTCTCGTCGATCGACGTGGTGACGCTTCCGTTCCCCGGAGTGGCCACCGACTACAAGCCACTCATCGTGACCCTGCTCGCCGTGGCCGACGGAGTGGGCATCGTGACCGAGAATCTCTATCCGGGTCGCTTTCGCTACGTCGACGAACTGCGCCGACTCGGCGCCAACATTCGCACCGATGGCCATCACGCCATCGTTCGTGGTGTGCCGCGCCTGTCGGGAGCCCCTGTGCGCGCACCCGACATTCGTGCCGGGGCGGCGTTGGTGGTGGCTGGTCTGGTGGCCGAGGGGGAGACCGTCATCGCCGATGTCCACCACATCGAGCGCGGCTACGACGACCTAGTCGGGCGACTCGCTGGACTCGGTGCCGACGTCGTTTTTGTTCCGTGAGATGCGCCGGGTGGCCACGCTCAACAGCCACACCATCACGGCAATCGGAGCAAGCACCCAGAGGATCTCGTCCCAGCCGCCCTGATGTGCGAAAAGGGATGCAAACCGAGCGACCATGACGAGATCAGCCTTTCATCTTTGGCGTGAAGTCGGCAAGACAGGCCTCTCCCTGATTAGATAGAACACGTGTCGGACACCATCAACGCCCCCCAAACCGGCAAGATGCGCCAGCAAGTCGAAGAGTGCATCGAGGTCATTCGCCCCGCCCTTCAAGCCGATGGCGGCGACATGGTGCTGCGCGACGTGAACGAAGCGACCGGCGTGGTCTCGGTCACGTTGGTGGGGGCCTGCGGCACCTGCCCAGCTTCCACACAAACCTTGAAGGCCGGCATCGAGCGGATCATGCGTGATCGTGTCGATGGCGTCACCGAAGTCGTAGCGGTCGACTGATGGCCTCACGCAGTCGCGACCCACAAGAACTCTTCACCGCCGCATGCAACGGTGACAGGGCCTCGCTGGCACGTCTCTTGTCGCTCATCGAGCGCGGTGGCGACGATGCCCGCACCGTTGGTCGCCTCAGTTACCCGAAGAGCGGCAGCGCATACACCGTTGGACTCACCGGAGCGCCAGGCGCCGGCAAGAGCACGCTCACCAGTGCCGTCATCGGGCATCTGCGTTCCATGGATCTTGAGGTGGCTGTGGTGGCCATCGACCCGTCGTCACCCTTCACCGGCGGCGCCATTCTCGGCGACCGAGTGCGCATGCAAGACCATGCCACCGACCCGGGTGTGTTCATTCGCTCCATGGCAACGCGTGGCCATCTTGGTGGCTTGTCGCTCGCCACCCCCGAAGCAGTACGTCTTCTCGACGCTGTGGGTCGCCGTTGGGTCGTGGTCGAAACGGTGGGCGTTGGTCAGGTAGAAGTCGAGATTGCCGGAAAGGCCGACACCACTGTGGTGGTGCTGAACCCCGGTTGGGGCGACAGTGTTCAGGCCAACAAGGCCGGGCTCATGGAAATCGCCGATGTGTTCGTGATCAACAAGGCCGACCGCAAGGGCGTCGACGAAACTCGTCGCGACATCGAACAGATGCTCGACTTGTCGGATCTCTCCCACGACAGTTGGCGTCCGCCCATCGTGGCCACGGTGGGGTCCACGGGTCAGGGTGTGCCGGAGCTTTGGGATGCAGTTCTTGCGCACCGGGAGCATTCCGAAAAGACCGGGCAGCTTGCCGAGCGTCGCGAGTTCCGACTCCGTGAGGAACTGCGCGAAATCGTTGCCCGTCGTCTCGAGCAACGGGCCCGCGAGATCTGCACCGGCGATCGCTGGGATGCACTCACCGTCGATGTGCTGAACCACACGGTCGATCCGTGGTCGGCCGCCGACGAGATGCTGGCACCCGTCCAAGCCTGAGCACTTTCGGCGCTGTCGGCTACGGTCGAAGCCGTGAGCAACCTTGTCGAACTTGATCTCCGTGACGACCGCGTCGCCGTCGTCACTCTCAACAACCCCAAAGTCAACGCGCTGTCCAAGGCCGTTCTCGACGAGCTGCATGCGGTGTCGCGTGAACTCACGGCCCTGCGTCCCGGTGCGGTGGTGGTCACGGGTGGCGAGCGAATCTTCGCCGCTGGCGCCGACATCTCCGAGTTCGGTGGCCCTGAAGAGGGTGCCCGCGTCGCCAAGACCATCCACACCGCATTCGACACGTTGTCGGCGATCCCGGCCTTTGTCATCGCTGCCATCAGCGGATACGCACTGGGTGGCGGCTGCGAGCTTGCGCTGTCGTGCGACTATCGCATCGGAAGCACCAAGGCAGTGCTCGGTCAACCCGAAATTCTTCTCGGCATCATTCCCGGTGGCGGCGGAACCCAGCGGCTTCCGCGATTGGTGGGTGCCAGCCGCGCCAAGGAACTCATGATCACGGGTCGTCAGGTGAAGGCCGACGAAGCACTGCGTATCGGTCTTCTCGACGAAGTGGTGGAACCCGAAGAGTTGCATCCGCGAGCCTTCGCTTTGGCTGCAGAGATCGCCAGCGGGGCCACCATGGCGGCCGCACTGGTGAAGCAGGCTGTGGACACCGGTTTGTCGATGCCGCTCGCAGGTGCACTGGCAAACGAAAAGCAGTTGTTCTCCGACGTTTTCAAGACCCAGGACAGTCAGCGTGGTGTGAAGAGCTTCCTCGAAAACGGACCCGGCAAGGCGGTTTTCGAAGGGAACTGATCCGGTTCTCCGCGAACGAGTTCACGATGAGCAACTACAAGGGCATCAACGGTCCTGCACTCGCACTCGGTTTCGCCGTGTTCGTGTTCGCCATTTCTTTCGGAGTGGTGTGCGTCAGCGCCGGTGGCAGCGTGCCAAAAGCGATGGCAATGTCGTTGTTCGTTTTCACAGGAGCCTCGCAGTTCTCGGCGGTCAGCGTGATTGCCGCGGGTGGAAGCGCAGCGAGTGCGTTGGTCGGTGCACTGATTCTTGCTTCGCGCAATGCGATCTACGGAGTGGCGGTTGCCCCTTGGCTGTCAGGGTCCCTGCCGTACCGGATGGCGGCTTCGCAGTTCACCATCGACGAGACCACGGGGATGACCCTGGCCCAGGAGACCCCCGAACGTCGACGCCGCGCGTTCTGGGTCACAGCGGCCAGCATCTACGTGTTCTGGAATGTCGGAACGTTGATCGGTGCGTTGGCCGGAAGCAGCATTGACACCCAGAAGTACGGTCTCGATGTCGCTTTCCCTGCCGCATTCGTGGCGATGGTGGCACCGTTGGTCACGTCCCCCCGGGCCAAGCGCGTGGGTGTCCTCGGCGCACTGGTGTGTCTTGCCACAACGCCGTTTCTCCCGATCGGCCTGCCGATCATCGTGGCATCGCTCGTGGCGTTGGTGGGCCTGCGTCCGGTACCGGTGAAGCGATGAGTTGGGCCCTTGTCATCGGGTTGTCCGTTGGCGCCTATCTCCTGAAGGTTCTCGGTTTTGTGATCGTTGGCGACCGCAAGTTCCCGCCGCGTTTCGAAGGGGTCATTGCCCTCGTTCCCGCCGCGGTCTTGTGCGCCCTGATCATGAAGGACACCTTCGCTGCCGGCAAGGACCTGGCGATCGACGCACGCTCAGTGGGTGTGGGTCTCGCCGTGGCGGGGGTGTGGTTGAAGATACCGCTGTGGTTGGTGATCGTGCTGAGTTGCGCTGCCACTGCTGCCACGCGTGCGCTGGCCTGACGACGAAGGCTATTTCCCGGCGTTGTTCAACTCGAATGCCGCGTCTTCGGGCGGCACGATGTTGATGAGCACGCCGGTGCCTCGCTCGAAGCCCGCTGTGGTGGTGAGCTTGGGCCACAGGTGTGCATGCCAGTGGAAGCCACCTGCGTGGTGCGACGGCGCCGTGTGGAACACGAGGTTGTAGGCCACGTCGCCGAGGGTTGCGTACAACTTGGCGAGCGAATCACGAATGGCGATTCCGACGCCGGTGATCATTTCGTCGGTGGTGTCGGTGATGTGAACGTCGTGCGACTTGGGAACGATGAGCAACTCGTAGGGGCCGCCGCTCCAGTAGGGGCAGATCACCATTGCGTGTTCGTTGTCGATGACGACACGCTTGTTGTCGACACGCTCGGCTTCGATGGTGGCGCACAGGATGCACCCACCCTTGAAGCGATCGAATGCGCGCTCTTCGTCGAGAATTTCGCCCGGCACGAATGGAAGACCGAGAATCTGGCCGTGGGGGTGGGACAGTGAAGCTCCGGCTTCGCGTCCGTGATTGATGAAGGCCTGGGTGTAGCGAACGTTCGGGGTGCGAGCGTGCTCTTCGAAACGACGCTTGAGTGCGGTCATGACGTCGCGAATCACTTCGTCGGTGAAGGTTCCGACTCGTGCGGTGTGATCGGGCGTGATGACGAAGACTTCGTGGATGCCACTGGCGTCGGCCATGGTGTGCACAGGGCCGAGGTTGCGCACGGTGAGTGCACCTATTCCGTCGAAGGCTGGGTAAAGGTTGGGAACGACACGCAATGTCCAGCGACCTTCGCTGTCGACCTGTTCGAGTGCGGGTGGAGTTGCCTCTTCGTTGCCCGGGCAGAAGGGGCACGGACGGCTGGGGTCGGACTCCACTTGCAGTTGGCGTGGGGCGAAGTCGGTGGGACGCTTGGCTCGATCGGCCACCAGTGTCACCCAACGGCCGGTCAACGGGTTCAGACGTAGTTGGCTCACAGTGATCACAGCCTACGTCTCAGCACGCACACTTGCCGAGAACTGGACGAGACAAATGGTTGCCGTGCGAAGTTCTCCCATCGATCGGTGCAGACGAGGTTGGCTGCATCCCTGGCCATGTCGTCGATCTGGTGCGGGCTGGCGAAGCAGATCCGCCAGGGCCAGGAGCGTCCGTGGTCGTCGGAGAAAAGTCCCTCGGCGATCCGCTCACCGTTGGTGCTGTCCAGAATGCGACTTGTGCTGTGCACCGCAGTGCCGTCGGGTCGCACGCGGTTTTCCGTGCGTTCACCGGGTTCGGCGAGATCAGGGAACACTGCTGTTTCCAGAACCACCGCGCCGCCCGGGGCAAGGCTGGACACGGTGTTGCTCAGGCATTCGCGTTGGGCGGCTGCACTGGGAAGATTGAAAAATGTGTTGAAGGTGCAAAAAATCACACTGAACGAGCGCCCCGGGACGGCATCTCTCATGTCGCCAAGAAGCAGTTCCACGCGGCTGCTCACGTGGTCAGGTTCAGACGCCAACTTCGTACGGAATCGGTTCAGCATGTCGGGCGATGCGTCGATCCCCACCACGTGGGCGGTGCCACCGAGTCGTTGTGCCAGCGGCAGTGCGATGCGTCCGGTTCCCACGCCCAACTCCAGCAGATTTCCTCCGCCCGACAAGCGCACCAAGGTGTCCACGGTGGAAGCAACGTCGGTGACGTTGGCGTACCAGTCGTCGTAGACGTTGGCGAAGGTGTCGCCGTAGGCCGCGGGGTCCTCGTGATTCACCAACCCAGTACAGCAGATCATGCCCGTGAAACGCGCGAAGAGATCGGCCCCATATATTGAAGTGGTGGGCAGCCAGACAACAGGTGATCTGATCTATCTCGATCATGCGGCCACCACTGCCATGCGCCCCGAGGCAGTTGCTGCGATGCAGCCCTACCTCAGCGGATTGTTTGCCAACCCGTCGGGTTCCCACCGTTTTGCCCGTCAGGCACGACAGGTGCTCGACGAGGCACGCGATGCGGTGGCCGCAGTGCTCGGATGTCTGCCCGGCGAAATCATCTTCAACGGAGGCGGCACCGAGGGCGACAATGCCGCAATTCTCGGTGCGGTGCGCAGGTCGAATGGACATGCGGTGTGCAGCGCGGCCGAGCACCACGCTGTACTGCACTGCGTCGAGTACTGCGCACAAGACGGTCACGGAACCGTTGTCGGTGTCGATCAGTTCGGAACCATCGACCTCGAACAACTCGAATCGGTTCTTGTGGGGCTGGTGGCCAAGGACATCGTGCCCGTGGTGTCGGTGATGGCAGTCAACAACGAAGTCGGCAGCATCACGCCACTGGTCGATGTGTCGCGCCTGGTGCGCAGAGTTGCGCCACGTGCGGTGTTGCACACCGACGCAGTTCAGGCGGCTTGCTGGTTGGATCTCGCCGAGATCGTGCGGCTCGTCGACGTGCTCACACTGTCGTCGCACAAGTTCGGTGGTCCCAAGGGCGTGGGGGTCATGTACCTGCGCAACGGCGTCCAGCTCGAGCCGTTGATCCTGGGCGGGGGACAAGAACGTGATCGCCGCAGCGGAACGCACAACGTGGCTGGCATTGCGGCCACTGCGGCGGCATTGGTGGCCACGGCCAGCGAACGCGCAGTCGAATGCCGTCGCATTGCCGTGCTGCGCGATCAACTTGTTGCGGGGTTGGAGGCATTCGGTGGGATCGCTGCAACCCTGCCCGCATCCGCCACGGTTCCCGGCATCGCGCATCTCTGTGTCGAGGGTGTCGAGAACGAAGCGCTGTTGTACCTCCTCGACGAGTCGAACCTCTGTGCTTCAGCCGCGTCTGCGTGCGCCAGTGGCGCCATGGAGCCGTCGCACGTGCTGGCGGCCATGGGTGTGCCCCGTGAGCGTGCCATGGGTGCGCTGAGGCTCAGCCTGGGACACGCCACCACCGCCGACGACGTCGTGCGGGCCGTTGACATCGTCGGTTCGGCCGTGCGCCGGCTGCGTGAGCGCGCACGCCCGTAGAGTTGCCTTCATGAAGGTGCTGATGGCCATGTCCGGGGGAGTCGACTCCTCGGTTGCCGCCGCCTTGTTGCAGCAGCAGGGCCATCATGTTGTCGGTGTCACCATGCGTCTCTGGGGCGGCGAGAGCGACACGGGTTGTTGCTCGGTTTCCGATGTCGACGATGCCCGGCGTGTGGCGCAGCAACTCGGCATTGACCATCTCGTGTTCAACTTCACCGAAGATTTCAACCGTCACGTGGTGGCGCCCTATGTCGATGCACATGCAACGGGTGTCACGCCCAACCCGTGCATCGAATGCAACCGCAGTCTCAAGTTCTCGCGCCTCACCGAGCGCGCCGATGCCCTTGGCTTCGATGCGGTTGCCACCGGCCATCACGCGCGTATCTCCGAAGTGTCTCCCGGCGTGCCGCGTGTGTTTCGCGGCGAAGATCCCGCCAAAGACCAAAGCTACGTGGTGCACATGCTGGCCGGTCGCGAGCTGGAACGAACACTGTTCCCCGTGGGCAACATGACAAAGCCGCAGGTTCGCGAGATCGCGAAACAACTCGGTCTGCGCACCGCATCAAAACCCGACAGCCAAGATGTGTGCTTCATCACTTCGACAGGCGGACGTGAGACGTTTCTCGGTCATCGCATTCCCTTCCATCCCGCCAAGGTGGTCGATACCCAAGGCAACGAGGTGGGCGCAGTCGAAGCCGTGGAGATGGTCACCATCGGTCAGCGTCGCGGTCTCGGCCTGCACAAGACCGAAGCAAAGCGTTTCGTGGTCGATGTCGACACCGCCGCACGCACTGTGGTGGTGGGAACCGAGAGTGATCTGATGCGCACGGGTCTGGCGCTGG
>Ga0315899_10008056_pt1 | contig 11303 bp, 14 predicted proteins | sample LakEriMetagenome_2_FD_203518 | JGI IMG/M metagenome (GOLD analysis project Ga0315899, IMG submission 203518) | Freshwater fungal communities from buoy surface, Lake Erie, Ohio, United States - Buoy 4 MA112 | ecosystem: Environmental > Aquatic > Freshwater > Lake | place: USA: Lake Erie, Ohio...
AGGTGTTGACGGAGATGTGATGCGGCACAGTTACAAGTGGGCCATCAAGCTGTCGCCGCGGTGGGTGGACGGGTACTACAACCTCGGAAACCTGTTGCTTGCCACCAATCAAGTGGAAAAGGCCATGGAGCGCCTCCAAGTTGCTGGTGTGTGTCGGCCCGTGTGTCCGCCCGTGTGTTCTGTGTGTCCTACGCCTCCATGTTGTGAGCATGTGTGTACCGTGTGTGCTGGTCTGCTCTCTCTACATGTGTGCTTGCCTCCTCTCTGCATGCAGTCACCACCCAGTGAGCTCCCTGCGTGTGTGATGCAGTGTGATGAGAGTGTGGCATGAGTGTCATGAGAGTGTTCGGCACGGCACACGTCACGTCACACGGCACACGTCACGTCTTCTTCAACGCACACGTCCACTCTGAAGAAAGATGACCAACCAGCAAAGGCACAGAAGTCTCTACCGGGCGGCAAAGGGACAGAAGGCTAGAAGCCGCTAGCAAAGCCACAGAAGCCGCTAGCAAAGCCACAGAAGCTGCTAGCAAAGCCATAGAAGGCTATACCAGCAAGCCGATACGGCCAATATCCTGAGCAAAACATTCAAAACACAACACCCAACATATCCAAAATGCGTAATACATGTACGGGGCGGCATACATGATGCATAACATGTCACATGACACATGTGACATGATGCAGTGAAGCTGGATCCTGCGCACCAGAAAGCCATTTCGAAACTCAAGGACGCGCAAAAAGAGCTTGATGCAAAGGTACGTGGTGCCCCTATTTCATCGCCACAAGCTTGCGTTGTGCCCCAATTCAAGCTTATTAACACAATCACATGCGCGTGTCTCAGGCTACGTGTGTCGTGTGTCGTGTGTTGTGTGTTTCAGTCGGCCGTTTCTCATGAGATTTTTTTTTTATTACCGTTTTCGTGAAAACAGAGTTGCGAGTTGCGTCCTTCTTTTCCGCTGGCGCGGCGCGTTTCTGTCTGTGACTTCTTCGTTGCTTCTTTTTTGCGCGCGTGCACGTGCGTCTGTGCAGGTGGAGGCATTCAAAGAGCAAGTCGACGAGGCCATCAACAAGGCCCAGAAAATGATGGACCGCGGCGAGCTAAGATGAGGGCTAGATGAGGGCTAGATAAGGGCTATATGAGCCCCGAATTCATTCAAGCCCTTTGCATTTCTAGTCCTAGCACCGCGCCTACTCGAGATGGATTTCGAGTGCTAGCCTCCTCTCCCTTCCTCTCCCTTCTAGTGCTAGCTTCCTCTCCCTCAGTGCGTCGGTGCTCAAACGGCGTGACATGTTGCTGTGTTCAAGTGTTGGCATGTTGTGTCCTGTCTTGTGGCATGTTGTGTGTCCTGTCTTGTGGCCTGTCTTCCTTTTGTTCAAGACCCCACGTGAAGACCGTCTTCACGTGGGGTCTTGACTTGGACGATACAAGACGGCCACGCAGGGCGTGGACGGTCGGAGGAGGGATGCTTGTGCCGCTTCCCTGCGTGGCCGGTCGGAGGAGGGATGCTTGTGCCGCTTCCCTGCGTGGCCGGTCGGAGGAGGGATGCTTGTGCCGCCTCCGCAGGCGTGGACGACCAGTACAAATAAAGCATGCAAGCACACACGCCGGAGTGCCGGTGAAGGCTTTAACAGAAACAGAAACCCTGAACCCTAAAATACCATGCACACACGCCGGAGTGCCACACGGTAGAGAAAGCCAAGGAAAGCCTAGGTAACCCATCCAACCGATCCAACCGAGGGCGTTCGCTGCCACCGGCCACCCGGAGGATTGGGAGGATTGGGGGTGGAAAGTTCTGCAGCAAGCGCAGCACGTGATGGTGACTTGAGGCAATGGAGCGATGCTGTTTTGTAATACAACTTTGAGTACGGAAGTGAGAGATACTTGGGAGCGCCGAGTGAGCCGTGCGAGTATGGGCCTGGGCAAGGAGGCAAGGAGGCAGGAGCACGAGGCACCAGCCACACGCCGCCGACAGACGGCAAAGGGCAAGCGCATGAGATAGAGCACTCGCTCTTCGCCGAGATACCGCCGAGATACCGCTGAGATTTGCATGCTGCTTCCGCTGCACGCATGCGAGCTCCTTACGGTGAGGACGCTGGTCTTGCCTCCCTTTCATCAGCTACAGCATGAGCTCTTTTTGGCTCCTTCGGCCGCCTGCCCTTGCGGACTGACGCCCTGCATCACCCCAGAGCATCCCCCAAGAGAGCATCATGAGCATCGCGCCAAGAGCATCATCCAAGAGAGAATCATGACCCAAGAGAGAATCATGACCCAAGAGAGAATCATGACCCAAGAGAGAATCATGACCCAAGAGAGAATCATGACCCAAGAGAGAATCATGACTCAAGCGCCTCGCATGACCCAAGCGCATCACGCAAGAGAACAAGAGGGAACTAGCGAGCCAGCAGGAAAAGAGGCCTAGAGACACGGAAAAGAGGCCTAAAGACACTGACCACACGGATGCCGAAGGTCTCGTTCGACACATCGAAGACTCCCTCCTGGATCTTGGCGTAGATCTGTGCACACAGACAGACAGACAGACAGACAGACACACGTACACACATGAAAAGAGACGGCGGAAGACGCGGCGCGCCGCGTGTCCGCAGCAGACGTCCGCAGCAGACACTCAACACTTAGCGGCAAAAGAGACCTGCTAACATCGGAAAAGAGACAGGGAAGACGAGGCGCCAATGCAGCAGAGCGGCCAATGTGTTGCTACAGTGTTGCTAAAGTGTTGCCAATGTGTTGCTAAAGTGTTGCCAATGTGGCGCCAATGCAGCGGCCAATGTGTGGCACAAAGACACAGCAGGGTTTAAGGTTTAGGCGTGTGGCACATAGGGTTTAGGGTTTAGCTTCAGGTGTATGGCGCTTAGACACAGCACATCCACACAGCAGGGAGCCGAATGCCGCGTACGTACAAACACACATACATACACACACACGTACAAACACACATACATACACACACACGTGGGGCGCTTCGGCACTGCTTGGAGGTGTTGACAAATGCCTCCTCTGCGTGGCAAAAGAGACCTGCTAACATGGCAAAAGAAACCTGCTGACATGGCAAAAGAGACGCGGACCTGCTTGGAGGTGTTGACAAAGGCCTCCTCTACGTTGTGCGCAGTTTTGGCAGACGTCTCCTGGTTTAGTTTAGGGTTTAGTTTAGGGTTTAGGGTTTAGTAAGTGTCTCCTGGTCAGCGTTTAGTGTTTAGGGTTTAGTGCGCTGTGTTAGGGTTTAGGGTTGAGTGCGCTGGGTGAGGGGTGAGGGGTGAGGGGTTGGCTTCGCCTTTCCTACCATCAACCTCGTAAAGCCTAAAAGCCTAAACCAGGCGGCCCGACAGCCTCACATGCACACGCGTGCATACACACACACACATACACACGTGCATACACACAAACACACATGCACACGTGCATACACACAAACACATACACACACGTGCATACTCACGGCCACTTACACGGCCGAGCTACACGGCACAGAGACAGGCACCAAGACAGACAGAGGCAGGGACAAGGGGAGGGGGCGGCCGCGCGGCGGGGGGGGGGAGGAGGAAAATGTGGCTCTTTGTTCTCGCGCGCGAACTGCTCGCCTCGGCGCAGGTCAAGCAAAATAAAACAAAAATAAAAATAAAGCAAAAAAAGAGACAAGGAAGATGAGGCCATTTTCGCGCGCGAACTGCTCGCCCTCGGCGTAGGTCACAGCACGGCGGTGCTCGAGGTCGCTCTTGTTGCCGATGAGCATGATGGTCATGTTGGAGTTCGAATGTTGCCGTGCATCTGTGTGTGTCAGTGCGTGTGTGTGTAGGGGGTCAATGTGTGTGTGTATAAGGTGTAAGTAAGCGTCTAGTGTGTGTGTAGAGGTGTAAGAGTGTGTGTAGAAGGAGAAAAGGGTCTAAGTGTAAGTGTTTGTGTGGGTGTAAGTGTAAGTGTGTGTGTACTTTGCGCGTTGCCGAGCGCAAAGTAGGTGGATGAAGGGACCCTAAGCAACATCGCGCATCGAAGAACCTATTGCATTCGACACGGCAAGGATTCGATTCGATTGGCGAGAGAAGGCAGCATCGCGAGAGAAGGCAGCATCAAGCATGGGCCTTGAACAAGGCTAAGCATTCAACGCGGCTAAGCATGCGACGGCTCAGCCTTGCGCGGCAGCCGAGTGCGCGGCAGCGAGTATCGCGCATCCAACAAGCCCTAGTCCAACTGGCGCACACCACATGCAAAGTCGGCAAGCAAACCCTGTCCAACAAACCTTATGCAAACCCTAAGCAATCCCTAAGCAAACCCTGTCCAACAAACCCTATGCAAACCCCATGCAATCTCCCCCTTCCAATACCTTCCATCCAATATTCTCTCTCTCTCTCTCTCTCTCTCCTATGCCATCCAATGTCGCGCATGGGTGTTTAGGACATATCCTGTGCGGGGAAACGTTTTTTTGGCCGACGCACGGTGTTTAGGGGCCACAGAGGGGTTTAGGGTTTAGGGTTGAGGGGTTTAGGGTTTAGGGGAAGGGGGTGCGGACCCTCCTCACCAGTCGTGAGGTAGTTGAATGGTTCAGGCTGTTGAGTGGTGAATGGTGAATGTGGGTGAGGCAGTGGAGAGGGAGGCAGGGCAAGTGAGGCAGTGGAGAGGGAGGCAGGGCAGTGGAGAGGGAGGCAGGGCAAGGGGTGCGGCAGCGGAGTCAGTGTGTGAGGCAGTTGAGAGTGAGAGGTAGTTGATATCTCGCGCCCCGTCATGTCGTAACCAGTAATTTTTCTTAAGGGTACGGACCCTCGAGCCAGCTGGTGAGGTGGTTGAAGGTCTCGCGGCGCGTGATGTCGTAAACCAGTAATGCCCCCGCCGCCCCCCGGTAGTAGGATCGTGTTATGGACCTGATGCCGTCCAACACAACACACATCAACACACAACAATGAAGCGTGTGAGGGACCCCTTGTCGGTTGTCAGCCAAATCCACAAACATCTAGAATTCATTTTCAATCATGCAGGAAAGCGCCTGTCCTCCAAGATGCGTGCGTCAAGGAAAACGGAAAAGCAGTGATAGCCTATGCCGCCCCCTATCAAGCGCGCGGGGAGGAGCATGCCAGGTGGCGCAACGCCCGACGCCTAAGCGCGTGCTTGCGAGCGGACGCGCAAGCAGCTTGCACGGAGCACGGCAGCCAGGGGGCGACCTGAAGGATTCTTGGCCAGCCGTATCCCAAATCTGCAGCTTGATGGGCTTGTTGTCAATTGTAATGCGCCGCGCCCCAAACTCCACCCCTGCCGGGGCCGGCGTGTGCGTGCGTCAGTGCCTGTCTGCCTGCCTGTCTGCCTGCCTGCCAACCACCGCTCAGCCCCGCTCCGAGCGCTGCCCCAGTGTGCGTGTCGCGGGTGCGAGGCTCACTCTTGCCCCGCCTCAGCCTTCCCGCCTCCGCCCCCTTGCCGGCCACGCCCATCCCTACATCTTTCAGTAAACCGCCGTCATCCGGCGCTTCCCGGTCCGCCTCAGCACGTGTGCCGCGCCCGAAGCGGCGCCGGCTGCTGGAGCGTGCAAGCAGGGAGCGGACAGACAGGCGCGCACCTATTGTGAGGTCGTGGACGGGCTGGAAACGCTTGTCTGTGAATTGCAGTAACAGGCACGACTTGCCCACCCCGGTATCGCCAATGATAATGTACTTGAACAGATATGCGTCTGCAGAGAGCGCCCGGCAGCGCCGCGTCAGCGCAGGCAGGGAGAGCAGCACACATTCTCGCACACCGCCGGCCTTGCGAGCCTGCGGGCCGGCGCGCCCGCCCACCTGCACCAGCGCATACCGCCACGCAGCGCGGCGGGCTGGGACCCCCCCAATCCAGCCTGTCAGCCTTGGCGCAAGCGCAAGGCATAGCTCAGCGGCGTCTCAGCAGGGCATGCACTGGCGGAGGGCACCCACAGGACATGGTCGATCCCCGTGTGTCGCGCGTGCGCGCTTGCGGTGCGCTGGGCGGCGCTCCGCTGTCCTTCAGTACGGTAGCGCTGCGCGCTCTGTCCACAACCCTGTAGACGTCGCTTTTGTAGTTTGACTTGCAAACAGACTCGAATAGCGGAGAAGCATTTCTCTCCCAAACCGTGTACACACCTTAAACGACCTTAAAAGGATCAATCTTCCTATTTGCGAAGAGCCACACGAAAGGCTATCCCCCGTAATGGTATGGGGCCCGGGCGCGACGCGGTGCCGCATGCGTGCGTGCTGCGTGGCGTGCATGCGTGTGTCGTGCGTGCGGCGTGCGTGCGTGCACGGGCCGGCGCGCAGCCGCCGGGCTGGTGCCGGCCGGGGGCCCGGCCGCAGAGCTCACGGGACGGGCGTGGCGTGTGTGGGCGCGCGCACAGGTGCTTGAGCAGCTCGCAGCGGAGAGCCTCTCGCCGACCGCCTGTACCACCATCGAGGAGGTCGGCTCCACTGGTGTCGGCGCCCTCACCATCGCGTTCCTCATCCTGGGTGTGTCCACGATCGTGTTCATCTCCCGCGTTGGCTCCGCCAAGGGCCAGAAGGTCTACTATTATTGCAATGTCTTCGTCTGCGGCTTCGCCACCATGGCGTACTTCGCCATGCTTTCCGGCCAGGGCTGGACTGCCATCGCTGGGTGCAGGCAGTTCTTCTATGCCCGCTATGTGGATTGGTCCATCACCACTCCTCTCCTCCTCCTCGACCTTGGCTTGATCGCTGGCGCGGACGGCGCGCTGATCGCTGCTGTTATCGGCGCTGACCGTAAGTTCTGCAGCTGCGTGCGTGCGTTCCGGCTGCCGTCGCTCGCTGGCGTGCGCACGGGCCTGGTGTGGTTTTTTGGGGGGTCGTCCTTTTCTCTTCCTCTTCTTCGCAGCGCGCGCGGTGTTCATCTGGTTGCGTGGGCGGCGCTCAGTAAGCAGGGAGGGTGCGGAACAGATATACTTCGCACAAGGGGGCATGAGCAGGGAACAATCCATTACGCACTGTCTCTGGGGCGCTGGCGCTGGCTGGCGAGTGAGGCCCAGGAAGCTGCAGCGAACAGGGAAGCTGGGGATTTGCATTCGCAGAACCTGGATGGGAAAAGGGAAGGCGTGGAGGTATGCAGGACCCGCGGGATGTGCAGGGCTCGCGGTCTCTCGGACATGTAAAGTGGACGGATGCAGCGTTGGGTCTATGTATGCCAGCACAGGAAATCCGCAGCATGCAGCATGAAGCAGATGCGACAGCTCCAAAAGCACATGCAGCAGCTCCTGCCTGAGCAAGCACCGTGCTGTGTAGATAGCACTTGTCACATCAGGCTAGGCAGCAGATACATGTTGGTTCTGGGTGTCTGTCTGAGGTCGAGGTAGGCGGTGTTTCGGCGCCTGACGCCCGACACCTGGAATGCTTGCATGTGTATGAACAGTGATCATGGTCATTTCGGGCTACCTGGGCGCTGTGTCGGTTGTTACCACTGTCAAGTGGTTCTGGTTCGTGATCGCCATCGGCCTCTTCGTCCCGGTAAAACCCTGAAAAAATTGCCCACGCTGCATAGAAGAGCGCGGAAAGGGGAAAGGGTTAGATGAAAGCTTTGATGCATCAACCAGCAGCTGGCGCCGAAGGTGTGAGGAGGGCGCGTTGCTGAGTGTTGTCGTATTGCACAGGTGCTGTACGCCCTCGCTGTGTCGTTCCGCGAGGCTGCCGTCCTCAGGGGTGGCGAGATCGCCGACGTCTACGGCAAGGTTGCCTGGCTCACCATCATCGCCTGGATTTTCTATCCGTGAGTCTCCCCGCCCGAGCCTGAGCAGACATGGCAACCTCGTGTATTTTTTCTTTGAGCGTGCACCAATCGGCAATCCAACAGCTGGTGGATCTGCGTCGTGAGTATGGCGGGATAAAAGTAGCAACACGAGCGTAGCCGACACGCAGCAGCGATGAGGAAGCAGAAGGGATGGCATGCGGGTTTGCTTTTGGACATTGTTGCCCGAAATGCGGTCGTGTAGTTCATGGATGGGAAAATGTCCCGCTGACCCTTGGCGTGGCTGCGTGTTTGGTGTTGTTTGTGCGGCTTGTGTCTTTGCACACAGGATGGTTTGGCTGTTCTCTGAGGGCTTCGCTTCCTTCTCGGTGTCGTTCGAGGTGTGCGCCTATGCCGTGCTCGACATCGTGTCCAAGGCCATCTTCGGCTTCATGGTGATGGCCGCCCACGACCAGCTCGGCGCCGCGTCGGCCTCGTCCCAGGAGTACGTCTAAATCCGTTGATGTGAGTGTTCAAAGTTGCCGAGCGTTGCCGTCGGTAGCTCTGGACGGATCTGTCGGTACTGTGGGAGACGTGCTAGCCGATCTTAGTAGAAGTTGTTCTCGTCTGTGCTGGCCGTCTATGCCCCTGCGCCTCCAAGCTGAAGGAGGCGGGGGGGACGGGGGATATTGGATTCTGCACTGTGGTGCGCACTGTCATGGTGGCGTGATGGCGTTTGTGTGTGGTGCTGCCTGTCTGCCACACGTGGGCTCAAGGTGCCCAGTCGGGCATCAAGGAGAGGGTTGCAAGTCTTTAAAAACCTCTCGACACTCAACTGAGAACCTCTCAACTCTCAACTCCGCGTGAGCACCTGTTGAAGCCATGTTGAGACCGTCCTTTTTACACACGACATCATTCGGGTGTCTGATATCACACGACGTAATTGTCTTCGACACACGACATCTTCGTTCCGTGTCCTTGCTCTCAGGGTGCGCTGGGCGGGGGAGCTCGCGCTGCTGTCCTTGAGTACGGTAGCGCTCCTGTCCGCCTCGACTTGTATCTCTTGCAAACAGACTTCAAAGTAGCAGAGAGAAGCCTCTCTCGGCCCTGCCAAAACACACAATCGTGTGTGTACCTTACATTGGACCTTGAAGATCAGGGGTCCTTTTAGCGAAGAGCCGCTTCACCCTTTCTAGCCAAGAGCTGCACTTGAAAGCCTCCTCACCCCGGAGACACTGACACAAGAGGCAGCAGGAGGGAGGTATGACAGGAGGCACACCATGGCACCGCCCAATACCCAACCGAGAAGCCCAAACACCCGCGTACATCTTTCCTCCCCCCCCCACTTGACTTGCCAGCAAGCGCGAGTCTACAGAGTCTTGAAAAACAACCCTTACACTCAAGGCCACTCATGTACATGTAGAACATGTTATGACATATTAGTGCTCCTCAGAACCGCCCGGTTTATGGTTTAGGGTTTCGGGCTTAGGGTTTAGGGTTTAGGCCTTGAGCTACACTTATTAGTGCCTCAAAGAATTGGATCAGCGCCACTCCTCCGGCCAAACCCCGCGGTCCACCGCCGCCGCCGCCTGCGCCTCGCCGCCGGAACTGTGCAGGGAAAACGGTGTTTTGCGTGGGCCAAAATGTTTTTGCAGACGCAGTCGGCCAAAACACCGTTTTTTCGCGGGCCGGGAGTGACAAACAGGCAACAGCAACCGCAGCAACATGTTTGTTCATCGAACTATTTCAAGTCTCTTCCAACCCCCCTGACCTCCTCCCCCCCGCCCGCATTTGTACACATCCTTCCATGCTGGTCGTCACAGTAGATTGCTGAGGCAGGCGGGGGGAAGGGAGAGGGGCTTTTGGGAAGTATTGACGGCATCACTCCATAAAGGGGGACCAGGGCGTCGCGCACAAGCACAGAAGTGTAATAAGAAGAGGGTAGAGACATGGCGGCGAAAGGGGACTAGATGTACACGCACTAGATGTACACACTAGAAAGGAAACGCTCGTCCAGAGGAGGAGGAGGGCCCATCATCAGCTCTCAACTGCCGCAAGAAGTCGCCCAAATCCTCGCCGCCCGCTGAGGAGGTGTCCGCTGAGGAGGTGTCAAGAGTGTCAAGAGCAAGAATGATGCGAGGTGCAGTCACAGGTGCCTGCCGCTCAGCATCCAGATGCATGCGCTCCAGGGCTCTTTTCACCCTCTCCGCCCCTCCCTCCGCAAGATCGGCGGGGCGGGGATGGGCGGGCCCTATGAGGCTAGAGCCCGCTCCCTCTCTAGATATCATAGGCCCGCCGATCCCCTGACTGGCCCGCGCCCCGGGGGCGGATGCATCCACCGCCGACACCGACGGCCTGTCGGAGCGCCTTGCACTCTCGCTCGCTGCACGCCCGCTCTCGCCTGCTCTTCCTGCCGTGTTCCCTCGAGGCCCACCGCACGCGGGAGCTCCGGTGGCAAACAGCTGCTTGCCCTCCTCTCGTGCCGGCACGTGTGCAGGTAACCCGGGCAGGTGCACGTGGTCATCTTCGTCATCGCCCTCATCTCCATCATCTTGTTGTCGCATTTTGTGGGCGAGGGCAGCGGCACTACCGTATGCCATGCGCCCAGCAGACAACGACAAAGGAGCAGAGCCCTGTCCCGCAAGTAGCCCCGACGCGCTCCTGTCGTGTGTCGCGGTGTTGCCGTGCACCTAAGTCTCAGCGCGTTCTACTTCACACACAAGGGTTTAGGGTAGCTAAACCCTAAACCCTAAACCCTGAACCTAAGTCTCAGTGCGTCCTCCTTGACACGTAGAACACGTTCTACAGGACACACACGTAGCTCACACGTAGCTCACGTTAACGTGTTGGACCTCCTCACACACAACGTGTTGGTCCTCACACACCACGTGTTGGACCTCACACACAACGTGCACCTAGCTCTGAGGGCGGTATGTTTTAAACCCAAGCTCTAGACCTACACCGCGGACCTAGCGTGGACCTAGCACACAAGCTCTACAGCGTACACACAAGCGCGCAGCTCTGCAGCTTACAGACGCGTGCTCAACTCTACAGACGCGTGCTCAACTCTACAGACGCGTGCTCAACTCTACAGACGCGTGCTCAACTCTACAGACGCGTGCTGCTACACCACTGCGGGCGAGCGCATTGTGTGTGTAAACCAAGCACGCACGCGAGTAATGTACGGCGCGCAAGCCCGCCAGACGCCCGCTCAGTGCGCCTCAGGATACCGGGGAAGGGCACAAGGGCGTGGTACGCGTGGTACGCGTGGTAGGTTGGCCGCCTCGCGCAGGAGGTAGTCGGCAGCGGCCTGAAAGGTGGCGACATCAAACATGCTTTGCGCCAACTGCCCAGCCGGGGAATCCGGCCCGAAATGTTGCAGCAGCTGCGCGTTGGAGTATACTGCCCGATCCTCTGCGCGTGCGGCACCATGCAGCTCTCTTTGGGCTGTGGGGGCGCCGGGGTCCGCGGCGCACGACTGCACGAGGACGTAGATGACGAGAGGTAGCAGGTCGTCGGAGCCCACAATCACGTTGGCGGGGATGGAGCCGTCGGTAATGGCGCGCTCGACAGCCGTGTTGATGGCCAGCATCACCTGCCGCAGCATCGTGACCTTGTCGAGGGC
>Ga0315899_10008057_pt1 | contig 11303 bp, 10 predicted proteins | sample LakEriMetagenome_2_FD_203518 | JGI IMG/M metagenome (GOLD analysis project Ga0315899, IMG submission 203518) | Freshwater fungal communities from buoy surface, Lake Erie, Ohio, United States - Buoy 4 MA112 | ecosystem: Environmental > Aquatic > Freshwater > Lake | place: USA: Lake Erie, Ohio...
AAAGGGTTCTCCTTGCTAATTTTAGCAAGAGATGGAGCCTCTTTTAACCAATCTGTATTTGAATTCTTTGTCTTCATAATTCTTTGATATTACTGAGATTGAAAGGTTTAATCAGAATGTAATAATATCTGTTCAATTTTTTTTACTGCAATATGAAAAGAAGCTTTGAGTGCTCCAACACTGGTGCCCAAAATTTCTGAAATCTCTTCATACTTTAAATCATCAAAATACTTCATGTTAAACACCAGGCGTTGCTTTTCAGGTAATGACAATATGGCTTTTTGAAGTTTTATTTGCGCTTTATCGCCATCAAAATACGGACTATCGGCTAATGTTTCGGTTAGATCCATTCCCTTAGAATCATTCAGTGATACACTGCTTCTTAATTTTTTGCGATTCAGAAAAGTGATACTTTCATTTGTAGCGATGCGATAGATCCAGGTAAATAATTGTGAATCGCCTCTGAAGTTGGCTAGGTTTTTCCAAATCTTAATGAACACATCCTGAACAAGATCATCTGCATCATCATGGTCGATGACCAGCCTCCGGATGTGCCAATAAATCTTTTTCTGATATTTGATCAGGAGCAGATTAAAGGCCTCATGCCTGGTATTTTCCTTGGAAAATTTTTCTACTATTTCGGAATCCTCTACCTGCATATCTTTATTTTTGGTTAGGATTCCTGGATTCAGGGAAATTATTTGCGTTTAATTGCCCTTTTCACCGCATTTATGATATCCTCGGTATCTAAACCATATTTTTTCATGAGTTGATCAGGAGTGCCACTTTCACCAAAACTATCATCGACTGCCACGTATTCCTGAGGTGCCGGATTGTTTCTGGTTAAAACCTGCGCAATACTATCGCCTAAGCCACCGTAGCGGTTATGCTCCTCGGCCGTAACTACACAGCCTGTTTTTGCAACTGATTTTAAGACTGCAGCTTCATCCAAAGGTTTAATGGTATGTATATTAATTATTTCAGCATTGATTCCTTCTTCAGCAAGCTTTTCACCTGCCTCAATTGCCTTCCAAACCATATGTCCGGTAGCGAAAATGCTGACATCAGTTCCTTCATTAACCATCCATGCCTTACCGATTTCAAATTTTTGATCCGGATCTGTAAAAACCGGTACTGCAGGTCTGCCAAATCTTAAATAAACCGGACCATGATAGTCTGCAATTGCAATTGTTGCAGCTTTTGTCTGGTTATAATCACAGGGATTGATAACCACCATACCCGGCAGCATTTTCATCATGCCAATATCTTCCAGAATCTGATGAGTTGCACCATCTTCACCCAGGGTAAGTCCGGCATGTGATGCACAAATTTTTACATTTTTATCTGAATAGGCAATAGACTGTCTGATCTGATCATATACACGTCCGGTTGAGAAGTTGGCAAATGTACCGGTGTAAGGAATTTTACCCCCGATTGTTAGACCAGCGGCAATTCCCATCATATTTGCTTCTGCAATTCCGATTTGAAAAAAGCGTTCAGGGAATTCTTTGATAAAGGCATCCATTTTTAATGAGCCAATTAAATCAGCACAAAGTGCGACTACTTTATCGTTCTTTTTTCCTGCTTCCAATAATCCTGCTCCAAAGCCTGAACGGGTGTCTTTCTTCTCGGTGTATGTGTATTTCTTCATATAATAAAACAAAGGGCCTGAAATTTTACAGGCGTTTTTTTAATGTGTTTTTGATTACGGATATAAGTTTACAGCCCTTAATAATCACCAAGGGTTTCTTCCAATTGACTCAAAGCTAGTGCGAGCTGATCATCATTTGGAGCAGAACCATGCCATTTGTGGGTATGCATCATAAAATCAACTCCATTTCCCATCATGGTTTGCATTAGAATCATGATCGGCTTTCCTTTGCAAGTCTTGCTTATTGCCAGATCTAGTACACGAACTACATCTGCCATGTCATTTCCACTCATTTCAAGTACTTCCCATCCGAAAGCTTCCCATTTGGACCTTAAATTTCCTAAAGATAAAATGACATCTGTTGGTCCATCTATTTGCTGTCCGTTAACATCAATCGTTGATATCAGATTGTCAATTTTATTATGACTCGCATACATTGCTGCTTCCCAGGTTTGACCTTCCTGAAGTTCTCCATCGCCATGTAATGAAAAAACAAGCCTATTGTCATTATTTAACTTTTTAGCGATAGCTGCTCCGATCGCTACAGACATACCTTGACCCAAAGAGCCTGACGCAACACGTATTCCCGGTAATTTTTCATGTGTTGTTGGATGCCCCTGAAGTCTGGTATTAATCTTTCTAAAGCTTGCCAGTTCTGCTACCTCAAAATATCCTGAACGAGCCAGAACACTATACCAAACCGGTGAAATATGACCGTTTGAAAGAAAGAAAAGATCTTCACCGCTTCCATCCATGTCAAATTTGGTATTGTGTTTTAAAGTATGAAAATATAGGGCTACTAAGTAATCTGTGCAACCTAATGATCCTCCGGGATGTCCGGATTGACAGGCATGAACCATTCTTAAAATATCACGTCGGACCTGTGAGGCAGTTTTTGTTAATTTATCAATATCTGGAGTCATAATTAGAAATTAATGGCCTTATTAAAATAGCCATGTTCTTTGAATGTAATTTTTATATAAAAATTAGATGATTTGGAGCATTTATAATGAGCACTCCAGTTTTACTTTAGTAAATCCAGTATCTGTCCGGAAGAATTTTTTGTATCAACTTTATCGATGATCTTGCGAATCATTCCTTTTTTGTCTATGATGAAGGTTTTTCTTGATACTCCCATGTATTTTTTGCCGTACATATTTTTTTCAACCCAAACACCATACGCTTCAACAATTTTCTTGTCTGTATCGGCAATCAAAGGGAATGGGAGGCTATATTTGGTAATAAACTTTTGATGTGATTTTTCATCGTCGGTACTTACACCCAAAACTTCAAATCCTTCATTCAGAAGGGATTGATAATTGTCTCTGAAGCTGCAGGCTTCTGCAGTGCAACCAGGGGTATCATCTTTGGGATAAAAATATAAGATGATGTCTTTTCCTGAAAAATCACTCAGGTTAAGGATTTTGCCATTCTGGTCTTTTCCAATGAAATCTGGAGCTTTTTGCCCCTCTGTTAATTCAATCATTTTTTACTTGGATTTGTTGGCATAAAATTAACAAAATAAATAATCTGAGGTGTATAATTATTGCTACCTGTAAAAAGTAGCCTTATATGTACTTAAATTATCCTTCATGTCACTTACTGTTAACTCAAAATCGTTTTTGCCTTTATTAGTAGATTCATCAAAACGATGCCATAAAGAACCAGTTTTTGGCTCATATTCCATCAATACCCAATTGCCGTTAATCATTGCATTGAACGATTTTATTCCTGACAGATTATCAGAAATGCGAAACAGAATTTTCGAAATATTTACCATGGATACACCATTGCTAAGGTTTACTGGTATGATCCTTGGAGCTAGGGTGTCAATAGTTACATAATAACCATCGAAATTGCGTATCTCTGTTGTAACATAGCCATTTTCAAATATTCCTCCCTGCGGTTTTTTGATGAGATTTACAATTAGTGTTTTGCTTTGAAGTTCTACTGGTAGGTTTTCATCAACTTTTATAGATAGGGTTACAGGACCATTTAAAGGTATTAATCGGTTATGAATATGATGGATCGGAGAGGAGCCTCCTATGGGCCTAGCAGCAGATTTATAAACAAAATTTAAATCACTAAAAAGTGTTTTGGCCGGGATAATCAGTTTTAGTCCGGCAGTATCAAATTCGTTAGCATGATCGAATTTGAATTTGGTTCCTGTAATTTTTCTGGATGGCTTTGAACTGCCAGGAATGTATTTTATTTTAAAATTTAGTTCGCTTTGGTTCCCTGCAATGTCCTTAATGATATACTGGGCATTTCTGATATTTTGATCGGAAAAATTAAGCAGACCATTGTTAAGCACGTTCTTGTAAATTTTTAAAGTATTTCCGGGTTCTATAAAACTTTTCTGTATCCTTCTTCCAGTTGTAAGCATCGCCGGATAATCAATATGGGAATTCATTGACCTTGAATCATTAAACGCAAACCTTTCCCATATTGACGAGTATATTGTTTGTCCTTCAATACGGAGTTCTATTGAATAGGGACCATTACTATTTTCGGATACTGAATTTTTATCTGAACAGGTAATTCCAAGTCCTGATTCACCTCTAATTGTTAAAATTGTCTCTGGATTTAGATGGTATTTACCTGCAGAACCGGTAACATTATATGCCTGCTTGGGTGTATGCTCACTAAATGGCTCTCCGTTCAAATGATAAAGATATAAGCCGGTAATTGATGGTTTAACCTGATCAGGAATTCTGATACCAAAAAGTTGTGGATTAATTGGTTCTTCTGTTTTTGTATCTCTGATTTCAAAATGAAGATGTGGCCCACCCGAACTGCCGGTATTTCCTGACCAGCCAATAACTTCCCCTTTTTTAACCGGAATCTCAACTGAAAGTAATGGGAAATCAACATCGAATAATTGCATTCGGTACTGATAAGTCTTTAAGGTCATATTGATTCGCTCATTGAAATTCCTTAAATGCATGTAAACGGTAGTGAACCCGTTTGGATGGCTAATGTAAAGAGCATTTCCTCCACCTCCGATTTGAACTCTTATTCTTGATATATATCCATCTGCGCTGGCATAAACCGGATATCCTTCACGCTGATTCGTTTTCAAATCAAGTCCAGAATGAAAATGATTTGTTCTTATTTCTCCGAAATTTCCTGAAAGAACAGGTGGGAGGTCAAGCGGTCGTGAGAAATAATTTTGCGGATACTCAGTTAAGCTTGTCTCTTGAGCCTTGGTAAAAGGGCATAAAATAGTCAGTAAGAATAGCGTTAACAGGTATTTGAGCATTTTTAAGGTTTACTAACGGATATAAAAATCGAGTAGTTTTTCATCCTCGAGATAACCGCACAAGTGATCACCAATATTTACCTTTCCAACACCTTTAGGTGTTCCAGTAAAGATTAGGTCTCCCTTTTTAAGGGTGATGTACTGAGAAACAAAAGATATGATATGCTCAAATGAAAAAAGAAGGTCTTTAGTATTGCCTTCTTGAACAGTACTGTCATTAAGGTCGAGTCTGAGCTTTAGATTGCCTAAGTCTTTAAAGTTTGATTTTGGTATAAACTTACTTATGGGTGCAGAATTATCGAAGGCTTTTGCCAACTCCCAAGGCAGCCCTTTTTCCTTATGTTTTTGTTGGATATCTCTTGCAGTAAAATCAATGCCAAGACCAATTTCATCATAATACGAACCCGCAAATTTTTGTGTAATGTGTTTACCTTCTTTTGATATTTTCAAAACAAGCTCTATCTCATGATGTATATCAGCAGAGAACTCTGGATGGTAGAACGGTTTATTATCTTTAAGAACTGCAGTATCAGGCTTCATGAAAATTACTGGTACCGTTGGTATTGGATTGTTCAGCTCTTTGGCATGTTCGGCGTAGTTACGACCAATAGCGATAATTTTCATTGTGTATTAGTATTAAATTTAGTCCTTACAAGATTTCTAAGACCTAATGCCTTTGTTTTATACAAACACATCATGTCGTGCATTTTAATTCAGCGAATATAATAATCATACTGAATTTAAGGATGAGAAAAAGATTGGAATTTTACAGTACTGAAATACGTTTGGTAATTATTTCGCTGCCTACGCTAACACGAACAAAATAGAAACCACTACTGATTTTTGAGGATATACTAAAAGTATTATTATGCTCACCTTCACTCAGGCTCTCTGAGAAAAGAGTCGTAATCTCATTTCCGAGAACATCCATAATCCGAATAGTGACGTTAGAATCCTTACTGATGGAGTATGTCATGTTTAGATAATCAGAAACAGGATTAGGGTAAACCTTTACATTTGCCAAAATTTTGTCGCCTGGAAGTGGATTTTTAGGACCTGACATAATTTTGTTTTGAGCCAGTAATTTTTCTTTTGAAGGTTTGAATGGCGTAAAACTTAACTTGACTCCGGCTTTGGGATCTACGGGTTTAATTAGTCTGGTATCGGTAATCTTGGTGGTAACTTTTGATTTTGTTCTTGTTGAATCAGGACGCAATACCTGAAATTTATAAAAGTTGATTCCATAGGAATTCAGGGACACTGTGGTGCCTAAAATGATGAATACAACTAGTGATCTCAGGTAAAATTTTATCATACGCAAAGTAGATGATTACATAAATATAAGGCTTATAAAACCATACCTACAAATTCAATTCTTTTTTTAACAATTTTTAACTAAATTTTTTTTTTAAAAGGTCTTTCATCTTGAATTTTAGAATTAATCTTTAAAAAAAATGATTAAAATCAAGATTATCAAATTGTCAATTGAAATTTGATTTTATGATGTATTTTTGTCGCCTAATCTTTTTAATGTGTCGAATCTAAAAAATCTACATAAACTTTCTGCAGCTGGTTTGTTAATCAGTTTGGGTATAATTTACGGCGATATTGGAACCTCTCCATTGTATGTATTTAAAGCGATTGTTGCCGACCGTGTGATCACAAGTGATCTTATACTTGGTGGACTATCATGTATATTTTGGACACTTACCCTGCAGACCACCATAAAGTATGTTATTATAACGCTACGCGCTGAGAATAAAGGAGAGGGTGGAATACTTTCTCTGTTTTCTCTGGTAAAAAAGAAAGGAAAATGGCTGGTTATTCCTGCTATGATTGGAGGATCTGCACTGCTAGCAGATGGAATGATTACACCTCCGATTACGGTTTCGGCGGCAGTTGAAGGTTTGAGGATTTTTTATGCAGACATTCCTACTGTACCAATTGTAATTGCTATCATTTCTTTATTGTTTTTGATCCAGCAATTTGGAACTTTTATTGTAGGTAAAGCTTTTGGCCCAATTATGTTCTTATGGTTTACGATGATGGCTGTTTTGGGTGGTTTTTACCTTATTCAATATCCTGAGATTCTTAAAGCAATCAATCCTTATTATGCTTATGTCCTTCTTTCAACCAATCCCAATGCCTTATTTATACTAGGTGCAGTATTTCTTTGTACCACAGGAGCCGAAGCTTTGTATTCAGATTTAGGACATTGTGGTCGATCAAATATTCGCATAAGCTGGATTTATGTAAAAACCTGTTTATTACTCAATTATTTCGGTCAGGGAGTTTGGTTATGGCAGCATCAGGGTTCCAGCCTTGGTCCGGGTGAAAATCCATTTTTCAGTATCATGCCAGAGTGGTTCTTGATTGCAGGTATCAGTATAGCAACGGCAGCTGCAATCATTGCTAGTCAGGCTATGATTTCAGGTTCTTTCACATTAATCTCTGAGGCGGTAAGACTTAATTTATGGCCTAAGGTTAAAATTAACTACCCAAGCAATCAAAAGGGACAGTTATATGTTCCTTCAATCAATATTTTATTGTGGATTGGCTGTATTGTAGTAGTTCTGATCTTCCGTGAATCCCAGAATATGGAAGGTGCTTATGGATTGGCAATCAACCTTACCTTCCTTATGACTACTATACTGGTAGCTGTTTTCCTTAAAAGAAAGAAATTTCCAAATTACATCATTATTATTTTTGTCACTATTTACGGACTTATTGAGGTAGGATTTTTAGTAGCTAACATGGCAAAATTTTTGCACGGTGGCTGGTTTACAATTCTATTGGCGTCCTTCCTTTTATCAATTATGTGGGCATGGTTTTCTGCCAGAAAGATAAAAAATCGCTTTGTGAAATTTGTAGAGGTAGATTCTTATTATCCAATTCTTAAGGAACTGAGTGAGGATGAGTCTGTACCTAAATATGCCTCTCAACTGGTTTATTTGACCAGTTCAAATTTCAATTCTGAAATCGAATCCAAGATCATGTATTCGATTCTACAGAAACAACCTAAGCGTGCCGACGTCTACTGGTTGGTACACGTTGATGTAACCGATGAGCCTTTTACAAGGGATTATAAAGTTGAATTTCTGATACCAAATAAACTTATCCGGATTGATTTTAAACTCGGCTTCAGAGTAGAACAGCAAATTAATGTCTTATTCAGAAAGGTTGTAGAAGAATTGGTACGAAACAATGAAGTAGATATCATCAGTAAATATACTTCTCTTAATAAATACAAAATCATTGGTGATTTCAGATTTGTTGTTTTAGATAAGGTATTATCAAAAGCAAATGTGTTGAGCTTTGTTGATAGATTCATCATGGATTACTATTTTATTCTTAAGAAGTTTTCGCTTTCAGAAGAGCGGGGATTTGGTCTGGATGTAAGTTTTGTGACTATTGAAAGAGTTCCTTTAATTATTTCTACTCAGGATACCAGTGAATTGAAGCGAGTTGATTTGCATCATGATCACGAACACTGATGAGAGGGTAATTTTTAACAAAAGGGGCATTTTTTTTATAAAAAAAATGCCCCTTTTGTATTCATTTTTCAATCTGCCTGTAATGCAATTTTAGATTGAAATTTATAGTTCTTTCTATTGATTTCTGTCGTTCAGATTGCTTTTGTGGTAGCTATATGAGAAATAGACTATCAGTCCTAATCCCAGCCATATCAGAAACCTGATCCAGTTGGTATATCCAAGTTCAGTCATCAGATATAAGCAACTCAGCATCCCAAGAACAGGAATAAGTGATAGATTTTTTCTGAAAGAAAGTATTGCCATCGCAATTGCGGCAATAATAAAAAGGAAATAAGGTAATTTATCCTTGTATACATGCCAGTCTCCCTTGTATTCAAATAGGGATAAAATTGGCTCTTTGAGTAGTACAAAAATAATTATCAATAATGCAGGTACGATGTATTTCGAATTGATATAGGGAATACGAAAGCGCTTTCGATTGGAATCATTTATATCCTCTTTAGGGAGCAACAAAACGCCAGCGCATACAAGTACAAATGCAAAAAGAGTTCCGATACTCGTGAGGTCAGTTACTTCAGTGAGGTTCATAAATAGGGCAGGTACAGATACCACAATACCTGTTATGAGTGTTGCAAACCAGGGGGTTTTATATTTTGGATGAATACTTGAAAATTTCTTTGGCAATAAGCCGTCCCGGCTCATGCTCATCCAGATACGGGGTTGGCCCATTTGAAATATTAATAATACACTTGCAGTAGCTATTACAGCACTTATTGAAATAATATAGCTGATATTGTCAAGTCCGATATTTTTGAATACAAAGGCCAATGGGTCTTCTACCTGAAGTTCTTTATAATTTACCATTCCGGTGAGAACCAATGCCACCAGGATATACAGAATGGTACAGATAATCAGGGAGTAAATCATTCCTTTAGGTAGGTCTCTCTGTGGATTTTTGCACTCTTCTGCAGTCGTAGAAATTGCGTCGAAGCCTATGTATGCAAAGAAAACTCCTGATACACCTTTCATCATACCTTCAAAACCATTTGGTAAAAAAGGACTCCAGTTTGCAGGTTGAACATAGAAAAATCCAAGAATTATAACTCCAATAACTACCCCAATTTTTAGGAGTACCATTGCATTTGTAGCTCTTTTAGTTTCTCGGATACCGATGTAAACCAGATAGGTAATCAAGAAAACGATGCCTAAAGCCGGAATATCTGCTATGAATTTCAAATTGCCTGATCCCGGTGCAGATTCCCATGCACCAGCTGCAATTTGAACTTTCGCACTGATTCCACTTAAATCTGTTCCAGCCGCAAGTACCTCTTTGTAAGCTCTGGAGGCCGAGAGGTAATCCATTGTCAGGTAGGCTGGAATATGGATATTAAAACCCTCGAGCAAATTTGTAAAATACTCACTCCAAGATATAGCAACCGCAATATTACCGATTGCGTATTCCATAAGTAAGTCCCAGCCAATTATCCAGGCTATAAGTTCTCCAAAAGAAGCATAAGCGTAAGTATAAGCACTTCCTGCGACAGGTATTCTTGAAGCAAATTCCGCATAACAAAGTGCAGAGAATCCGCAGGTAATGGCTGTGATTACAAAAAGTATACTGACACCCGGACCTCCATTAAAGGCGGCATTCCCAATAGTAGAAAAAATTCCTGCGCCTACCACAGCAGCAATACCCATAAGCGTAAGGTCTTTAACAGAAAGAACCCTCCTTAACTGCTGATCTTGGACCTCGGCATCCGAAAATCCTGCCTCGCGGTCTTTCATGATCAACTCAATCGATTTCTTTCTGAAAAGGTTTCTTGACATATTCTGGTACTTTATACTGGTTTAGAAATCAAACATAAAAATTATTTAGTTTTGAATGTGCATTGATACCGAATAATGAAAAAAAGCCTTACTGAAATTCTCCTTCCTGAACGTTACTTCTTAATCCCTTTTTTTATTCTGATACTGCTGGGCTTCATTCTCATGCTCTTATTTACTAAGGCTGCTCTTTTTCTACTGATAAATAATCACCATAATGACTTTTTTGACCATTTTTTCAAGCTAAATACGCTGCTTGGAGATGGAATGATGACTGTTCTGGTGGTATTGGGATTACTCTTTATTAAATTTCGCTATTCAGTACTGGCTGCAATCGCATTTCTCTATAGCTCCCTGGTAATTCAGCTGCTTAAACATTTGTTTAATGCCCCAAGACCATTAAAATATTTTGAGAATATCTTTCCAATAAGAACAATTGAAGGTTATCCGGTTAATGAGTGGAACAGTTTCCCATCCGGACATACGGCCTCTGCATTTACACTTGCGGTAATTTTGAGTTATTTGCTTCCCCACAGAAAGCGGCACTGGATAATTATTCCACTTGCGGCTTTAACTGCATTTTCAAGGGTATATCTTGCTCAACATTTTATGGAAGATATCATTGCAGGCGCAATCATTGCTGTAGTTATGACCTTTCACCTAATTTGGTGGCTTGAAAATACTCAATGGTATCATTCATCAAAGTTAAATGGGAAATTGTTTGGAAAGGATCGACATGAGAACTAAGGAGGATACTCTTATTTTTTTTTAGTCTGATTCTGTTTTTGTAGAATCTGGATAAACCAATGATTTTTATTCTTGATGAAGCTAAGAATGCAGAATTCGGCCGTTAAATGCTAGTTTTGAACAGAAAGATATATTTGAAAATCCTGTAACTCTTATTTACAAATCAATTAAATAAAATAATACTTTTATTCAAAAGAGACTTAATACCTTTTGAATGATCTAAAGATTATTAAAGGAACTTGTTTAACGTGAGTTCGATATAACATCTTGCTGAGCTAAGTTTAGACTGATTATTTTTCTCTCCTTTCAGAAAGCAGGGTCTGTT
>Ga0315899_10008060_pt1 | contig 11299 bp, 9 predicted proteins | sample LakEriMetagenome_2_FD_203518 | JGI IMG/M metagenome (GOLD analysis project Ga0315899, IMG submission 203518) | Freshwater fungal communities from buoy surface, Lake Erie, Ohio, United States - Buoy 4 MA112 | ecosystem: Environmental > Aquatic > Freshwater > Lake | place: USA: Lake Erie, Ohio...
CCACGTGGTCACGGGCAGCCTGGCCCATCGCCCGCAGGCGATGGGGATCGGCGAGGGCATCGGCCAGGCAGCGCTGCAGGGCAGCCACGTCGCCCGCCGGAAACAGCCAGCCGGTTCGCCCGGGGATCACGAGATCGGGGGCGCCACCCACATGGCTGCTGGCGATCACGGGCCGGGCCAGGTTCATGGCTTCGTTCAGGGCCAGGCCCCAGGTTTCGCCGTTGCCGTGGGAGGGCAGCACCAGCACATCGCCGAGGGCATAGGCCCGGGGCATGGCGGCCTGGTTCTGGAAGCCCACGAGACGCACGCGGCCGGGGGCCAGCTCGGCCGCGCGCCGGCGCAGCTCGGGCTCCAGGGCACCGGCCCCCAGCAGCACCAGCACGGCGGTGGGGTGGTGGAGGGCGGCGAAGGCGTTGAGCAGATCCAGAGGACGCTTCTTGGCCTCGAACTTGCCGGCGAACAGCACCACCGGGGCATCTGAATCGATGCCCAGCTCGGCTCGCCAGGCCCGGGCCTGTTGTTCGGCGGCCGGGGCGGCGGCCTGAAAGCGGGCGTTGTCCACGGCATGGGGAGCCCGAAAGGTGCGCCAAGCCGGGATGCCGGAGGCGTTCAGGTAGGCGGCATTGGCCTGTCCCACAGCCAGGGCGGCGGCGAAGCGGCGAAACAGCAGGCGCCGCAGCAGGGCTGCAAGGGCAGGGCTCACGCCACGGGCACGGGCCAGGTCGTTGGAATCGCCGCGCAACAGGATGGGCACCCGCCAGAGGCGCGGATCGAGCAGCAGGCGCAGGTGGCTGCGGTAGGCGTAGCCGAACAGCAGCACCGCATCGGGCTGCCAGGCCAGCAGTTCCCGCACCAGGCCGGGGTTATCAAGGCCGCTGAAGTGGTGGGTGCCCGGGTCCGCCGACACGTTGGGCACGAAGCGGCTCGGGTAGCCCTCCAGCAGGGGGAGATCCCATCTCAGGTGCTGACCGAAGCCGGGGTCGTGACGCTCGGCCACCCCGAAATCCCAGAGGTGGAACACCATCAGCTGCAGCTCGGGGGTGGCGGCCAGCTGGGCAAACCAGGGGGCGTAGTACTGGATCGGATGGCTCACCACCACCGCCAGCCGCCAACTCCCTGCATCGGGCTGGCTGCTCACACCGGCCACATTCTGCGCACCAGCCAGATCGCTACCGCGTACATCACCACCCACTGGAAGGCGGCGGCGGCAAAGGTGCTGGCGACGAACTCATACGACACCACCCACAGGAGCAGCAGAGTGAGGCTGATCACGCCGGGGGAGGTGAGCAGGAACTGTTCGCGGCCGAGGTTGGCGCTCAGGCGCAGCAGGGCCCCACAGCTTGTGCCTACCAGCAGGGGGCCGAACAGATCGCCGAAATTGGCGATGGATTCGGCTAAGAAACCCCAAGCCACGAAGGTGGATTCAGCCTGTTCGCGAGTGGCCTGGCGGCCGAAGTGCAGGTTGAGCAGCACCTGGCCCTCCTGGCTACGAATCTTGTCGGTGGAGAGCACCCGAGGGACCAGCACCTGCGGGATCAACCCGTAGGTAATTCCATCCATCGTAGGCACACCAGAAGCAAGCTGACTTTGGGCAAACAGAACATTCTGAAGGAGGCTGATCCGCTCGGTGAGCTGCTGGCCTGTGCCTGCATCACGCTGAACCGAACTTGCCCCAAACCACTCCGTGAACAGTTCGATTGGGTTCGTAGGCAAAGGCAAACCTCGATCCCAATAGCGTTCCCGCAGCACGAACTTGCCCTGATTGAGGAACGACAGGATTAGTAGAAGGGCCAGTGTGATCGGTACAGCCCGTTTGGCAGAGCCAAGCCAGAGTCCAAAGATTGTACTGAGCATCATTGCCTGGCTGGCCGACAGCAGCAGGGAAAAAAGGCCCTGAGCCACAATCGCAAGCCAAAGGCCCCACCACAGAGCTGCGTTCTGCAACCGACCGGATCCATACTCAAGAGAACCGATAAAACCACCAATCAACTCGAGGGCAGCTGCTAGGGTGCGGACTGGGGACAGCAATGGGCCACTTAATGTACCGAGGAGTTGTGCGTAAATCCCAGAGCTGAGCAGCAAATCAATAGCCAGGCCTGCGGCCAGCAGACCGTGGGGCAGCAGGGCCAATCTTCTGGCATCGAGTGGTAGTGGAGGTGCGGGACGAAGCTTGAACCAATCAGGCTGAACCAGCCACCAACCGAGAAGTAAGCTTAGCAACCAGAGAGCCACCGTGAAGCCCGCAGTCACCAGTTGGGATCCACTGAAGTCCTGGAGAACAGGGCTGCCAATCAGCAGAGGCAGACCATACATAAGGGTCTGGAAGCTGACATAGAATGGGAGGAATGGCAGTTCTAGAGCGGCGCTGCGTTCCCAGAAAACCAGCACGGTCCAGCACGCAGCAAGGATCGCCGCTAGAGCGAGAGCCTGATCTAAGGAGCGGGACGCTACAAAGGCCACAAGCACCATGCTGGATGCGCCGAACCATTGCAGCAGCGGTCGCTGGAGTCGCTTGTAGGAACGTGAAAGGTCTTCTGTGGTGGCTCGGCTCAGGGGCGGGAAACCATTCATCGACAGGTTCGGAGGAAGGCCGAGAGTTGGGCTGCCTGGCCGGCGGCGGTGTGGGGGGCAAGGGCCACGGAATCCAGTGGATGCAATTGGGTGTACTGCTCCTGATCCAACCAGACACGATCGATGGCGCCAGCGATGGTGGCGGGCAGTTCACCACTCGAGAACGTCACCACCGTGCCGCCCCCGCAGCGCTGGATCAAGGGCACCGCCGGACTGCAGGCGTGAATCAGCGCCAGCAGTGGCCGGCGCGCCAGCAGATAAGGGACAAGCTTGGACGCCGTGTAGGCGGGATCGTCGGAGCCAATCACCAGGAGGGCAGCGGCGGCCTTGAGGCTGGCAAGGGTAATCGAAAGGGGCAGTCGATCAGTTCGCTCCTCCACCAGGTGAGAGAGGCCATGACGCTCCGCGACAGGCAGGATCGTGGGCACGCCGGAGCCGGCACCGGCATAGGAGGTGCCGATGAAGTGGAGCCGAAGGCGATCCAGAAGTGCAGGGGACGCGTAACGACGAAGGGCCAGGAAAAAACCGTTCAGAGCAGCGGCCAGATCGGCGCCACCCCGACCGATGGACACCCAGTGGATCAGGCCATCACCAGGATCAAAGGGTAGATCACTGGTGGGGATGGCATCCAGCCGCTTGAAATCCTCGGGGGCGCCAGGAAAGGGCATCTCCAGGCAGGGCAGATCGGCCGTGAAGGGATAACGCTGGCGGATGTCGTTGAGGTAGGCGGCGCTCACGGCGACCAGGCCGGAGCAGGCCCGCAGCACCCGCGGCTCGTGGAAGCGGTGCAGGCGATCGGCCACGGCGTACTTGAGGCGTCCTCCGGGGGGCCTGATGTCTGGGTGGTGGCGGTAGTAGTCGTTCACCCAGGGGTCCTGGAGATCGAGCACGAACGGCACGCCGAAGCGGCGCCGCCAGCGAGCCCCGAGCCGGAAGCAGCCGAAGGCGGTGGTGGACACCAGCACCCGATCGCAGCGCTGCTGCGCAAGCAGGCGATCGCCGGCCCGGGCCAGGGCCCCCAGGCAGCGGGCCTCCACGCTGCCCAGCCCGGGAACGCGGCTCCAGCGCAGGCTGCGAGCCCGCACGCGGTGGACCGGCACGTCCGGCGGCAACCCATCGGCCTGCCAGGGGTCGAGGGGTGCCGCCACGCAGGCGGGATCCACGGCCAGCACCTGCACCGCGATGCCCTGGGCAGCGAGGTGGGGAAGCAGCATGCGCACCCGCTGGCTGTCGGCGGCGCTGCTGGGGGGGAAGCGAGGGGAGACAAGAAGGAGCCTCATTCGGTCGTAGGCATAGATGCCGATCGGGCGATCTCAATGCAAAGCTGAAACCGATAAGTGGAGACGATCACATCCGAACACGAGCCTGAGCAGCGGAGGATTGCCATAGACTTGTAGCCGGGAAAGCAGCCAACCAACAAAGCTTCAAAAAGACAAGATAAATGAGGAGAGACAACAAGAGATGAAGCTATCAACAAGGGATGAAGCTATCAATCCGGACGAGTAAGGACACAAGGCGGCATACAGGATGCAAGATTAAGCGAGTAGAACAAACATACATTTGAGAACTTCTTCCCCAAATGCGAAGGCCACCAGAGGTTCCACGTGACTGCACTCACTGAGAACTTCATTCAAGCATCGAACGCAACTTCATTCCAAGACTACGCAGACTATGTTCATCTGATTGGAGATGGAGAAGCGAGTTGCGCAAAGCCTGTAAACGAGGAAGATCGCTAAGCAGAGCTTGCATTTCCGAAACAAATGCAGTAACAGTGTCAGATGAGACAATCACCTGCCCAGGTAGCAGCTGATAGCCACGTACACCGGATCGAGTGGAAAGAGATGGGAGTCCCCACGCGATCGCCTGACCCAACTTCATTGAAGCACCACGGGAGAGCCAGAAGATTGGATTCAGAAACAAGGACCAGCTTGAGACCTCTGCACGAAGCTCTTCATTGCTCAGCCTGCCAAGATAGCTCACAAACGGATACTGTTCAGCAAAAGCCTCTCCCACACTTAACGGCCCCCCAACAAGTCGAAATTCAAAATCATCGTCACTGAATGCCATTAACTCATTAAGAATGTAAGAAATGGCAGTTCGATTAGGGGTATGGTCGAGAGTTCCTACAAATCCAACACGCATCGGAGTGGGGTGCCATTCCAGCAGAGCCGACCTAACCAAACGAGGGATGACAACTGTAGACTTTGCTCCAAGCCAACGCTCCAGGATTTCCTCCTCTCCAGACATAACACATACCACATCGATCCATTGATGACGAAAACTGCTTTCGGTAATCAGGTCCGATCCCAGCTTCCAGGTTGCCACAAGATGGGCCAACCCATCACGGCGCCGGCCTCCCGGTCCGGAAACCTCATACAAATCATCTCCACTTTGATTCCCATGGGAAAGAATAACAACCTTTGCATTGCCGCTCAACTCCCTCACCAAAGGGGCAAGCCGAAGCAACTCTGTGCGGTTGAGGAAGACATGGGTGGGGTGGAATTTCTCGAAAGCCTCCTGAAGAGAACGACATACATCTGAAGGGCGATATAAAAGATAGGAACCAAGCCCAGCTCGTCGTCGAATTCTCCACCACAGATTACGGCTGACATGCACAGGAAACAGTTCAACAGCAGAAGACGCTTCTGTAACAACTTCAAGGAAGTCACGTGTACATATTTGGACACCGCCAGGAATCAATGCATCAAGGTCATGAGGATCATGAATGAATAGCGCTCTCATGCGCTCTTGACGAGGTGCTGGGTCAATCGGATGAATTCGCGGGCTCTATCTGCAAGATTAAAATTTTCCAGTATATATTCTCTTGGACGGAAACACCCGCGATCTACCGCTGAAAAAAACTCGTCAGCAACTTGTGTATATTCTTCAAAATCTGAAAAAAGCATTCCGCATCTCTCATCAAAGTAAGGAACTGAGGTAACCGGCTCAAACCGCACACGGTCTGGATACATGGATGGATCTTGCCACATGCCTCCTCGATCCCAAGCCAGGACTGGGACATTGCTTGATAAGGCCTGCAGATATGCGAATCCCTGTGTCTCGTGCTCGCAGAGAAACAGCATGCATGAAACATTTTGGAGAATCTTCTGATAGTCTTCCTCGAGGTAGTAGCCATAACGCAGGACAACTACATCAAGACCTCTATGCCTGAGGCTGGCAACAAGTGGATCAATCAGCTTGGGTACATATTCGTCTCGCCTCCATCGAACCTTATCATAGACAAGCACCCTATGCCCTGAAGCTGTCACGAGTGGTCTCCATAGATTCGTATCCACACCTGCAGGCCATACTTCAGTCGGAATGGCTCGTGGCAAATCACGGTCATACATTTTTTTGAACCACTGACACGAAATCAACATCAATTCAATCTCTGCCCAATCCCAAAACTCATTCTCCAGTGGGTGGGCTGCAACCCCAGGACCATAGGCAATGGGGTGGCCTGCAGGAATCTTGTTGATCACATGGGGCTTACCAACTACGTAAGCAACAGCGCTTGGGGTACGCTTAAGCGACCTGTAATCATTCAATCGGTAGGGAACGTTAATCAGATCCAGACCCGCACGGAGATTCAGAAACCATCTCATCACTCCCCCTGGTCTGGGCCTTCCTCGGACAATTCTGCGGACCATCCGGCGAGGATATCGATCGCCTCGAATCCAGCGGTCAGGATTGGGCTCCTCATAAAAGAGGTGGAGTGGTTGAACAGTAGTCAAGGGATGAAGACTGGGATCATCTTGGGGACAAAGAACGCATAAACACTTCAGACCACCTTGCCGCACATGCGTCAAAACCGGCCATTTCTACGGCAAGACGACGTGGAGACCTATCGGGATGAACGGGACCATCCCTCAGCGCAGAAGGTATCTGGCTGATCCAAGCATCCACATCGTCAGGTCGATCAACTGTGCGGTAGGGTTTAAAACCATCAGCAAAAGCGAAGCCGCAAGAACTGTGGTTGGCTGGTGTAATGACCCGAGCATTCATGGCAAGTGCTTCAAGAAAGGTAGTCATGCCAGCAGAATTGTATCTGTCATCAACTACATTGAGAACAACAGAAGCAGATGCATAAAGATCGCGGAGATCCGTCCAGGGGACAAAGTGGCGCACCTGTACATTAGGACACTGTGAATAGGCTTCCAGCACACCAGGAGCAAAGTATCGTGAGACACGTAGAATCTTGATTGGAATTCGCTTCGCTATCGCGATCACCACATGATCAAGCCGAGCGCGATCTCCAGGGACGAACAACCATGGTTCTGTCTGAATCGCGGAGGAAGTCACAAGCAAGGGATCAAAAAGACGCTCATCAACAAACCATGGGAAAAACAGAGTCTTCTCTGGTTTGATCAATGAGGAAAAGTGATGCACACACAAACCATCCTGAAGCAAGACAAGACGGGACATCCTCAATGCCAACCATGCAGCCAGCCGCTTGGGAATATTTAAAAACCGAGGCCAGCTGTTCTGATAATACAGAACAAAAGGAATACGCTTACAGTAGAGCATCATAGCCATGAGATGCCAAGGCTCAAGGGAATAAACAAATGCAAGCCTCGGTAAAGCACTAGATATTGACATTTCATCCTTGAACTTCTCAAAGGAAGCAACAGGAACTATATCCAACCCTGCTGCCAATGCTGGAGCATGAAAAGGGCGTGGGGGAAACCCAGACCATGCGATCACATCATCCGGGGGTGAAGTAGCTAGAGGGCCACACCACAAGATCCTCCCCATTAACGAGGGTGCAATGTCCACTCAGACATGAAAGATCTTGAAGAGTCTACGCTTTAGCATGCGAAGATGATCAGCAATGAGAGCCCTCCACACAGCTGGCTGACGGAGTGAAAGATCACCTCGAGCAAACAGAATCTCTCGTAATCGGGGCGTAAGTGTAAAACTTTTAAAGCGAGAAAAGGAATATTCCTGGGCGCGAAGAGGATCACGTATAGACAATACTAATTCAGTATACATTGAAAGGACTCTACGCAGCCATGGGGCAGTGGCGAGAATACTCGTATTAGCGTCGGAAGAAAGATATACACAGACAACATCTGGGCGGTAGATCCGGAAGCCACTGAGGTGAAAGAACATAATTGGCTCACCATCAAGCAGAAAGCGTCCCTTAGAAAAGGCGATCTGTCGCTCATGGGAATTCCAATAAGCAACATTAAGACGCGGCTCACGCCATATGCAGACATCATCAGGAAAATACACAGGAATGAGTGGCAACAGCTTCTGATCAACGAACATTCCCCGTGAGCGGCGATTAAATGCATAAACAGGAAAGCGCTCGCACATCCAGCCTAGGATTCTCTGAGTCTTCTCATTGTTCTTCCACGCAGAGAATCCACCATTATAAATCCCCATGTCTACAATGTCTTTCTCATTCAAATGCCCTTGTTGGAGGGGCGGTGGCTCTAATTGATGAGGTGTCATCAACAGTGAAGTACTTTGAAGTGCCGCCCATGCAGGCTGAAACGAGCTAACAACATAGATATCCGAGTCCAGATAAATCACTTCAGCAATACCTGAGGCAAGCAATTCCGAAACAAAGAACGGCTTAAGTGAATTACACAGCTCAAACGCATCATAGTAAAATGGCATCAATGCAGGCAATCGCCCGGTCAACTCATCAAGTGCATGAAGAACCTCTCCATAACGGGATGCTGGTAAGTCCGTAGTCGTTGCATCAATAACTAGGATATGCAAGGACTCACTATTACCAGAGGCCTGCAGTGATATAGCCAGTGCATACGCTGCTCGCAGATGTGAAATACTGACAACCGTGCAGAATGCTCTCATCGTTTGGAGCAGATCCAGCTGCGAGCCTGCCAGCGAACCCGTTGATGAAGAGTCATACTTGCGAGTAATGTCTCGGTGCGTACAAGACAGTTCAAGCGACGACTCTGAAGCTGATGATGAAATGTTGAAGGTGGATAGCGCTTGACATTTGCATTCGCATTCATCAGCTTTTCAATCCAGCCTGCGAGTGCCTCATTTAGGCGGGGCAAGGGATAAAAGCCAGATGCAAGAGCATGATGAAGAGCCATTTCGTGCTGGCTGGCAGTGATCCCCATGGAGGAAAGCAATTCATGCTGGAGCCGATGGATCGAGCGACATTGCACTTCGTTCTGCTCGCGGCTCACTTGACCTGAATGTGATCTATAGCTTAACAAACAGGAGGCGATGTTCGCCAACTGTGTCTGACCACTGAGACGAATCCACAAAGCATAGTCTTCAGCATGGGGATAAGCTGAGGGGTAGCCCTCAAGAGATAGCAGCTCCCTGCGTAGCATCACAGTTGGATGGCAGATTGGATTTTCAAACAGGAGTGCAATCGAGACATCCTCAGGATCACTGTAGTTAATCCAGCTAGAAGCTGATTTATCACCAATGGGTGTAAAGTCAGATCCACATACGCCAATAGAAGGGTTGGCGGAGAGGAACGCAAACTGATCTTCTAAGCGATTTGTCTCGGAAATATCATCTGCATCCATACGTACAATCATGGTTCCACGCGCAGAGCGTAGACCATGATTGAGAGCATTTACAATCCCTTTCCGCGTGACAGTTCTGTCAATACGAAGCCTGGTGTCAGCGCTCTGATAAAGTTGGTCAATTGCAGAATCAGTCGATCCATCGTCCACAATCAGTAACTCGAAATCGGAAAATGATTGATTCAGAATGCTCTCGACAGCCAGCTGTAAACAAGCTCCGCCGTTATGAACTGGCATCAGCACTGTGATGGCAGGTGAAGTCATGAACGCAGCATCAGGCGCAGAAATGAGCGAATAGTTGATATCCGGAAGTCCAGCCAAAGAATAGATGGTAACCATCCGAGCGGAATGCGGCCCAAGATCTGCGAAGCATGAACAAGAGCCTGGCTCTTCCATCGTGAACTGGGCAGACTGGAATGGTGTTTCAGCAATGGCTCTAGACTATTGAGCAAGCCAAGGAAGTGATCAGGTAATCGTCCTGAATCGGTTCGTAGTGCTCGGAGTGCTCGAAAAAGAAGGCTGTCGGACACCACCATACGATCCAGCCAGGCAGACTCAACATCTGCTGGCAATAAGTTAATTGCCGGAACTGAACCTCGATAAGCGGTGATGCCGCATTCAGCAGCAAGCTGGCGGAGTGAATCAGGCACATCCACTCCTAATGATCGTGCCAACTGAGTAAGAAGTGCAAACTCTTCGGGTGCAAAGACATCCTCTGCAGAGCATGTTTTAGATGCAGAATGGTAACGGTAAACGGCTATCTGTTGATCGATAAAATGGAATGCCTGTGGGCCATAGGTCATGCCAAGTCGCAACCACAAATCAAGATCCATCACCATTCGAAGATCATCTCGAATTCCGCCAACCTCCCGCACGGATTCAACATGCAACAACGACCCGGGCTGGTTGACTCTCAAGGAAAAGAGAAAATCAGGTAGAGCAGCCGGAACATTTGCTTGATAACTGGAGAAGATATGTCCATTACAGAGGTTGCTGGTTCTGCCACTCACACAGACAGCATCCTGCTTTTGAGTTGCTCGCGCAAGCGCGAACAAAGCGCCTGGCTGTAAATAGTCATCACTGTTAAGCCAATTGAACCATTCACCTGTCGCCAACGCTAGCCCCTTATTGATTGCATCGGACTGGCCATTATCCGGTTCGCTTACCCAATAATCAATCCACTGTGAATAGCGCATCAGGGTTGATACTGTATCGTCTGTGCTGCCTCCATCAATAACAATTAACTCAAGATTTGGATATTCTTGTTGCAGGACAGAGCGTATTGTCTCTTCGATGTAGGCACCTTGATTAAGCGAAGGAGTAACCAGGGTAATTCGGGGCCAGTCATGATGGTCCAGAGTGCAAATTATCTCAGGCATGTACTAAGCCAACACTTGATAGGAAACTGCAGATCAAGACATATGAGGCCCTACAGAAGGCCTGAAATGAACTACAGACTGAGTAAATAATCATCGACAATCGGGGGCATCAGCATAACCAAGCCACCTTGCACGAGAATGTCGGTGTAATCGCAGGTGTGGACAGGCATGGGCGCCAAGCAGTTTGGTGTTGGTGATTACAAGTAGTCCCCCCCAGCGCTCCGAGCATGGCTGATCAGTGGGAACTGCCATGCAAGAACCAGGAACTGATCCGGCGGAATCGCCAACTGGAGCGAGAACTGCAGAACAAAGAGAAAGCACTCACGGAAGCAGCAACGCTGCTGATGCCCTCAACACAGTTGAACCAGATCTTTCAACAGGACGAGGAGCCTTGATCCCATCTGAGGATCGCGGTGCGATCGTCAAGCTGCTGGAGGAAGATGTCAGTCGCGGCATTTCGGCAAAGGCCATTGCTGATCTATTCGGCCTGGCCACACGCACGCTGCGGCGATGGGGCTTGATGATTCGAGCCCAGGGATTCAGCCACAACCAACGCAAGGGGGCATCCAGGCATGTCATGCATCGGTTCAGCGCGGAAAAGCGCCAACAGGTTCTCTCCACTATCAATGATCCACGCGTTGCCGATCTCACGCCTGGTCAGATCGTGGAGATCCATGCCGAAGGGGGAGTCTACGTGGGATCGCAGTCCACGATTTACCGCATCATGCGCCAGGAGGGTCTGCAGAATCATCGCGACAGGAGCCGCCCGCCGCGGCAGCAAAGAGAGCCACCCGTGCGGGAGGCGACGGGCATCCATCGAGTGCAGGCCTG
>Ga0315899_10008061_pt1 | contig 11299 bp, 15 predicted proteins | sample LakEriMetagenome_2_FD_203518 | JGI IMG/M metagenome (GOLD analysis project Ga0315899, IMG submission 203518) | Freshwater fungal communities from buoy surface, Lake Erie, Ohio, United States - Buoy 4 MA112 | ecosystem: Environmental > Aquatic > Freshwater > Lake | place: USA: Lake Erie, Ohio...
TATATATATATATATATATATATGGGGGGGGTGTAGGATTCCCCCCAAAGCATTTCCATAAAAAGTCAAAATAAAAAAAGTTTGGGGAGAACCCTACACCCATTTATACTATATCATACACCGCCTACACCCCTTTATATTTTATCTATCTTAATAGCTCGTTGCTGGCTACTTTTTGTACCTTATCATTTCTAGACTATATCCACGAAGCCACCTACATGCTCACGCTACTCACGCTACTCACGCTACTCACGGTAATCCATCTACTCACGCTACTCGCGTACACCAACCTGCTCATCTTACGATATATATATATATGTATATATGTATATATGTTTATATGTATATGTATATATATATATGCTGAAAAGCACCTCTGGCTGTTCATCTTACGATATATATATATATATATATATATATATATATATATATATATGCTGAAAAGCACCTCCGGCTTTTCTCTGGCTTTTCTCCCCCTCCTCCTCCTCCTCCTCCTCCTTAGGCCACAATTCTGTGGCTCACTAGGCCACAAACTAGATTCTTGACGACGGGATCAGAAGATGTACACGCGTAAGAATAGGACGGCACCTTTGAAAGATGTAGGTGAAGTAAAGGTATAGAACAGCAGACCGAAAAGGAGGAGGATTAAAGCTGTATTCAAATTCAACGCACACGCCAAGCTCGGTCCCAAACACCAACCAGAACACCTATCAGAACCACTATGAGGCACTGAGAATAATGCCGACAGCCAAGGAGTCGGGACGGTTTAGGTTTTTGGGTTTAGGGTTTCGGGTTTAGGGTTTAGGCACTGAGGTTCAGGACGACAGCCACGGAGTCGGGACGGTAATCTGCAGGGTTTCGTCTGTAGCGACTGCTGAGGTAAAAGGACTCAGTAGCAACACATTAGCAACACACTAGCAACACATTAGCAACACAATGCGGTATTAGCAACACAGTAGCAACACACCTACTGAGGTAAAAGGACTCAGCGTCAGCATCGATGCCCAAAGTGTCGAAAAAGGCCGCGAGAATCGGCGTTGGAAGCAGGGCGGCAGCAAGGTCGTCGACAGCCTCACCCTGATTTAGTGTTTAGGGTTTTGGATTTAGACAGCAAGGTCGCCTACAGCCTCGCCATGGTGGAAATTCTGGAAGGTGAGCGAAAGTGAATTCACAGCACAAATGTAGTATGGTCTCGGACTTTTTCAGATATTTTGCCGCGAGGACTTGCGCCGCGTCGTTGAACACCATTAGGTACACAAAGACGGAGAGCGAGCCTGTCATGGACGTGTCCTCCCGCCACGACACCCTGTCCAGAAGCCCCGTGCCATTTTCTCCGATCGCAGCTACGCCGTACCCGGAAGCCGAGAACGAACTCAGCAGCATCTCCAAAGCAGCCAACCACTGGTCGCAATCTCGCGCGCCCTTATCCACGCACTCTTCAATGGCCGCATCCAGGTCGCTGTTGCGAGCGCGCAGCTGCTGCAGGATACGGGCACCGACGGCGGATGAAAACTCCTTGCGCGACTTTGGCGAGGGCAGCCGCGCTTAGGGGGCGAAGAGGTGAGTGCAAGAATTCTCAAAGTTCAGTGCCCTAGTGCATTACTATATAAAAACAATACATAGATTACTTTTGAGAATTGTTACCTTCCAGGGCGCGGAGGCGCGAGTAAAGGGCCAGATTGGAGGTGGATGGGGAGGAGTGCTGGAGGGCGGACCAGTCGCCCCCCCGGATAGCCTGCGAGACGGACGCGGGGTCTGCGACAGGGAAGAGGCGGACCGCCTTGGCTGTAATCGCAAGCTCTTCCGTGTGAAGAGAGGCGGCGTCTATGAGCTGGAGCTCGGCTGTCGCCACATGCTCAATCGCGCCTGCCACCAGCTGCGCAAACGACGCGTCCAGCGGTGCGCGGACGCGCTCCTGCGTGACGCCCGCCAACGGTCTGCCGGTGGCCCGCCGCAGAGCGGCGTCGATCGAGTCGTACAGTCGCAGACTCTCTTCGGACTCTCCGTAGATTTTGACGTAACCGACCAGCGTAGAGAGCGACAGCAAGCCTAGGGAGGTGCGGCGTGTGACTTCAAAAACACGCCTTTCTAGCTCCACCTGCTCTGATGGCGGGCCGGACGTGCCCCCAAGGCGGCGAGGTGCGAGGGTCTTGAGCTCCACGCGCTCAAGGTCGTCCCCCACCCCGCCATCACCGTGGCGATCGGCTGCCATGCGCACGCCCGCACGACTGACGGCGGGGCAGACGGTGAATAAGTTCGAACGCGGCGCTGGCGAGCGGTGTCGGCTGACCGCGCCGGACACAAAGGCGGCAATCTGTATTGGACACAGGGCAATGAGGAGCGCCGCATATGTATGTCCGATACCCACCATGTTATGTTTGATCTTTATGTGAAGCCCACAAACTTGTAAACACCCCACAAACCAGAATCCCACAAACTTTTTTCTGAAGGGCGGTCAAAGCTCAAAGCTGCGAATGAAAACACAGAGCAGCCGAGGACGTTTGGGCACGCAGAGGGCAGGCACATGCACATGTTTGTGCGCGGCGCGCGGAGGCAGGCTGAGACGCCCGCCGCGGCATCGCACATCCCGCAGCGGCTGCCCACCGAGGGGAAACTCCCCACGTTTGTCGAGGTCCTGCCAGCAGAGCAGCAGGCGCACGCGCGAGGCAGCATGCTCTCTGCGATGTGCGATGTGCTCTCAGTCTGATGCCGCCGCTGCCGCCGCATGCACAGATGGGCCTACTGGCAGGCTTTGCATCCGCAGCGCTCGTGCTCTTTGTTCTTATTCTGCGGCGCCCTCGGAGCACCAGCGGGCCGCAATGGAGCGAGGACATGGTGGACAAGGCCGCGCGAGCGGCTTCAAGCACAGCTGCTCCGCATTGCATGGCACACACGTGTGAGGCCTGCACGCGCAGCGCACACCCTGGACGCTGTTCCAGGTGGAGAGAGAGAGAGCGAGAAAGAGAGGGGGAGAGAGAGTGCGCGCGCGCGCGCGTGTTCGTGTGGATACTTTTTGTGCGTGTGCGTGTCTATGCATTTGACATATCCACAATCTGTGAATGCGTGTGCGGCACACACACACACACACACCAACACACAGTTGTCCCCCCATCGAGCAAGACACACCCGTCCAAGCGTGGACTCGGCGCCGACGGTCACGATCCCTCGACAGCATCACTCTGCCGGCCCCTGCTTCAGAGCGTGCGGAGAGAGTGGTGGGCGCGGAGGTGGGGGACGAGGAGGGGTGGGCTGGGGCTGGGGACGGGGATTACAGCCCCTTCTTGACAGCTAGTACCTTGTGTGCTCTTTTGTCTGGCTGTACGGGTGGGAAAAGTGGCGACGCGCGAGGGTTCGGTGGGGATAGTGGTGGTGATGGAGGCGGGGGTGGGTTGGGAGCTGTATTTCCCAAATCTGCAGGACTAGAGTCCAACATGGGAGGGGCGGGGGGGTTGAGAACGTCAGGGTTCGCCGACCCTCAAGGTCAGGACGAGTGGTGTCGGGGTCTGGTAGGTCAAGGACTTGGGGAGTGGGGCAGGGAGAGACGAGAAATGGGCGAGGGTGCGGAAACGTATCTGACGATTGGCCGTCTTTGTTCGTTGTTGGCGGTTACAGCTCGCTCGCAGCGCGATAAGAGGGGGCAGGGGCGTAGGCGGGATGTTGCTGGAGAGCATGGCAACAGGGTGGAGGGAGCACGTAAAGAGGGGACAGGTAAGGTTGAGAGTGGAGGAAGGGGGGGGGGGTGCGGTGGAGGTGTGCGGCAGCGGCGGAGGCGGTCATTATCTGAGGGTGAAGAAGTTGATGGTGAGATGCGGGTGTGGCAGGAGCGCTGGTGCCTACCTTGGTGTGCGCAGCGCCAAGGTAGGGGCTGCGCGGACAGGAATCAGAAGGAAGAGAGGAGGGAAAGTGAAGCGATGAGATTTTGTGACGTTAGCTCCACAGTGACGGAGGCTTTCCCCATGTTTCCGAGAGGCGGAGGAGGAGGAGGATCCACATCCTTTGGTCAAATGAGAGTCACAGCGACGGAGGATGAGGAGGAGGAGGAGGAGGAGGAGGAGGAGGAGGAGGCGTTTCCTATGTTTCCTAGGCCGAGACAGCAAAGAGTGACACGGTCGGGCGTGCAGGCCTCGCTTCGTTTGTTGCGTCTGCAGAGGTCTGTGTGTGAGAGAAAGGGAAGGGGTGTGTGAAGGGGTGTGTGAAGGGGGTGTGAAGGGGTGTATGAAGGGGTGTGTGAAGGGGTGTGTGAAGGGGTGTGTGAAGGGGAGAAAAGAAGGGGTGTGTAAGGGGGAGAAAGAGAGAGTATTTGCTGCGTGTGTTGCGCATGCACAGGTTGCGAGGGAGAGACTAGTGTCAAAAGGGACCTACATTAGTGTCAAAAGAGACTTACACTAGTGTCAAAAGAGACCTACACTAGTGTCAAAAGAGACCTACACTAGTGTCAAAAGAGACCTGCTAACACTACGCACAGGTTGCGAGGGAGAGACGGGGGGAGAGAAATTCAGAAAGGGGAGGGAGAGGCAGAGACTGAGCGTCGCTAGCTCAGATTCAGTCTAAATTTGACTTTCAAAAAAAAACAAGTCGACATGCACAGATTTTTTATTTTATTTTCAAAAGTCAGTACCTTAGCGTAGTCACTACTTGAATCCGCAATTGGGGTTGTTTGCACTGTTGTGCATTAACCTCGACTTGACCGCGCTGATGTGCATGTGTGTGTGTGTGTGTTTGTGTTTGTGTTTGTGTCTGTGTCTGTGTCTGTGTGTCTGTGTCTGTGTCTGTGCCTGTGTCTGTGTCTGTGTCTGTGTCTGTGTCTGTGTCTGTGTGAGAGTGGCAGAAGCTCTAGCTCCGTAGTGACAGCCAACGACGTACCAGGGCAGTGGGATGGGGAGCCAGCGGAGTGGGGAGGGGAGGTTGCATGGGTTGCAGGGGCCAAAAAAAAAAATGCTTCGAGTCATCCACTATCTGAATTCAATGTGTTCAAATCAAGATTGTCAAATGGATCGCCGGAAACATATTCTATTTCCGGACATGCTACCTCGTCGTCGGTGTGCAGAGCTCAGGCTTGGACACCGAGGGAGGGGAGGGAAGACAGGGAGGAGAGGGAGGGGAGGGGGGGGAGGGAGGGGGTGGGGTCGACACCGAGGGAGGTGAGAGGCGTTTGCAGTTCGCTGTCACTCGAGTATGCTTCGACCATCACATATAGAATGTGTTCTCATATAGAATGTGTTCTCATACAGGGCGTTTGCAGTGCGCTATCACTCGAGTATGCTTCGACTTTGTCCTCATCTGGAGCCATCAAAGAAAGAGGCATGATTTTTTGTTTATGTGCCGTGTAGCAGTGTGTGTATCACTGCTACACAGCACGTGTACACGTGTCTCCCTTTTGTAGCAAGCGGCATGATTTTTTGTTTATGCGCTGTGTAGCAGTGTCATTTTTTGCTACCCACTGGGATGATTTTTTGTCCCTTCTCCGTCTCCCTTTTGTAGCACTGGCTCTTAAGGGTTTTTCCTCTCAACTGGGATAGATGTTGCGGTGTGTATGTTGGTTGTTTTTTTTGGTCCTCAAACTTGCTGTATTCTCTGTTCTCCCCCCCCCATACGCCATAGCAGCGCTGCGATCTCCAACCCTAAACCCTTGACCCTCAAACCCCAAACCCTAAACCCTAAACCCTAAACCCTAAACCCTAAACCCAACATCCCCCCTGCGGCATAGCAGCGCTGCAGCAGTTCCGCGCGCAGGTCTCGGATACCCCGACCTCCCGCCAGAGAATTCCTTCTGTGGGAGACAACAGAACAACTTCTGCTGACACGAAAATGACGGCCGCCGCTGCGGACAAGCGAACATGCTCTCCTGACAAGAAAACTCCATCTGCCGGAAAGCGAACATCTTCTTCTGACATGCGAACGCCTTCTGCGGATGCGGAGGAGGAAACACTTCCTGGCAAGTCAGCAGCTTCTCCGGACAAGAAACCACCTTCTGCGGGCAAACTCTGAAAAGTCAGCATAAATTAGGTCTCTTTTGCCCCTCCAGTGGGTCTCTTTTGACACTTGATTGGTCTGCGCAGGTCCGGGCAGGCAAACACCCTCTTTTGACAGGCGAACACCTTCGTTTGAGATGAGAACACCGTCGTCTGAGCAAACATCTTCAGCTTCAAGTTGTCACACGACTGACACGCGAATAACGTTTCATGACAAAAGAACAGCTTCTGCGGACAAGGCTGCGTCGGCCAATGCCTTCGAATGCGACAGAGAGAGAGAAAAATACAGAGAGTGGCAGTTGCGTATGCGCGCTGGATCTCTCTCAGTAATTGACAGGTGTGTGTGTGTGTGTGTGTGTGTGTGTGTGTGTGTGTGTGTGTGTGTGTGTGTGTTGGCAAGTCCGTTCCTGTGTTTCAAGTGCTCTTTGCACGTTTGTGTGCATTTGTGTGTGGGGGCGGGGTGAGAGAGACAAACAGAAAAGGCACCTGTTTGCTCACGCACACTCGGACTTGGTGTGCGGACACGCGACCGAGAGGCGGGAGCAAGTTCGTGAACGGTTCCGTCCACGAACTTGCTCTCGCCTCTCGGTCGTGTCCCGCACACCAAGTAGCACCTGCCAAGAAATGTCCGGCTCTGGACGCAAACGAAAGGAGGAGAAGCAGGATGAGGAGGGCAAAAGCGACCTAGAGTCGGGGGAGTACATCAAAAGAGACGCTAGGTCTCTTTTAGACGCTAGGTCGACCTAGTATTACGCATGCACCCGTGTCAAAAGAGACCTAATAGAGACTTCTGCTCTGAACACAAGCTCCGCACTCGCGTGTTCATTGCACGTGCATGATACATAAAGATGTATTCACCTGAGCATCCATCACGCATCCATGCTGACGCACACTTACGTATACATATAACAGGCGCAATATACACGTACACGCATACATGCATGCATACCATACACACTCATACACACTCATACACACTCATACACACTCATACACACTCATACACACTCATACATGCACACATGACAGCAGCTCGCCATCACCAAAGAAACACACGACCGCACGACGCAACTCCGTCGCAGCGTCTGCCCCTGTGCCACACAACACCAGCCTCGGTATGCTTGTATGCATATATATATATATGTATACATATATATATATATATCAATCCACATGTATGTGTGTGTGTGTGCGTGTGTGTGTGTGTGTGTGTGTGTGTGAGTGTAGGCATTGCCATCCACGGGGACGCACTCAAGGACCGTCTGGAACACAAGATCCAGAGGCTTGACGAGGAGCACGCGGAGCACACCGCCAGGTAAAAGTGACTTAGTACATAGGGAAAAGAGACCTAGTATATAGGTAAAAGAGACCTATTATGTAGGCAAAAGAGACCTAGTACATAGGTAAAGGAGACCTAGTACATAGGGAAAAGAGACCTAGTATATAGGGAAAAGAGACCTAGTACATAGGGAAAAGAGACCTAGTACAGGGGCAAACGAGACCTACTAACACTACCCCTCCACTTGTTTCACGCCAGGAGGAGCCGTTCTGCTGGTACGACAAATCACATACCGAGAACAATTTCTGTTGCCTCTGTATCGTCACCGACCATTGGACGTGCGCTTTCGTGGGACGCGTCGCCGGACGGAGCATGCATACACACGCATACACTGTCGACGACACGCACACGTCACAGCTCGCCATCTCCAGAGAAACTAGCTCCTTCAGGTAAACGTGACCTAGTAGGTCTCTTTTGCCTACGTACTAGGTCTCTTTTGGCTGCATACTAGGTCTCTTTTGCCTATACCAGGTGATGCGTGTACTATGTAGACGTGGCCTAGTACATAGGAAGTTGAGCCCTAGTACAAGTACAGGCGTAGATGAGACTTGCTAACACTACTCCTCGCCATCTCCAGAGACCTACACTAGTGTCAAAAGAGACCTACACTAGTGTCAAAAGAGACCTGCTAACACTACTCCTCGCCATCTCCAGAGAAACTAGCTCCTTCACGCCGCGACTCCGTCTCCGGGCAGCGTACATCCACGACTTCTGGCTCTCGCTATGACGCCAATGTGTGTGGACACACTCACACGCACACACGCACAAACGCACACACACATAAACAGACCCACATTCACACACATACACACACACTCACACACATGCTCTCGGTACGACGGCAATGTGTGTTGACACCCCCTCTCTCTCTCTCTCTCTCTCTCTCTCTCACACACACACACACACATACACACATGACTTCCGGCTCTCGATACGACGCCAATGTGTGTGCAAAACTATATGTGTGTGTGGCGTGTGTGTGTGCGTGTGTCGCCAATGTGTGTTGACAACTGCTTCTCGAGCTCGCCAAAACACTAGTGTCAAAAGAGACCTACACTAGTGTCAAAAGAGACCTACACTAGTGTCAAAAGAGACCTGCACTAGTGTCAAAAGAGACCTACGCTAGTGTCAAAAGAGACCTACACTAGTGTCAAAAGAGAAGTACACTAGTGTCAAAAGAGACCTACACAAGTGTCAAAAGAGACCTACACTAGTGTCAAAAGAGACCTGCTCGCTATGTCGCCTACCGTGTGTCGACACACACACTCCCTCTCTCACAGACACTCAGACACACACACACACACACACACACACACACGACTTCTGGCCCTCGACGCCAATGTGTGTTGACACACACACTCTCACACACACCGACACAAATACACGCAGACTGCTCTCGGTACGATGATAACGTTTAGTCAACTCTTTATTTCCATAGATAGTCGACGCCAAATCTAGTTGCCTATCTCCACTGTTGGCTTTAGTCAACTCTGCATCGAATGTGTGTGTCTGTGTGTCTGTGTGTCTGTGTGTCGGTATGAACTTAGTCAACTCTTTCGTCGACTCTCTCCACTGCTGGTGGAGAGCACTAAACTAAACACTCGACTCTTTAGTCGACTCTCTCCACTGCTGGTGGGAGCCCACTTTAATCAACTCTTTCTCTCTCTCCCTCCCTCTCCCTCTCTCTCTCTCACCCTCCCTCTCTCCCTCTTTCCCTCCCTCCCTCCCTTTCTCTCTCTCCCTCTCGATCACACACACACAGACGGTTCGTCGTATGAAGCTGGAGCAGTCCAACAGCAAGACCGCGGCCAAGTCTTCCTGGCCACAAGGAAAAACAGAAATAAAGAATACGAACCAACCCAGTCACGACTGGTCGGACGAAGCCAACGCTAAACTGCCGGGTGATGTGTGTGTGAGAGAGAGAGTGTGTGTGAAATGATGTAAAGTGTGTGAATTATTAATGGATTATGCATGTACATGTGCGTGTGTATGCGTGCATGTGTATGTGTATATGTGTTTGTGCACAGGAGGAGGAGGTCAAGGAGAGGGAGGGGCGACCAGGATACGACAGACGAGTTCGTGGGTTTGGTCCTTATTTGCTCCTGCCAAGCCGCGAGCAGCCTAACTTCAACCCTAAACCCTAAACTTCAACCCCCAAGAAAGAGGGAGAGAGAAGGACATTGGGAGGAGGCCAAAAGAGACCTAGTGGAGGGCAACAGCGACCTAGTATTACCGCATACATCCGAGTCAAAAGAGACCTAATAGAGACTTCTGACTAAAACCAGAGACTAAAGCCCAAAGCCTAAAGCTTGAACCCTAGCAATGCCAGCCACTACACCTAAACCCTGCGGCCTGAAGCACTAGTGTCAACAGAGACCTACACTAGTGTCAAAAGAGACCCTACGCTAGTGTCAAAAGAGACCTACACTAGTGTCAAAAGAGACCCTACGCTAGTGTCAAAAGAGACCTACACTAGTGTCAAAAGAGACCTACACTAGTGTCAAAAGAGACCCTACGCTAGTGTCAAAAGAGACCTGCCAGCAACTACACCTAAACCCTGAGGCCTAAAGCTTGAAGCCTAAAACCTGAACCCTAGCAATGCCAGAGACTAGGCAGTGGAGGCGGAGGAGGCGGTGGAGGCGGTGGAGGCGAAGGAGGAGAAAGGAGGAGAAGCAGAATGAGGAGGGCAAAAGAGACCTAGTATTATTACCGTATGCACCCGTGCCAAAAGAGACCTAATAGAGACTTGTGAAAAGGCGGAGGAGCAGAATGAGGAGGGAGAGTGAACGAGATGGTCGCTATAGTAGGTCACTTTTGACACCATAGTAGGTCTCTTTTGACACCATAGTAGGTCTCTTTTGACACTATAACACACACCGTGAACGACGTGGTCGCTAAGCTCGCCCGCGTGCCGCCGGCACAGGAGACGAGATTCGCTCATAAACGGTTGTCCGCCGTTCTACATATATAATAGGTCTCTTTTGACATCATAATAGGTCTCTTTTGGCATAGGATACGAGATCCGCCGATACACAGTTGTCTGCCGTTCTACAGGAAGGGAGGAGGCTATACCTATATATTTGTTCTGCATAGGGAGAAGTACTACATGAAGGGGAGGAGGCTATACCTATATATTTGTCCGCCGTTCTACAGGAAGGGGAGCAGGCTACACCTATATATTTGTTCTGCAGCGGGAGAACGAGGCTATACCTATTTATGTAAACAATTTTTGGTCCGTCGTTCTACAGGGGGGGGAAGTGGACACTTCTACAGGGGAAGGAGGTGGAGAAAAGGAGGTGATGGGATGTTTAATCTGCTTGCGTTTTTTTGTGTTTTCCAGGCATGCTGCCATATGTGTTTTCTGTCGAGGAGCTTCGACCCCTATATTACCTATGTGTTACACCTAGCACTCGTACAAGACGTTTGTCCAGATGAAGGGTTATGACGGGTGGATCCTCCTCCTCCTTCAGGCACAGTTATGTACTAGGTCTCCTGAATTAATAAACAGCAACAAAGGGGTGTGAAGAGTTGAAGGATCTAGGTACAACAGAGCGCTATCGTGGTACAACAGAGCGATACCTAGGTACAATAGAGCGCAAACTAGGTACAGCCGAGCGCTGTCTTGGTACAATCAGAGCGCTATCTTGGCACAACAGAGCGCAAACTAGGTACAGCCGAGCGCTGTCTTGGTACAATCAGAGCGCTAAGCGCCTGTGCTGTTACAAAAGGGTTTTTGGGCACCGAGGGTTTTTTTGGCCCCGAACAATGTTGACTACGGTGGCACTGTTTACTACCTAGTAAAGGACCCGAGCATTGATTGCTACGGTTGAACTTGGTGTTGCTACGGTTGAACTTGGTGTTGCTACGGTTGAACTTGGTGTTGAGCGCTTGCGTACATATATGGACATAATGAGAGAGAGAGAGAGAGAGAGAGAGAGAGAGAGAGAGCGCGCGCGCGAGCGAGAGAGAGAGAGAGAGAGAGAGAGAA
>Ga0315899_10008063_pt1 | contig 11299 bp, 7 predicted proteins | sample LakEriMetagenome_2_FD_203518 | JGI IMG/M metagenome (GOLD analysis project Ga0315899, IMG submission 203518) | Freshwater fungal communities from buoy surface, Lake Erie, Ohio, United States - Buoy 4 MA112 | ecosystem: Environmental > Aquatic > Freshwater > Lake | place: USA: Lake Erie, Ohio...
GGCGCCCCGCCCGGCAGAGCCCGCGAGCGAGAGAGCCCGCGAGAGAGGGAGAGAGAGAACGAAAGAGCGAGCGAGAGACCGGCATCAAGACAAACGGCACATCTTGAGACAGCGCATCCAATCCAGCCCTGTCCCTTGCTCTCTCTCTCTCTTTCTCCCTCGCCTTTTCTCGTGCCCTCACGGTGACCATTTCTACATTAAACATCAGCAGCCCGCCTCTCTGCTGTACCGCAATTAACAAATCATCTCTTTCTGCCCCTCCGCCCCCGGCCTCTCGTTTTTCACAGCCCCTAACTCCCGGACCACCGCTCCATGCCATGTATACAATCGCCTCCGCACTGCTTTCATCCCCCACACCACCACTGCTGCTGTCTCCAGGAGAAAGTCCACTAGGTGTGAAGAGGATCCTTGAAGAGAATTTCTCTGTGGCCCAGGTTTCATACAACCATCAGCATATGAGTGTGTGTGTGTGTGTGTGTATGTATGCAAATGTGTTCCGCTCGCTCTTTCCTTCTGTTTCACGCCCTGTTCGCCTCGGATGCGCTTTCTCTTTCTCTTTTTGCACGCGCATGTGCATTTGCTTGTGTTTGCGAGCGCGATTGTGTGCACGCATGCGCTTGCGCAATTCAAGACATTATTCCGGAGGCGAATACAGAATTATATTCTTAGTATTTATTATTACAGATTATTATAATAATCATTATACCGGAGCTGGATACAGAATTGGAGGCCGTTGATGGCATTGTTGTGGAGGCAGAACTTGACGCCGGTGATGCCAGTGATAGACCAATACCCTACATCCGTGCGCATGTGCACACGCACATAAGCATGCACGCGCGCACAAACAAACACCTACCATTATTGCAAGACCTTAGGCAGTCAGGGGGGAGGCAAAGAAGAACGAGGGGGGGGGGAGGGAGGTATCTTGATGCCAAAAGCAATAGAGCAGAGAAGGTCGAGGGAGGGAACGGGAGAGGGAGGGGGGGAGGGAGGTATGATATGCCGAAAGTAATGGCATTTTCCCTATCATATGATGAGGGGGGGAGGCGGGGGGGGGAGAGACCTGCATAGCGCCAGTGACAAGACCAACAAGAGCTTTGCGTTTGTGTCCCCTGCTCCGAGGCGTGGGATTGCTGCGAACACGTGCGAAGACCGACATCGCTGATGATGCGTGCGCTGGGGTGCTCGGGCTACTTGCCACCGTGCCTGTTGACTTCGAGTCTCAGCCTCCTTATATGTCTCCTTACACGTGTCCGTTATTTGTGTCCTTTATATGTGTCCTTATATGTACGCTCGGGCTACTTGCCAGCGTGCCTATGGACTCAACGTGTTAATCTTGACAACGGATGGCCGTAGGATAAGATTTTCTGGCGTGCATCTAGAGAATTAATTGATACACACACACACACACACACACACACACACACACACACACACACACACACACACACACACACACACACACATGCATACAATGTTTACATGTGTGTGTGCGCGCGCGTGCGAGCATGCATATGTGTGTGTGTGTGTTTGTAACGACCTTTCTCTGGGACATCTTCAAAAGCGTCCACCAAGACACTGCACTCAAAGTCAACAGTGCCGTGTTCTCTTGCGTGCGATAACGGGGAGTCGGGCGAGGGCGATCTGCTACCCCGCCTGCTGCACGGTGATGACAGAGGGGACGCGAGTGCTTGAGAAGTGCTGCCAAATAGATGAGAAGTGCTGCCAAATAGAGGCCCTGCCACCCCCTCCCCGATATCATCCATCTCTTCCTCCACTTGCGGCGGCGGCCGCTGCTCCTCCCCGTTCTCTTGCGCGTGCAGAGGCAGTGCGCTGCCAAGTGACACTACGGTGTGCAATGGCACTGGCTTGTCCTTACGCCGCGAGGGAGTCTCAGGGGGCGTGGGTCGAAGTGAGGATGCACTGTCACTGCCCTGCTTGCGTGGAATATCTCCCGCCCGCTGCTCACCACACGTGGGTGCCTCTAAAGCTCCGGGCGTGGTATCCTTGCTGTTTTCCTCGCCTGCTGGCTGTGAATGATGCGCCTCTAGTCTCAAACTACCGTTGTCTGCGTCGTGTTGGTTCGCTTCCACAGCCGATATCTCCCACTTACCCCCACCCTCGACTGTTGAGCGCGCCGGAGATTCTGCCTCCTCCATGTCCCTCACTGGGTGACCTGCCGCATCTTGCCTCCAGCCTTTCTCCTCTTCCCCACGCACAGCATCGGCCATGGTGGGGGGGGTAGGTGCATAACCTTCGGACGCGCCGATGCCTACATACGCCGGCAGAAGGGACCCGGAAAAGAGAGGGCGCACGCAGGCAGAGGCAGGCAGACGCTGAGGGTGCGGCGTGGAAAAGAGCTGGCGCGGCGTTTGCCCAAAGTTTGCAATCTGAGCTTCTGTTGCCCTGCGCAGAACCTCGTCGTCGATGGCCTCCAGGTCCACCTCTCCTTCGTAGGTGAGGTAGTAGTAGACATTCGTCGCCTCCACCGCTGCTTGCCCCCGCTGCTTGTGTCCGAAAATGAGGTCAATCCAGAGGTGCAGCAGCGAAGAGACATGCTCGCTCTCCAAGGCGCGGCGGTTGATGGCGACAAACTCAGCAGCGTCCCGCGCCCACGGCGGAAGCTCCACGCAGCCAACCTGCTGCCCGTGCTGTGTAACTCCCATGTCGAGCCCGTTTTTGTTCTCAAGAAAGTCTGGCAGGTAAAAAAACTCTGGAATGAGCTCCTTGACGTCGGTTGTGCTGTGTGTGCAACCATGGAAGGCCTCGGCGATACTTCGGAAGAGGCGGTCGGGACAGTCCAAGTGTCCGCCTTGAAGCTGGAGAGCTGAATTCGTATAGGGCGCCAGGCGGAGGAGGTACCACAGCACACTGCCTGCGGTGCTGTAGTGCGAGCCATAGTGGAAGGGCTTCAGCTCGTCGTCAGCCCAGGTCTCGTAGCGCACCGTGAACTGCTCCTCCTGTGATTTCACCTGACACCCTATGGGCTTGGACAGATCGCGATACACCTTCGGGTCCGACAGGTCCAGCGTCCGAGAATCGTAATCCGCCAGGACCTGCGGATAGCATTTGTGTGAGAGCATGCACGCCCCCCACGCGCGCGCGCACACACACACATGTGCATGTCTCTGTGGCTCACAAACATTGAAAGAGGTGCGTACTTACCCAGGGAAGGACAGGATATTGGGAAAAGTCATGGACAGTGCGACCGGCAAAGGCGTTGAGTGCGAGGAGATACTGGAAGTTGCTGATGCGACGCTCCACCCAGTCTTGCGTGATGCCATATCGGCTCAGCGAGCGCGAGGGGTGGCTGATACAGAGCAATTTTCAAATTTCAGTGCCCAAACATGGGGTATCCGCACCATCAAGTCAGTACAAATCCAACGAGACTGTCCCCTAACCCTGAAATGCTAGCCCTGAAGCCCTGAACCATCAACACTGAACTCTTTTGCACCTCAGGAAGCGCATCCATAGCCGCGACACCGGAAGCGCCGCGATGTTTGTGCATATTTTTCTGTACGCCTGCGTCACAGGCGCTGACGCTGACTTGCACGTGTCGCCAGGAAAATTGAAGAAGACTGATGAGCCGTCTGAAAATGTTACTTCGAGACCCGTGGACCGCAGCATGAATCTGGGAAAAAGGCAAAATATCTGACATGAGCACGCGAATGGTGTCGTGGAGGACAGTAGAGGGAAATGACGCCTGAAGACGTCCGTGAGCAGGCGATCAGATTTAATCCCAAGTTGAATCTCTGGCACTTTTGTGGTACTCGGACGCTGACACCTCTTTTCGACTGTGAATTGGGTCCCAAGGCCAATGCTGCTCGCACTTTGTGTATGCATATACACACTTAATACATGCACACAAACACATAGACTCTCGCTGACGCACATACCTCCTGCCCTCCACCCTCACGACATGCGCCAGCTCCCAACGTCTACACGGCTGCAGCAGCAGTTTCATCAACGGTCGAGCCTCATTTTGTGCCATGCCGTTTCCTACAGAATTCTCACGCGTCACATCCACAGTCGTGCAGCCAGAGCACCCAGAAAAATAGGGCGTAAGCAGTCGAGAATGTCTCACCACCATTTTTCGCCCTCTTGACCACAAACGAGATTGCCGACGTTGAGACCAAGAGGCAACCCACGACCGTGCAGCTCGACGTCACCATCTCGCACTCCACCCCTATCTGACTCTTATCTCTCTCCCCCCAGCCCCCAGGACCCTCCATCGACGCCCCCCCGGAAGCTTGACTATACGTATGCGATGCTCCCATGAGCTTATCCGCATTCAGACCTAGCAGCCCATGCTCCTGCGCGTCCTCACGCGCATCCGCCACAACGTGACGAGTGCCTGTCCCCGCAGCAGCAGGGGTATCCTCGTGAACCGGCACGTTAACGCGGAGGAACTTGAGGTATGCGCTCTGCTCGTGTGCCGAGCCCAGCGCATCGCGCTTCAGGCGCCGCCTCACTCCAAACCCGCCAGCCTCGTGCAGATCAAGGCGCCAAAACCTGGAAAACGTCGAGACACTCTCTCCAAAGACAGCCGCTGGCGCTGGCATGGCGCCGCGGTCTGTCTGTCTATCTGTCTGCCCGCCGCCTGGGCTCGTCACATACGATAGATACGGACGCCAAATCGACTGTTCGTGGCAGCAGGACTTGAGAGCTTGTCGCCACACCTTGCGACCGCTCAATGCTCTTTCCCTCTTCCCTTGTGTCGCCGCCTCTCGACACCTACGCTCCTGCGATTGCCACCTCAATGTGAGTAGACGCGCGTCGTCATGCAGCTTTCCAGCGATTTCCGCCTCCACCTTGTCTCGCTCCCTCTCCCGCTCGCGCCTGTTGCACTCCTCCTCCACAAACTTGACCCGCAACTCTTCCTCAGCCGTAGCGATGATACTTGACAACATTGCCTCGCTTGCTTCCCGCGCACTCCGCTCCATCTCGCTCCGCCTCTTCTCTTGTCCATCGCTGGCACTCTCTCCCTCGCCACCTGCTTCTTTGTTGCCGCTGCTGCTCTCAATGCCGATACCACTGCCAATCCTAGTACTACCGCCCCCTCCCGAGCCCAGCAGCGAGGCGAAAAAGGAGTCGAGCCCCGAGGATGGGCCGTCAGCGGCGAGAATCGAGGATAACAGTTTGTGGCAGGACTTTTTACGCCGATATATGCTGACGGCTGTGTGTGATTGTGCGTGTGTGTATGTACACTTGTTAGCGGATATTCACGTCATCATGGCGAAATTGACGCCAATCCTTCCATATTACAGGCAGACAGCCCAAGATTACACGCACATGAGGAGTCATATTGAAGCACATGGTATCGTAGCACATGCCGAACAAAACACTGACCAGTAGCAACAAGCACTTGAGAGAGCAATCCTGCCGTGATCGAATTCCAGTCCAACACATCCTTGGTATCTCTCGCCTCCAAGACATTCTGCAGCACGTCTCTTCCCCTCCTCGACCCCCCGCCCCCGTTTACCCCTTCCTTCCCCGTACCCCCACTGACACCTTCCCCCTCTTCCACATGCCTTAGCTGTGCTGCCCAGCAACAGAGGCACCAGACAGAGGAAGCAACACGGGCTTCCAGCAATGATTCTGCCTCACCTCCTCCTCCTAGCCCGCCCGCAGCCATACACGAAGAGTGCTGCAGTAGTCTGTGTGTGTGTGTGTGTGTGTGTGTGTGCACATTCCTCACACACTCTCGCACGCACGCACGCACGCGCAAATGCACACAACAAAATAGAGCACACACGCACACACACACACACACGCACACACACACACACATGTAAACACACGACACCTTTCACACGCTTTGCGCACACACTTCTCCATCTCTCCTCTCCCGTCGCCTTCCACCACCAGCCACTGCCCGCTTCCACCTCCACCCCCACTCACTCCCCTTCCGAAACCCCCTCTGTCCCCCTTTTCCCCAACGGCACCATCGCCCGAGTATTGCTGGTCAATAGGAGAAATATGTTTGGAAAGTTCTGTCGACGTGGGCTCAAGAGTGCCTGGTGAGGGACAGCTAGTGTGAACGAAATTGGCGAGGGTTCTGTCCAGTGCTGCCATGTGCATGTGCCAGAGGGCGAGTGGCCACAGCGCTGAGGCGAGGTAGGGTTTTTTCGATGATGAGGGCAGAAGATGCGACCATGAGTCGCCGTCGGCGCAGAATGCATTCAACCCCGCACGCCCCACCGGCGCACCAGCCTTGGAAAATGCCATGTCCACCACCTCCTCCAATTCATCCAAAGTGGCGGAATCGAAAATGGCTGCATCTTCCCATCCAGACCCCGCCCCCTCACCCTCACAACGCCCACCTTGCCACGCCCGCTCCCCACTCCACCGCTCCCATACAGGGGGCACAGACAAACCTACCCCTCCCCCCGTCCCAACCCCTCTCTCTGCCGCTGGCGCGCGTTTTCTTGAGTCACACCGCAGCGGACGCTGCAACTCAGCCGCATATACCGTCGCGAGCAGCCCCCCAATATTCTCACGCAAGGCGACCATGGAAATGGTGCTCGAGCTTGTGGTTCCCCCCACACACGCCCCCACACCGTGACACGCGTCGCTAAAGACACGGGATGTGTCGACAGTGCTGTCCCAGCGATCAGCACCTCGCATCGCAGTTTTCGAAACCTTGCTCGCTGCCCGCACCATGCCCCGCACTATGCGCGCCCCGTCGCTCTGTCCCCCGCCCTCCACCTCTTCGCTACTCCAACTGCCATCAGCAGGCACACCAGGGTGCACGGAGCATTCAGCAAGTGCCGTGCCCCGTTTTGAGCCCCGTTGTGATACTACAAAGAGGTTTGCCTGTCGGAGTGCGTCCAGGCAGTGGGCCATGACTCGCCAGCCGTTAGGTACCAGCATCATATCAAGTGCAACCACGTTGAGCACTTTGCTAACAAGCCCAGTCAACGCGCTGGTGTCGACATTTCCCACTGCTGCATCTCCCATGTCCCCCGGCCCCCACTCCTTGTCCCCCACGCCCTCCTCACTCCATCGACCCTTTCCACCTTGTGTACTCCAGTGCCCGCTCTGCTCCTGCCTCACCTTCTTCCCCGACTCCCCACCCACGGAAATTCCCGCAGGCTTTGCAGTCTTGGAAAATGCCGCGTCGCTGTTATCTGCCTCCTCATCACCAGCGGCACGCGCACTCACAACCATGCCGCTACCCCACGCCACCACCGACGGAAGTGCCAGCAGCTCTCTGCGCGCCTGACCATCCCTCCCTGCAGCACACGCCGCGTCCGCCACTGTCTCCCCGCACCCTGCCTCAGGTGATTGTGCCGCTCCCTTGCCTCCGGGCGACCGCGCCCGCGGCGAATCACAAGCACGGGGCGCGCGGCGAATAAGGCGAAGGAGGCGGGGCTGCCAGGCAGGCGTGGAAAGAAGATATGCGCGAAGCGCGCGCGACTTTTCGAGGAGGAGCGCTAGATCGTTGAGCATCTGCTGCTGGAGGAGGGGGTCACAGAAAGCGAGGTGTTCCAGGAGTACTAGTAGCCCATCTCCGTTGACCCGGGCGCAATTGTCGAGCACGTCGTGTGCCTCCAAATAAAGCACCACTGCTGGCGGCGCCGGATGCGAATGGGTAACAAAGAGGGTGTCGAGAAAGACAAGATCGAGGAGGAGATTCAGCGTCAGGACGTCATGCCGTGCCGCATCCACTGCTGCCACCTCTACACATCCCTCCTCATCACCCTCCATGTCACACCACAAGGACACCACCCCATCTTCCTGCGAGTCTCCCCGCAAGTGCGCGGATGCAGTGCGCTGCTGCGCGTGTCTGAGGTCCGTCCGAGCTTCGATATTGACGTGCGGCTTGGGGGGCTGTGTTTGTGAATCGGCTCGCATCGACGTCGCCACAGTGGTGATTTGACGGGAGAGGATATTGTAACCCCCGAGATGCAAAAACCGTTGCTGGTGATGTTCAGGGAGCGACGCCATGTAGAGCACGAGGTTTGCAAGGGCGGCGAGCATGGTGGGCGCGTCCTTGAGTGCGTGCAGCAGCATGTTCGTCCAGCCGTTGGGCCGCGCCACGCTAAGCTCCTGCTTGGAGAGCAAGCGGCTCTCACGAACTGCGACGAGGCCGCACAGCCATAGAACCCGCGCCCGCAGCACGCCTGTTGGGCACTGCGCGATGAAGCGTCCGAGTCCTTCGAAGTCTGAGGCTCGCACGAGGCGCGCTGGTTGCGACACGGTGATCCCGCTGCAGCAAACGATAGAACACGTGCGAAACACCTCTTTCAGCAGCTCCTCACGCTGCGCGGCGCTGAGGCACCGTGCCTGCCGCCTGGAGCGCAGCAGCATCAGCAAATAAGGACACGACCCATCCCCCGGCGCCGCATCGCCTCCTGTCTCGCCGGAGCCAACGCACATGCACACGCCTCGGGCCAAGTCAAGCAGCGCTTGTATGCACCGCGGATCCTGTCGCCCTTGCGCTAGAGCGGCCCCAATGCGCCGCACAACGCTGAGCAACACCTCAAAACTACGTCCCACCCACAACTCTGCCTTCAACAACCACCAAATCTCTCTCCGACGCCCCTCCATTGCCCCCACCCCCCCCACTTCAAAAAAACCCCCTCCCCACCCACTCCCACTCGCACTTTCTGTCAACACAGCGTCCCCATTGCGGCGTCTCCCAGGCTCATTTTCACTATCAACACCAGAGGTGTGATGAGATGCACAAGCGCCCCCCGTCATGTGACACGATGCAATGAGCGTCGCTAATGCTGAGACAAGGCCGGGCGACATCTTCTCAGATGAGACACACATACACAGATAAGACATCGCTCCAACCAGCCGCGAAACCCACAAGCTCATCTCCGCCCCCTCCTGCTTCCCCCCCTCCCCCGTCCAAGAACGCCATTCCGGGGTAGGGGAGGAGATTGGGGGAGGAGAACACCATTCCCCCCCTGCACCTCCCGCACCCACGCCCATCGCGACACTGCTGCCGCGCCCGCTACCACAAGATAATGAATGCAGTAACAGCGTCCTCTCAACTACCGTCGTCATCACCTGCACCACCTGTGTGGCTAATCTTGCAGCGGTCTCATGCGACGAAGCCTCATCCCAAGTCTCGTCCAAAGGGCCCTGCGCCCCCCCCCCATGCGCGCCTTCCGCGACGGGGGGTCTCACTTGAGGTGACACAGGAAGGGTGAAGGCCGCGGCAAACAAGGTGAGTAGCAATTCAACGTGCCCGCTGCATTCCAGCGCCGCCAGCGCCGAGGGCCGTCCCCCCACCGCTCCAGACCCGAGCAAACACGGCGCCCAAGCCTGCGCATCCGGATCCATTTCCACCGACATAGAAGCCTCCGGGGACCCGATTGCCGCCTGCCCACCCCCCCCAGTCCTCCGCTCCGCCCCATCCACATCACTCCCCGATCCACCCCCACCGCCCTTGCCATGCGAGAACACGGGGAAACACTGGTGCGGCTGTGCGTAGAAGTGTGGTTCGTGAGAAACGACCCCGGCGCCACCCACAATATCCCCTCTTTGGACGCGTGCTGCGCTGGCGAGGACACGTGCGTCTGCGGCGGTGAGGGGTTTTGCGTAGAAGCGGACTGTGCGCATTAGCCCTTTGAAGGGGTGTAAGATCAAGGCTGTTTTCTCGAAAAGTAGACGTGGCTTGTCTTGGGTGGGGTCGCACTGCGCACATGCCACCAGTACTGAAACGCCGACAGCGGGAACCGACAATTTGGGGAAGGGCACAAGATAGGTCGTAAGTTGCCCGTTGACCGTTACATCCACCTCGGCCCGCGATAGAAGCCCCCCTTTGCGATGGCTGATGACAAGGTGCACCCACTGCCTGCTGGGAATAAGCGTGTGGCAAGTTAGCGGACTCTTCTTAGTGGGTGACTGGGCCGTGATCAGCATCAGCTCATCCCCCCGCAGAATCACTTCCACCACGGCCCTGTCCCTGTCTCCTGCTGCCCTTCCCCCCCCTGCCCCATCGTCGCTGGCTAGTATGCGCAGCAGTATCCTGCCGGTGCCGGGCGAGCAACCATCATGCCACACCCAAGTCTCAAACGCGAACCCGCTATCGAAGGGCCACGCGGCAAAGCGCCCCAAAAACAGCCCCGCCTGCAGCCCATCAAACACAAACACCCTGCCGGCCCCTTCTAGGCTCTCAATGCCTCCTCCAGAAGCGGCGTCGCCGAGCATTATGGTGTGCAGCGCGTCAAGGATGGCGGAGGAGTAGGACGCCCAGCGACCGCTGCGAATAGTTATTGCCAAGAGTTCGCGTAGATTCTCGACACCGATGCCCACCTGCCGCGCCACCGTGCAAAGTAAGGACAGAATGCCGTGGATGATTCCAGGCGCCGCCGCTGCGTCCGTGGTGTCGGTCTGCTCGAGGATCGTGATGGCTGTGCTCCAGGCCGTGACAGGTTTGTGCCGGGCGCAATGCACTCTGGCGTGCGGTGCTGCGGCTGCGTCTGGCCGTTGCTCGTCCTCTGCGCTTGGAGGCTGGACCAGGAAAAACTGCTCGCACATGACCGGGTTGTTGTGCACGAGGTGGCGGAGCTGGATGATCAGGCGACTCCTCTCCTCCACCGCTCCCCGGCAGCCTACTGCCTTCAGCACCTCGATGATCCGACTGCTGCTCAGGGATCCGCCCTCGTCCCTGTGTGGAAGCGAGAAGTTCTTTTTTGTTAGTTAGAGACGTGTGCTTGAACCGCAAAATGCAATCATGGTGTGTGCAACAGAGCGCGCGGCAATCATGTACTGTGCGCAGCGCCTACTCACTATAACTCCCCCGCACGCGCGCTCTTTCGCATGTGGCAATGTATATGAACACGAGGGGTATGCCTCCGCTCGCGGGCGCGCACGCTTTTTTGCAAACGCCCACAAAGCGCATGGCCTGCACGGCGCACCTCGATTCCATCCCAGCCCCTGCCACGCGCTCGCCCCGGTCCTCCGCAGCGATGCGACGCGCACTCGCCAGCACGTCCCGCTCCGACTGCTGCATCGGCACTGCAGCAGGCGCGGGCGCGCGCAAACTCTGTCCAAGCCAACTTGGCTCCAAGTTGGCCGGGCCCTTCTTGGGGACGATGCGGCTCATGCTGCCGCGCGCGAGCCCGGTGTTGCTCGAGGGGGGCGGCGGGGGTCCGGGCGCGCCGACGTGCGTCAGCGGCGGCGAGGAGAGTAGAGACAGGCTATCTTCAGCCCTCTTTTGCCTTCCAGCTCGACGCGAGCGAACCAGGACAATGTGTAGGCAGGGGGAAGGAACGACGCCGAATGGTCGGCAGGGCCTGGGTCATCGGGCAGGTAACGGCCGGTACGGCGGTACGCAGTC
>Ga0315899_10008064_pt1 | contig 11298 bp, 7 predicted proteins | sample LakEriMetagenome_2_FD_203518 | JGI IMG/M metagenome (GOLD analysis project Ga0315899, IMG submission 203518) | Freshwater fungal communities from buoy surface, Lake Erie, Ohio, United States - Buoy 4 MA112 | ecosystem: Environmental > Aquatic > Freshwater > Lake | place: USA: Lake Erie, Ohio...
GATTGACAAACCTAGTGGTTAAGATAAGGAGGTTCCCACTTTCGTGGGAATGACAAACCTGGTGGTTAAGATAGGGAGGTTCCCACTTTCGTGGGAATGACAAACCTAGTGGTTAAGATAGGGAGATTCCAGCCTCCGCTGGAATCGAATTAGTGAACCTTACGATAAATTATGCAGCTCTTTTGATCATTTTTTATCTTCAGCTATTTCACATTAAGCGCAGGCGTGTCGCGTTTGTTGTATCTAAATTATTTCCAAATTCATATTCACCAAATAAACTCCTATCATTATAAAAAAAAAACCATGCAAAGTTTATTACCAAAAGAAAACATTTCCCGCCGCAGACTGAAAGCCATATTTGGTGGTTCAGTTGGAAATCTTGTGGAGTGGTACGACTGGTATGCTTACTCTGCTTTTGCGCTTTATTTTTCTGCCTCATTTTTCCCGGAAGGCAATAAAACAGCCCAGCTTCTAAATACAGCCGGCATTTTTGCATTGGGCTTTTTGATGCGGCCAATCGGAGGCTGGCTCTTTGGCCGGATTGCAGATAAAGTTGGGCGGAAACAAAGTATGACTCTTTCGGTATTGCTCATGTCTTTTGGTTCCATGCTCATCGCATTTATTCCAACTTATCAGTCCGTAGGAATTATTGCACCCATCATGTTATTGATCGCCAGACTATTACAGGGACTAAGTGTTGGCGGTGAATATGGTGTCTCGGCGACTTACCTCAGTGAAATGGCCACCAGGAACCGCCGCGGTTTCTATTCAAGTTTTCAATATGTTACCCTTATCGGGGGACAGTTATTTGCACTTGGTATCCAGCTGATCCTTCAAAAATGGCTGAGTGATGAACAGCTTCACGACTGGGGATGGCGAATTCCTTTTGTGATTGGAGCTATCCTTTCCTTGGTAGCGCTTTATTTGAGAAGCACACTCTATGAAACCCAGGCATTTGAAGCCCAAAAGAATAAATCCGAGGAACGAAAGGGCACTATAAAAGAGCTCTTAAAACATCCCAAAGCCTTACTTACCGTTGTGGGATTGACCCTAGGTGGCACTCTGGCTTTTTACACCTATACCACTTACATGCAAAAATTCCTGGTGAATACAGTGAACCTGAGTAAAGCCGAATCTACTCAGATCTCCTTCATCAGTATGCTGATTTTTGCAGTCATTCAACCCGTTTTTGGCGCTTTGTCTGATCGAATAGGCCGCCGGCCCTTACTGATCAGTTTTGGTGTTTTGGGCACCGTTTGTACCGTTCCATTGCTCACAAGTCTGAGCCATACTACTTCTCCTTACAGTGCTTTCTTCTTGCTGCTAGCAGGTTTGATCATCGTAAGCGGTTATACCAGTATCAACGCCATCGTCAAGGCTGAACTTTTCCCCGCAGAAGTGCGTGCGCTTGGTGTGGGTTTACCCTATGCCCTCACCGTAGCTATCTTTGGTGGCACGGCCGAGTATGTTGCACTATGGTTAAAAAACTCTGGTCATGAGGAGTATTTTTACTGGTATATTACAGGATGTATCTTTTTGTCATTGCTGGTTTATGTTGGGATGAGGGATACTAAGGAGACGTCGATGTTGGAGAAGGACTAATTAGCACCCCGATAGCTATCGGGGTGAGATAATTAGCAAATTAGGCACCTACTATCATTATTAATCCGTCATCTCTGTAGAAGTTAGATATTTCTTGATGAGGTTTTTGTATTTCTCCATCGTTGTAAATATCCCTCCACCACCCCCACATCCGCCTCCGCCCAATCCAAATCTAACAAATCCTTCACATCCAGCCATTTATAATCAGCGTGTTCTTTTAAAATGATCTCACCGCCCGTCTGCCGGCAGATAAATGGAATCAGCCGGATCAGTTTGTCGGGGTATTGATGATCATTCGGGCTTAAAGCTGAAGTAATTTTTATCTCAATATTCAGTTCCTCCCGAATCTCCCGGATCAGGCATTCTTCCGCTGTTTCGTTGTCTTCGATCTTGCCACCGGGGAATTCCCATTTTAGGGGGAGGGGCATATTTATGCTACGCTGAGTGACGAGGACTTGCTTTTGAGGATTAATGATTATAGCACAGCTTACTTTTATCATTAGTTGACAGATATAATTGACAGTTGACAGTTGACAGTTGACAATTGGGTTGGGTGGTTCATTTGAATATTTAGTTGTCTGATGTCTGATGTCAGATATCTGATGTCTGAGATTTTTGGTTCAGATGGAAATCCGTACCAATCAGCACCGTCCTGAGAGGGGTCTGTATAAAACACGATTATTCATCAGGGTAAAAAAAATGACAATGAACAACAATTTTTCATCGTTGTCCATTGTCAACTGTCAATTGTCAACTGTTAAAGTCCATTGTCAACTGTCAACTGTCAATTTTGTTGCTTATGAGTTAGTTGGAATTGTTTCTTTTTAAATAATTATCGTAACTCATAAGCTACAACCGTATTCCTAAAAAACGTAGGCACATAAACAGTCTTTGTTTCTGGATCAAAGCCGATGTCAGCAGTATTTCTTTTCTCTGCCCTTGTGTCCATCAGCAAATGCTTGGTGCCATCGGTATTGACATGCCATAAAACTCCTTCCCAGCAGGAAATGATGAAGTTATTGCCTTCAATATTTTCAATTCCGTCTAGTCCGCCTTCCATGCCATCGGCAATTTTAGTCAGTGATTTGTCGGCATTAACTTTGAACATTCCAGTTCCATCGAGCAGAAATAGTTCATTATTATGGTAAAGTACGCCGTTTGGCTGAGTCAGGTTTTCGGCAATGAGTTCTGCCTTTTCGTTTTCTACTTTGTATAATTTCTTAGCCAGGTATTCTGTGATATAGATCACTCCGCTCGGGTCGATACTGATGTCATTCAAACCAGTAGCACCTTCAATAGGAATAGATTTCTCAATCTTGCCGGCTGCAATATCAATCACCACGATATTGCCCAAATCGGCAACGTATAATTTACCATTGAACATACCCATACCTTTTGGGCCATGTAAACCGCTCACCCACTCAGCAGCGATGACCTTGCCATCTAATCCTACCTTGCCAATTGAACCTTTTCCATCAGCTTCCCATGGATTGGTACCATCAATATTACTCACATATAAAACCTGTGCTGCCTTATCAAATAGTACTGATTCTGGAACTTTTAGCGAGCTGTCGCTTTCCCATTTAAGAACCAGTTCAGGGGTTTTTGCAGAATCTGCCTGTTCTGTTGTTTTTTTATCGCTAGAACCTCCACAGGCTGCAAGGAAGAGTACTCCCATCAAAAGAAATAGTTTCATAGTTTTATGGATTTTATTTTAATTTAAAGATACAAAACAGAATATAGGCTCACAAATCGGCTTAAAGATTAGTCTGCACTTTCCATTAATTGCTAATTCCGTTAAAAATCTTCATATTTAAAGTAAACCTGAACTATGCTAAACCTTCAGGTATCCACGACACGTATATACCAAAACGATTATTTTTAGAAAATGAGGTTTAAAATCATCAATCTGGTCTTTATTGTGACCTTATTGTATTTTACTGATGCCAAAGCACAGGCTCCGGCTATCAGCTCTTTTTCTCCGAAATCCGGGGCACCGGGAACTTTAATAACTATTCAGGGTTCTGCTCTTGATCAGGTGAACTCAGTCAGCATTGGCGGAAAGGCGGCACTAATCATTTCTCTTTCAGCAACTGTTCTGACAGCTTATGTTATGCCTGAATCTACAAGCGGACCTGTTTCTATCAGTTCAAGTTCGGCAACAGCGGGCAGTTCAGAAAATTTTACGGTAAATACCACTCCATTTCCAAGCACACAGCAAGGTAATAAACTAGTAGGAACAGGTAATAATGGACTTGCTGAAGCCGGAAGGTCGGTTGCCATCAGTGCTGATGGGAATACGGCGATTGTAGGTGCTCCTAACGATAATACTCAACAGGGTGCCGCATGGATTTATGTCAGAAATGGCAATGTTTGGTCGCAACAGGGTTCCAAACTTGTCGGAAGTGGCAGTGTTGGCCGGGCTCAGCAGGGCAGATCTGTTGCAATCAGTGCGGATGGTAATACGGTGATCAGTGGTGGATATCTTGATAATGGGGGTAGAGGTGCCGCCTGGATTTTTACCCGAAAGGGAAGTGTATGGACGCAGCAGGGTTCAAAACTCGTCGGTACCGGATATGACGATTTTATTCTGCCTGTCAATATGGGTTTTTCTGTAGGTATGAGTGCTGATGGAAATACCATAATTATGGGCGGACCATACGATACTCACCCTCGTGGTGCTGCATGGATCTTTAGCCGCAAAAATGAGATTTGGTCACAACAGGGCGAGAAGTTATTTGATGAAGGCAGTCCCACAGGTGGACAGGGTATTTCCGTAGGCATCAGTGCTGATGGGAATACAGCAATTGTAGGTGCACCTCTTGATAATAATCAGCAGGGCGCAGCCTTTCTTTACTTCCGGACTGGCTCAGTATGGGATAGGCAAGCCAAAAAGCTGGATGTTTCTTCTTATCCGGGTACGAAATGGCAGGGCATATCAGTTGCGCTGAGTGCAAATGGAAGCAATGCTATTATTGGGGCTTCGGTTGCCGATAATGCCCGTGGTGCGGCCTGGGTATTTCAGAAGAATGGCGCCGAGTGGAATCTTAAGGGTAACAAGATAGCAGGTACGGTAAGTTCTGATAATGCTGCTCAGGGTTCGTCGGTTGGCATGAGTGCTGATGGTAATACGGTATTACTTGGTGCCAGGTTAGATAACTGGACCAATGGTGCTGCATGGGTATTTACGTGGACGGATAATTCATGGACACAAAGGGGTCCGAAATTAACAGGAACTGGCAATATAGGTATAGCAAATCAAGGGCTTTCTTCGGCATTAAGTGCCGATGGATCAACAGCAATAGTCGGGGGTAATCAGGATAATACAGGGATGGGTGCTGCCTGGATTTTTACACCTGGTCCGCTAATTTCAATCTCACTTAAGAATTACAGTTCCGAATTTTGCAAAGGGGTTATAAAAACTGTTTTCTTTTACGATAAAACGGAAGGCAATCCTAATTTATACAGCATTACCTGGGATCAGAAAGGCCTCGATGCCGGTTTGCTGAATGTTGTTGATCAGCCATTACCTGCCGGCTCATTTGAGATAAATATGCCTGCTACTTTTGCTGATGGAGTTTATAATGGGGTTGTGGCGGTGCATAATAGCAGTACCGGATTGAAAAGTACCGGTACCATCTTCACTCTGGTTATTCCTGAGCCTCCTAAAATTTCGCCAATCACAGGTTCGGGGTCGTTGGCAGTAGGATCGACTACAACGCTTTTTACTGCAACTGGCTCATATTCAGGAGTATGGACTAGTAATGCGCCTGCAAAAGCTACGGTGAATCCGGTAAATGGACAGGTAACCGGGATTGCGGTCGGAACGGTTATTATTACTTACTCGCTAACTAATGAAAAGGGCTGTTCCAATTCAGCAAATTTTAATCTGCTGGTCGTTGCACCCGGTACACAACAGTCGCTCACTTTCCCTGCAATACCCGAAAAAACGTATGGAGATGATGATTTTACTCCTACGGTTTTTAGTCCCATCACAGGAGAAGTATTTGTATTCAGCAGTTCTGATCCTAAGATTGCGGCGATAAGTACAAGTGGGCAGATTAGAATTATCGGTGCCGGCACTGTTCAGATTACTGCTTCTCAGGCATCAAACACGAGCATCACTGCTACACAAACCTTAAAGGTTAATCCTAAAACTTTGATTATTAAAGCGAAGGATCAAAGTAGGATTTATGGCCTTGTAAATCCGGAACTAACGGTGGAATATACAGGTTTTGTTAAGGGAGATACGGATGCGGCTTTATTGACTAAAGCCAGTGTAAGTACTAGTGCTACACTGACCTCTCCTCCGGGAAATTATCCCATTACAGCTAGTGCTGCCTCGGCTGCAAATTATACGATCAGCTATCAGGCAGGTGTTTTACAGATCAGTAAGGCTGATCAAATCCTGACTTTCGATCCGATTCCGAATAAGACGGAATCAGAACCCGACTTTACGCTTATTGCAAGTGCAAGTTCGGGATTACCGATTAGTTTTATCAGTAGTGATGTTTCAATTGCAGAGATCGTCAATAGCAATCAGGTGAACATTATTAAGCCCGGAACTGTCAAGATTGAAGCCATTCAAAATGGAGATGCCAACTATAATCCGGCAAGGATTTCGAGGGAGTTCACAATTTTCCCGGAATTTTTCACTGTGGGTTCAAATTCATTCACCCCAAATGGAGATGGAATTAATGATCTGTGGGTTCTTCCCGGATTAGAATCTGATAGAACGGCCACGGTGCAGGTTTATAACCGTTTTGGACAATTGGTATTTAGCAGCTATGGATATACTACACCCTGGGATGGGAATCATCAGGGTTCAAAACTTCCACAGGGGACTTATTTTTATAAGATATCAGTTAGATCGGGTAAGCAGGTGGTTTCGGGGGTAGTGACTTTGATTTACTGATTTAACTAAATGAACTCTACATCATATTTAAAAAACCACATAGAAACATAGCATTTTATAAATCTAAATGCATTTTAGACACAGATAGACTTTAAGCTTTGCTTCAAACTATGTGATTTGCAATCTATGTTTCCTTTAAAGCATTATGAATTCAATCTATGTGGTTAAATATTAATCTTTAGATAGTTTTATATCGAACTCACGTTAACTAATATTTACGAATTATTCTATAGCATGGGTTTTTAATAATATATACCCTCGATTTTAAAGTTTATCTTTTATATTCAGTATTAATTTAACCGGTTTTATTAGCGATACATTTTTAAATATGTTTTTGCTTGAAACTAAATGCACCAAATACCGGCATGAAAAACAAAATCCTATGTTATGGCGAGATGTTATGGGATATTTTCCCCGACGGAGCAGTGCCTGGTGGAGCGCCGATGAATGTAGCTATCGGATTAAAAAAGCTGGGATCTGATGTTTTTATTCTTAGCAGTTGTGGTAAGGATGAATTGGGAGAAAATCTGCTTGAATACCTTCGTGAAAACGATCTTTCCACTGAATATGTTCAGCAAAGTAATTATTCTACTGGGGCAGTCAATGTGCATCTTTCGGAAAAAAAGGATGCCACTTATGAAATCGTTTTTCCTTCGGCATGGGACTATATTCATGAACCTGAGAGCATACCGGAATTTGATGTCCTGGTCTATGGAAGTCTTTCCTGCCGCAATATCACCTCCTTCGAAACCCTAAGTTCTTTATTAGAAACGGAAGCATTCAAAGTCTTTGATGTCAATTTCCGTGCTCCTTTTATTGATCAGTCAGTTATTGAAAAATTACTCATTAAATCAGATCTTGTTAAAATGAATCATGAGGAACTTTTTCAAATTTCGGCCTGGAATGGTTTGGAGTCGGAGGATTTGGAACTTGCTGCAGATCTGGTTTTCAAACACTATTCACTCAATATGCTTTGTGTAACTTTGGGGGCTGAAGGAGCATTTCTGAAGACGGCAGATGAAGAACTTTATCAGAGTGGATTTCCAGTTAAGATTCAGGATACAGTTGGTGCAGGAGATGCTTTTCTTGCCGGATTTATCCATAATTACATGAGAGAAAAGCCATTGAAGGAGGCACTTGAATATGCCTGCCTTTTGGGAGCCTGGGTGGCATCCCAGAAAGGTGCAAATCCACTGTTTATAGTAGAGAATATTAAGAAATTAAAGCAAGAATTTTAAACCGAATCAATTATGGGCAAACAATTTTTTTTATACAAAAGCGCTGTTGTGGCGTCGCTTGCAGGCTTCCTTTTTGGCTTTGACACCGTGGTGATTTCAGGGGTAGAACAAACCATACAGAAATTGTGGGGACTTGATAGTATGTTGCATGGGTTAGTCATCAGTATGGCACTCTGGGGTACGGTTCTGGGTTCATTGATTGGGGGCTGGCCGACTGAATATTTTGGTAGGAAAAAGACTTTGCTCTGGATTGGGGTGCTTTACCTGGTGTCGTCATTAGGCTCAGCACTGACTGCTGATGTTTATACCTTTATGTTTTTCAGGTTTATTGGCGGACTCGGGGTGGGTATATCTACCATCGCTGCACCAATGTTCATTTCTGAGATAGCCCCGCCAAAATACCGGGGACGACTCACCGGAATGTTTCAGTTTAATATTGTCTTCGGAATTCTTATTGCTTTTATGTCCAATTCCCTTTTAGGAGATCTTGGTGAAAATTCATGGCGCTGGATGCTGGGTGTGCAGGCATTTCCAGCCTTAATATTTACCCTTTTGTGTTTCGGTCTGCCCGAAAGTCCACGCTGGCTTATTGTCCGTAAAAATGATCTGGAAGGCGGTTTAGCCGTATTGAAAAAGACAGGCTCTGGTTCTACGGAGGCTGAGCTAAATGTGTTATACAATCAAATTATTGCTTCGGCACATGAAAATCAGCAATCCGGTACATTATTTACCAGGCGTTTACTTAAACCAGTGCTGCTGGCTTTTTTCATTGCCTTTTTTAATCAGCTTTCCGGTATCAATGCTATCCTGTATTTCGCTCCGCGTATTTTTGAAATGGCCGGACTTGAATTACAGGCTGCTCTTTTGCAATCTGTTGGTTTAGGCATCATCAATTTGATTTTTACATTCGTAGGTTTGTGGCTCATTGACAAGCTGGGTCGCAAGAAATTGCTTTACATAGGTTCCTTTGGATATATTGCTTCTCTGGGTCTAACGAGCTGGGCTTTTGCCTCAGGTAATGTAGGCATGGTTCCATTTTACATATTTGCCTTCATTGCTGCACATGCCATGGGTCAGGGAGCTGTAATCTGGGTGTTTATTAGCGAGATATTTCCAAACAGGCAAAGAGCATTTGGCCAGTCGCTGGGTAGTTTCACGCATTGGTTTTTTGCCGCCTTATTAACCCTACTTTTCCCTCTGATGACAGAAGTATTGGCTCCAGAAATCATCTTTGGTATTTTTTGCGGAATGATGTTTTTGCAATTGCTTTGGGTGTTCTTTTTTGTCCCTGAAACTAAAGGAGTGCCATTAGAAGAAATGGAAGAGCGGATGAAGTTTAATTCGTAGTAGTATTAGGGTGTTGTTGTTTTTTACTGATACGACATCGGCTGGATTCTTCCGGATGATAAAGCTTTAATGACGGATTGAAATTCTGTTGTAGGCCACGAACTAATACTTAGAGCCCGGTTGGCGAAACCGATAAGACACAGCATCTGCTTTTCAAATAACTTGACTAACTCCCTTTAATAATTTTATCGAATTTTATTTTTTATTGCAAATATTTGGATTGTCTACGGGGTGAAGTTCTTTTAATACCTAAGATTTTTTATTACACACCTGCATGTACTTTTGTCGTAATAAAATGAATAATTTTTAGAATAATTCTTTTGGAACTTTATTTATACTATTTTAGTTTGATTTGCCTGATCATAAAATTGGGCAACTTATTTCGTTAACCTAAACATTGAATTTTAATTTATAGTGAATCATGAATTTATTAAATAAAGTACTATACACCCTTGCGATACTCGCGTTGCCCTTTGTTTCCTCAGCCCAGAGTACTGAAGATGAATCTCCTGTTGCAAATTGGCAAAACCTCGACTTAAAATCGGATGGTGTTTTTGGAATTAGTACTGAGAAGGCTTATAAGGATATTATTAAGGGAAAGAAATCATCACCCATTGTTGTGGCTGTTATAGATGGTGGAATTGATATTGAACATGAAGATCTGAAAAAGGTTTTATGGGTTAATCAAAAGGAAATTCCGGGTAATGGGATTGATGATGACAAAAATGGTTACGTTGATGATGTGCATGGCTGGAATTTTATTGGTTCTCCTAAAGCCAATATTCATTATGACAATATGGAAGTTATTCGCCTTGTTAATAAACTGGAGCCGAAATATGCCGCAGCATTGAATACCACCCCATTTACTGAGGAAGAGCGAAAAGAATTCCAGACCTATAAAAAGGTTGTTACTGATTATATGGCTAAGCTTCAATCTGCCCAAATGGGACTTCAGAATACAACCATGATCAAGAAATATCTTGATGAGATTACTGCGAAAATAGGAAATGACAATCCAACATCTGATGATTTTGGCAATTACAAAGCCGAAAATGATATAGAATCACAAGTGATTAAGTTTATAAGACCTGAATTAAAGAAAGCTGATTTCAAGAAATTCTATGAAGAACTTAAGGATGGAATTAAATTTTATGATACTCAGGTTAAATACCAATTGAATGTTGAATTTGATCCAAGAAAGGATTCTGTCGGGGATGATTATGCCAATAGCTATGAACGTTATTATGGAAATAATAATGTCACTGGTCCGGATGCTGAGCATGGCACTCACGTGGCGGGAATTGTTGGGGCAATTCGTAATAACGATCTGGGAATTAAAGGGGTTGCAGACAATGTGAAAATAATGGCAATACGGACTGTGCCTGATGGCGATGAGCGCGATAAGGATGTAGCTAATTCTATATTATATGCTGTAGATAATGGAGCGAAAATTCTTAACATGAGCTTCGGAAAGTCATATGCTTGGGATAAAAAGGTAGTAGATGATGCCGTAAAGTACGCAGTTTCTAAAGGGGTGCTTCTTGTACATGCTGCAGGAAATGATGGCAAGAATACTGAGAAGGAAGATAATTTCCCTAATCGTTTATTTACCGACAGTCTTGGTAAAACAATGGGTACTGCTCAGGGCTGGATCGAAGTTGGAGCTTCAGGTTGGAAAAATGATGAAGAATTGGTTGCCTCTTTTTCTAATTATGGTGGTAAAACAGTAGATGTTTTTGCTCCTGGGGTAAAAATTAATTCTACAATGCCCGGTTCAACGTATAAAGAAAATGATGGTACAAGTATGGCAGCGCCGGTAGTAGCAGGTCTTGCTGCATTGATATGGTCACATTATCCAAATTTTACAGCAGTACAGATCAAGGATATTATAATGAATTCTGTTGTTAAAGTGGAGCAAAAGGTAAAGATTAAAGAAGAGGGTGATAATAGAAGAGTTTTACTTAGTGATATCTCTGTTACAGGAGGTATTGTAAATGCTTATAATGCGTTGCAATTAGCCGAACAAACCAATTCAGCTACACGAGCAAAGTCTAAATAGTATACCAGAGGCTTTCTATACTTAGAAAGCCTCTAGTACATTGAATGTTCAAAGCTAATTGGCTCCGTCTGCTTTTGCACGCTGAATGGCGTAGTTTCCTACTTTTTTTCCGGCCGCTAGTCCAAATCACAATCTTT
>Ga0315899_10008065_pt1:0-2500 | contig 11297 bp, 13 predicted proteins | sample LakEriMetagenome_2_FD_203518 | JGI IMG/M metagenome (GOLD analysis project Ga0315899, IMG submission 203518) | Freshwater fungal communities from buoy surface, Lake Erie, Ohio, United States - Buoy 4 MA112 | ecosystem: Environmental > Aquatic > Freshwater > Lake | place: USA: Lake Erie...
GGTCCGGGTACGTCGCCATTTTGGCGCACGCGGAATGAGTTCTGTACGGTATAGAACTCGGCTCGGTGACCTTAAAAATAAACAATCAACAGAGAGAGTGTGTGTGTTGAGTGTTTATCTGGAAAACAAAAGAAACCAATTCTCCTTAAGGTCACCGTACAGAAGTCATTCCGCGTGCGCCAAAGGACCCCCCACCCGTAATCCCTCCCAGACACCGGAGTTGCCCAGGTCACATCTCGAACATCCTCCCCGGTTGGTCGCGGTCTCTTGGGAACCAAGACCAAGATGACTGAGTTCAGAACCCCTACTCCCCATTCTGCGGGGATAATATTGGATCAAATTTGGTTTTCAGCAGTTGGTTCAGTTGGACATACTTTCGTGTACTTTTCGTGTGTTCCCGGCCCTTTTTGGACTCACACAGGGCCGCGGGGATAGCTACACGCACGGTGGGCAACGAGAAATGCAGGCGCTGCTCGATGCGTGGGTCGTGGGCGGCTCGCCGTCGCGCCCGCAGAGCACGGGTGCGGGCGCGCGCCGTCCGACGAACGAGCGGGCGCCCACGGGCACGCCGCGGGGCGAGATGATCCGGCCCGCGGACGCGGACAAGCGCGCGCCGCCAACATGGCTCGAGCGCCTGAGCGAGAGCACGCTGGTTAAGGACACGTGGCTCGACCGCAACCTCGTCAAGCCGCTGTCCGAGAACGCGAGCGTCGGCTCCTCAATCTCCAGCGACATCAGCGGCTCCCGGACAGCCAGGGCTGCGCCTGGAGCGGCCGAGGGAGTGCGGAGCGGGGAGCGAGAGGCGCGGCGAGGCGGGCGGGAGGGGCACGCGCAGGAGCGTCCTGCGTCGGCTGCTTCGCCGTACGACCACCGGTCAGGGGCGATGACGGACCGCTACGGGGGCTTCGGCGACCGGCGGGGCGCAGCCGCGCCGGAGCGCGGCGGGCGGGATCTCGTGGAGCATTTGCGCGAGCTGGAGTCGAGCCTGGCCCGGCCAGCCGCCCGGGACAGGGAGTATGGCCGCAGCTCTGCGTCTGAGTCCTGGCGCACCGCTGATCGGCACCGGGAGACGGTGCCGGAGAGGGACGGCCAGCGCCAGCGGGCGGGCGAGAGGGGCGGGAGGCCTGCCCTGGAGGCATCTGCGCTGTCCAGCAGCGCTGTGCTTGCCTCCCGCCTGGCCTCGCCACGAGACGTGCGGCACAGCGATACTCTGGCCTATCGGGAAGTCGTGGCGTCTCCACGCGGACCGCCCACGCAGCACGAAGCGAAATCTTTGTCGCGAGCGGGCCTGCTGGCCTCCCCGCGAGTTCCTAAGGGTATGTCAGCCAGCCCCGCCCCCCGCCTGCATGCCAGAGAAACTGACGTGGAGCAGAGCAGCCGCATACCCATGATTCGGTGTGCTCGCTCTCACCTCTTCTATCCCTCTCGCCCCCGCTCAAAGCAGGGTACGGAGGAAACATCTTGGCCTCTCGCGAAGGCGGTGCGCTGCTGGGCTACAACAAATACAATGACGACTCAGACGAATCTTCATCTGACAGTGAGCCCGAACAGCCGTCCATAGATGAGATTGATGTGTCCACGCTCTCGTTTGTGAGCAATGGTGAGCGTGTGTGGCGAGCCCCGGACGGAGTGTTTTCAAAAAGGAACTCGTGTCATCCTGACGAAACTGAGCAAGACGCTGGGAAACGCAATAGCGAAGGTGCAGATAGCACTGACTCGCGCAGAAGTAGCGCAGGACCCCATATCCCAACATTAAATTTTGGTGACATTGTCAAAGAACAAAGGGATCCGCACCGTCCGTCGTCGGCCAGGTTGCACAAAATTCAACAGCCAGTGACACAGATGCAGCGGAACATTTGAATTCCCTTTTCCCATCAACATGATCAGTGCGGTCTGCGGAGCGTTTGAATGCCATTTTCCAATCAATGTGTTGGCTGACCAGAACGTATGCAATTCCTCTTGACAGGGAAAGCTCACGGCCAAACACACCGTCCGTAGGCGGATCTCCAGTCATGAAAGAGAACCCTCCAGTGCCACTGCCTTCGTCTATGCATTCAATTAGGAATGACACTGGCCGCACGCAGGCACATGGAGGAAGAGGAATGGCGACTTCACGGGATTTTTCATCCAGCCAGCAGGTGCCTTAGTCGGCAAAAAATCATTTTTGTTCAATTTTTTTTCATCCATATAGCTGCGGGCATTTCATGCAATCGCACATTCGGCTGCTGTTTCCCGCTTCTCGCGACACTCTGCTGCTCACTTAAAACACTATTACTCAGGCGATGATGAAGATGTACGAGAGCTTAAAGGCTGATTATGACGCGCTCAAGGCACATCACAAGTCGACCTCTGAACAAAATGACAACCTTCGTGTCAGCATCATGTAAGATACATTTGCGATGTACGCAGAAACAATTCCCCCCGATTTTCCTGCGCTCCCCCAGGGTCATGCGAATCCCCCAAAAAGTAACGCCAGGGAGATGGTCATTTTGTTTCGCGG
>Ga0315899_10008065_pt1:5000-11297 | contig 11297 bp, 13 predicted proteins | sample LakEriMetagenome_2_FD_203518 | JGI IMG/M metagenome (GOLD analysis project Ga0315899, IMG submission 203518) | Freshwater fungal communities from buoy surface, Lake Erie, Ohio, United States - Buoy 4 MA112 | ecosystem: Environmental > Aquatic > Freshwater > Lake | place: USA: Lake...
GTGTGCGTGTGTGTGTGTGTGTGTGTGTGTGTGTGTGTGTGTGTGTGTGCGCGCGCGCGTGTGAATGTGTGTGTGTCTGTGTGTGTGTGCGTGCAGGTGTGTGTGTGCGAGCGTGTATTAGGAGCGGGCAGAGCACCAACCAAAGGTCACCCGCCAGACACTGCGCACTTTCCACCAGGTAGCCGAGAGAGAGCGAGCCAGCGAGCGAGCGAGCACGCGCGCGCGAGAGAGAGACAGCATCGCACGCACGCACACACAGGGAGGGGAGGACAGCGAGCCATTGTCCTCTCCTCCCTGCTTCAAATGCCTCGCTGTCCTCCCCTCCCTGTGTGTGTGCGCGCGTAGCTATGTCCTGTACGATGGACTCCAGTAGGGTGGAGCTACAACGCCTAGCCTAGATACTCGTGTGCAGCGGCAACGCGTCACCAGACACTCGTGTGCAAGCACAACGCCTACATACAGGTGTGCAACTACACAAGACCTAGAAATAGCCCACAGGCCACCGGCTGTACTACGGCGATGATTGTACTAAGACAACCACTGTACTACCACAATGACTGTGCACATAATTGCAGGCACACCTTTATTTTCTACTACAGTATTAGGTACCCAAAGCGTCTGCATGCGCAACGCTATGCACACCTATGCACACGGCAGTTGACTTGCATATGAAACACGGCTCCTCACTTGCATATCAAGCACCCACGCTTTCTCTCTTGCTCTCTCTTGCTTGCGCGCGCGCGCGCGCGCGCTCTCTTCCTCGCTCGGACACGCACGGACACGTAGGCCTGAGTACCTGAGGAAGGGATGACAGACAGGCCAGCTTTTGTCCCACGAACTGCCCACATACTCTGTGGACTTTCTTTCTGGCTGCGGTATCAAGTCAGTCCCACATAAGAGATAATGTCAGCCCCACATACTCTGTGCACTTTCTTTCTGGCCCTCGTACATCAAGGAAAAAAGTCAGGGCGGGCGCAGGGCAGGGCAGGGCGGCACTGAGGTTGAGCGACGAGGACGAAGAAGTAATATTGACAAGATGACATGGAGAGGATATTTAAATGCTACTGTTAATAGTATTTAGGCAACGTGGAAAGGCTTGCTTCTTCTGCCACTCTACAGTGATCCATCAGGAACACATTAGGAACACACCATCTTCTGCCAAGCTACAGTTGCCTCCTCACACGCATGCATCCTCCTCTCATGGCGTTGGTAACACGGTGGTAACAAGTTGGTCACAAGTTTAGGGTTTAGGCTCAAGGTTTAGCATTCAGGATTTAGAATGAGGGCGTGGGGTCTAGCTTACGTGATTGCCTTGGCAACCAGTTGGCACGACGGACGGAGCTCATGGAGAGCTCGAGCCATCGGTGTGTCGGGCAACGCAAGCGGGTCTATACACACGCCCTTCCACTTGTAACACCACTCCAGCATTAGACTGTGAGAGGGTACCAGCCCTGCAGGTTTGTGTGTGTGTGCGCGCGCGTGGGGTGTGAGCGGGCGGGGCCGCCCGAAGGGCGGAATCGGGTTTTGCAACCCCTCCCGCCCCCATCCTTTGAGTTGGCTCGCACGATGGAGCACGCGGAGCGGCACCACGATTGTGCGGTTTTACAAATCGTGGTGGACCGTAGCGTGTTGGACCGGCGGGTTGCAGCGTAGGCACAAGGGCGCTAGCGCGGTGAGCACCCAATTCAGCTAGCACGCACAACACCATGCATGGACTGCCGCACGCCGCCTGCGGACAGACGGCAGCGCCGAAAAACGGCGTACCGTCAAACGGCAACCCAATCTCCACAAAGGCGCCCCTGTCCCCGGGCTTCATGCCAAAACTGCCTCCCCCGGGCCGCACTGGCCCCTCCATCTCCCCCTCGCCGTCTCCCACAGCAGCCTCATCCATGCCACCTATGACCCTGTCGTGAAGGAGCATCTGCAGAACAAGCGCATCCTCGCCGTGTTTCGAAAACCCGTCGCGCAGCATCTGGTATGAATCATCCTGCAGCCCCTCGCCCGCTTCCCCCACTTCCTTGCCGTGTCCCCGCGCAGGTGGGCTCTGGTTGTCACTGGTGTTGGCATTCGACAGAGGGGACACGGTAGCGCGAGGGGTTCGGTCGGCTTGTTTGCCCGCAGCGCTGCCCGTGCCGTTGGGAAACGCCACTTTGAGCGCCCTCTTCTCAATCGCCCAGCATGGTGCTTTACCCGCCCGCTGCGCCTGTGCAAGGCGAGACAATCAGGAACACATTAGGAACACACCATCTTCTGCCAAGCTACAGCTGCGCCTGTGCAAGGCGAGACAAAACCAACGCGCATTACTGGTTGCAGTCAAAGTATTACTGGTTGCAGTCAAAGCGCCATACCCGCTCCAAGCTACCAGCTCCAGCACTTCACTCCCACACACCACCAACACACACACACACTGACGGACCTGGGCAAGGACGCGGAGGAGACGACTTGAGAAGAGGGTCAAAAGAGACCTATAGAGGAGCAAAAGAGACCTACTGACCTGGGCAAGGACGCGGAGGAGACTTCTTTGACCAGCCAAGAGACGAGCCCAAGAATCACTGTCGACTCCGTTGCCACAGCCCCCCGAGCCGCCCCCATCCCATGGTTGCCTGCCGGGGATGCCAGGACTATCTCCATGTCCTCGCGCTGGCGGATACACGACCGGCACCTTGCCACCTGCTGCCACGTGCCCACCTCCTGTGCGACACATGCCCCGAAGTGAGAGCAAGTCAGAGCGAGAGTGAGGGAGGGATGGAGGGAGAGCGCCAAGGCGCGCGCGTGAGCGAGAGAGGAGCGCGGAGCAGAGGGACACGGTGGTCACCATATGGCGGCACGGGGCGCACTGGCGGGCTCTGCGTCTTGGGCGCAGGCTCTTGCGCATCTTGCGTAGCCGAAAGCTCTTGGAGAGCCGGCAGCTGCTGCCCTCTTGAACTCTCTTCAGTTGCCTCAAGCTTGTTCCCGCTTGAACTCTTGCCCAGGCTGTCGTGTGGCACTGTCTTGGCCCGCGCTAGCATCGACTGGTCAGACATTGACGGGTGAGATGGTTGACAGTGGTTGTGATGGTTGTGACTTGTTTGCCTTGCCTCTTGGGACTGGCGCATTCAACACCCCTCACGCTTGATGCTCTCACACTTGATGCTCTCACACTTGACACTTGATGCTCTTACGGCATCAACAGGCACCAACTGAGGCGCCCAACAGGATATTAGGTCTCTTTTGAGACTATTAGGTCTATTTCGACACGATATTAGGTCTCTTTTGCCAAACATTGGACCAGGTCTAGGTAGGCGCGCTCTGCGCGGACCTTGAGAACATATACACGCACACATGCAGGTACACACACGTGCGCACACGCGCGTGCACACGCACACGCACACACACACACGTACACACACACACACACACACACACACACACACACACACACACACACACACACACACACACACACACACACACACACACACACAAACACACACACACACACACACACACACACGGACCTTGAGACCATCGGCGCCAGACGCAGGCTCGTCGCTAGCGAACTTGGCTGTACACTCGTGGAGGCCCAGACCCTCTTTGACTAGACAGTCCTTTACCTCCTGCATCGGGTCTATCCCCACCACCATTGAGCCTCCCTGTGTCCAAAAGCGTATCAGACACCCGGTGATAAGGCTGTGTGTAGTAGGGTATGAGACACGAGGTGACAAGACATGATGCGACGTAAGGCATCATGTGACGTAAGACATGATGTCACGTCCTTTCATCGTGCGCCGCATGCGTTCAGCTGTGTGCCGTATCATATCAGACACCATGTCATATCGAATTAGAGAACTGGAGGTGTTGACCGAGCTGTCTCAGCTGCCACTCTGTGCATGGTGCATGAAAACCGCGCGCGTGTGTGCACGTGAGTGCGTGCGTACAAAAGGCACGAGCGGGGCGTATCGGGCAGCAGGCGTGTGAGAGGCAGCAGCAGAGTCTGAGGCAAGCACAAGCCTCAGGGAAGCACACGTCTCAGGCATGCACAACTCGCAGCGCGAGTGTGGAGACAGGCGCGAGGTCCACACCTGCCCCGACGCCGGCTCCAGCACCCACTCGGGGATCTCGTGCGTCGCACCCTCTGAAAAGTGGAGATTGATGTTCTCAGCACCTCCTCTGCTCCCCATAGCATCTCCACTCCCGCCCAGCCCGCCACCCATAGCACCGCGCGCCTGTCTGGTGCCATCGTGCGCGACGGTGGAGGCACCCATCGAATCCGCCCCCCGGCCCCTGCTCGAGTCTGCAGAAGACAGAAGGGGGGCGCGGGAATCGAGGGACACAGACGAGGAGCGCAGGATGTCGCGGACCTATGAATGCGCCGCGCGTCAGTACGCCGTGCGCCGGAGCCGTAACTGAGCACTGCGCGGGCTCGTGCAGCGACCTCTGCCGCGCGTATGTGTGGGTGTGTGTGTGTGTGTGTGTGTGTGTGTGTGTGTGTGTGTGTGTGTGTACATATACATATGTACTAGGCGGCGGTTCGCTCGGCCACACGCCACACACGGCACTGCGCAACAACTGCGCAACACGCACCTCGAGGACGGCAATGCACGCGACGGTCCAGACTAGGCTGAGGTAAAAGAGAACGGGGTACGCGCGGTAACCTCCAAGCTGGAGCTCCGCGAATGGCCGCCACAGATGGCGCTCCAGGGGGCGCAGCAGCACCACCAGCGGCAGCCTGGCAAGAGACCGCGAAGCCGCAGGACCGCTCGTCAAAGGGACGCACTAAGGCGCGGCAGCGAGGCGGGCTGGGCAGCGGGGCCCGGGCAGACGTCGTGGCGGAAGCATTCTTACCAGAAGGCACGGAGGCGGCCCGTTACGTAGATGCTGATGCGTCGCCACCGGTGCTCCGGGACGCAACCCATCGTGTCCATCCCCCGACAAGTTGTTCGTGCGCAACACGAACCTGATATTCTGGAAACCCCCTTTTTGGTCATTTTCCCGATATTTATACGCTATGAAGACACTACCTCAGAATCCCATAAACCTTGTTCCATTCTGAATGGCCGACGGGAGCGACGGGACCGGCCACGGGGGTGGCGGGCACTATCACCACCATGGCGACGGGGTCGCGTGCAACTGCGCGGCGGAGCACTATGAATCGTTGCAGCGCCCGGACGAGCGGTGAGGCAACCCCAGGCTCAAGCGCGGGCCGCGTTAGTGTGCCTGCCGGGCCCCGCGAATCGTGACCCTGCGAGCCGCTGTGGCAGCTGGCTCTTCGAGGACATCGACACCGTCAATGTGCGCTGCCTCAACGAAGTCGAGGGTATGTACCGTGCAGCGGGTTAGCCTTGTGGCAGCTCAGCCTGTTGGCAGCTCAGCCGCGGCTGCCGAACCGCGTTACGCTGCCAGGGTCTATGCGTGAGGTGTAGTTCCTCTCCTCCTCTCCCTCCCCAAACCCCTCCCTCTCTCGCGCGCGCTCTTTGCCTCTGCAGGACACACGGCGCTTCATGCGATCAAGCCATACAATGAGCGATACGACGTAGCAAAATGGCTGGAAAGCGACGCCGACGAGCAGCTCATCATCAAAATTCCCTTTACAGGCAGCGTCAAACTCAAGGTAGACTCTGGCACGCGCAATGCTGTGTTCTCTACAGACAGAATGTGTTCTTTACATATAGAATGTGTTCTCTTTTGATAGAATGTGTCATCTATAGACAGAATGTGTGAGACGCTGGCCTGCCATGCCCAGATGGTACCCCTTCTCCGCTAACACTCCCGGACACACACATGCCATACTCGCGCTCTCCAGTGCTTCAGTCTGGGCGCAGGCCCTGGCGACTACGGCCCCCTCAAGATGAAGGTGAGCGACTCTCCTGCTGGGACGACAGGAGGGCGATGGCCGTTACTTGTAGGCGCAAGGTGAGCAGGCGTTGATTAACAGGAAAGACATTGGTTCTCTCTCGCTCGCTCGCTCGCTCGCGCGCGCGCGCGCGCGCTCTCTAGGCGTTCATTAACAGGGAAGACATTGATTTTGACAACGTCAATGATCTTCCTGCCGTGCAGGTGTGGGAGGGTGGGAGGGAGGGAAGGAAGGAGGGAGAGGGAGAGAGAGAGAGAGAGAGGTGGCAAAACAGGGATGAGGAAGGGTTCCTATGGCAGGGAGGAGGAAGCGTTTCTATGCCTGTTGCACGAGTCTGCGTCCTAGTGCGCAAGTGTGTGTGTGTGTGTGTGTGTGTCTGTGGGTGTGTGGGTGTGTGTGCGGGAGAGTTGGCGAGGGGTTAATTGAGAATGCTCAACATGCCACGGAGGAGGAGGAGCGAGGGA
>Ga0315899_10008066_pt1 | contig 11295 bp, 8 predicted proteins | sample LakEriMetagenome_2_FD_203518 | JGI IMG/M metagenome (GOLD analysis project Ga0315899, IMG submission 203518) | Freshwater fungal communities from buoy surface, Lake Erie, Ohio, United States - Buoy 4 MA112 | ecosystem: Environmental > Aquatic > Freshwater > Lake | place: USA: Lake Erie, Ohio...
AGCCGCCGCTCTGGCGCCCGCCGCTATCTGGTGGACCAGGCCGTGCTGCCCCAGACCCTGGCGGTGCTCGCCACCCGGGCCGAACCGCTGGGGATCATGGTCGACACGATCGCTGCCCAGGGGCTGGCTGCCTCCCTGGCTGCCTCCGGGCCCCTCGGCGATGGCGGCGACGGGGCGACATTCCCGGAGGATGCCTTCGGGCTGCTGCTGCAGCTGCCCGGCGTGGAGGGGCAGCTGTGGGATCCGGCTCCCCTGCTCGCCGCCGCCCGCGCTGAGGGCCTGATCAGCACCGCCGCCGTGGACCCCCTCGCCCAGGTGTTACTGGCGCCGGTGGGTCACCTCGGCGCCGACATCGCCGTGGGCAGCCTGCAGCGCTACGGCGTGCCGATGGGCTTCGGCGGGCCCCATGCCGCCTTCTTCGCCACCAGCGAGGCCTACAAACGCCAGATCCCCGGTCGTCTGGTGGGCCAGTCCCGCGATGCCGAGGGCAATCCCGCCCTGCGCCTGGCCCTGCAGACCCGCGAGCAGCACATCCGCCGTGACAAGGCCACCAGCAACATCTGCACCGCCCAGGTGCTGCTGGCGGTGATGGCGAGTTTTTATGCCGTGCACCATGGCCCCGACGGGTTGACGGCCATCGCCCGCCGCATCCTCTCGCTGCGGGAAGCCCTGGCCGAGGCGCTCGCTTCCCTGGGGCTGCCCCCCGAGCCCGGCCCCGGCTTCGACACCCTCGTGGTGCGCACCCCCGCGGCGGCCTCCCTGCGGCAGCGGGCGGCAGCGGCCGGCTTCAACCTGCGCCAGGGCAGCGATGGCCAACAGGCCGGTTCCGATCAGTGCCTGGCGATCAGCCTCGATGAGCTCAGTAACCCAGAGGAACTTCAGCGGCTGCTGGAGGCTCTCGCAGCCGATGCGGCCCAGGCCTCCCAGGCCGTCGGGGTGCTGCATGCCCGGCTGGCGGCGGCCCCGGAGGCTTCGCCCTGGGCCCTCGCTGGCCTGCCGCTGCGCCGCGATCCCTGGCTGAGTCAGGAGGTGTTCCACCGCTACCGCAGCGAAACCGAGCTGCTGCGTTACATCCAGCACCTGGTGTCGAAGGATCTCTCCTTGGTGCACGGCATGATCCCGCTGGGCAGCTGCACCATGAAGCTCAATGCCGCCGCTGAGCTGGCGCCGGTGAGCTGGCCCGCCTTCGCCCAGCTCCACCCCTTCGCCCCAGCCGATCAGACCCATGGATACGCCCGCCTGGTGGCGGACCTGGAGGCCTGGTTGGGGGCGATCACCGGTTTCGCGGGGGTTTCGCTCCAGCCCAATGCTGGCTCCCAGGGCGAATACGCCGGTCTGATGGTGATCCGCGCCTGGCACCGAAGCCGCGGCGAGGGCCATCGGCGGGTGTGCCTGATCCCCACCAGCGCCCATGGCACCAACCCCGCCAGCGCCGTGATGGCCGGCATGCAGGTGGTGGCCGTGGCCTGCGACGAGGCCGGCAATATCGACCTGGCGGACCTGGAGGCCAAGACCATCGCCCACGCCGCCGACCTGGCGGCCCTGATGGTGACTTATCCCTCCACCCACGGGGTGTTCGAAACCGGCATCCGTCGCATCTGCCAGCTGGTGCACGACCACGGCGGCCAGGTGTATCTCGATGGCGCCAACCTCAATGCCCAGGTGGGGCTCTGCAAGCCGGGCCTGTACGGCGCCGACGTGTGCCATCTCAACCTGCACAAGACCTTCTGCATTCCCCACGGCGGCGGCGGCCCGGGGGTGGGGCCGATCGGGGTGGCGGCCCACTTGGTGCCCTTTCTCCCCGGCCATCCCCTGGCGCCGGTGGGTGGCGCGGCCGCCGGTCTGGCAGGGGGCGGCCAGCCGATCGGGCCGATCTCGGCGGCCCCCTGGGGCAGCGCCGGCATCCTGCCGATCAGCTGGATGTATATCCGCATGATGGGCGGCGCCGGCCTCCGCACCGCCAGCCAGGTGGCTCTGCTGGCCGCGAACCTGATCGCCGAGCGCCTCGATCCCCACTTCCCGGTGCTGTACCGCGGCGCCGGCGGGCGGGTGGCGCACGAATGCATCCTCGATCTGCGGCCGCTCAAGCGCAGCTGCGGTTTGGAGGTGGACGACCTGGCCAAGCGGCTGATGGATTACGGCTTCCATGCCCCCACCGTGAGCTGGCCCGTGGCCGGCACGGTGATGGTGGAACCCACCGAGAGCGAATCCCTGGCCGAGCTGGATCGCTTCTGTGCGGCAATGGTGGCGATCCGCGGCGAGGCGGCCGCCCTGGAATCGGGCGTTGCCGATCCGCTCGACAACCCGCTCAAGCGCGCTCCCCACACCCTGGCCGCCGTGACCGCCGATCGTTGGGATCGGGCCTATAGCCGCAGCGAGGCGGCCTTCCCAGCCGGAGACCAGCAGCGCTCCAGCAAGATCTGGCCGGCCGTGGCCCGCATCGACAACGCCTACGGCGATCGGAATCTGGTCTGCACCTGCCCCTCCGTTGAAGAGGTGGCAGTCACCGAACTGGCTGCCTGAGGGTTCCGCAAGCTACGTTAGGTGCCCCTTATGGCGCATCATGGCCTTGCTTTCCCATTTTCCGGTCCTGGTGGTCGGAGAGCCGGAATTGCAGCCATTCATTACAGGGGACCATGAACGGCAACGGCAACGGCACAGGCGACCAATCCTCGGCCCCCAGGGGGGGCGTGAGGCGGGTGGAAGGCACCAATGTGGTGCGGGTTGCCTTCGGTGTGCTCCGGGCCCGGCGGGCCCGCCCCGAGCGTCCTGATCACTGGGCCACCCTGGTGCTACCCCTGCATGGCGGCGATGGCGGCGGTCCCACCCCTCCTCAGGCGGCCTGAGCACGTCTTGGCCGACCGCCCCTCGCATGCGGGCCAATCCGGATCGCCGCCGTTCGGAGGGCGAGGGCGATCCGGTGACCGGTGGCTCAGGCTGGCTGCAGCTCCGGTTCGCGGTAGGGGATGAAGTTGGCTTTGCGGGTGCCGCAGATCGGGCAGGTCCAGTCGTCGGGAATCGCTTCGAAGGGGGTGCCGGCGGCGATGCCGGAATCCAGGTCGCCCACCGCTGGGTCATAGATCATCGAGCACACCTTGCAGATCCACTTGCCGGCCACCGGTTCGGGGGCCTCGCCTGCTAGGCCTTGACCCTTCAGGGCCTGGAGGGCCACGCCGTAGCGCTCGGCGTGGTGATGCTCGATCGGCGTGAGCAGGCCGAAGTTGCGAGCGGCGGTGCGGAAGATGCCGGCATGGTCCTTGGATTCGGCGATCTGCTCCTCGAATTCGGCCGTGGCGGAGCCGTCGCGGTCGGCGCGGGCCTGGGCGGCGAATTTCGGGTACATGGTGGTGTACTCGTAGGTTTCGCCCTCGATCGCCAGCTCTAGGCAGCGAGCCAGGATCGCCTGCTTGCCGGCCTCATCGAGGCGCTCGGGGTCGCTCACCACGAGTTCGGGGTGGAGCAGCCGGAAGTGGGCGAAGGCGTGCTCGGTTTCCTGGTTGGCGGTGTCGCGGAACAGGCGGGCCAATTCGGCATTGCCGAGTTGCTTGGCCACATCGGCGAAGAAGAGGTATTTGCGGTTGGCCATGCTCTCGCCGCCGAAGGCGGCTTCGAGGTTGGCCTGGGTGGCGGGATTGGAGAGGTCCATGGGTTAGGGGATGCGTCCTGGTGAGATCTTAAGCGAAGTCGGAATGAGTATGAGCTGGGTGGCTGGGGTTGGTTGGCGGTTCCCCGTCCGCCGCTTGGCCGGCATGGTGAGCGCCTCGGCGGCTCGGCGGCGCCGCCTGGCGATGGCGGGGCGGCCCGGGGGTTGCTTCGGATTCGGCCGCCGCCGAGCGGCAGGTGGCGCAGTGCCCGTAGTACTCCAGTGTGTGGAACAGGGGCAGGAAGCCTGCGCGCAGCTCAGCCGGCAGCGGCTGATCGTGCATGGGGCACACCGGCAGGGTGACGCTGCTCCCACAGAGCACACAGGTGAGATGGTGGGCGTCGTGATCGACCGGCGCGTAGAGGGTCTCACCGGTGGGCAGCAGGCGACTGCGCACCAGGCCCCGCTGTTGCAGCCAGCGCATCTGGCGGTAGATCGTGGCCAGTCCGATGCTTTGGTGGCACTGACTCAGCCGGTGATGGAGATCCTGGCTGCTCAGTTCGGCGCCCGCATCGCGCAGGGCATCCAGCAGGAGTTGCTGGCGGGGCGTGAGCGGCACCTGGCCGGAGCTGAGGTTGGTGGTGCTGCTCATCTCCTGGATCGGGGAGTTCGCGGTGTTCCGACCTTAGGGACCCCCTCAGCGTCTCCCCCGAGGGGGCGCTGCGGCGGCTCCCAGCAGCAGTGGCACACACAGGCAGGCGATCACGGGTCCCGGAGGGCTGTCGAGCAGCAAGCTGAGCCCGAATCCAGCCACCGCCACCGCCATGCCGATGGCGGCCGAGCGCCCCAGGGCCCCACGGAGGCTTGCTGCGGTGCGCAGCCCGATCAGGGCCGGCGCGCTGTAGAGGGCAATCGCCAGAATCAATCCCACGGCGGCCATGCCGCTCACGATCACCAGGGTCGTAGCGAGGCTGAGCAGCTGCTGCAGCCGATGCACCGGCAGCCCTGCAGCCGCGGCCCCTTCCGGATCCACTGCCAGGAACACCAGCTGCTGATAGCGGCTGCCGACCAGAATCAGCAGCAAGCTCAGGGCGATCGCGGCCCGCAGCAGGTCGGCCGGCTCCGCTGTCAGTAGATCGCCGAAAAGGAGGCTGTTGAGGTCCACGTCGCCATCGAGGGCCTGGATCAGCAGGACCCCCAGCCCCAGGCTGGCGGCAAGCAGCGTGTTGGCCACCACCTCCTGGCCCGCGTCATCCAGCAGGCGACGGCTGCTGAGCCGCTCCGCAAGCCAGGTGACGCCCAGCCCACTGGCCAGCCCTCCCAGCAGGGGCTCGATCCCAACCGCCACGGCCAGGGCCACACCCGGCAGCACGGCATGGGCGATCAGGTTGCTGTGCAGCACCCGGCGTCGCACCACCAGGATCGGGCCGGCCACCCCGCCCATGGCACCGGTGAGCAGCGCCATCAGCAGGGGGAGCAGCCACCAGGCGATCGTGGTCGGGTCTGAACTCATGGCAGCTGCAACCGCTCCAGGACGCGAGCGGGCCGGTCATCGGCGCGAAGCGTTGTATCCAGCAGCAGGGCCCGGTCGTACCCCTGCAGGGAATCACCCCAGTCGTGGCTGCTCACCAGCACGATGCGTCCCTGGGCGGCCTGCTGGCGCAGCACCGCCAGCAGCTGCTGGCGGGTCGGGGGATCCAGGTAGGTGAAGGGTTCATCCAGGAGCAGCAGGTCGGCCTTCTGGACCAGGGCCCGGGCCAGCAGGGCCCGCTGCTGCTGGCCCCCGGAGAGCTGGGAAAGACGCGTTTCCGCCAGGGAGGCCAGACCCATGGACTGCAAGGCCTCGGGGATATCCAGCAGCGGTTCCGCCGCGGGGGCTGCCAGCGTGCCGAGGGCCACGAGATCCCGGACGGTGATCGGCATCTGCCACTGGATGGCGCTCCGCTGGGGGACCAGGGCAAGTCGCGGCCGTTGAGGGGCCATGGCCTGGCCATTCCAGAGCAGCCTTCCCTGGCTTGGGGTGAGCTGGCCGAGCAGCAGTTTCAGCAGGGTGGATTTGCCGGCGCCATTCGGCCCGAGCAGTGCCGTGAGGCTGCCGGGCCCGAGGCTGAAACTCACGTCCGCCAGAACTGTGGGGGAAGCCTTGCCTGGATAGCGGTAGCTGACGCCCTGAACCTGAAGCATCGGTAAGGCGGATCGGTAAGGCGGATCGGGATGGCGCTGCGCTGGGAGGCCCTGCGATGGGAGGCGCGGGGAATGGGATTCCGGGCAGAAGAGAGGGCGGCCCTGGGCGGCCCATGGGTTCCAACCGGTCGAAGCCTAGGGCCGCTGACGGTGGGAATGGTTATCGTTTCTGCGGTTGTTGCTGGGCATGTGTCGCTGCTGTCACCTCGTCGGGGCTTCGGTCTCAGGCGGTTCCACGTTCAGGGCCGGCGAATCCCCGGATCCGGGCCATGGCTGACCACCCTCCTTCTGGGTGCCGCCTTGCTGCTGCCGCCTCCCCCTGCCCGGGCGGCCACCGTCGTTGCTGCGGACGGCGTGCTCTGCGACCTCACCCGCACCCTGGCGGACGGGCTGATCACGGTGGTCTGCCTTTTGCCAGCCAGCCAGGACCCTCACCAGGCGGCGCTGCGGCCCAGCGATCGCCAGGTTCTGGCCCAGTCCGATCTGGTGTTGGTGAATGGCTATGGCCTCACCCCCGCCCTCAGCAAGGTGCAGGGGCGTCGGCCCCAGGTGGCGGTGGCGGAGCTGGCGGTGCCGAACAGCCCCAGTTTCGAGGGTGCCGGCGGTGTGCGGGACCCCCATGTTTGGCATGACCCCCGCCAGGGCGCCGCGATGGTGCGGCTGATCGCCGAACGCCTGGCTCCCTTCACCGACCAGGACAGCCGGCTGCGCTCCCGAAGCCAGCAGGCCGCTGGGGTGCTCATCGATCTCGATGCCTGGACCGTTCGACAGATCGCGACGCTGCCCCCCTCGGCCCGGGTGCTGGCCAGCGGCCATCGTGCCTTCCGCAGCTTCGCCATTCGCTACGGGATACGGGAGCTGGCGGTGATCGAATCCTTCAGTACCGCCGGCCTGCTGCGGCCCCAGGGACTCAATCAGGTCAGTGATGCATTGAAGCGTTCCGGCGCTCGCGTCATCTTCCCGGATCGTCTTCCGCCTTCGAAAGCCCTCCGGCGCATCTCCCAGCGCAGCGGAGTTCCGATCAGTTCCGCGGCTCTCGTGGCCGATGGCCTGGCAGCCAAGGCCAGTTACGTGGATACCTTCACCGCCAACGTCTGCACCTTCGTGGAGGGCCAGGGCGGCAGCTGCGACCGGGCCGGCGGCCAGCTACTGGCGCGCCGCTGGGCGGCCATTCGCTGAGTGCCGCGGCGCACCTCGGCGTGGCAGCCCGCTGCGCCTGGATCCTCCTGTTTTCGCTCAATCCCTCCCCAGTCGTTTCTTCATCCGCAATCCCGTCATGGTGTTTCCATTCTCCTGCCGCTTCCGCTGGCCGTTCAGCTCGGGCCTGGCAGGGCTCCTGCTGCTCTCCGGCGCACCTGCCCTGAGCCATGGCGCCGATGGCCAGGCCGGCCGGGTGGCGCCCGGAGAGTTCCGCGTGCTGCCGCTGATCACGATCGAGGGCCATGGCGGCTTTGAGAACAACATCGAGGGCCAGCCTCGCCACTACGCCATCGATGCCCAGATGGGCACGGTGCTGGAGTGGGGTCTCAACAACGGTGGCGTGTTCGCCATCGAGATGGAACTGGGCCCGGCTTTCGTGTGGGGTGAGGCCGAGCATTTCTATGGCCGGGTGGAACCAGCCGGCGAGGAGGAGGAGGAGCACGACCACCACGGGCTGCCGGGCTCGAACTGGCGCCGCACCGACATCAAGGGTCGGCTGCAGCTGTTGTACCAGCCGACACGCCGTCTCGAACTGAGCGCCGAGTGGATGCCCTACCTGATCACCACCAGTCAGGGTGAAGATGTGCGCGGCCTGCGCCAGCAGCTCTCGCTGGCCGGCACCATGGCGCTGGGTAACGGTGATGTGAACTTTGCGCTGGGCGATGGGCTCGAGACCATTGCCGACGGCCTCTTTCTGGCGGTGGAGAACCGCAACGGCTGGGATTCCACAGGCACCTACCTGGGGAATTACACCGACACCCGCCTGGGCCTGGGTTTCAACGTGGATCTGCTCAATCTGACCATGGATGCGGGGCCGCGCTTCTACCAGCCGGGCAGCTATTCCGGCCTCGGGGGGCGGGTTGATTGGGGCGGCGAGATCGAACTGACTTACCCTCTCAGCTCCCGCACCGTGCTGTTCGCCCACTGGCAACCGATGTACAACACCCAGGTCGGCATGGCCGGCTGGGTGCATCACGTGGGCGCGGGGGTGACCTTCAGCTTCTGAGCTGCCAGAAGGCGGGCCCGGCCGCCCTCAGTAGTTCGCCCCGCTGCGGCGCTGGTGTACCGCCGTGGTGCCTGCCGGATCGAGCAGGCCGCCGTGGCTCACCTGGGCGTAGAGGATCCAGTGGTCGCCGCATTCCATCCGCGCTGTGACCCGCGCCTCCAGCCAGGCCAGGGCCTCCGGCAGGATTGGTTGGCCGCCGGGGCTGGCTTCGAGCTCCAGGCCCGCGAAGCGGTTGGCGCCGGGGGGGAAGGGCTGCAGGAACTGGCGCATCGGCCCCGTTTCCCGCCCCGCCGCCAGCACATTGAGGGCGAAGCGGTCGCCCACGTGCAGCAGACTCTCCACCGCCCGCTCCCGCGCCACGGCCACCGTGAAGCCCGGCGGATTGAAGCTTGCCTGGCTCACCCAGCTGGCCACCATCGCCCCGCCCAGGGCCGCTTCGCCCTCCCCCTTGCGGGCCGTGACCACGCAGAGGGAGCCCACCAACCGGCCCAGGGCCTGCACGGCGGGGTTGCTGCGGCTCTCCTCGAGGCCGCCGCCGCCGCTGCGCCGCTGGCTGCGGCGTTGTTCGGTCTGCAGCTGACGGCCCAGGGCGATGCCCGTTTCCTCCAGGGTGCGCAGGGTGGCCGGATCGGGGCTGAACTTCACCCGGATCGGCTCGAAGGCGAAGCGGAAGCCGCCATCGCGGAGCTTGTTCTCCAGCAGGTCGATCGCCTCGCCGCTCCAGCCGAAGCTGCCGAACACTCCCACCGGTTTCTCGCGATCTCCTTCCGCCAGCACCGTGCCCAGGGCCGAGACGATCGGGGTGGGGGCATGGCCCCCGAGGGTGGGGGAGCCGATCAGCAGGGCATCGCCGGCGCGGATCGCGGCGATCAGCTGCTCGCTGGGGGCGAACTCGCAGTTGAGGCTCTCCACCCGCACGCCGCTGCGGGCCACCCCCTGGGCCAGGGCATCGGCGATGGCGGCGGTGTTGCCGTAGGCGCTGGCATACAGCAGCGTGACGGTAAGGCCGGAGCGGCCTTGGCTCTCCCCCCAGCGGCGGTAATCGACCAGCAGGCTGCGCCAACTGGTGGCGATCGCCGGACCGTGGCCCGGCGCGATTGTGCGGATCGGCAGTTCATCGAGCCGGTCCACCACCGCCTCCACCTGGCGGGCCATCGGCGCCATCAGGCAGTCGTAGTAGTAGCGGCGGTCCTCTTCGGTGCTGCTGAGGTTGGCCTCGGCGAAGGCCTCGCCGCAGAGGTGGGCGGCGAAGAACTTGCCGCTCATCAGCAGCCCCGTGCGCTCCTCGAAGGCCACCAGGCCGCCGGGCCAGCGGGGCGTGGGCACCGGGATCAGGGTGAGGCGGTGACCGCCGGCCAACTCGCGGCTCACCTCCTGCTTCACCACATCGATCGGGGGCAGGGGCGGCAGGGATGGCACGGCTGCTTCGCCAGCCAAGCCCGGGGTGGCCTGGGAGGAAGCGGGGCCTGGGGCCGAGCCGGCATCGCCGCTCGGGATTGAATCGGCAGCACTGCTCACGCCCGAGCCGCTCGCCCCGGTGCCAGCAACACCGGAGCCGCCAGCGCCCGAGCCCGGTTTCTGCTGGTTCCAGAGGTCGCTGAGCAGCCGCGCCCCGGCATTGGAGGCCACCAGCATCAGGGCGGGCCAGCGCTCGGCCAGCTGGCGCAGCAGGGCTACCCGGTTGGGGTTCACATGGCCCACCACCACCTTGAGGGCCGCCTCAGCTGGCACCAGAGCGGCCAGAGCCTCCAGGAAGGGCGCGGCGAAGGAGGCGCCGGGCGGATGCACCAGCACCGGCGGCACCGGCTGGCCCGCGGCGGTGCTGCCGGCGGCGAACAGGAAGCTGTTGGCACTGGTGCCCCGCTCCAGGCCGTACTCCACCTCGAAGCGCAGGCGCTGCGGGCTCAGGCCTCGCAGGCAGGTGAGGCCCGGATCGATCGGCAGCACGATCACCGAGCGACCGGTGGTATCGGCCGTGGCGTTGTTGCTACCCGGGCCGGCCGGCACGCTGATGGTGGCGGTGATCGGGGCGGTGGTCGGGGCGGCCGCGGAGGGATCGGGCATGGCGGGCGCTGTGGAGGGGGGGGAGGCGGCCATCAGTAGTGGTTGCCCACCTTGCGGTGGTGCACGGCGGTGGTGCTGGTGGTGTCCGCCACGTTGCCCTCCTCTACCACCGCATAGATGATCCAGTGGTCGGGTCCTTCAAGGCGCTGGGCTACGCGGCAGCCGAGGAAGGCCAGGGCATCCCCCAGCACCGGCCCGCCGACCGCCACCCCATCGAGGGTGGCCACACCGGCGAAGCGGTCGGCACCGGGGGGGAAGCGGCGCAGGAAGTGGCGCAGCAGTTCCTGGTGGTTGTCCTCCCGCAGCACGTTGAGCACGAATCGATCGCCCACCTGCATCAGGGCCTCGATCGCCCGGTCCTTGGCCACCGCCACCGTGAGCCCCGGCGGCTCGAAGCTGGCCTGGCTCACCCAACTCGCCACCATGGCGCCGCTGCGCAGGGATTCCCCTTCCCCCTGCCGCGCCGTGACCACATAAAGCCCGCCGGAAAGCCGGCCCAGGGCCTTGTCGAGGTCGCCATCGAGGCTCTTCATTGCCGCGATGGTTTTGTCGCGGGTGAGGAGCTGGCCCAGGTCGGTGCCGGCCTCCTCGCAGCGCTGGTAATCCTCGGCCGAGGGCACCTGGCGGATCCGCAGCGGCTCGAAGGCCTGCTTCTGGCCCAGACCCCGCAGCTGGGAGGCCACGGTGTCGATCGCCTCATCGTTGCCGCCGTAGGCGTCGTAGCAGGCCACCCACTGGCCGCTCTGCAGGGCCGCCAGCAGGGTGCCGATCGAGGCCTGCAGCTCCGCATCGGGCTGGGCCGGCCAGGTGGGCACCACCACGGCGCTGGCTTCCCCCACCAGGGCGGCCAGCTCCTGGGCATCGGTGGCGCGCAGATCCACCAGCTGCACCTGGGCCTCGGCCTTGCCGATGCCGCGGGCGATCGCCTGGCTGATGCGGTCGCAGAAGCCGTATTGGCTCAAGTAGCAGACCGCCGCGTAGGCCTCCCCCTTGCTGCGGCCGGTGCTCCAGTCGCGGTAGTCGCCCAGCCAGAGATCGAGGTGGTGGCGCAGCAGCGGGCCGTGGCCCACGGCGATCGTGTTGAGCGCCGGCAGGGCATCCATCCGCTTCATCGCCTGCAGCACGCTGCGGGCGTTGGGGCCCATCAGGCAGTCGTAATAGAAGCGGAAATCGGGGGCGATGGCGCCCGGATCGCTGTCGAACAGCTCCTCAGAGCAGTAATGCAGGCCGAAGGCATCGCTGGTGTAGAGGATGCCGG
>Ga0315899_10008067_pt1 | contig 11294 bp, 9 predicted proteins | sample LakEriMetagenome_2_FD_203518 | JGI IMG/M metagenome (GOLD analysis project Ga0315899, IMG submission 203518) | Freshwater fungal communities from buoy surface, Lake Erie, Ohio, United States - Buoy 4 MA112 | ecosystem: Environmental > Aquatic > Freshwater > Lake | place: USA: Lake Erie, Ohio...
AGGGTCAACCAACGTACAGTTAATAAGAAGTCGCTGGAATGCCTGGCCTATTCTGGAGCGTTCGATTGTTTTCCGGCACTTCATCGGGCACAATATTTTCATACCCCTGATGGCGACAATTCCACCGGGCTGGAGAAGATCATCAAATATGGGAACATTTACCAGGCGCAATCAGCCAATACGGCCAATACATTGTTTGGCGATATGCCTGTAATGGAGATCCCACCCCCACGGATCCCGGACTGCAAACATTGGACCCTCACAGAACAGCTTGACCATGAAAAAGAGGTGACGGGTATGTTCATCAGTGGTCATCCCTTGGATCATTTCCGGTTTGAGAACACGTATTACGGCATTATGCCAATCGCTGATTTCAATGATTTTAAGCAATCCGTGGAACTGCAGTCCCAACCCACCAAAACCATCAGGTTAGCGTGCCTGGTGACTACGGCCATGCACAGGACTTCGCAGAGAGGCAGCAAGTACGGAATCCTGGGTTTGGAGGACTTTTCGGGCAAAACAGAGATCACGCTGTTTGGGGAGATCTATATGAAATACCTGAACTATTTTGAACCGGGTACATGTCTGTATGTTACAGGAAAGTTCGAGAAATGGGAGAAACGGAATGAGTGGAACTTCAGGATCAGCGAGATCTGCCTTTTGGAAACCATCAAGAAAACGCTGACAAAATCAGTGGAGATGAGCCTGATGGGGGAACTGTTGAAGCCTGAATTGGTGGAATTCCTCGTCAACAACCTGAAAAAGTATCCGGGAAATGCAAGGGTGAAGTTCAGGCTGGGTGAGCCCAAGAATAACTGGAATATCAACCTGGTTACAATGGCAAAAGGCGTAGAAATGAATGACGAATTGTCTGCTTTCCTGCTGGAGAACAGCTATATAGACGTCAATGTTGTGACAGGCAATGGCAATTAATGTCAGTTCATCATGGCATTGAAATTGGAACTAATTTTGAGCAAGTAATTCATCGATACAATATAAAGTACAAAACATGGCAAAAGAATTCACAGACTCCAATTTCCAGACAGAGGTGATCTCTTCTGGCAAATTAACCGTTATTGATTTTTGGGCAGAGTGGTGCGGTCCTTGCCGCGCAATCGGACCCATCATTGAAGAATTGTCAAAGGAATATGATGGTAAGGTCAACGTGGGTAAGGTAAACGTGGACCACAATCCCCAGTTGTCAATGAACTATGGGATTACCAGCATTCCGGCTATCCTGTTCATTAAAGATGGTAAGGTAGTAGATAAGCTGGTGGGTGCACAGCCCAAAGGCAACTTTGTGAAGAAGATTGAAGCGCACATGAGCTAAATGCTGAATGGCGGATCATATAAAAAAGGGTGTTCTTCCGAACACCCTTTTTATGTTTATCTTTTTGCGTATTTGTAGATCTCAAAAATCTCACCATCTGAAAGTGCCCGGTCATATACCCTTACCTCATCCACAACCCCACTAAAAAACAATGGATTGTCCTTCCACCAAGCTCCTATCCTTAAAGGATCCGTATCACAGATGACAATACCGTCCAGGTTTTGCTGTGAAACCAGTTTGCCATTGAGATACAATTTCTGCACTCTTCCATCGAAGGTACTGGCAACATAATTCCAGCAGTCCAACATGACATCTTCATTGCCACTATTGAGTTCAGGCTGATAAGCAGATAATTCATCATTTTGGCATTGGCCAATGCGCCTGAATTGGGCGCGAGCCTGTCCTATGTCATTGATGGCAATATTGAATGACTGATTATACTTTGTGCCGGGCGTTACAGTATACGCCCTTTTACCCAACAGCACCTGATAATCGTCTGAGGTTGGGTAAAATTCAATGTAAAATGTGAAGGCCTTTAATGTGTTGAACTTCTTATCAGCAACCTCAAGGTATTGGCCTCTTACCAACCTTAATGCACTATTCTGATCGAAGAACCTATTTTGTACGAACGAAGGTGTACCACCTACAATGGTTGCGTTGTTGCGATCATTGCTGGCATCATTTAGACTGCTGTTAAATGGTAAGTGAAGAATCAGTCCCTTATCTGTTGGCCAAACTTCTTCTTTTTCGCAGCTCATAAAAAAGCATGCTAATAGCAATAAAGCCGCAGTTACTTTTCTCATAGATTAGTGTTTTACATTATATATCGAAATTATGAAATTAATCGGAAAAGGCACACCCAACTGAATATTAATTTTACCGTATCAAATTGACCACCCCTTTTTTACGAATTACTTCGCAGGACGTGGTCAGGTTAAGGTAATACGCATAGGTTCCAATGGGCAGTTCACTTCCTTTAAACCTGCCATTCCAGCATTCAGAAGGGTCGCGAGAAAAAAACACTCTTTCCCCATATCGGTTAAAAACAGCTAACTCATAAGAAATACCTCCCTCAGCATTGGGGATGCGAAAACAGTCGTTTTTTCCATCATTGTTTGGAGTGAATGCGTTAGGTATAAAAAATCCGGTTTTTGAAAACACAACAACTTTTACTAAAGCTGTAGCTGTACATCCATTATCGTTTGTTCCACTAACCAGATAGCTTGTTGTTTCAGTTGGAAATGCAATTGGCGAAGAGACCAATGGGTCATTCAGGCCAGATGCAGGCGACCATATATATGTAGAAGCTCCGGAAATTGTCAATTGAACAGAGTCACCCTCACATATTTGTTCTTGCGCGGGGCCTATAAGAGTTGGGGTGGGATTAACAACTACCAATACAGAATCTTTTGACGAGCAAGCTCCGGCATCAGACACCACATAATATTTTGTGGTGAAATTTGGTGTTGCGAAAGGATTGGCAGAATTAGGGTCAGATAATCCCGTAGTAGGCGTCCAGGAATTATTGATACCTCCTGTCACCTTGAGTTGAGCTGTTTGTCCCTGACAAATACTGGTATCTGATGAAACAAGAAGCGGTGGCCCGCCAGACACATCAATGCGTATATTCTCCTGTACGACTCGCTTTACCTTTATCGAAATGTCGTCAATTCCAATCAGATTACCCGTCGAACTTGTACTGGTGAGTTTTATACAGAAGTCAAAACTTGTTTTGGAACCGCTGTTCCAATCAAAACTATATAGTCGCCATTCACCAACGAAATTGTTCCCATCATTTACCTCAATCATCTTAACACCATCGATGAATAGTCCCAGTGTTGCCAGTTCAGGTGTGGAATACTTGTTCACCCATATGCTGAGGGTATAGTTTGTATTGACAGCTGCCGTGATGGTCTGGCACCATACCGAAAGAGACGAATCGGTTGAGCCGTCCACAACCAGCAATTTCCCACCAGTGGAGCCGGTGTGATCAACACAGCTTCTGCAATTCACAATACTGTACCAAGTTCGCGGATCTACCACAATTCCATATTGGGCGTCTGCACTTCGCTGTGTTATGAAGTTGTACTGAGTTGAGAAGTTCTGATTGCCTAACTCAAAATCACCATTGCTGACTAAGTTAACATCATCCGGAACCATAACAAGGCTAAGATTTTGTGGAGCCTGAATGGGTAGTTTACCGGAAGGATCGTCTAATTGATTTAACTGAACAGTTACAGGAGACCAGCAAAATGCCTGAGCCGGAATGGTCCTTAAAGAGACGGTGTCACCAACGCAGACTGTGGTATCCGGAGTGACGATCACGTTTCCCGAAAGAACAGACATATCAATCAACTTGGTGATAGAATCGCGACAAACTCCGTTTTCGTCAATCACTAAGGTAACAGGGTAAAGCCCCTGCGCTGCATAGGTATGGGTAACCACCGAAGACGAACTCGCGGAATTTCCATCGCCAAAACGCCACAATACATTTGAAGTATTTAAAGGGACACTGGCCAGAGATATTCCGAGCGGCGTGCAGGTAGTTCTTTCTTGTATAAAATCAGCCTTGCTAATAGCCGCTGGACCTTTATCTGCTGCTAGAGCGTTGATCTCTTCGGCATTGATGACCCGATTATACCAACGGAAATCATCCATTTTACCTCCAAAGAAAAGGGGATCTCCTGACCACCAGTTACCCAATCGGATATCTGCGTTGCACTGTTGCATGGCGGGAAAGGTTGATGGTGTTTCATCTACCATGACACCATCAAAATACATGCGCTGTGCATTACCATCGAAGGTGATGATGATATTGTGCCATGAATCAACACAAAAATTGGTGGGGTAACTTGTAACATTCATGACATCTAATGTCAAATCACCTAAACAAGGAAGCGCATTGGATGTGATGCCGGAAAACAATCCGAAAAAAGGCCTGAATAAGGTCATCTGGTATTGTTGTGAATTCGTTGGGCCGAAGTTCCTTTTCCCGATAAGACAAGAATACTTATTAGAAGAAGGTTGTATCCAGAGAACTATGCTAAAGGGGGTACTGGAAAACTGACCCAAGGAATCCCTTAACGTAATGTATTCATCAACACCATTCAGGAAAACAGCTCTATTCGTTGCGCCGAAACGATCGGCTGTATAACTGGTACCCTGGGGCAGTCCAGTGTTGCCATTTCCGCTGGCATCGTTCATTGTACCAGAAAACGGAAGCCAGGTGACCAGGCCATTGTTCAGATCAATTTGTGCATGAGCAACGGAATACCCGAAAAGAAAGATAAAAAACAGGCAGTGTTTCCTAAATGAAAACATGTGTGGTGTTGGTTAGCTGTTCGGAGATAACTTATACAACAGACGCACCTCTGCGTCTGACAGTGCGCGATTATAAACCCTGAATTCATCAACTTTTCCGTTAAAAAAGAACGGGTCACCTTTCCACCAGACCCCAAGTCTAAAGGGATCTGAATCACATAATTCCGCACCAGGAAGGTCCTGCTGACTCACCAGTACACCATTGAGATACAGTCTCTGAACCTTACCATCATAAGTTCCAGCGAGGTAATTCCAACTATTGGGAATGGGCAGAAGGGTTCCACTATTTAATTCTGAGTAGTAAGTATCTATACTATCTATCTGGCAGGTTCCGGGTTTACGAAGGGTGAAACGAAGCTGGTATGCATTATTAATGCCAATATTAAAAGACTGGTTATAGCTCACTCCGGGAATGACCTCATATGCCCTTTTACCTACCATTACCTGGAAACTTGATCCCCGGGGATAGAATTCCAGGTAAAAACTGAAGGTTTTCCGTCCTCCCATTCCTTTGTCCGGAATTTCAACAAACTGTCCGGCACTAATGTCAAGGGCATTTGCCGCATCAAAGAACCGGTTTTCAACAAAATTAGGTGCACCGCCAACAACTGTTCCATTGCAACCATGACCACTAGCGTCATCCAGGTTTCCGTTAAATGGAAGGTGGATCATTAGCCCTTCCTTTAGATTGGCATGCTTGCCATCTATGTTTTGGTCAGAGCATCCAACAGCTACTCCTATAAAGGCTGCTATTGTGAATACTACTCTTTTCATAGATAGGCAATTTTTTGTCTTTGTGCAAAATACCTGATTTACCCTATATATACAAACGGGCTATTTTATTATAAGTGGTATCATGGTTTTTCACCAACTCAGGCGTCAACTCTTTCAGGTAATTCCATGCATTGGTTTCCCATAAGTGGTGCAGGTAGGCCTGAGGGAAATACAAATTTTTACGGAATAGTCTTTTCAATCCTTTTGCATCATAGCCAGGAAAATGAAAAGCGAAGGGATCGAGAACCTTCAACCATTCCGGATGCATTCCCGCCAATTCATATGGCAGCTTTACTGAATGCTCCACCCAGAATTCATCTTTCCCTTTTGACCTGAAATTATGGTAACCATTCAGCCAAAGGGAAATGAATGCACTGTTTCTTTCGCTCATCATCACTGCATTGCACAAACCATAGACCTCTTGTTCTTTCCAAAGTGGAGAAGGGTTTACCGTTCTAATGGCTGTTTTCACACGATCCCAGGGTGTATAGAAAATGGGCGGCTTAAACTCCTTTCCAATGACAAACTCGTACTGTCTTAACGGCTCTAGCGATTTAATGGAAATGGTGTCCAGATCCAGGTATATCCCACCCGTTTCCTTTAGGGCCCGAAGCCTCACAATGTCTGCCTGGTGCGCCACATGCAACAGCGGATTTCCGAAAATTTCAGTAGGCGCAACAATTTTATTCAAAGTAAGGTAGGGCCTCGCCTTTTCAAACCACTCTCCATTTGGCTCATACTGGTAATGCAGGATCATCTGGTCTGGCGTGTTCAAAACGGCAGCCGATTTCACAGCGAGATAATGAACCATGTTGAACGGCTTTCCCCCGAAATCAGGTTTCATGCCGAATACGAAGTGGAAAATATTTGGGATCATAGAAATACCCGCTCAGTGCGGATTCTGGACAGCGGTTGGTTAAAATGATGTGGATCAACTTCAAGCAAAAGCTCCGTCCTGTAATTGAAAGGCGGCTTGTTCAGCATGATACAGGAGTTTTTCTCTATCCTGATGTTCCAATCCGCATCCATATCAACATTGGGAACAACTGCATCGCCCAATAAAACATGTTCAGAGATAACGAGGTGCGAGTATTTCTTACATTTCGCGAGAATCTGCTGTATATGTTGGTTTGACAGGTGCTGAAGGACCTGCCTGATCAGGCAAAGCTCCGCTTCCGGCAAAGGTTCTTTTGTAGCATCAATGCAGGCAAATTTCACGCGACTGGTTCCAAACTTAGCCTGGTTTGCCGCAATCAGGTCTGGAACCACATCGATCCCCGTATATTCAATATCTGAGCCTATAAATTTGCTCGCAATTCGAAAGTCTCCGCAGCCAATGTCAACCACTGATTTGATATTATGCTGCTTAATATAGCTGCTGATGGCATCAGCGTAGGCTTCTCCCACATGGTCATCTGAACCCGGACCTGAATAGAATTCTCCTTTCTCACCACCCCAGAGATTTTCGTGATAAATGCGTGAAAAAAGTTTACCCAGATCCGCTCTCTCTTCCGGTCTTATTTTTGGGGGAAGCTTTACTATATCGTAGCCAAACTGATTCAGGAATTTCCTGATTATCTTACGCATGTTGGGATGTTTTGGGGTTAAAGGCATAGATCATTCCACAGGGCGGTTCAATATTTTTTCTGCCAAGGTTAAACACTGAAAATCCCTGGTTTTCAAGAATACTGCACAACGAATCAAATCCTTTAAAATGCCATTCCATGGCTATTACTGCAATATGTTTGAAGAGGTTTTCCTGAAGAATTTTATTGATAATCTTATACTCTTCACCTTCACAGTCCAGTTTCAGCAGAATCCTATTGTCCGGATACCGTTGCACCAGATCCTTAATGATATCCTGGATAGGCATGATCTGGATTTTCACGGTCGTTTTTGCATGGTGCCCAATGGTCTGGATAAAATCCTTATCCGTTGAAAACACAGCTGAACCTGCAGCAACAGCAGGAACCTCCACCTCACCCTGAAAATCGCTCACTCCTGCCTGAACAATTTCTATCTTACCTTCCAATGCTTTATTCAGGGAAATATTATGCCTGGCCTGCAAAAATGTTTCCTGAAGCGGCTCAAACCCCACAACTTGTTTTACACGATTTCGGGAAGCAAAATACAGGGTTGCAACACCAACGTTCATGCCAATATCCAGCACAACGAGGTTCTCATCCACTCTAAGGTCATACAGTCTTTCTGCAAAGATCTCATCAATGACAAACAATGAACCGGCTTGTTGTACTTCAAATTGAATACCATCAACAATAGTTGATATATGCCCTGCCTCAAATGAAAATTGCTCTATGCCCGCATACCCTGCAAACTCTTTCCAATACAACATCCCATCCTTCAGCCGATGGTATGCTTCGTCAGTAAGACTTACTCCTGTCCTGACATGCACGAGTTTGCCTTGCCTTGTAGTAAGGTCTCGCATGGCCTCAAGGGGAAAATTCTCCTTAACCAGTCTTAAAGCCCATTTGAAACTGCCCACGCGAATCCAGGCTGGAATCAGCTGAAACAGTTTCTGGGCCCATCTTGACAGAATGTCCATCCCTGCAAATATAGGCCAAGGTTGACGTTTTGCTGTGGTGTGCATAATCGTTATTTTTGGCCGGGTTAAAGTTCCCTTCCATTAATGACTACAATCAGGCGTCAAAGTATATTCTCCTTATTTTTTATATACGCCGGATTTCTCATCGGGGCTTTGAATGTTCTTTACCTTTTTCCCAAATATTTCACGCCTGAACAGTTTGGCCTTACAAGACTCCTTTTAGAAGTATCCTTATTGCTGTCAACGCTGTGCGCTGCCGGAATGGTACCCGTATCCATTAAGTTCTTCCCTTTCCATAAGCAATATCTGCAAGGGCGAAAAAATGACCTTCTGTTCATCACGCTGTCTGTCACGAGCGTTGCCGTATTGCTGCTGATGATTGCCATGCCGATGATCAAGCCAATGATCATCCGAAAATTCGGCTATCGGTCACCGCTATTTGTGGAGTATTTTGAGCTGCTCTACCCACTGACCATTGGCATGACTTTTTTCAGCCTTTTTGAAGGTTTTGCCTGGATCCTGCGGAAAACGATCTTGTCAAACTTTCTAAAGGAGTTTCTTTTTCGTGCCCTTACCACCCTGCTGATTTTCGCCTGGGTACTCGGACTTATCCCGGGATTTCCAGGGTTTGCGAAACTTTTCTCCCTCACTTATCTGCCGCCACTGATTATTCTGGTTTTTTACGTCATGAAGAGTGGATCCTTTCCGCTGCATATGCAGGTAAGTCCGGTTACCAGACGGCTGGGAAAGAAGATGGCTGGTTTCGGACTGGCATTTTTTGCCAGTTCAACGCTCAATGCATTGGCCAAAACCAACGACAGTATTATCATTGCTTCACAATCTGAAAACGGACTCGTTGATACAGCAGTATTTAATATTGCTACCTATCTGATCACCTTGATGGAGGTCCCCCAGAGAAGCCTGACCTCAGCGGCTACCCCGCAGATCGCACTGGCATGGAAAGACCGTAATATGGAACGGCTGAAATCCATCTATAAAAAAACAGCCCTTAATCTCATGGTCATCGGGATGGGGCTTATCTCATTGATTTTGCTCAATGTTGGCGAATTGGTTGAAATGCTTGGACCTATCTATGCGCCCATTGCCAACCTTATCCTGATTCTGGGGGCGGCTAAGATCATTGATATGGGTACGGGAATGAACTCACAGATCTTGATGTTATCCAAACACTGGAAAATCGATTTGTTCAGCAATATGCTGTTTGTTGTTATCTCCCTGGTGCTGAATTTTGTACTTACGAAAAAACTGGGGGTCATGGGGCCTGCATGGGGCGGGCTTATCGCCATCATATTCTTCAATGTTTTGCGTTTTACAGCCATTTGGAAAATCTATGGTCTTCAACCTTTTACCTGGCGTCATGTAAGCGTGATCCTACTGGCGCTGATTAGCCTCGGCTTATGTTTGCTTATCCCATCAACCGGTAACTGGTATTTGAATATCATTATCCCAACCTTGGTCTTTACGGGTATTTATGGTTATGCTGTTATCAAATTCAAGGTATCACAGGACATCAATGAACTAGTGAGCATGGCCTTAAAAAGATTTTCCAAATTCAACAATTAATCTGCAAATTCGCCATAACTGCTAAAACTACTGCATGAGTCTACAAGTTGAAAACCTGCTGCGGGGAATGGTGGGTATGTTCTTTCTGATCCTACTCTGTTTTGTGTTCAGCAACAACCGCAGGGCCATCAACTGGAGACTTGTCATGTTTGGGGTCATCGCACAAATATGTTTTGCCATCGGTGTACTGTCTAATGGTAAATACAATTTCTTCCGGATCATCATTGAATGGATGTCCCAGAAATTTGTAGAAGTCATCAATATCTCCCACAAAGGCACTGAGTTCATCTTTGGCAGCCTGGCAGATCCCACCGGCAGTTGGGCCTATATCTTCGCAGTACAGGTACTTCCCAATATCATCTTCTTTGCAGCTTTATCGGCATTGCTTTACTACCTTGGCGTCCTCCAGAAAGTGGTGCATTTCTTTGCCATCCTGCTGAGCAAGCTTAAGATCTCCGGGGCCGAAAGCGTATCCACTGCGGCCAACATTTTCCTGGGACAAACCGAAGCGCCACTCATGATCCGGCCTTTCCTGGAAAAAATGAATCGTTCCGAGATCCTAATGATCATGGTAGGCGGAATGGCGAATACCGCAGGGTCTGTACTAGCTGCATATGTAGGGTTTCTGGGTGGGACCGATGTGGCCCAACAAAATTATTTCGCCCTCCATCTCCTCAGCCAGAGTATCATGAGCGCCCCTGCAGCCATCGTTGTATCCAAAATCCTGTTTCCCCAAACAGAAAAAGTGGATACCGAGATCAAGATCAATCAGGAGAAACTGGGCGACAATGTACTGGATGCCATTTCCATGGGAACAACAGACGGACTTAAACTTGCCGTCAATGTAGGCGCCATGTTAGTTGTGTTTACTGCCCTGATGTATTTGCTGAACTGGATCCTGGGATCCATCGGATACCATACCGGCCTGAACGATGTGATCGCCAGATCGTCCGGAGGTCGTTACGAAGGACTAAGCTTCCAGATGTTATTGGGCTATATCTTCTCTCCCATCGCCTGGATCATCGGCGTGAACAGCAATGAAATGGTGCAGGTGGGGCAATTGCTGGGTGAGAAGACCATCATCAATGAATTTCAGGCCTATATCAGTTTTGGGAAGATGAAGAATGCCGGAGCCATCACAGATCCCAAATCGATCCTCATCACCACCTATGCACTTTGTGGATTTGCTAATTTTGCATCCATTGGTATCCAGATCGGCGGTATCAGCCAGTTGGCCCCCAATCAACGTAAAAATTTGACGGAATTGGGACTTAAAGCGCTGCTGGGTGGTACCATCGCTTGTTTAATGTGTGCATGCATAGCAGGAGCTTTATCCTAAGCAAATAGCTAATAGCAAATAGCTAGTAGCTTTTCACTAAATTTGCATGTTGAATAGAGCTACTATGATGCAGATTGAACAAGATCTTTATGCCGATACCAGCGTCTCCCCTGAGTTGCTGACCATTGCCGAGAAAGTTAAATCCCGAGAAAGGATTTCAAAAGAAGAAGGCCTGAAATTATTCAATGAAGGCTCCCTTTCTTTCCTGAGCTCGCTGGCTAATTTCGTTCGCGAATCCAGACACGGCAATACCACTTACTACAACCGTAATTTTCATATTGAGCCCACCAATGTGTGTGTGTTCTCCTGTAAGTTCTGTTCCTATTCCCGTTTGTATGCGAAACGTGAAGAAGGCTGGGAATTGAGCATCGATGACATGTTGA
>Ga0315899_10008068_pt1 | contig 11292 bp, 14 predicted proteins | sample LakEriMetagenome_2_FD_203518 | JGI IMG/M metagenome (GOLD analysis project Ga0315899, IMG submission 203518) | Freshwater fungal communities from buoy surface, Lake Erie, Ohio, United States - Buoy 4 MA112 | ecosystem: Environmental > Aquatic > Freshwater > Lake | place: USA: Lake Erie, Ohio...
TGTTCGCGGGGGGGGGGAGGAGGAGAGTGGAGGACATGTGCTATGATAGTCGACGAGCCGAGGCCTGTGTGGATGAGTCCGCTCATCACGCACTAGCGAACGCGGGGGGTAGGGAGATTGTGGGAAAGAAGGAGGGGGAGCAGCCTCGGAAGGGGAGTGCGAGAGGGAGCGTGCATTGGGGGTGCTACTATAGCCTTGGACATTGAGGTTGCCCTAGGGCCGTGGCTAAAAAAAGCGTGAACAGCTTTGTAATAGAAGTACTTATATACTGCAGTAGTAAACACACTTCAATGTCATCCGAGAGTTTTTGTCCGCAGGCAACGGGGGTGCCTGCCATGGTCGTTAGCAAGCCCACGCCAAGCAGCAGGAGGACGGGCGCAGGCCCGCCCTTTCCGCTACAGCAGTGCGTGAGCCCCAGCGCTGAGCTCGTTGCTCTGGGTGAGCTCGTTGAAGCGCAAGCGAGCACGGGCGCGCCGGACGCCGCCGCTCTGATCGAGGAGCTATCGTGCTTGGTCGGAGACCGTCGGGAGCTGCTGCTGCACGCTCTTGTGGAGCTTGGTCATCGCCCAGCCGCAGTGGCGAACCGAGGATGGAGGGCAGCGGATACGTGGGTCCGGCGGAGGTGGATCGATGCGCCCGTTTATTTACTTGTCGCTAATGAGCGAGGACAGTCGCTTGCGCGGTGTGAACCCTGCCTTCCTATGCCTGCTTCTGCAGGGTCTTGCGGTCGGGCCTTCGCCCGGGACGGATGCCGGGGTTGCGACTTGCCACCGCTTTGGTCTCGTGCGCTTCTGGGAGTGGAGCCGCCAAGACCAGATACATTTTTTCGAGCATGATCTTGTAGGCGCAGATTTTGTGCTAAACCCCGTTGGATTAGGGCGCGATATCTTAGCTCCCGGCACGCACATTGCCGGCGAGGGTGTCGTCGGGGGCCAAGGTGGCGGTGATCTCGTGTACATAACAGTGTTGCGAAATCCCTTGGATGCCGTGGTGGCACGCTTTTTTACCGCGGAAGACCGATCTGTCGCAAGCGCGCGTTGTGCGAGATATCAAGGCTCTTGCTGGGCTGCCGCCCTGTCCCTTCCCGCTTGCCGGGGCTGCGTGCTGGGACGCCGACTATTACACACAATTCCTCTCGGATCCCGACTCTGCGTGGGCGCTGCGTGAGGCAGGGGAAGTGTGCTCAGATGAGGCAGAGGAAGAGGCATTGCAGAATTTCTGCACCCCGAGCACAGGGCACGATTCCAAACGAAGCTCGTCGATACCCAACTCACGTGGGAGCAGCACGTTGACGTCAACGCTGCCTGTAGTGCGCTGCCTGCCGCTGGGAGTCATTTTGGGCGCTCTCGACGCGTTCCATATCAATTTTTTCGTCTTGGATGTGGAGGGCGCTGAGATGTCGATCTTGACCTCACTCGACTGGGCGCGCTTCTTCTTCGATGTTCTTGCTATCGAAAGTCAGTATTCTAGTGAGGACAACGACGCCATTCAACGCTTCCTGTCTGACAGGGGTTATGACATTTGGGGAGCAATCTGGGACGAAAAAGGGCTCAACGCGGAGGAGGAGGGAAAGACGCGGGCCAATAACTGGTTCGTGCGCAGGGGCTTTCAGCCGTCGCACGGCCCCGCTGACGGCACAGGGCAAGCGCCTTCGCCCGGTGCACACGGGAATATCGGCAATACCTTGGGAAGTAGGTGTGGGTGTCACTCTGATAGGAGTGCGACGTTTTGGGTAGCGGGTCTCGGGGAGCGCCGCCGCTTGGTAGGCACCACAAGCAGGTCAGCCTCTACAACATATGTTCACTCGGTATGTACCAGACGTAACCCCGCCCCGCTGGACCCGCGCAAGTCCCGCAACAATGTCATGCGCTGCGTTTTGGTGGGTGAAGAGGGTGACGGGGAAGTAATGCAGCCCGCTAGAGCTGAGCTGCAGTGCTTCCACTGTGGAAGCACCGCAGCGAGGTGCCTGTGTTCTCGTCGGTGGCTTCGCGCACGCACGCACCCAACTGTTGGGTGATCGCACACGCGCACACGCGCACACAGCACACACGCACGCACGCGTGCAGACTGGCGGCTCTCGGCGCCTCAGCAGTTTGGCGACGTGCTTGGGCCTCGAGACGGCCATGGCGCGCGTATCGCCCTGCCGGGTGGCGGCGACCACGGGCGAGGCTAAAGCCAGAACCACTACAAACGGTCTGCGTATTTACTTATCTTCACAGCCTGCGTATGTACACATACCAGAGCGGCTCGGAAGAGGAGATGTGGATCTTGGGGAGGGGCTTGGTGGCGCAGCAGCATGCGTGTGCGCGCTAGGTCTTGTCTTCAACGCACCGATCGGTGGGGGGGCAGCACCACCCCTTGCTCCCCCCCCGCCCGCCCCTGCCTGTCGTTGCACTGCTGCACTTTGCAGGCCAGTGGGCAGCCGCCCCTGGGGCATCCTTTGTCATGGTATGCTCGAGCCGGATGCTTCCGGAATTTCGGATGCATCGACGGCACGCAATCAGAGCAACGGATTGCTACGGGCACAGCGCACCTCTGATGGGTGTGCGCATGGTGTGCGCATGTGGCGTCAGGGGTGGTGCGGAGATTCGACACGCACGATCATATCTTGATATGCTTGCGTGGTGCACAAAAGGCGCAGGGGCGGCGCGGCCGTGTCGCGGTGCGCGCGTGGTCTTGCGACGCCGCCTTTGATGATATCTGGGCATACAATCCACACGCCGAGCTACAGTGCTCGTTTGTTTGGGCACGTACGTGTTGGCCTCGCGCAGCGACGGCTGCACGATGCTGCTGCACGATGTGTCACATGAGGAAGAGGAACATGCATGTCACATGAGGAGGAGGATACCTGAGCGCCCCCTGCTGGGGTCGACTGTCCCGCGCGCTGCTGGAGTCGTTGGGCAGTACAAATCTCTATGCATCACATCAAGCTCTTGACCGCGAGCTGTGGGTGTGCCGTTGGGTTTCAGAGGATGCGCTCTCACAAGAGCGACTGCGCTGCCCGTGCGCGCGCATGCGTGAGGCAGGTGTTCAAGGGGGCGCACGGCACCCAGGAAGCAACATCACTCAGCCTCCGCGTGGGCCATACCAAAATATTCCCGCACACGACGCCATTTATTCATCTTATATTTCGCAACAACTGGAATTGGGCGCCGCAGCGCGTGTACAACACTGAGCGCACGATTCCTCGCAAAGTGTGTACTCCTCGCACACGCCAAGGGCACGTCCTCCTCCTTTCAACCTCCCCACCCCCCAAACACCCCTTAGGATACACTCCCCGCCCATCCACCCCCCACACATGCCTCTTTCAGTTCTGCAATAAATGCCGTCATACCAACGGGTTTGGCACAAAACGCACTAACGTTGCGCAGGCTTGAAACCCAAAACAGGGAGGTCCAACGCAACCTCAAACTCTGTTCGTCGTTGATGCGTAATGCCACCCGCACGCTGTCAGTGGTTTTACTTGGCCCTTCTGAGCAACGATTTTTCCCTTGCCTCCACTCCAGGTGGACTTTTTCTGTCTCCACTGGCACTACGTGACTACTTCATCAGCAGTACTAAGGACTGATCAAGGCCACGCGGCGTGTTCCGTTCCCCACCGTGGGGACGGTGAAACATTCACTTTTCGCCACGAGCAGTAATACACGCGCCGTAGAATCCGTTCGTCCCGTGGTAAATTACAATGCGTGGCCTTTACCGGTCGCAGGCGGGTACTTGATAAACTCAAAGGAGGACAGAATGGTTCGTGGCATCGACTTTGCCATATTCCCTGTACTCGACCTGTCCCTGCGCGAATTGGTCGGCCTGCAATCAAGCGGTGGGCGGATGCTCGTCAGCGTTTACAGGGGTTGCGCACGCAAGCACAATACAAGAGGGGGACAGGATCGCAGTGCAGCTGAACAAAAAAGACGATAAATCGTAGTGCAGCTGAACAAAAAAGACGATAAATCTACGCGATGCTACGCACACACTGTTATTTCAGAGAATGATAGATACTCCCACCAACAGTGCTAGTACCATCAAACCATGTACCTGCTGCTGCGGCGTCTGCAAATGATAGGAAGGAATGACATACCCACCATACGTGGCAGAAGGTACCGTGGAGGAGACAATCGGAGGAGATGAGAACATGCTCAGGGGTGAAATGCTCGCAGTCCGGGCTTGTTCTGCGCCCAACGGCGGCGAGCGCAAGGCGGTGGCGAGGTTGCTGATTGCATTCACCCAGGGGTTGCCCACTTCCGACGTGTTTGATGCGCTGCGATAGATCGACGCATTGTACGAGTCCTGAGAGCGATAAATGTCGCTAGAGTGCTGCAAATATCCACTGCCTGGAGTTGAACGGACTGCACCTTGCGACCCCATCACGGTGCGTTGGCTTTGTATTGTATGCTGCTGGGGTTTTTGGCGTTGATTGATTTCGTCAAGGCCTGCCTGCGTAATGGCCATGTGTCGCATAGCGATAACATCATACGAACTTCCATCCTGCCGACGCATGTGCAGCTTCAAGGTGCTGTTGGGCAGCCCGAACAAGAGTGCCTTGACCTGTGGTGGTGCACGCAGAGTCAGCATGGCTACAGTGCGTCAAGGTGGTTTACAGACACAAGTTGATCATGATTGAAGTGATGACTCACCCCGCTCACCCCACCCCGCTCAGGAAGGGTGTTGAGATAGGTGCCATTGATAGCATACAGTACGTCGCCTGGCTTCATGGTCGGGTTTTCATAGCCTGGTTGCCCTTGCAAACGTCCGTTCATATCCATGAGCTCTGTGACTTTGATCACCGCGTGTGGGGGATCTGCAGTGAAAAGATAGATAGTCCACGACAAGGAGTGAGCATCGGATAAAACATTGGCATGAGTCAACCGCTGTATGTATTCAACATGCCAATGCAGATACAGTTCAATACCGCAACATGACAGATCTTGGGCAATGAGAGATGCCACAAATATGATGTAAAGTAACTATTACAGATGTCATTATAGATGACGCTTGATTTAGAGATATATACAATATTCCAAGACACTCTGTAATAATCACTTAACAACATTTACCATTTGTGATGGAAATGCCAACCCTGGCAGCGCAACCTAGGAAGCGGCGAGCGATGATGATACTGCGTACAGCGCGCTTGAAACGCGCAAGGCCTTTTCCTTGTTTAGGCAAAACACGCTGCTCCAACTTGACATTCTCGATCGTCACTGGGACGTCCTTCTCGAAGAATATCGTGTTCCACCTGAGCGACAGACAACCAGACAGGATTTAATCAGTTACAACTTCCCGACTTGTTTCGCATGGTCACAGCAGCAATGCAAATTGTCCAGGTGTCGCCCTGTCACTAGCAGGTATCACACGTTCGATGAGGCAGCCAGTAGGCGACTTACCTGATGTCGAAGACCAGCTTTTGAGGAGTTGTGGTCGCCTCTGCCGCTGTCGACTTAAATACACTCTGCAGGTCAGTCTCTTCTTGGATCAATGATCCAATCCCTGGCGCTGCACTCCTCTGCGCGCGCTCGACCTTTTGGGTCGCAAACACCTCCACGTCATCACTGTCGCGTTCCACCGTGGATAAGATCGGGTAGCAATCTTCAATGGAATCTGTGGCCTTTGGTGTCCCTGGCGCTGCACTTCTCTGCGCGCGCTCGACCTTTTGGGTCGCCAACACCTCCACGTCATCACTGTCGCGTTCGACCGTGGATAAGATCGGGTAGCAATCTTCGATGGAATCTGTGGCCTTTGGTGTTCCTGCGGGGAAGGGTGCAGGTGCAGACCTATTCGTCCGCTGGGTTTGGTTCTTGAGAATGGGCAGTTCGTCGCTTTCACCATGGTCACCAATGCTCTGAAGGTTTGGAATGCCCCCATCTACAAAAGATCAAGGTCAATGTATTTGGAATCGCAGTCTTGTGAAAGAAACCTAGTTTTGCCATATGACGTGGCGCATCCTGCTATTGTGCGGGGGTGGGCATGCGCAGTAGCATGCATGAGAACTCTGGAGATAGAAGTTGTTGCGACAGATCTCCGCTTCATATGACAGAATTCACGGCTACGGGTGCACACAGCAGGACACGAGTTGAGAGACTCACTTTTTGTCATCCTTTCGATTTGCAGCGAGATGGTGTTGGCAAACGTTTCATACGTCGATTTCTCCTGCTCAGTGTGCAGTAGCTCCTGTGCAAAGTGTTGGAAAATACTTCTAGCTCTGTCTTTAGACCATGTGTTTTCATGCCAGGCAGAGAAGGCCGACCAAATGGTCATTGAAGTCCACCGCAGAAGCACCTTGGTGAAAGCTTTCTTGAGCCTCACATCCTCAAAAACATTCGAGGACCACTTGTAAAAGGCACGCGCAACATTCTGCTTCATTGCTCTCAGAATCACGTTTCTTGCCACTGCTGTCAACCTCTTGCTTTCCACGAAGTGTTCTACCCAGCGCAAGAAAATTCGCGCAAGTGGACGGTTGACCCACCGCTTCAAAATCGCGCGATTTCGAGCCAGCTCTCCCATGTGATCTACCCATCTATGCCACGCTGGTATGAGGGCACGATTCTTGAAACTGTTATCCAATCGCAACACCGGGTTAGAAGTGGCGGCAATGCAAGGGCATCATCGAATGTGCATGTTTGCGGTGCTGATAAACGACAGCGAGTGTGGCAAACGGATGTTAGCATGAACAAGAGCAAGGGAAAGAAAGAGAACCGGAGGAGAATGGCCTGACTCTTCTTCCCCTTATGTATGGCCTCCAACCATTTATGCCATGCAGGCACCAAGGCTCTCTTATTCCACATTGTGATTATGTTTCTGAAGGCCTTCATCTTGATGATTTCCCCCTTCCACTTGTGCAAGGAAGCAACGAGTACACCGTTCATCCAGCGCTTTACGACGGCCGTCGACCTCCTTCGTATCGCTGCAAGCTCGCAACTGTGTGTGTGCCACAAGGTGAAAAGGTTGAAAGTGGTTTTGAGATACCAACGTGCAAAAATCTTGCGCGCTGTTTTGGCTAGTTTTGCCTCGTAAACGGTGGTATCCCTCCACAGGGCGAAAGTCACGTCTAGGGTCATCCCAGTCCACCGAGCCATCACCTTTGTGAGTTTTGCCTTATTACTGGTGCCGTGTTGCACCCAGGCGCACCATTTGTGAAAGCACTTGGTCATGGGCAATTTCGACCACTTGAGCAGAATTGACTCTGCAGCCTGCTGGTTCTTGCTTGAAAGAGCCGCAACACGGTCTCGATGCTGCTGCAACTCTTCCTGCGCTTTTAGTAACCGTGCCAAGAGATCTTGGTGGTCCTGCAGCAACTGTCCAAGCTCGACCTCTGTTGACAGGCGCTTCTGGACCTGGCACGCAAGGTTGCGTGATGGCAAATTCTGATCCCACAGGTAAAAAAACTCAGACAGAAGCAGGTTTTGCCATCTGCAAATGACGCGCCGAGCGACGTTTCCAATATTACGGGCACGCCGGGTCATGTCTGTCCAGGTGAGCCACGCAGAATAAAGATCTGAACGGCCCATCTTCAAGATGATTGCGCGGGCCTTTGCAGACAAGCGCTTCCTTGAAGCAAAAGCCTGTTGCCATATTGTAAAAGCTCGCGTCTGACTGGACCGGAGCCAGCGCAAGATAATCTTTTGAGCGCTAAAGACCATGCGAGCTCCCTTTTTGGCCCTGAAGTGCCACGATCGCAACACTTCTCGCTCGAGGTTGGCCTCCACACGTGATCGAATCAAGGCGATCGCTCGGAGACGGAATCGGTCATGTCGATCACACTCGTTGTCAAATCGAGCGTTGGCTGCTCGAGCCTCCATCGTCGCCTGCTCTAACAATTTTTGCAACTTCGCGCATTCAGTCTCGGAAGTTTCAGCGCGCTGCTTCATTTCTAGTGTGATCGCCCTCTGCGCCGCCTGCGACTGCTCCAGCTGGGCTTTGGCATCTTTTAGAAGTTTTTCGGCCTCTGCGTACTCGAGGTCGACAATCTCTCGCTGTCGACGCGACTGCAGCAACATTGCCGTTGTGATTGCTGAGCGCCGCGTCATGATGCTGTGGCTCATGTTGTGGGCTGCATACCTCGTTCGAGATGGGCTCTTGACACCGGAGTCCTCGGGGCTCACAGATACGTTTGCGCCTTGGGGGGACCATGCTACCGAATCTGTGCTCATTTCCGCCTTGGGGATTTCGATGGGATAGACGGCAGATGCCGCGTCTGCAATCTCAGTAGGACTAAGGGACAGATGTGCAAAGCAAGACGACAGTGCATAATGAACGAATTCAGCCCCCTGTTCCAGCGTATGGACTGTTTCCGAGGCCCAGCGCTGCTTGGCCTCGAGATTAGAGAGTCTCGTTTCGTGAATCCGTGCAGACCCTTTGTCGTTTGACGCTTCCGCAGACTCCTTCTTCCGCGCAGCTATTTCTATCCGGCCTGCGATGAGAGAATCGCATCGCCTCAAAAACACAATCGTGCGGTCCAACAGCACTTCTGTCACAGGTTCTTCATTGACATCGTCTCCCCAGCATTCTGCACCTGCTTTCAAAGGGCTCGACAAAGCAGGGCTCGACACGATGGAATTGCCGGTGCCAGATTGCCGCTGCAACCATTCATCAGGATCTGAAAATTCTTGGTATGTGACTTGGAACGCGTCATCTCTGCTAATGCCCCACACCTTGTGCAGATGAGCGGAGGCGCTGATCGTCATCTTGACGTACGCCAGGCACGAGTAGCAAAACGCTTTGCGATGCTCATTTTCAGCCCGCGACACGCTCTCCCGTACCTTCTGGAAAAACCGTTCATCCAGACCCTCTGAGCCACGCACGAAACGCCCAAGTAGCTTGCTCGGGTCCTGTCCCGTGAGATCTTTGAACCAGTCTGCATCGAATGGCGCTCGGAGTGGCTTGCCGACGCGGTGTTCATGCATCAAGAGACGTAGGGCCAAGAATATGAGCCGAAAGGCTGAGTCGCTGCCCGCCTGTATCTCTAGCGTCTTTTTCACCCGCTCGTCGTCCGTGTACTGCAGGATAAACGAGTGGGTAATGGGATCGCCAATTTTGAGGGAGATGATGTCCGGGATCATGATGCGCGAGCCTAGTGGTGCGCCTGTCATCTTGTCCAGCAACATGATTGACGCGACGCTATTGTGCCACGAGAGAGACAGCTTGACTGTGGACCACCTGAGGCGATTCAGGCTAGCCTCTAGGTGCACAGTAAAGCCCTCGCAATTGAGCGGAGAGTAGCTCATGCGGCACTCGCCCTCGTCGTACGCCTCTAGCCAGAGTTCCCGGTTGCGCACCATCCGCACCCCGAATCCATGCTTCCTGTCCTCGCTGAAATGACCCTCGTATAGTTCACCGTCAGATGTTGCAAGCGCACCAAAACCGTGCCTACCGCCGTAGCGCATCTGCCCTGCATACACCCATCCCGACTTGGCAGTGGCCCACTTTTGCGAATACGGCGAGGTCTTGCACCACTCGAAAGGCGTTATCAGTTGCGAATCCAAGGCATCAACCCTGAGCATCTGAAACATGTCTGGAGATGCGCAGTGCGAATAAACGCCAAAGCCAGAACGCAGCCCGTCCACGAACCCTCCAGAGTAGCTCGACCCTACCCAGGTCACGCGCACGGAATGTCAGTCTTGCGCGTGCGTGAGTGAGCGTACATCGCCTGCGAGCGAAGGTCGGCTTTTTGGTCTCACCTGTGCACCAAGCCTCGCGTCCCACCCCGTCTTCCACTCCCCCATTCCACTGACCATCAAACTTCCTTGCCCCCGGCCTGAAGGGCCCAGACCGTCAGCAGCAGCAGGCGCGTGCCACCCCGGCATGAAGCATGCTGCCGACACGCTAAACACCCACGCGTGAGAAAATGTGGGGCTGATACGGGCGGGCGTATGCTTACCACGTCGCACTCCCGAAGCCGTCAGGCTTACCGTCGGTCATGTTACCGCTGTATACACCCGACAGCGTGTTGTTGCGGTACTTTTGCTTGCGGAACGATGGGGGACAGTACCCAGCCGAAAACGGGCGTTGCAGTCCATCGCGGGCGCCCTGCGGACAAGAGGCCAAACAGCATCCACCATCATCCTATGCCGCCGCAAAACGCGGTAGCGCTCTGCATCTCCCGGTGAGCGGAGGCGGCGGCACGCAAATCTTTGGCAGCATGCCCCCTCACCGCAGGCAGCCCGAGGGGGCCAGACGCAAATGCGCCGATCTCGGCATGTTGTAGCTCCTCGTCACCGCGAGGTGACGCAGCCATGTGCGCCTCTCTTCAGTCCGGCAAACCTCGGTCCTCGGTCCTCGGGTCCTCGGCAAACATCGACCTGTTCGGAAAACACCCACTTCTTTAAAGCTACAGCAAACATAAGGGTATGACAGTTTCCGCTGGAAATGTCACCCCCTCCAGTACAAATTTGTACTAGAGGGGGTGACATTTCCAGCGGAAACTGTCATACACCTTTAAACGGGAATTTTGCACCGCGGTACCGCCGGCCGGTACCCCGGTACCATCCTCGGTCCGAACACGTGAAGCGGCGGGTCGGTGGGCCGGGGGGCGGTCGAGGGAGGCGGCGCGGGGGTCTGCCCGGGCGGGAGTACCGAACGTCTCAGGCTCCGCTCACGCAGTAGCCCCAGGGACGAAGAGAGAGAGTGTTGTTTATTGGTACTCAATTTAGTATCCTCTACACTTCCATGTATTCGCCAGCCTATCGACGTAGGTCGTCGCCGCGCAACCGCAGGCGACACCGCCCCGCGCGCAGGTTACTGCCCGTCCCCGCCGCGCGCCCCAGGCCCTTGGTCCTGGTCTACAGGCTACAGCCCCGCCCTTTGGGAAGTTGGAACCCTTGTACCCGCCCTGCTGCCCGTCCTTCCGACGGCCCCCGGGCTCCGACCCCGGCGCCCGCGGCCCGCGGCCGCGGTAGAGCGTGCCTCGTTCGACCTTGCGACATGTCGGTCGAACTGCATTCTGCGCTGCGCGACCTCGCGACATGCAATGCCATGCGCGCCCGGCGCGATCATGCAATGCCATGCACATCCTGCTCCTTGCGACATGTAATGCCATGCGCACCCAATGCCCTACACGCCCTTTTTGACCTTTGTGAAACAGCGCACACTTTTTGTGCATGCATACGCTGGAATACTCGGCGCCAGGTGTACCGATTTCTCTTAACGGAGAGATCCTTCTGCGCCGATACACGCGCAGGAATGGCACACGCTCATTAGCTCATGACGTGGTTTAATGTCAGCGGAACGCGGCAAAACTCCCCTCGTTCCCCCTGGCCTTCAAATCTTGAAACTGTGTCGAGCGGAAAAAACGCCAAATTT
>Ga0315899_10008069_pt1 | contig 11292 bp, 2 predicted proteins | sample LakEriMetagenome_2_FD_203518 | JGI IMG/M metagenome (GOLD analysis project Ga0315899, IMG submission 203518) | Freshwater fungal communities from buoy surface, Lake Erie, Ohio, United States - Buoy 4 MA112 | ecosystem: Environmental > Aquatic > Freshwater > Lake | place: USA: Lake Erie, Ohio...
GTGTGTATAAAAAAAAAGCGTGTGTGTGTATATATAGAGAGAGCATGAGATGAAGACCTGAGAATGAAACAGAGACGTCCTGATCGTTAAAGCCGGGCTTGGAAAGGCGCACCACGTATTCCTGCTCAGGGAAGGTCATAGCGAGATTGGTTGCCAAAGTGCTTGGCTCCCCGTAAAGAGTCCCGAAATCTGCCAACTCGATATAGATTTGGTTTGTGATCTCAAACGTAGTCTGGGGCAGGTTCCCCTTGGACAAGAGTTCTCCAGCATTTGCAAGTTTCCCAGAGCTTCTACACTCGTACGTGACCTTGTCTAGCGCCACGCCATCTTTGGCAGAGAAGACCTCGATGTGGAAAGACAGAAGATACCCTGACTTATACGTCTGCGGGTCCTCCGTCAACTGGTCGCGATTCAACGTCCGGAAGCTCATGCGTCCATCCTTGACGAGAATGTAGCCTACGTGCCAGTGCATGCCCGCCTGCGCAGTGCGCACCGAGCTGTAGACTGCTCTGACAGTCCCGTCAGGGAGATAGACCTTTACCTCCTCCGAACCTCTCATAACCTCCTCGCCGAGCCCGACCCTTTCACTCAAGGAAATGGAAGGGAACACTTTAACGTTCACGTGGTATTCTCCGTCTGGCACAGCGCGAAAGAAAATAATTTCGGGCCCAAATCCATTGGTGGAGTCCTTTTCAAACGATACAGAGCTTGTCAGTGCCGACACGCCCCCTTCGTCAGCAGTCAAGATCTGCTGAATCTCGCAGCCCCAGTACACGCCACCACCTACCATAATGTCACCATGGGGACAAAATCTGTCGTCTGGAGTAAATACGCCCTTGATGTTTTTGAATTGCACAGACAAGTCCATGTCGAGGGGGTTCCCGCCATAGGTAAGCACCACCGACGCAACTTTAGGTGTAGGCCCCTGCATGTAGACTTTAATGGCTGTCGAAGCCATGTCCCACCATATGCAGTCTTGGTAGATGGAGCGGATCTTGTCGCTGCCACACGCGGTGCCTTGAGCCACGACCATCCTGTTGTCTCCGTCCTCTTGCAAGACGATCGAAGTGCGGAGCTCCAGCGTGAAGTCAGACATGCCCTGCGACGACATGGTCATATACCACCTCCCCTCCGGCACCAAAATGCCTTCTGTGTCAACACCTGGAATCGAGCACCCGTGAATGACAGTGGAGTACCCCTCCTCTAGCGACCGGAGAGTGTATGTCACCACCGTCGTGGCTTGCGGGTAGTCTAAGGCTTTATTCTTGAGTGGATCATCCAGAGCCCGAGAGGTGTTGTAAATAACAAGCTTCACTCGGGACGACAGCGGCCGAGCCCAGGGCGGACAGGTAGACAGGCCAATCGATTCGTAGCTCGAGCCGATCATTATGGTCGGGCGGAGCTGACCATATGTCGGATTTACGAGGCTGAACCTCAAGGAATACGAGACATACTCCTTGAGCACGCCAGCGACACGCACAACCAGCGTTTTCCGTGTGTTGTCCCAGTAGCCGAACCCAATCTTGGCGCCTGACTCGGCACTGGACTCGAAAAGGGTGTGATGGCCGTTATCCGACGACAACGCAACTAAACCCGTCGTCCACATGGCTCCCTTGAACCCGGAAATCGTGAGGACGAACTTGAGCCGGGGGGTGATCAGGGTGTTGACAGCAAGAGTAACCGAAATCGTGTTTAGCTTGCCTGCCAGTTGCAAACACATATTCAGAGATAGACTCCCGCAACAAAACACGCACACGCAGCTTATCAAGGCACTTTGCACGGGGCTGCATGCGGGGATTTCAGCAAGCAGGGGACTTGGAGCGAGTGAAAGAAACTTGAGACAGGGACGGGGAGGAAGGAGGATAGTGGACCGGGAAAGCTAGTTGACGTGCCGACTTTCGTTTCGATCAGCGAGGCCGAGTAGGTGTTGAGTGGCGTTGCGTCCGTCTGGGGCAACAGGTCGCCTTGTGCCGTTTGAAGCAGCGACCCTCCCGTCGAACAGAGCGCGCGCGAACCCGCATTGGGATAGGGCAAGGGCGGCCATGTCACGCGCATTGCCTTTATCTCTATTCCGGACGTCTCCATTTTAATGTCAGGGGACTGGCTCAGGCGAGGGGGGTTGGTGAGCTGGAAGGAGAAGGCGTACTCGGTGTACTCTGTCGTGTCTTCGCGGAGGAAGATTTTGATTGACTTTTCCGTCTCATTCCAGAAGGCGGTGCCGGCTGTCTCATCCATGTCTGCTTCGGACCCACGAGGCAAACAGTCACCGAGGTCCCACGAGTAGTCGCTGCAATTCCACGAACTGTCGCAGATGCCATCGCCGAGCCCCGGCAAAGCCTGGCTTCGCTGGTAGGCAGGCGCCGGCGGTTTCTGGCCTCGGAAGAGGGCCAGCAGCGCTTCACGCCGTTGCCATTCTTGCACATGGCCTTCCGAATACAGCTTGTCGTCGAACAGACACATGCCCTGCGCCCGGCCCTCTTGCGCCTCATCTCCCCATCCGGGGAAAGGCCAGTTCATGTTCGGGCGGCACGATTCCAGCACCGCCGAAAGTGCACCGTCGCCGCATACACCGGGGGCGCTGACAAGAGGGCCGCCGCGTGCGTGGAAGCGCTGGTTGCTGTTAGCATAGAACGGGGTTGCGCCATAGAGACTCACATTCGTCACGACCTCACTTGCAGTCTGCGGATGTCGGCTCAGCGGCCGTGCCGCGTTGGCCGGTTCAAGTGCCAATATGTCTCGGGCTGCTACGGGGCAAGCGTCGGATCGCCACTTGCTGCCAGCCATGCCGGGCTGCGTGTACGTCGGCAGCACTCCCGTGGCATTCGTGAGACCTGTGATGGTGATGACGATCTGACACCTCCTGGAAAGAGGCACGTTGGTAGAAAAGGTGACGGTAATCACGTTGGCAACGTTGGGCGCCGACTGGCTTTGCGCCACGCGCAGCGTGTCGAAGCTTGCCACGTACACAAAGAGCGGGACCGCCGTCCCGGGTTCGGGTGTTTTGGCTGTGAGGCTGTCCTCGGTGAAGCTCACACACCCTGTGATGGTGGCTGCGGGCAGATCGAAGGGCAACGAGTCACCTACGCGGGCATTCACACCCCTGACCTGATACTGAGTTGGCGCCGCCTGGCCGACGCGGGGGTTGAAGACAGTGTAAGAAAACGCAAAGGGCGAGCCTGCTGCAATCAGCGCATGGTCCACATTGGGCTGCCCAGTCACATTCATCGAAAGATGCCGCCTCCCGGCTTCCACCCTCAGCCTGAAGCCAAAGATCTCGGACACAGGCGTGAATGTGCCTCGAACGTTGATTTCGCTGAGGGCTGGGTTTGGCGTATCAACGATGTTGATTTCCGTCCACATTTCGCCCTCCGGGGTGGAGTAGATGGCACCGTCGAGCCCCTGCAGCTCCAGCTTGAGTCCCTTGCGCACCGGCACATTGAGGGCAAGGGTGACGGTAATTGTGTTGAGCTGGCACGGGTTTGCATTGCTCTGCTTGGCCGCCGCCATCAGGAAGCTCGGCGCGTCCACTTCGAGGGGTGGACTTGGGTAATATTTGTCAGGTTTGACGAGCTCGGGGGCGACGAGTTGATTGTCACCTGAGTTCAATGATATTTGGACGGACTGCCCGGCTTGCGCGTTCACAGGGTTTTGGAGCTGAATCGAGAACGTGAAGTTGCGCAATTCATATATCCTTTTTATTGCCCGCACCGTCAAGGTGCCCGTTTCCGCGTGCCAGTCGCCCATGCCAGCCTGCGCCACGGAGCTCCTTCCGGTGGTGGAGAACATGGAGACATCCCAACATCCTAAACTTTGCACGCACTTGCCACCAACCATTTCGCTTTCGTGACATTCAGCCTCAGCGGTAGGACAAAAAGTGGCCTGATCGACGCAGAACCGACCCTGAACAGTGCACGGAGAACCAACGATGGGGCTCATCCCGCCTCTTGCCGCGCAACAGCCACCAAGCACAGCACCTCGGCGGGAACATTCGAGATCCGTGCACTCGCGCACGCACCCAGTGCCCTTCCCAAGTTCCAAAGAGGCTCCCGTCGTCTGGCTTCCCACAAGCCCTGAGAGGGAAAACTCTGGCAGCATGTCTGGATTGAGCGGCAAGAGAATGCCCATCGTCACGGTAATGGTATTCATTGCGCCCGGGAAGCGGGTACTCTGTCCAATGCTGGTGTACACAAAGCGCATTTGCAGCACGCGCAACGGCTCGAAAATGCCCTCGCTTCGCCCGTCTGTGTCCATTAATACGGGCGATATCATGATGCGATCGGTAGATTCTATCCTGACAGACTTGGCTAATTGAGCCTGTGACGGATTCACTAATTCGAAAGAAAACTCGTATTGCGTCGCACTCGCACAATCGCATCCTACAAGGCACGGCAAATCCCTCCGCGAGCAAGGGCATTGCCCAATGGTACATTCCGTGGTTTCAGAGACGAGGCAAAAAGTGAGAGCGTCGCCGTCCCAAATGCCTTGGCCTAGCTTAGTGCCGTCGAGCGCATCCTTGGGCGTCGGGGCGATCTGGCTCCAAGGTTCGCCGACTGCATCATTGTAATCCAAAAACTTGGTGACATTTTTGGTGGATACTGCACCCGGTTTGCCATCATCAAAGCCTGAAATGCGCACACACGTGCCCACACGCAAGGGGACATTGGTGGCAATTGTCACCCTGATGAGATTCCGCGAGGAAGGGATGGCCGTAGATTGGCCAATCGTCTTGACGATGAACCCAGGGTTTTTGATCTCGAGCACCGGGTACTGCCCCGGCCCCAAGTCTCCGGGCTGTGAGCCGGGCCTCATCACGCTCACACTATTCTCGAGGGGATCGGACTCGCGCGCCGATGTGCGCACTTCAATGCGCAGGACGCCAACCTCCAGGCTCGCTGGTGACGGTTGCGGCACCATCGGGTTCTGCAGTTTGATCTGCAAGGAGTACCACACGCCGGGGCTGAGGTCGGATTTGAGATGAAAGACTGCCGACTCGTCCGCTTTCCTCCATTCCCACGTGTTGTCGGCACCGCCTGGACTTCCAGAGACACGCAGCGGAGGCCGACTGCATCTTGTAAAAAAAAATCCGTTGTCAAACTCTGAGATATCATCCTCGACGACAACGCCCTCCAACGCATGTATGCCTGCAGACTTCACAGCATTGCGCAGCCCTTTGATGTGGATCGAGGCATTAGCGGCAACGAGCAAGGGCACCGACAAACCAAACTTGATGGTGATCACATTGTTCGGAGACCCGGGGTCTGGGTCGGATTGCCACACCCACGCGCCGCACGACTCCCCGATACCACACTCCCGCACTTTATTTTCACGAATGCTGAGGAAGCGCGATTGCAAAATCTTCAGTGGCATCGCGTTGCCGTTTGGAGCGGCTGGTTGGCTAACAGAAAAGAGGCCAATGGACTTGTCAACGTTTCCCGGCACTCCCATCTGCCCTGACCATCGGTACCACTGCGGTAGAGCCTCCTTGCACACCATACAATACTTCACACTGTCATCGATGTCATGGAGGTTGGGATGGGTCCAGACTCTTTTGGATGGGAGCTCGCCGTTGCGATCCATGAGCCTTTTCGGCACAATGGGCACTTTGCCTTGTAGCTCTACAGTAGGCACTGCAGCCATTTGCCCCCTGCCCGGGTTCCTCACTGTGAGGATGAAGGCGTAATCCGTGTCTTTGGCCAGGTCTTGAATTATGTGGACCTCGAGCGCACTCTGCTGTGCGTGCCAGCGAGCAGAACACGGTACAGCTTCATCCCATCCCGTCCCCACCTTAATACCAAACGCTCCACAGCCGAGCCACTCGTTGGACGGACGAGGGAGACCTGCGCACTGCGTCAGGTTCGACACATTGGTCACAGCAACCAACGTCGGGTACATCGGATCGGGCGACGGTCCATACGGTTCGAGGCCACGGAGGCCCGCAATGGTCAGCCGCGGCTCTGCTACCATCGGAATAGGCACGTTGAAGCTGAGCGTGACGCCAATATCATTCAGCGCCGAGGGATACGGCACCGTCTGGCCAATGTCTTTCGTCACAAAGAGCGCTCCTTCCACCTCCAGCGGCGCTTTCATGCCAAGATCTCGCTCGATGACGGCGGAAGGGAATTCCAAGCCACCAATTTCGATGGCGATGGCGAGTCCAGGCGACCTCTGCCCCACACCCGGATTGCGCAGTGCAAAGCTGAAAGTGTAAGGCGTGTTGGCTTCCAATTCCTCGGTGGTGTATACCTTCAGCGACCGTTTGACTTCATCGAAATTGGCCATGCCTCTGTATCGCGTCTTACCAGGAAACGCACACTCTCGCAGTGCCGGGTTCGCCCTAGAGTCAAAACCAACGCAGTTTTCAAACGCAGTGAACATACTAGCGTTGGATCCGCGCAGCTTGACACGCTCCCCAGCTGCATCGAAGTCATCAATCCCCGTCATAATGGCCCCAGAGAAGGCAGCAATACTCACCATGGAGCCCGCTGTCAATTTCATGTTGGTCACCAGCGTTACGGTAATGGAGTTGACGGAGAAGGGGTAAGGGGATGCCTGGCCGATTTTGGCGTAGGAAAACTCGATAGAATAGACCCTGAGGGGGGCAGCATCGCCTGGCTGAGCATTCTGGACGGGCAATACGGTGCTCAGATCTTTCACCATGGCCTCGGGCGGAATGTGATTTCCATAATCCAGCCTCAACTTGACGAGCGGACTGTTTTGAGCCAAAAGCGGGTTTTGGAGCGTGAACTCAAACGCGTATCTGATGCCGGCGCGCGTGGCGTTGGCAATGTACAACCGCATGTTGGCATCGACACGAGACCACTGACCGACACTACGCTCACCGTCGCCGCTCGCAAAGAAGCCCGCCGATACGTTGGAAGAGAAGTCACGAAGCTGGATCGGCCCCGACGGCTGCACAGGCCCGGTCAAAGTATCAATCGTAACCACCGGCTGCATCCACTCGTCCTCATGGCACTCGGCATCCACGCAAAAGCTATTTTCTAACTCAAGTGCGGTTTGCGCGTCCGCTATCTGACAGTCCGCGTCCGTAAGGCAGGGCGTGCCGGCAGGATGCTTGGTTGGTATGCCCTCCGTTTTCGCCGGTGAGCACACCCTCGAATAGTGAAAACCAGTCACACCGCTCCGCTGCACATCGCGGTCAGCTTCAGGTATGAGCGGAAAGATTGTCCTGCCGGATATGGGAATCGCCAAGCCGGTTTCCTGGTCTATTTCCTTCTTGTAACCGCGTTCCCCTGCGACCCAGCCCCTGAAGGCTCGCTGCTTGCACCGTCGGACATACGGAAACAGATCAATGTTGAGACTCATCGTGACTCTGATCGTGTTGTTGCCCGGAAAGGGGAAGGTCTGGCCAATATGCTTCAGGATGAAGCGCGGCTCAATCAGTTTGAGGGGCGCGGCCCAGGAGGGATGCGGCTGGTAGATGCCAGCGAGCACCGTCGTAACATCCCGATTCATTGACTGCTGCAGAATGGCCAAACCAGTGGTCAGAATCTTGATGTCCGGCGACTCTTGCGCGGACGCTGCATTGACAACGTTGATTTGCAACATGAAGCGCTTCCCAGCTGGCACGTCCTGCATGAGCTTAGAGGAGTATCGCTTGAATCCGTTTCGCCCGTGCCAATACAGCAGCCCCGCCTGATATTGATTGGTCGTCATGTTCACCAGAGCGCCAAGCAAGGGGCGACTGCTCATGGTGTCGGCAGTGCCGCTGGGCACAGGGTCTTGATATGGAAGTGTCCCATCCCATGCTTCACCTTCCTTAAACCCTGACATTTCAAAGTAGACAGCGTCGTAGAAGTCGCACCTCGTGCGCACGTTGACATTCAGGGCAAGCGTGATCAGAAGCTGGTTCTGTGCCCCAGGATAGGGTGTCGTCTGACCGATGTTCTTGAGCTCAAAAACTGGTGTGTGAACAAGCAGCGGGTAGTGAGAGGAGTCATGCCCCTTCTGCAGAAGCGTTGGGGCTATCACCACGCCCGTTGTCGCAACTGTTACATTGGGAGAGGGCTGTCCTGTGCGATTGTTGACGACCTGAAAGGTGAAAACAAGACTAGAGCGAGGCGTGAGGCTCTTGACGAAGATCGTCATAGTCTGGACCTCTTCATTCAACACCGATGTGTGGTTGCGCCACTTTGCCACTTTCCGGAAGTAGCCGCTGTCCGGCCCATCCACTTCCATACACTTGGCAGGGGAATCCGAAATGTCCACACACTCGGCATCTTGACCAAACGACGATAGCGTAGAAGGTAACCAGCGCCTGAAATTCGGGGAGGAGGCACCATGAAGCCCAGTAAAGACGATGGATATGCCCACAGGGCTGCCTGCTTTGAACTCACCGGCATTGGGCAACGCATAGCTCCCTGGAGGCACCAGTTCCACATTCAACCTCAAAGTTACTGTCAGAGTATTGACGGCGCAAGGGTAAGGGGATGACTGCCCCATACTTGCGTTCAGCATGGGTCGAAGGATCTCGAGAGGACCCCCTACTCCCTCAGGCGGCGGCGTATCACGGGTGCGCATTCGGCAAAACCCTTGGATGCACGGTGACCGGTTGGCAGGGAACAAGACAATGACTCCGGTCGTGTGTATTGTGATATTGGGTGCCCGCTGCGGCAGCGGCGCGTTGTTGACCTGAAAGGACAAGCCGAGCAGCTTTGACGACTGCCACTCTTTGACCAGCCACAACTTGAGCACCTTGGCGTCATTATCCCACAGTCCGTATCCGGGCTGCCCAGCGGGCCCAGCCTTGAAGTAAGACGCGCTATCGGCCTCGCCGACATTGCCGCCTCCGGGCGCCAGGGCGGGCGAAGTGAGTGCGACATTGCCAGAGGGCAGCATCGCGCCCTGCATATTTGAAAACGTGATGACGAAGTCCGTGTACAATGCCGAGGAGGGGCGAATGTCGACATTGACGCCCAGGTGGACGCTGATTGTGTTGAGCGACGCCGGATTATCTGTATCCTGCCGCATTTCCGTGCTATCTGTAAAGTATGCCTGAGCAACCCGGAGCGCCTGCTTCAGCGGATTCGGGTCCGCAATAGCGATTGTGGAAAGAGTGATGCCTTGAACAATGCTACCCGAGATCACAGGCGGGTCTTGCGCTGTACTTGGATTCTCAATCTCAAGCTCGAAGCTAATTTCCGTTTCTCGAGCTTGCAAGCCTACCGCGTAAAGTGTGAGTTTCTTGAGTCCATTGTCCCAGTGGCCGAAGCCCGGCGGGCCGCGTATGCTAGCGGCGAAGAGGAGGTAGGGGGTCCCAGTGGAAGGATTCAACAGCGCCACAGGCCCACTAAGCGCCTGAGCGCCCGCGAGGTTGGTCAATTCAATTTTGCCATTGTACTGTCCGCCAATCGGTATATTTGTCAGCAACCAAATGGTGAGCCTGTTGCGAGCCGCTGGCATGTTCGTGCGCTGGATGATGCGCAAGTAGTATATCGTTGGCGCCTCCACGTAAAGCGGAAGTTCTGGAGTTTGCGGGTAAGACCAAGCCACGCCAGATGTAGGCTCCCCGAATTCGTCGTCCGAATTCGTGAACCTGCCGGGGGGCACTCGCACACACCCCTCAACCGACACCACAGGGCTCGTAAAGTTGCGAAACTCGAACCCATTAACAACGGTCAAAATCAGCTCCGTGAAGTCAGTCGGCAGCATGACCTCCTGCACTACGAGGACTAGCTGGCCGTTGGCCATGCGGTACGGCGTGAACCTGCCAGGGCGAGGAAACACGCCGGGCAAGGACGACGGAATTTTCGGCGGAACCTGCGATTTCGAAAGTGCGGGGACGGCCAAAAGAGGAGTGGATTCGAGGCGAATCTCATTCACCAGATTCAGAGCTTTGTGCGCCTTGCCTTCCATCCAATACAACTCACACCACACTTCACTCTCGGCTTCAATCCACCCTGTTCCCCAAAAGTCTTTGGGCATAGGAAACCCACCTGTAAGAGACCCTTGATGGAATCCCACGCGTCCGTTAGCCGCGCCCCAAAGCGCATCCTTCGCCCACTGGCTATTTGGCCAGAGATTTTTGCTGGGAGTTTCCCATGAGCCACGCTTCGTCTGGAGCAGATGACCTTCTGGGGAAAAGATGTACCACGTCACGCCCTCGCCGTTAGGCTGGGCCATGACCTGGAGGCGCTCACTGAGCGTGCGCGTCTTAGTGAAGAGCCATGTGATAGTAAATTTGAGATGAAGCCCTTTTCCGTCCCCTTCGTCCGCATGAATCTCCTGCGTCCACGCGATATGCAGGCGGTTGCCATCGGCCAACGAAATGTGCGCTGTATCTCTATTCGGAGGAATGGGCACGGGCACAAAGGGAAGCGGGACAGCGAAGCCCCCTGCGCACACAATCTCGGTGGTTCTTGCGAAGAGGATTGATGGATCGAGGAAACTGTCCACGAGCAGGCGCTGCAAATTTTCTCAAAAGTCAGTACCCTAGAACATTTACTACATACAGCGACTAGAGAGCAAACTTTTGACACTTTGTGCCGAGTTTGGGAGAATGCGGGTTGACGGACGCAGAAGCATGGTGATGTTGTTGAGCTCTCCCGGCCTCGGGTTGCTCTGTCGAATGACCTTGACCTTCATATCGGGTGGTACCGTGTAGGCAGCAGACTCCAAGTACGGCAAGCTCTTGACTAACGGAAGCTCTGCCATAGTTTGCCCCGCCGGCGCATCCGCAACGATTTCCGATGAGGATGCCGGTGCCCCTACTTGCAACTGAGAATTACGAATCATGAAAGAGTAGGTGAGCAGCTGGTTGCTTGCAATTGCCGTGGAGGAACGCATCACGGTGGTCCAGTCTGAGTGGCCTTTCGCAGGGTTCCCCTGGCTGTCGCCAAAGGATACATACCTGAGAGAGATATGTTGTTTGTTGGTACTCAGTAACCTCTAAGGACACATTCTCAGAAGTCAGTGCCATATTATGTTTACTATATAAAGCCACTATACTATGTAGAGAACTTTCCAGAAGCGGATACACGTACCAAGGATCAGGATTATCCCACCAACTCGTGGCCGGTGGTACGACCCCGCAGGACTGGAGCAGGACCGGAAGCGGCGGCTGTGTAACTTGACGCTGAGAAAACATGCAGGTGTTGTTGGCCTGCGCGGGGTCTGCCTTGTCTGCAAAGCCCGTGAGGGTGCCTTCGTCTTCCACCTCCATCTTGTTGCTGCAATCGCATATGCATATGTATGTATATACATGTTATATATTATATATTATATATTATATATTATATGTTATATGTTATACAAATATATATATATATATATATA
>Ga0315899_10008070_pt1 | contig 11291 bp, 8 predicted proteins | sample LakEriMetagenome_2_FD_203518 | JGI IMG/M metagenome (GOLD analysis project Ga0315899, IMG submission 203518) | Freshwater fungal communities from buoy surface, Lake Erie, Ohio, United States - Buoy 4 MA112 | ecosystem: Environmental > Aquatic > Freshwater > Lake | place: USA: Lake Erie, Ohio...
ACCGCGCAGGCGATCGCCTCGGGATCGCGCAAGGCGAGATGTTTGGGGACGAGTTCGCCTGCGACCACCGAGAAATAGGTGATGAGGCTGATGACCACGCCATAGCCGACCGATTGCGCCACGAGGGGGCTCATGCCGGCGTCTCTCATGCGCTCGCTGAGCATGTCGCCCAGAGCCGCGCCCGAAAAGGCGCCCGCCAGAACGCCCACGAGCGTGATGCCGACCTGCACGGTGGAGAGAAAACGGCCGGGATCCTCCGAGAGCGCGAGCGCGGCCTCGGCGCCGGAGCGGCGATTTTCGACCATGACCTTGAGGCGGGTCTTGCGGGAGGAGACGATGGCGAGCTCGGACAGCGCGAACACCCCGTTGAGGGCGATCAGCAACACAGCGATGGCGAGTTCGACCACGTTCGTGCGGGCCGGACCGCCTGCGCGACCGGGACCCTCCTCCTGAGAAAGACCGCGCTAATGTGCGGCTTCGCGGTCCGCCCGTCAATGGCCGCTGTTTGCGCGGCGATCTGGGCGGACGTGCGGGCGGGCGCGCCCCGCTACGGCAGGCGCAGGAGGCGCCGGGCGTTGCCGCCGAGGAATTTGCGCATGTCCGTCTCGTTGAGCTGGAGGGTTTTCACCCAGTCCATGGCCGGCTCATTGGGCACGAAGGGCCAGTCGATGGAGAACATGATGCGGTCGAGGCCGAGCTCCATCATGGCGCAGATCAGCGCCGGCGTGGAGAAATGGCCGCTCGTCGTGATGTGGAAATGGTCGCAGAAAATCTTGCGGAAGCCCATCTCCTCCTGCCCCGGCCGGGCGAGCGCCTGATCGATGCGCCACAGCTGATAGGGCAGCGTCTCGCCCATATGGCCGAGGATGATCTGCAGGTCCTTGCAGCGCTCGAACACGCCCGACAGGACGAGGCGGATCGCCAGCGTCGCGGTCTCCACCGTATAGCCCCAGGCGGGGCGCACGACCATGGGAAAGGCCTTCACGTAATCGGCGTAATAGGCTTCGGTGACGCGCGGGTCGGCGGTGGCGGGATGCAGGTAGATCGGCGCGCCCAGCGTGCTTGCGCGTTCGAAGACCGGCCAGAAGCGCTGGTTGTCGAGGAAGACGCCGTTCGACTGGCCATGCAGCATGGCGCCGCGGAAGTTCAGGTCGCGCATGCAGCGTTCGAATTCGTCGGCGGCTGCGTCCGGAACGTCGGTCGGCAACATGCCGAATCCATAGAAGCGCGCAGGATGGCGGGCGATCTGTTCGGCGAGCCTGTCGTTGCAGCGGCGCGCGAGATCGACCGCCTCCTGCCCCTTCATGCGCTGGATGGAGGGCGCGCCATGGGAGAGCACCTGCACGTCGACGCCGTTGGCGTCCATCTCGCCGATGCGCAGCTCATCGAAATCGAACAGGCGCTTCATCTGCCATTCGGAGCGGGAGGCCTCGAAACCGGGGCTCTTCTGCGACAATTCCGCATCCCAGTAATGCTCTTCGAGCGCGACGACCTGCATGGTCTTGTACATGGGGCTCCCCGAAACCGAATGGGCGCGATAAGGGGCAGCGCCTTGCGACGCGGCCCCGATCTTCGAGAAGGCCTAGTCCTGACGGCCGGCCTGAATGCGCAGCTCGCCCAGCGGCGGCGAGGCGGCGGAGATCCAGTCGCCCGGCTGCACGGGGCCCACGCCCGAGGGCGTGCCGGTGAAGAAATAATCGCCGGGATGCAGCGTGTAATAGGACGAGGCGAATTCGATGAGCTTGCGGATGTCGTAGATCAGCTGGCTCGTGTTCGACTTCTGCTTCGTGACGCCGTTGACGGTGAGTTCGATCGGCAGGTCGTCGGGATCGGCGCTCTCGTCGGCGGTCACCATATAGGGGCCGACCGGCGAATAGCCGTCCACGGACTTGCGGAAGCTGCGATCCTCCTTGCCGCGCACGGTCATGTCGAGACCCATGCAATAGCCGGCGATGTGATCGAGCGCGTTCTCGCGCGAGATATTGGTGCCCTTCTTGCCGATCACGATCACCACTTCAAGCTCATGCTCGTTGAGGCGATCGGGGAAGCGCAGCGGAATGACCTCGGACTGGCCGATGACGGACGAATTGGACTTGAGGAAAATGCCGGCGGCGGCGATGCCGCGATGGGTCTCGACCGGAGTGCCGCGGCGGGCGGCCATTTCCTCGACATGCGCCTTGTAATTCGTCGGCGCCGCCATGACCTTCGAGGGACGGGCGACGGGGGGCAGCAGCTTCACCTGCGAAATCGGCTTGCCGGGCGCCTGTTTGGCCATGGCCTCGATGCGCGCGCGCCAGTCCGGCAAGGCCGCGATCACCGCGTCGCCCATCATGTCGTAGCGGGCGGACTTGCGGATCTCGTCCTGCGCGGGAGTCACGTCGTGGACCATGTCCCCGATCACCACGCCAAGGCGGTCGTCGTCATAACGGCATAATTTCATGAAGCGTCTCCTTCGCTGCTCACAGGTCGCGCGAGGGTCGGAGCTCGTCGGGCATGGCGCGACCGACGTGGGGACGAATCCGCCCGCGCCCTGCCGCCTTCCTCCCCGGCGGGCTCATGGCCATCGCCGAATTCTTGTCTTTTGGTCCTACTCCCTCGCAGCGGCCGACACAATGGCGCCTTATCGGGCGGCTTGTCGGGCGCCGTCTCGCCCCCGGCCCCGGCCCGCGCTTGCCCGCGCTTGCCCGCGCGTCGGGCGCGGCCTAGAGGTTGCCCCATCCGCCGCCACAGGAGCCCCGCATGCCTCAAGCTTATGACGCGCCCCAGCAGGCCGAGGGCCGCCAGGCCGCCGCGGAGCTGCGCACGGTGCGGGACTTCCTGCGCTGGGCCGCCAGCGCCTTCGAGCGGGCGGGCCTCGTCTATGGGCATGGCGCGACGGAGGCGCTGGACGAAGCCGCCTTCATCGTGCTCGAAGGCCTGCGCCTGCCCGTGGACCGGCTGGAGCCGTTTCTCGACGCGAAGCTGCTGCCCGCCGAGCGCGACCGGCTCGCCGCGCTCATCGAGGCGCGCATCCTCACCCGCAAGCCCGCGCCCTATCTGCTGAACAAGGCCTATATCCGCGGCGTTCCCTTCTATGTGGACGAGCGCGTGATCGTGCCGCGCTCCTTCATCGCGGAAATCCTGATGTCGGACATGTTCGCCCCCGGCGCGGACGCGCTGGTGGACCCTTTCGCCGTCGAGCGGGCGCTTGACCTGTGCGCGGGCTCGGGCGCCATCGCCATCATCGCCGCGCGCGTCCTGCCGGAGGCTATGATCGACGCGGTGGAATTGTCGCCCGATGCGGCGGAGGTGGCGCGCATCAATATCGCCGAAAGCGGCGAGGCCGAGCGCATCGAATTGCTGGAAGGCGATCTCTTCGCCCCGGTCGAAGGCCGGCGCTACGATCTCATTCTCACCAATCCGCCCTATGTGGACGCGCAGGCGATGGACGCCTTGCCGCCCGAATACGCCCATGAACCGGCCATGGCGCTGGGCTCGGGCGAAGACGGGCTCGACATCGTGCGCGCCATTCTCGCGCAGGCGCGCGCGCATCTGACGCCGCACGGCGCGCTGATCTGCGAGATCGGCCGCGGACGCGCGGGCCTGGAAGCCGATTTCCCCGACCTTCCCTTCGTGTGGCTCGACACCGAGGAAAGCCGGGGCGAGGTCTTCTTCCTGCGCGCCGCCGACCTGCCGGCCTGAGGCGGGACGCGCGCCGCCGTGACCCTGCTCCGCATCGCCCGCTGCGCCCTCGCCGCGCTATGCCTGTGCCGCGCGGGCGCAGCCCTCGCGCAAGAGGCGCCTTCGCGCGCGCAAGACAGGGCGGGCGAGGCCTTGATGAACGAGGGCCGCCACGCGGAGGCGAAAGGCGCCTTCGCGCGCGCGCTCGCCATCGAACCGCACAACGGCCGCGCGCTCCTGCTGCAGGGGGAGACCGAGCGACGCGCGGCGGGCGCAGACGCGCAGACGCGCGTGGTCGTCGATCTCGCCGGCGTGCCGCTGGAGCAGCAGGACCTGTCCGGCCTCGACCTGTCGGGCCTCGAACTCGTCGACGCCCATGCGCCGCGCTCCTCATGGGCGAACGCGCATCTGCGCGCGCTCGCCTTCACGCGCGCCCAGCTCAACGGCGCCGATCTTTCGGGGGCGCGCATCCTGTCCAGCGATCTCGACGGCGCCGTTCTGGACGATGCGATCCTCATCGGCGCAGCGCTCGACGACACGCGGATGGCGCGCGCGCGGGCGCCGCGCGTCACCGCGCGCGAGGCCTCTTTCGCGCGCCTGCTGGCGACGGCTGCGGATTTCACCGACGCCGATTTCACCGGCGCCGATCTTTCCTTCGCCGACCTGCGCGCGGCGCGTTTCGGCGCAGCCGTCTTCACGCGCGCGCGGCTCCTGAATGCGGATCTGCGCGGAGCGGACCTGTCGCGCGCGCGGCTGACCGGGGCGGCGCTGGCGGGCGCGCGGGTGGATTGCGCGACGCGCCTGCCGGCGGGCTTCGATCCCGACGCGCATCTGCTCGCCCCGCTGGATCTGTGCGGCGGGCGCTTCTCGCTGGATTATCGCGGCAAGAGCCTTGAGGGAATGTCCTTCCGCGATCTCGACCTGCGCGGCGCGCTGTTGCAGGGCGCGGCCGTCGCCGGCGCCGATTTCACCGGCGCCAACCTCGACGGCGCCGACGTCTCCGGCGTCGACGGATTCGGCCCGCGCTTCGCGCCCGCCTCCGCGCGCGAGGCGATTTTCGACAACGCGCGGGGCCGGCTGGACGGGCTGCTCGCCTCCGACCTGCGCAATGCGCGGCTTTCAGGCGCGCCCGGAGGGACGCTGGAGCTGGTCGTCGGCCCGACGGGCCCGCGGCTGGACGGCGCGAGCCTCACGCGCGTGCGCTTGACGCTGGTCTCCTCCGGCGCGGCGCAAGAGGGCGGAGCCCGTTCGTCACAAGAGGGCGGAGCCCGCGACGCGGGCCTGCGCAGCCTGTTGCGCGCGCAGATCGAGGATTCGGTGATCGTCTGCGCGGGCTCGGGCTCGGGCGCGCGCGCGCGCACCGCGCAGGAGGCCGCCGAACAGGCCGAGACGCTCGATCTCGCGCGCAGGCTCGCCGCCGCGCCCGGCGTCAGCCTGCATGAAAGCTGCGGACGGCCTGCGCGCGCGCGCTGATCAATAATCCACGCGGGTGAGGCAAAGGCCCTGCGGCGGCGCCACCACGCCGCAGCGGGACCGGTCGCGCGCCTCCAGCGCCGCGCGCAAGTCCTGCGCGTTCCATTTGCCCGATCCCACATGCTCCAGCGAGCCCGCGAAGGAGCGCACCTGATGGTGCAGGAAGGACAAAGCCGACGCGTGAATCTCGATCACGTCGTCGGTGCGCACGACGTCCAGCCGGTCGAGCGTGCGCACGGGCGAATTGGCCTGGCATTCGGAGGCGCGGAAGGTGGAGAAATCATGCCGGCCCACGAGCGATTGCGCGGCCGCATGCATGGCCTGCGCATCCAGCCGCCGCGCGACATGCCAGACGCGATTGCGCTCGATGGCCGCCGGCGCGCGACGGTTGAGGATGCGATAGACGTAATGGCGCTTGCTCGCCGAAAAGCGCGCGTCGAAATCCAAGGCCGCGGGCTCCACCGCCACCACGGCCACCGGCTGCGGACGCATATGCGCGTTCATCGCGTCGCGCACCACGTCGCAGCGCCAGTCGCGCGACAGATCGATATGGGCGACCTGCCCGCTCGCATGCACGCCGGCGTCGGTGCGCCCCGCCCCGTTCACCACGGCGCGTTCGCTGGCGAAAGCCGCCAGCGCGTTCTCCAGCGTCTCCTGCACGGACAGACCATTGACCTGGCGCTGCCAGCCCACGAAGGGGGCGCCGTCATATTCGATCGTCAGTTTGTAACGCGGCATGGACGCAACATGGGCGAGGCGATGGAAGGGGAAGCCGTCGGTTCGTTTCTCCATAGCGCAAGGAGCGAGCCCATGGCCACACCCGCCCGCGCCCGTTCGCCCCGCCTATGCGACGCGACGCGCCTCATTCGGCGACATAGCCGTCCTCGACGTCGCGCGCATGGGCGGCGGGATCGCGCAGGGCGGGATCGCCATAGCCCCCGCCGGCCGCCGCCTCGATGCGGAATCTCTGGCCCGCCTTGAGGTCCACGCGGCAATTGGCGGGCATGGCCTTTTCCTGCGGCGTGTCGGGATCGACGAGGAAGCGGCTGCGCCGCCCGTCGCCCCCGCCCGCCAGACCGCGCGCGGGATTCGTCGCCTTGTCGCCGCGATAGAGAACGGTCGCGGGCTGAAGCGCGAGATATTCGCGCCGGAAACTCAGCCCCCCGCGCCAGCGACCGGCGCCGCCGGAGCCGGGAATGAGTTCGAACGCGGTCACGCGCGCGGGAAATTCCGTCTCCACGATCTCGATGGGCGTGACGAAAATATTCGACAGATGCACCGTGACGCCTGACGCGCCGTCGCCGCCTGCGCCCCCGCCATAGGCGGAGCCGAAAATCTCATGCTGGTTGTGATGGACCTCGCGCGCGTCGGAGCCCGCCGCTCGCCCCCATGCGACGACGATGGAGCCGCCGCTGCCGCCCGCATGCGCCGCCGCGCGCTGCGGGCAGAACGGATTGAGCGCCTCGATGAGCACGTCGATCAGGCGCTGGCAGCTCTTCATATAGCTGGAGCACGGCGCGGGCGGCTGCGCGTTCACCACGCTGCCCGGCGTCGCGACGATCTCCACCAGATCGCGCGCGGAATCGCTGTAGCGCAGATCGGGATCGACGAGGCCGATCAACGCATGGAAGCAACAGGCCTCCACCAGCGGCGGGCGCAGGTTGATGGGCTGGCGCGCCTGCGGGCTCGAGCCGGTGAAATCGAAGCGCACGCGTCCCGCGCGCACGCGCACGCGCACATGCAGGCGCAAGCCCGCGCCGTCGTCGCCGGGCGCGTCGAGAAAGCCTTCCGCCTCGCTCTCGCCATCGGGCAGACGCGCGAAAGCGGCGGCCATCTCCCGCCCGGCGGCCTCGATCATGGCGTCGAGAGCCTCGCGCATCGCGCCGGCCCCATGCGCCTGCGCCAGCGCCTTCATGCGCTCCACGCCAAGGCGCACGCAGCCGGCCTGCGCGCGCAAATCGCCCAGAACGAGGCGCGGCTGGCGCGAATTGGCGGCGATCAGGCGCTCGATCTCCTCAGAGAGCCGCATCGGCGGCAGCATCAGCCCTTCCTGAAACATTTCCTGCGCCTGCCCCCAGGAGGAGCCGGCCACCATGCCGCCCATGTCCGCCTTATGCGCGATGGCGGCGGAAAAGCCGATCAATTCGCCGTCCGCGACGATGGGCGCGATCAGCGCCATGTCCGGCGCATGGGGCGTGAAGGCCTCATAGGGATGATTGCCGACGAACATATCGCCGTCCTGCAGGCGTTTCCCTTCCGCCTCGAAAAGCGCGCGTACGCGACGGGCGAGATAATGATAGGCGGTGGCGTGGTAGAACATGGGAGGCGAGACGACGAGCCGGCCCTCGCGATCCACGATCACGCAGGAATAATCGCGCGACTCGCGCACGATGGTGGAATAGCCCGAGCGAAAGAAGCGATGGGACATCTCCTCCATCAATCCGGCGATGCGGTTGCGCAGGATCTGCACGAAGACGGGATCGACGCTCATCAGGCGATCCTTTCCAGCAGGAGATTGTCCCATTCGTCGCAGCGCACGCTCCATCCGTCGGGAACGACCGTCGTGGAATCGCGCTGCTCGACGATGGCGGGGCCCGTCTCGCGCCAGCCGGGGAACAGATCGTCGCGCCGCCACACCCGCGCCTCGCAGATGCGCGCCGGCCCCAGCACAAGACGACGAACGCCGCGCGGGGGCGGAGACTCGCGCGGCTCAAGCGCGCGCTTGCGCGGCCGATATTTCGGCATGGGCGCGCTGGCGCGCAGCCGGTAGCTGACGACCTCCACCGCGCCGTCGGGCGCCGCATGGCCATGAACGGCGGCGTGTCGCGCATGAAAGCGCGCCGCCGCCGCCGCGAGCGCATCCGCATCGAGCGGGACGGGCAGGCCGTCCAGCGCGACATGCAGGTCATAGCCCTGCCCCGCATAGCGCATGTCCATCGACCGCGCGAAGAGAGCCTGCGCCTCGCCCAGCCCTTCGGCCGCCAATTGCGCGCGCGCGGCGTCCTCGAGCGCGGCGAAACATCCCTCCGCATGCGCGGGCGACAGGCTGCGCAGATCGGCCATTTCCGAACGCATGTGATCGTGGCGCACGTCGCTGCACAACAGGCCGAGCGCGGAGAAGGCGCCGGGATTGCGCGGCACGAGCACGCGCGGCGCGCCGAGATCCTCGGCCACCTGGGCGGCGTGCACGGGCCCCGCGCCGCCGAAGGGCACCAGCGTATGATCGGACAGGTCGACGCCTTTCTTGGCGGCCTCGATGCGGATCGCATCCGTCATCTGCGCGTTCACGAGCCGCACGATTCCGCAGGCCGCGACGATGGGATCAACGCCCATGGGCTCTGCGATGGCCGCCATCGCGCGCCGCGCGGCCTCCAGATCGAGGCGGGCCTCGCCGCCGAGGAAATAATCGGGATTGAGCGCGCCGCACAGAAGATCCGCGTCGGTGACCGTCGGCTCGCTGCCGCCGCGGCCATAGCAGGCGGGGCCCGGCGTCGCGCCCGCGCTGCGCGGTCCCACTTGCGGCATGCCGGCGGCGTCGAGCCGCGCGATGGAGCCGCCGCCCGCCGCGATCGTGGCGATGTCGAGCGCGGGCGCGCTCACCATGCGCCCGTCGATCACGCTGTCGGATTGCTCGAGCGGCTCGCCCGATTCAATGAAGGCGACGTCGCAGGACGTGCCGCCGATGTCCATCGTCACGAGATTGCGCCAGCCCTGCGCATGCGCCAGCAGATAGCTCGCCGCGCGCACGCCCGCCGCAGGCCCCGAGAGCAGCGTGCGCACCGCATGGGATTCCGCATCCACCGCCAGCGGCGTCACCCCGCCGTTGGATTGCATGAGGAAGCGTTGCGGCGTCGTCACGTTCATGCGGTCGAGCCCGTCCGACACATTGCGGCAATAGCGCGCGAGCACGGGCGCAAGATAGGCGTTGAGCATGGTGGTGGAGAAACGCGGCCATTCGCGGATGCGCGGCGACACCGCGCTCGAACAGGAGACGAAGGCCTCCGGCGCGGCCTCGCGGATAAGCTCCGCCGCGCGGCGTTCATGCGCGTCGTTCATGAAGGAGAACAGAAAGCACACCGCGAAGGAGACGATTCCTTGCGCGGCGAGCGCGCGCGCGGCCTCCCGCACTCCGTCTTCGTCGAGCGGCTCGATCTCGACGCCGGCGTGATCCATGCGCCCGGCGATCTCGCGCGTGAACATGGGGCGGATGAGCGGCTCTGGCCGGCGGAAGGCGTGATCGAACGGGCTCCAGCCCTCGCGGCCCTGGCTTTGCACCTCGACGATTCCGCGCATGCCCGCATTGAGCAAGAGCCCGGCCCTGGCGCCGTTCATCTCGAGCAGCGCATTGGTGGTGACGGTGGTGCCATGGGCGAAAAATTCGATGTCGCTCGCCTGCAAGCCCTCCGCCGCGCCGCCGGCGAGAAGGCGCGCGAGCCCGGCCAGCGCCGCGATGGAGGGATCATGCGGCGTGCTGGGCAATTTCTCGATGCGGAACTCGCCCCCGTCGGCGCCCGCGAGCACGACGTCCGTATGGGTTCCGCCGACGTCGACGCCTATGCGCTGCCGCTTCACGCTTCGCTCCCCTGCGCCGGACTTGCGCTTCCTTGCGTTCGCCGTGCGCTTCCTTCTCGCCGTGCGCGGCGTGATGTCCCGCCTGCGCGCGCGCCTGTCAAGCGGACGGGCGGACGCGCAGCGCAGGCCCAATCAAAAGAAAAGGCCGCGCGGACGGGCGCGGCCTGTCTTGGTCCGTCATGCGGACGTCGCGTCTGGAAGACCTCAGATCGCGCCGCTGATCCACTTCACCAATTCGCCCTTGGGCGCGGCGCCGACCTTCTGGCCGGTCGCCTGACCGCCCTTGAACAGGAACAGCGTGGGGATCGAGCGGATGCCGAGCTTGCCGGCGACGCCGGGATTCTCGTCCACATTGATCTTGGCGATCTTCACCTTGCCGGCCATTTCCTCGGAAATCTCCTCGAGGGAGGGGCCGATCATCTTGCAGGGGCCGCACCATTCGGCCCAGAAATCCACCACCACCGGCTCCGTCGACTTCAAGACTTCGCTTTCGAACGTGGCGTCGGTGACTTTTACGGTGGCCATGGGAACCTCGGAAAATCGCGGGGGAATACCCGCCCGTCGCGTGGGAAACTATGAACCGACCCCTCGCCCGTCAAGGCGCGTCGGCGGCTGGCGGATCCGGCGTCCCCAGCCGCGCCAGCGCCTGCGCCAGAAGTTCGGGCGGCGCCTCCAGCGCGAGGGGGCCCGCGGTCCACACCAGCAGGGTGCGCACGGCGCGGCCGGGCCAGAGCCGGGCCACGGCCTTCGCATAGAGCGCGAGCTGGGCGAGATAGGCCTGCGGCGCCTGCTCCAGCGGGCGGGGCGCGCCGGTCTTGAAATCGGCGATCACGATCTCCTGCGCGCCGACGAGCAGGCGGTCGATCTGGCCGACGACGCGGCGGACGGCCCCGCCGAGATCGACGTCGGCGGCGATGGAGATCTCCGCCCGCGAGCCGGGGCCGAACAGCGCCTCCAGGGCGGGATCCTCGATCACGGCCAGGGCGCGCGCGCACAGGGCCTCGCGGCGCTCCGGCGTGAGGCCCCCGCCGCGGGCGGCCAGATAGCGCAGGCCCGCCGCCCGCCGCTCGTCCGGCGCGACGTCGGGCAGATATTGCAGCAGGGCGTGGGTGAGCGAGCCCACCAGCAGGGCCTCGGCGTTCTCCTGCCCCCCGGCGGATTCGGGCGCATGGGGCTCGCGCCGGTCCACGGCGGCCAGCGCGCTGGACGGGCTGAGGGGGATTGACGGCGCGGCCTCGCGCGGGGCGGGGGAAAGCAGCCAGCCGGGCGGCGATGGGGCGCGCTCAAGCGCGGGCGCGGGCGCGCCGGGCGCGTCCTCGGGCAGGCGGGCGGCCTCCCCGCGCCGGCGGATGACGTCGCCGGCGTCCCACGGGGCGGGCGCTTCGTCCATGCCGCCAGCCAGCGCGGCCTGCGCCATGGTGAGCCAGGCGCCCTCGCCCGGCCCGCGCGCGCCATGGAAGCCGCCGATATAGAGGCGCTCCTCCGCCCGCGTCATGGCGACGTAAAACAGCCGGCGATGCTCCTCCGCCTCGCTCCTGCGGGCGTCGGCCAGCGCGGCCTCCAGCGCGGGGGGATCGTTCTGCGCG
>Ga0315899_10008071_pt1 | contig 11291 bp, 10 predicted proteins | sample LakEriMetagenome_2_FD_203518 | JGI IMG/M metagenome (GOLD analysis project Ga0315899, IMG submission 203518) | Freshwater fungal communities from buoy surface, Lake Erie, Ohio, United States - Buoy 4 MA112 | ecosystem: Environmental > Aquatic > Freshwater > Lake | place: USA: Lake Erie, Ohio...
GTCAACCGTTCCTCCAAACCCAAAACGCCTCGATAAAATTTCTGTGTCCTCCGCTGCGCGGGGGTCTGGGGGAAAACTTGCAATCCTGCTCGAAAAATTTATTAAATCAACAAGCCCGTCAGGGAGGGAGCTGCAGTACACGCTCCATCGCCCATCAGCACGCTCTGCGTAAGACCCACCGCTCAATAATCCGATCAACCTTGGCAACGGCATCCAATGGTAACCCGAACCGTCAGGGAGGAAGCTGCAGTACACGCCCCATCGCCCATCAGCACGCTCTGCGTAAGATCCACCGCTCAATAATCCGATAAACCTCGGTAACGGCGAATAATGTAATACGCCAGCAATCCGCTTCTGCCTCGTTTACACTTCGGGTTACCATTGCGTGGCCAACGGCCACCATACACACCAATGGTAACCCGAACCGTCAGGGAGGAAGCTGCAGTACACGCCCCATCGCCCATCAGCACGCTCTGCGTAAGCTCCACCGTTCAATAATCCGATAAGCCTTGCCAACGGCCACCTCACGCCCCTCGCCGCTGACGCTCACCACAAGCGCACTTCAGACCAACAAAAGCCCACCTTTGGGGGTGTGGATGGCCAACCAACCACGATATACTTGAACAACCCAGTCGGGAGATAGGATTCCAATCTACATCCCCTTTCACCGCTATTTTTAACCAAAGGACATTGGGAACATGGCAACTCCTAACGATGACTTCGCACGCAACTCGGGCGACGCCCAAGAGAATATGCCCGCCCTGCGCGCTCGTGTCCCCGATAACGTCGCTCGCGGTGAGATCAGCACGGGGGTGATTGTGGTCACCGGAGGTACGGAATTCCTACTGGACTTTGTGCGAAACCTACCTCGCCCAAGCGCCGTGGTGGCTCGTGTAGTAATGCCCCATACCGTTATGCCTCAATTCATCGACGCCTTGGCGAAAAACGTCGAACTCTATCGCCAACGATACGGCGAACTTCCTGGCTCAACAGCCAATCCACAGCCAGCACACAACCTTCCCCCGAACTCCATGCCGGGTACCCCCAACCCAGCTCCAAGCAGTCCCCAGCAACATCCCAACGCAAGCGACCTGCACAGCCAAGTCCTGCATGCAGGCTCGAACATACCCGAGCCGATACAACCGAATCCAACCGCCAACACTGGGGCTGGTTCAAACGATTCCCATTCATCGCCGAACCACTCTGCCAACAACCCACAAGCCGGTGCACCGGTCCCGCCTCCAAAAAAACAATCGCCCCAAGAAATCTACGACGAACTTAAACTGCGCGATGAGATCCTCAGTGGCTCCTACGCAAACGCCGTCATGATCGGACACGGCCCCTACGAATTCAGTTTCGATTTCATCACGAACTTCTATCCTCAGTCCGCCGTCTCCTGCCGCGTATACCTCGCTTGCGGACACATACCACGCATGCTCGACTCCCTTAAACAATCCTGGGAGCAACTCCGCCCACGACTCGGGTATCCACCACCTCCCGGATTCCCTCAATAAACATCAATTAAACCACAACTCATAGGCATGTTTCGAAACTAGAACAGCCACCTTACAGCCACACTAATTAAACAGAATCGATGAACGAGCCTGGATCTAACGACGTGTTCCTACCTCCTGTCGGATTTCAAGCCGATCCAAGGCCATTTATCCTTGCAAGCTCCTCTCCGCGCCGAAACCAACTGATGAAAACCTTCGGGTATCGGTACGAAGTCATCGAGCCAGATCCGCTGGCTGAATGCGGCGTGTGTTCAAGGGAAACGCCACCCGAACTCGTCGCTCGATTAGCCTACCAAAAAGCAGCCGACGTCATCCAAAAAATCGACATTGACGAACGCGTCGTCGTCGCTTGCGATACCGTCGCTGAACACCGAGGGTTAGTCCTCGGAAAACCCAACGACGTGGACCACGCCCGAGCGATGCTTCTGCGTTTGCGCGGTCAAGAACACCGCGTATACTCGGGACTATGCCTGTGGAGCCGCGCAACAGCCAAACGCTGCGTTCGTGTCGACTGCTCGATCCTTGTCCTCAAGAACTTCAGCGACGCAGAACTAGATCAATACCTCGAAAGCGATCTTTGGATCGGAAAAGCCGGCTCGCTCGGCTTCCAAGACGGACCGCCTTGGCTCACCCTCCTAAGCGGCTCTGCAACCAACGTCGTCGGCCTCCCAATGGAACTTCTCCACGAAATGCTCCGGCAGTTCTAAATGCCCCAGCAGTTCTAAATACCCGGGCGACGAAGTTTTAACTTCAAATCCACCGATTACAGCAGCCAAGCTCTCTCACCCCACTCGGCTATCTCGCTCAACCGCCACTCTTGGCTAACTTGGCTTGTGCCATCAACTTTCGCTTGTTCCCAACAATGCGGATTACTTCATCGGTAAGCACCGCTGCCATCAGCGCAATGGCAACAATAATAAACTCCCAACTCTTCGGAATGCTCAACGCCGCAATCGATAAAAACAAAGACCGCATCACCGCCGTACCGAACACCACCCCAACAATCGATCCAGAACCACCTCGCAAGGAACATCCACCGATCACCGCAGCAGCCACCGCATACATCTCGTAGATGCTACCTGTCTGCGAAGGTTCGATCGTGTTGAAGTCAAACACGAGAAGAATCCCCGTAAGACCCGCCAACAACGAACAAATCACATACGTTGAAATGATGATCTTGTCTGTCGCAATCCCGCTGAACTTGGCGGCTTGGACATTGTTTCCCAACGCCATCAAATACCGGCCAAAGACCGATCGGTTGATTGCAATCCACAATGCCAAAGCCACGATCACAAGAAGTACAGCTGTGGTTGGAATCTCAATCCAAGAGAAAAACGGAACGCTTTGCGTAGCACCATTAGCGTCCAAAATCGCTTCGTTCTTCTTCCCATCCCACAAAACCGAGTGCCACCTCCCTTGACTAACGTAAGGCAAAAACGGGACAGGAAGCTTAAACGAGACACCGTTGATCCACTCTTTGATCGTTACCAAAGTACTGCCAAGTCCCTTGGACTGTTCGCCCGCAAGCACCCGAGCGATTCCACGATAGGCAAGCAAACCACACATAGTAACGACAAATGGTTGCAACCCAACTTTGGTGACCAAATAGCCGTGAAACAATCCCAACAGTGCAGAACCAAGTAGCACAACCGGAATGACAAACCATATCGGTCGATGCTGAAACTGGAACCATTGCACTTCCGCGTCGACTGGAAAATTCGCATTGGGCTCTCGCAAAATGACCGATATCCCTTCAGCACCCTTCTCTACCGAAACGACACTCCCCTGCACCGGTTGGCCAAATGAATTGACGAACCTTAACTGATCATCGGTACGAATCGTCCAATCCGATGTCCCCAAAGTTACCTTGGGTAACTGATTGTTTTTCATCGGTACCTTTTCGACCTTGAGCACCTTGGTCTTCTGCTGGGAATCAACATGCTGCTGATTGAGCAACATCAGCATGCAAACGCCTGCTAGCGCAATGACAGAACCGATCGACAAGTCGATACCACCGGTCATGATGACCAGCGACATCCCCAACGAAATAAACCCAAACAAACTCGTCCACCGAATGATCGACTTGACGTTCTCATCCGATAGGAAGGAAGGGTTCAGCCAACCGGTCACGAGCAAAATTGCCAGCAACAACAACACAACGCCAATGCTTTTGATTTGCATGTTCCAGAATCACTTTAGTGAACTACTGCGGTAGCTTCGGTGCGTCCGAAAGCCAATTGCATGATACTCTGCTCGGTCATCTGTTCGCGAGCCAACTCACCCTTTACTCGCCCTTCGTGCATCACGTAGGTCCGATCTGCCATCCCGAGGATCTCTTCCATCTCACTCGACACGAACAGAATCGCCGTACCTCGCTGAGCCAACTGCTCCATCAATCCGTAAATTTCTTGCTTGGCTCCGATATCGACTCCCCGCGTCGGCTCATCCAATAACAGGACCTTGGGATTCCTCATGATCCATTTGCCGAAAACAATCTTCTGCTGATTCCCTCCGGAAAGGAAAGCGGAAACTTGATTTAAGTGAGGTGTCTTTATCCGCAAAGCATTGACTTGCTCCTGGCCAGCTTTCTGCTCCGCTGCTCGCGAGAGTATCCCGTAACGACTGACGTTTTCCATCGAAGCGAGTGTCAAGTTATCGCCGACGCTCATGGAAGTAACTAAACCCGTGTGACGACGGTCTTCGGGAACCAACGCCAATCCGGAAGCGATCGAGGTTCGGATGTTACCCGACGGAATTGCAACCCCATCAACTTGAATCTGCCCACCTAATACAGGTCGCATTCCCATGATCGATTCCAGCACTTCGGTCCGCCCTGCGCCGACCAATCCTGCCATACCAACAATTTCACCAGCACGCACTTCGATGTTTACCGGATGCTCGGCCCTGCCGAACACTCGCACATCCTTGAGCCGCAAACGAACCTCGCCGGGCTCCTTAGGCACATGCGGAAAATATCGATTCAACTCGCGTCCGACCATCGCATGCACCATGCGATCATGCGTGATCTCGTGCTTCTGCAACGTCGCTGCATTCTGCCCGTCACGAAGCACTTCTACGCGATCGGACAATTCAGCGACCTCCGCTAACCGGTGAGAAATGTACACAATCGACACCCCCTCCGATTTCAATTGCCGTATCAACTGAAAGAGCTTCTCCGACTCGTGCGCTGAGAGACTGCTCGTCGGCTCATCCATGATGATCATGTTGGCATCTGTCGAGAGCGATTTGGCAATCTCCACCATCTGACGCTGCGCGATCGATAGCTTCTGCAACGAAGTACTCGAAGGGATTTCAAGCCCCACACGTTTGAGAAATTCGTCGGCTCGCTGTCGCATCTGCCGCGATTGGATCATCCCCCAACGCGTCGGCTCGCGCCCAAGAAAAATATTTTCGGCTACGGTTAAGTTATCCGCGAGATTTAACTCTTGGTGAATAAGCGAAATCCCAGCCGAGATCGCTTCGCTCGGATTCGCAAACCGTACCTGGCTACCCTTCCACCACAACTCGCCAGAATCTTGCCCCTGAACCCCCGCAAGGATCTTCATCAAGGTGCTCTTACCCGCTCCGTTCTCGCCGATAACGCTCAAGACTTCGCCGGGCTCAACGTGCAGACTCACTCCCCGAAGCGCTTTGACTCCGGGGAATGATTTGGTGACATTTTCAACTCGCAGAATGCTTTCCATCAGTTTGCCGCAGTTTCAAAACCTGGTGGCAATGGCTTGTCCGCCAACTCGTCAATCACACCCCGCGATCGCTCTTGAGCATTGAGCACTTCAAGCTTCCCGACGAATATCATGACCTTCCCTCCCTCGGGAATCGCTTGCTTGACAAGCTTTCCGGCTGCACGGCCAGCCAAGTAATTGCTAGTCCCCAAGTAAAACTTACGGTTCGACTTTGGAGCATCAGAATCTTGGCAAACTACCGCCATCTTCTCGGCAGCCATGTTCAACATGTCGACTTGATTCTCGGGATTGATCGGCGAAATCGCCAATCCATCGAACCCATTGTTCACCGCTTGCTCAATCGCTTGCTTCTGCTCGTCGACCGTTCCTTGGCTCGGGAAAGTCACTGCAGTGGTCGTGTTGAAAACGCCATCGGCCTTCTCGCAACCCTTTTGTGCTAAAACCCAAAACAAGTCAACGCTGTTGGTGATAAACGCTAACTTCGTCGCTTTCGATGTGTCATACGATTCGGAATCCGACTTGGGGATCGGTCCGTTCCCATCGCGAATCGCTTGTACGCCCGCATTGAACTCTTGAATGTTGTCGGCGGTCACAACCGAGTGAGGTACGTAAATCATCTTGCTCTCGGGAACTTTGACCTCTTGGTTGCGAGCCATCGCTGCCAAATATTCCACACTCTTGAAACCGAACAAATAGGGTTGCTGAGCAATCGTGCCGATAATCTTTCCATCGGCGATTCCCGCGAGCGTCGCTGGGTGCTCGTCAAAACCAACAATCTTGACCTTGCCCGCCAATGAACGTGCTTCCAACGCCGACAGAATCGCCGGAGGATTGTACGCCCACAATCCAACCATGCAGTTCACATCCGGATTCGAAACCAAAGCCGACTCGGCATTGCTCTTGGCAATCGCGTCGTCTTTGTTGTCGGTCATAATGTTGAGCACTTCATACTTGCCAACCTTCGCTGGCATCGAATATCCCACCCCAGGGATCACCGCTCCGGCACTCGCCGATACCACCGGCGCTGATTGCTTGGTATCAAACCCACCCGGCGCCCCATCCGCCGAACTAGGGACCTTCGCCGGCGGCTTTGACCCACTGTCACAACCCGCAAACGGCATCGCAATTCCCGCAAACAATGCTAAAGCGACCCCGGCCCGCTTCTTGGTCAAGGCAGCCCAATCGGTTTTCCTAGAGTCTGTCACTACTGCTTTTTTCATTTGAGGTACCTGCCGGATGATAGAAAGGAAAAACGTAAACGATTCAATGATCAAAACCACCGGGTTCGAATCCACAGATTCTAAGTGGAACAGCCACCCACGCAACATCGGCCAACGGAAAAACACCCCGCGAAACCAGATTTGTGGCGTGAAACTGCTCCTTATAAATTACCAAGCCGAATAAGTTTCCAGGTATTGCCCCACCAGTGCAGTCCCAAGCCTTTTAATGCGATCAATCCGGACACAAAATAAGAAACCAACTCCAAGCCCACGCCCCAGCTGAAATCCCTGAACTCCAGATCCCTCTCCGAAACCCATGCCCAATCCCCCCCCTGCACTACTCTCCCTTTCAGCCTCCCAGCTCTCCCTTTCAGCCTCCCCGCGACGATTGGTATTCGCCATCCTAGCAATTCTCCTGGGATCCGACTCCTGGCAAACCAACAATTGTCAAGCCCAAGTCACGCTGGATTACAACCGAGATATCCGACCGATCCTCTCGAACCACTGCTTCGCTTGCCACGGCCCAGACGCCGCGAATCGTCAAGCTGAATTGCGCCTCGATCAACAAGCTGCCGCCATCGAGAAAAAAGCGATCCAGCCAAGTTCGCCTCATGAGAGCGAACTGATCGCTCGGATCCTCTCGAAAGATCCCGATTCCCAAATGCCTCCTCCCGATAGCAAAAAACCACTCTCGGAAACACAAATCCAAACATTACAGACTTGGATCGAACAAGGAGCTCGCTACCAAACACATTGGGCTTACACCACCCCCACTCGTCCACCGATCTCCTCCACTACGGAAAAATCGTCGCTGGATTATTGGGTCGAAATCGAACTCGCCAAACAAGGGATACCCGTAAGCCCAAAGGCCGAGCGACGAACTCTGATCCGTCGCCTCTACAGCGACTTGATCGGAATCCCTCCGACTCCCGAACAAGTCGACTCATTCGAACAAGATCCTCGCCCCGAAGCCTATCGACTGCTGGTGGAGGAACTGCTAAGCAACCCGCACTACGGTGAACGAATGGCCCTCGATTGGCTCGATGTCGTCCGTTTCGCTGACACCATCGGTTATCACAGCGACAACCCTCGAAATATCTGGCCATATCGCGACTATGTGATCGCTTCGTTTAACGCTAACAAACCCTTCGATCGCTTCACGATCGAACAACTCGCAGGGGATCTCCTCCCCGATGCCAACCAAGAAACCAAACTTGCAACAGCTTTCAACCGATTGATCCTCTCTACCGAAGAAGGTGGCGCACAACCCAAAGACTACGAAGCACGGATGCTCGCTGACCGTGTACGCGCAATCGGTACGGTATGGCTCGGACAAACCATCGGATGCGCGCAATGCCACGATCACAAATACGACCCTATTACCACCAAAGACTTCTATTCCCTCGGTGCCTTCTTCGCAGATATCCAAGAAGGAATCGTCGCACCACGCGAAGAAGGAATGCCAATTCTCACCGAAGCACAACAAACTGAACTTCGACGACTCGAAGAAGACCCCAACTCGCGCGAGGATCCGAAGATTCGCGAAGCATTCCTCAAATCGGTCCCGAAATGCTTGGTCACCAACTCCACGGCGACCTCCTCTCCAGACAAACGACGCATCGTGCGGATCCTTCACCGCGGCAACTGGATGGACGAATCGGGTGAAATCGTTCAACCCGCTTTCCCACTAGCCTTAGACGTCTCCAATAACTCCAACATCACCGGCGACCTGCCCCAACCTCCGTCTTCGCCCACACCGAGCCCACTAACCCGACTCGACCTGGCGAAATGGCTCGTCTCAAACGAAAACCCACTGACCTCTCGCGTCGTGATGAACCGACTCTGGAAACACTTCTTCGGTACAGGACTTAGCAAAGTTCTCGACGACCTGGGAGCTCAAGGCGAGACGCCGATCAACCAACCTCTCCTCGACACAATGGCTTGCGAATTCATCGAAAGCGGCTGGGATTTCAAACACATGGTTCGCTGGATCGTATTAAGCGACACGTATCAACGCTCCACCCAAGCCGATCCAAACGCAATAGACCAGGATCCGCTCAATCGATACACCGGTCGCCAATCCTCCTTTCGACTCGACGCGGAACTCATTCGCGATCAAGCCCTAGCGATCGGTGGACTGCTTTCCCCTCGCATCGGCGGACCAAGCGCAAAGCCTTATCAACCTGAAGGCTACTGGGAGAACCTGAACTTCCCTACCCGCACTTACTCACCCGACTCCGGCGAACAACAACATCGACGCGGTATCTATACTTGGTGGCAACGAACGTTTCTACACCCAAGCCTCCTCGCGTTCGATGCACCAAGCCGCGAAGAATGCGCCGCGGAACGATCCCGATCGAATATCCCCCAGCAAGCCCTCGTGCTCCTAAACGATCCGACGTACGTCGAAGCCGCCCAAGGCTTGGCCCGTCGAGCCATCGATGCAATCCCCGAATCGAATGCGAATCCGCAATGGCAAGCCGACCGCATCGCTTGGATGGTCAATCAAACCCTCCAACGCCCGGCAACGTCAATAGAATCCGAACTGCTCGCCACTCTTGTCCGCAAACATTCTCAACGGCTCAGCGATTCATCCGACAAAAACTCAGTGAATATGAACGAAATAACCGTCTGGACTCATGTAGCAAGAGTCCTGCTGAACTTACATGAAACCATCACACGTAACTAACGCCATGAACTCCCCTGTCAATAACTTAAACATCTCCCGACGCACCTTGCTTGCCCAAGGCACCATCGGAGCGACCGCACTGTCGGCCTTACTCAATACATCAACTTCCTACTCAAGTGAACCAGCAAATGGCCCCCATTCCTCTGAACTGCAGTCCACTGAACTGCAGTCTCAAGGGATCCTCGCGAACCTCCCACTTCCGCAGCGCGCCAAACGAGTCATCTGGCTGACGATGGCCGGCGGACCATCTCACTTGGAACTCTTCGACTACAAACCCAAACTCGCTAAAATGCATGGTCAGCCCATGCCAGAGAGCTTCACTCGCGGTCAACAACTAGCACAGCTCCAAGGCCAAGAGCTTCGTTGCCTTGGCCCGCTCTTCGGGTTCAAACCCTACGGTAGCCAAGGGACTCAGATCGGTGAGTTACTCCCACACTTGGGAAATCAGATCGACAACCTGTGCTTGATTCGCTCAATGACGACCGATGCAATCAATCATGACCCAGCACATATGTTCATGAACACCGGCTCGCAGATCTCGGGACGACCTAGCATGGGCGCTTGGATCCACTACGGTTTAGGCTCAATGGCTGAAAATCTCCCGGGCTTCGTCGTTCTAGTCTCAACGGGCAAAGGCCGCTCTCCTCAGCCGATCGCCGCACGACAATGGAGCAGCGGATTTCTGCCAAGTCGCCATCAAGGTGTGCAGCTTCGCAGCCGAGGCGAACCTGTACTTTACCTGAACAATCCCCCTGGTATCGACCGCGAGCAGCAATCAGATGACATCGCTGCGATCAATGCCATGAATCGTCAGTTCGCTCAAAATCACTACGACCCCGAAATCGAAACTCGTATCGCCCAGTACGAACTAGCCTTCGAAATGCAGACAAGCATCCCGAACCTGATGGACACCAGCGACGAGACGCAAGAAACACTGAATCTCTACGGATGCGAACCTGGCGATGGCACATTCGCAAGCAACTGCTTGCTCGCCCGTAGACTCGCACAGCGGGGTGTGCGGTTCATCCAGCTCTATCACCGCGATTGGGATCACCACAGCTTGCTCAAAGAAGAGCTACCATTGCGAGCCAAAGAAGTCGATCAGGCGAGCGCTGCACTGTTGCAAGATCTTCAACGACTCGGGATGCTCGAAGAGACACTCGTCGTCTGGACAGGAGAGTTCGGTCGCACTCCGATGTCGCAACAAAACAAAGGGCCCATCGGCCGAGACCACCACAACAAATCGATGTCCATGTGGCTTGCCGGCGGCGGTATCCGCCGAGGAACAGTCTACGGTGCAACCGACGAACTCGGCTATGCAGCAGTCGAAAACATCTGCACCGTCCACGACCTGCACGCGACAATGCTGCATCAACTCGGCATCGACCACAACGCATTCACGTATAAGTTCCAAGGTTTGGATTTCAAACTAACCGGTGTAGAAGGGGCAAATGTAATCAGTGATATCCTCGCTTAAGCCTCCATCAATCCGCTGCTGCCTCGTTTACACTTCGGGTTACCATTGCGTGGCCAACGGCCACCACCACATCATCGGAAACCCGATCCGTCAGCGAGCAACGGCACCAATGGTAACCCGAACCGTCAGGGAGGAAGCTGCAGTGCACGCTCCATCGCCCATGCGCACGCTCTGCGTAAGCTCCACCCCTCAATAATCCGATCAACCTTGGTATCGCAACCAATGGTAACCCGAACCGTCAGGGAGGAAGCTGCAGTACACGCCCCATCGCCCATCAGCACGCTCTGCGTAAGATCCACCCCTCAATAGTCCGATAAGCCTTGCCAACTGCATCTAATGGTAACCCGGACCGTCAGGGAGGAAGCTGCAGTACACGCTCCATCGCCCATAAGCACGCACCGCGTAAGACCCACCCCTCAATCATCCGATGAACCTCGGCAACGGCATCTAATGGTAACCCGAACCGTCAGGGAGGACGCTGCAGTGCACGCTCCATCGCCCATGCGCACACTCTGCGTAAGACCCACCCCTCAATAATCCGATAAGCCTTGGCAACGGCACCAATGGTAACCCGAACCGTCAGGGAGGAAGCTGCAGTACACGCCCCATCGCCCATCAGCACGCTCAGCGTAAGATCCACCGTTCAATAATCCGATAAGCCTTGGCAACGGCATCCAATGGTAACCC
>Ga0315899_10008073_pt1 | contig 11289 bp, 7 predicted proteins | sample LakEriMetagenome_2_FD_203518 | JGI IMG/M metagenome (GOLD analysis project Ga0315899, IMG submission 203518) | Freshwater fungal communities from buoy surface, Lake Erie, Ohio, United States - Buoy 4 MA112 | ecosystem: Environmental > Aquatic > Freshwater > Lake | place: USA: Lake Erie, Ohio...
GACTTCTTCGGTTGCTCTGGCGAGCACCTCAACAACGGGCCCGACCATTCCGGCAGGTTTGGCAACTGCGTTGAGTTCGGCCTTGAGCTTGACCCAAACGGGCACCAACGACGGCACGATCGCTTGGAATTTCAGTCTATCCAACAGTCTTACGCAATATCTCGCTGCTGGTGAGACCATCACGGCGGTTTACACGATCACGGTTAGCGATGACAGCGGAACCGGGAACAACACGGCCACGCAAAATGTCACCGTTGTCATTACGGGCACCAACGATGATCCGATCATTACCCTAGAAACCGGCGACAGTGCAGCGGAGACGCTGGGAGTTACTGGTTTACCGTTGACGACTGCAGGTTCACTATCAGTTGCGGATATCGATCGGACCGATGTTGTAACCGCTGCCGTTTCGAGTTTCGCTAAGAACGGGGATCTTACTGGGCTAACACTAAGCGATGCCCAACTAGAAGCGATGATGTCACTCAACACCAATGTGATTTCGAATACCCAGCAAACGGGTGCGATCAGCTGGGCTTTTGATACGGCGGGTTATACGTTTGGTTACTTAGCTCAAGGCGAGTCGATCACTTTAACCTACACCTTTACTGTTACCGATAGCCAAGGTGCAACGGATACTCAAGACGTTGTGGTGACCATCACCGGAACTAACACCGCGCCTGATATCACGGTTGAGACTGGCGATAGTTCCTCCGAGAGCTTAACGGAAACAGATGCAACACTTACCACCAGCGGTACACTTTCGGTTCTCGACATCAACACCACCGACACGGTCACATCTCAAGTGAGCTTGGTTGTCGCGAGTGGTACGACGACCGGCCTCGGATCGAACAACGCCGCGCTGCTGAATATGCTGTCGGTCAACGCCAACGTGATCAATAACACCAGCGAAATGGGCACGATCAACTGGTCATTTTACTCCGGCAGTGAAGCGTTCGATTATTTGGCCGCTGGTGAAACACTAACGCTCACCTATTCGATCACCGCGACGGATAGCCAAAACACGACCGATACCCAGCTCGTGACAATCACCATCACAGGTACCAACGATGAGCAAGTGATCGTTACCAACAACGGAATTGTTATCGACGAGAATGACACCAATTCGGTAATTTCCGGCAGCATGCTGCAAACCACCGACCTTGATCAGTCCGCTGCCGAATTAACCTACACGGTGACTTCATCCCCCTCCACGGGAATCATCCGTCGCTCTGGAACCGTACTGGGTATCAATGACGTTTTCACGCAATCGGACATCAACTCTGGACTTATCACGTACGATCACGACGGCAGCGAGAGGTTTGTCGATTTCTTCGAATTCACCGTAGATGATGGGTTTGGCAATGCTAGCGTAGGCGTGTTTAATGTTACCATCAATCCGGTTAACGATCTAAATCCTGTGATCGTCAGCGATGGAGGCGGGGTTACCGCTACGCTTTTGATCGCCGAAAATACCATTGCGGTAACGACTATTGCAGCGACGGATGCAGATTTACCAGTCCAAACGATTACGTACATGATCGTCGGGGGTGTTGATGCAAGCTTGTTCCAAATTGATACCAACTCCGGAGAGCTCCGGTTCGTGACCGCACGCGACCGAGAAAACGCAACGGATTTTGACGGAGATCATGTTTACGAAGTGGAAGTGCAAGCGTCCGACGGCACTTTAGTCGATACGCAGCTGGTTCGGGTCCAAATCACCGATGAAAACGAGTTTAGTGTCTCCTCAATCGTAGATGCCGATAGCGGCAGCAACTTGGTTGCCGAATACTCTATGTTAGGAACCGTGGTTGGCATAACATCTTTGGCAAACGACTCCGATGCCACTACCAATACCGTCAGTTATACACTAGACGATTCTGCAGGTGGCCGATTCGCGATCGATTCGGTCACAGGTGTTGTTACGGTTGCCCATGGAAGCTTGCTCGATTACGAAGCAGCGATTTCGCATGAAATCACCATTCGAGCAACATCTCACGATGGATCGACCAGCGTGGAGACTTTTACGATCTATCTATCGGACGTGAATGAAGATCCGATTGGCTCGATCTCCGACACGAATTCGGTAACGGAGTTCGTATTCGAGAATTCTGGTATTGGTTCACTTGTTGGCATCACGGCATTCGCCGACGATCCGGATGGCACGGCTGCGGTCAGTTATACATTGGATCAGGATGATGATGGTCGCTTTGCAATCGATTCCGTAACAGGAGTGATTACCGTCACAGGTGCCATCGATCGCGAGACGTTGGGCGCCTCCCGAGATATCACGGTCCGGGCCTCCTCGACCGATGGTAGCTTCGTTACCCAATCATTTACGATTGCTATTGGAGATGTTAATGAGTTTTCAACAACAACTCCGGTCGATTTTTCGGGTACGGTTAACGCAATTGCCGAGAACTCCGCCAACGGCTCGTTTGTTGGTATTGAAGCATTAGCGTTTGATAGCGATGCCACGACCAATGTGGTGACCTATACGCTAGATAGCGATGCAGGTGGTCGTTTCGCGATCGATGGTGTGACGGGTGTGGTAACGGTTGCCAATGGTAGTCTACTGAACTACGAAGCATTTTCGTCGCATCAGATTACGGTACGTGCCACGTCGGCCGATGGCTCCATTGCCACCGAGAGCTTCGTCATTAGCGTGACGGATGTGAATGAAGCTCCAATTGCCAACAATAATCCTTATCAAACTAGTTTTATCGATGATTTGATTTTGACCGGTTCGGGCATACTGGGCAACGACTTTGATCCCGATGGTGATCAATTGAGCGTGGTGCTCATCACGGGACCGATTCGAGGAACATTACTGAGTTTTTCATCAGATGGAACGTTTCGGTACCGTCCCGAAGCAGGCTTCCAAGGCACGGTGGAGTTAACGTATTTGATAACGGACGGAGAATTGCAATCGAACATAGCCACGGTGAGAATCTTGGTAGTGGTACCCGATAACGTCCCGAGTGCTCCGAATAACGGATCTTCCAATAATGGAGACACGGATTCGACATCCTTTAGCTTGGTTACAGCGCCCGAAGCGGCATCAGAGGTCGGCTCGGAAACGATCGTACCCGAGGCTGTTCCAGTTCCCGTGGCGTTAATTGCGGTGGAGCAGGTACAAGAGCGAATTCAAGTTGCCGGGGTGGAAAGTCCTAAACCCGTTACAGAGGAGCTCAAGGAAGGAGTTCTATTGGTATCGTTAACATCGGGAACGAAATTTGACAATTTTGAAGTCCAGCAGACTCGGTTTGAGCATTTTGAGTACCATTTTGAGCGTTTCACGGAAACATCAACGGTACTGGAATATAACAGCGTGGAGCGAAGGGATCTAGAAAGTCAGGATCAATCCGGTGTGCAGTTCAGCATGGATTCGGCTTTGGTGAGAACGGTGATTGGTTCTGGTGTTGTGTTAATGGTAATGCAGAGAGCACAATTAGCGGCAACTCTGATGGCAGGTAATCCGACCTTGATGCAGTTCGACCCGATGTCGGTGATGCCAGGACGAGGTGAGAAAAAGGATCTGTTATCGAAAGGTGAAAAACTGTTCGACAAATAGGAATTCTTTGATGGGTTTGGTCTGTTAGCTTGGTCCGCAGCTCAATTTATTGATATCTCGCAAAGGCTTAGGTATCCTTGCATATCGATATCCTGAAACTTGTTTGCAAATCGGAGGGGTTTACCGTTTGCAAGCGGATTAATGACCATGAGTAAAATTTTATAGTTGCCGGTTGACACTGTTCTAACATCAAGGGTTGCACTCCGAACAGTAGGAGTCGCTGACGGCAATTGACCCTTCAGTGACCATCTATTTGCGATCCAACTCTTGACAATTTGTCCGTCTTTTTTCGCTAATGCAATTTCGATGGGCCAGTCGTAGTAAAACGGTGCAATACCTTGATTAATGATCGATACTTCAATTGATAGCTTTCGTTCTTTCTTTGACCAATCTAAAACAACTTGGTTTACATAAAAATCATAACCGATCTTAGAGACAGACTCTATCGCTCTTTTCATTCGGAGCTCGGAGGCTTTTTCTCTGAACATTCCAGTATCCATGGTCCAAGACAAATGCAATGTTCTGGCACATTCATCAAACGATTGGGCTTGTGGAATTTCGATTTCCTCATCAAAGATCTTTCCCCACAACTCAGGGCGAATTTCACCGCCTATCGGCTGATTTTTCCATTTGTTTAGAGCCTCTTGGCCGGCTGACTTTAATGCTGGAACGAAGAACCAGTTATCTTCTTTGCGATCGGTTTCCAAGGTCGCCCAACAAAGGGAATCGTCGTGGTATCCGAATGACCGATTTTGATTCGGGGCTTTGTCGTAGTGATCAACTCCGGCAGGATATCTTAAGAGGACTGGCGTAATCTTAAACGCGTTTTCGTAAGCATCCAGTACGATGGTTTGAGTGTGTTTGCTTGCCCATAGATCATTTCGAGGGTAGGTGTGCCATTCGCCCCATGTTCCGAGCAATCCTGCCGTAATGAATCCTAAGCGAGGATCACCGTCGTATTTCCGTCCGAATTCGTTTACGAAATCAACAAGTGCTGATTGTAGCAAAGGAGATTCGTAGTCTGGAGTTGTAACTTCTGTGGGTGGAAAGGGAGCTGTGTTTGTGTTCTCGTAGGTTTCTGACTTAAGTCCCGCATCAATTAGATATTGAGGTATCGAGTTCTTTTTACCAGGGTATTCGAGGTAAATGCGAACCACAGCCATGTTACCGCGAGACGCGATATCGTTAAGCAGGGTCTCCATAGCGGTCCAATCGTATTGTTTGGGTCCGACGTTAAGTGCGGAGAGAGGCAGATAGTTAAACTCCATGGAATGTGGAAAACGACCTGGGGTAGGATTGGCGTAGGGAACCAAGCCTTTGAGTGGATTATCTGCGTGGCTAGGCCCTGGCTCTAGCTTAAAAGTTTGTGCTGACGTTAAGGTATGCACACAGATGAGCCAAAGAAAAGCTGAAGCCATGGGTATCCAACGATTCATCGTGCGACCAGATCCATGTTGTTTAGGGGGGGGCGATATCCTCGATATCGATCGAAGGTCCAAACATCATATTCCGAAAAATGAATAAGGGGAAACCCGACGCAAAGTGCAACGACTATTTTGGACTAGTGAGCTTCCCGGTTGATGACTTTATCGTATGGCTTGCGCCCTTGCGCTACGAATGCACCTTACGCGGCTACAGAGCCGCTTTTAGAATAGTCAATTTGTGACTTCGAAAGAATACCCTTCTCGATAGTGTAAACCTCGTCAGCGACCTTCAGCAGGGCTTCTCGGTGGGTGATGATGATAATGGTCATTCGACCTTTCATTGCCTCAAGAGTTTCTCGGATTTGAATCTCACTCGCCATGTCGATTTGGCTTGTGGATTCATCCAGGATAAGAATCTCTGGTTTACGTAAAATCGCTCGAGCCAGCGCGATACGTTGACGTTGGCCGCCACTAAGCCGTTGGCCGGATTGGCCAACGACAGTCTCATAACCTCCGGATAGCGCATCAGTAATGAACTCGTGTGCATGGGCTTGTTTAGCGGCTTCAAGCACTTCGTCTATGCTGCAATTTTCTTGTCCATATTGAATATTTGCCAGTACAGACTGGTTAAACAACTCGGTGCTCTGGCTAACTAAGGCGATTCTGCTTCGTAAGTCATGAAGACTCAAGTTGCGGATGTCGACACCGCCCAGGGAAAGCGAACCGGCCGTTGGGTCGTAATAGCGGGAGATCAGTTGAATCAGGGTCGATTTACCACTTCCGTTATGGCCCAAAATGGCGACTACTTTTCCGAAAGGAATGTCCAAATTCACATCTCTTAAGATAGGATGCGACGCATGGTAGTGGAAGCTAACATTGTTAAGGGATAAATCGTGCTTTGAGCCGGTCAACGGAATCGGTTCCGAAGGATCGGTGATAGTCGGTTTCGTATCTAGAATGGAATAGATAAGATTCGCAGCCGTGGCTCCACTGTAGATCAGAATCGATATACCTGAAAGCTTGCGAAGTGGGTCACTTGCACCGATCAATAGTCCAAAGAATATCAGCAGATCTGTAACACTGAGGGGGGTATCGCGGATTTTCAAACCTAGAATGTGTGTTTGTTGATTCACAACGAGATAGGATCCCGCACAAACAGTAATCGCAACCATACCGATGCCGACCAATTCTGTGAACGGTTTGCTCAATCCGTTGTAGAATATCATCTTGAGGCTCAGGCGTTGCATTTGCTTTGTGCAGTCGGTGAACTTCTCTTTTTCTTTTGGTTCCATCGTGTACGCTTGGACAGTAAAAATGTTGTTCAGCGATTCAAGGATGATTTCGTGAAAGCCCGCGTTTCTCCCTAATATTGAGGCTGCGACTGATCTGATTTTCTTGTTGAAGAAGATTATGATCGCAACGAGTGCAGGCGCGAGCACGATGGATAGAAACAACAATCTCCAGGAGATAAAGCACGCTAGGATTAGGCAAGAAAGAACTCTCATGGGTTCCCGAATTGCGACGCCAAATAAGGCTACCAATCCCATGGCCAGCCCATCTGTCCCCGTGGTTAATGCCGCTAAGAAGGTGCTATTTCCTACTTGCTGAAATTGAGAGCGATCCATGTGAAGGGCTTGCGAAAACAGCCGACTTCGTAAATTCCGGACTAAGGTCGAAGAGGCAAACCCAATCAACAAGTCACTGGTCAACATGAGCATGTGTTTGATCAAGGTGCTAAAGACCAAGACACCCATGATGACACAAATGGTGAAAAACGGATCGGTGGGAAGCAGTGCTTCGGCCCAATCTAGTTTCCGCTCGTTCCAGCCGAGCGAGTTTTCTACATCTCGAAGTTGGCCTTGTAACGTAGGTTGCTCCGCAGGTGGAGCGTTGGCAAGCTTGTTCTCGATATCTGCTTTTTGCGAAGCGAGTGTGTCCGACTGCTTTTGTAGCCAGTCCTGGATCGATTCGTTTTTAAGAGTGACTTCGATTACTGGATATAGGGCGGTGATGTTTCCGCCCCACAAGCAGGCTATTCCTAGGGAGCAAAGAGTTGCCAAGATGATAGCGGGTGCTAAATGGATGGACTCTTTTATCGCTTTTGCAAAATTTTTCATTCGAGACGGTCTTGTAGATGGTGGTCAGGCTCGTATTCGCGAATCAAATCACTAAGCCGCAACTCGTTTTGGAGTTGTTTCCTGAGTTCCAAACACAGCATCGTGCAAGCTCAAGCCGATTGCATCCTTGGGGGAAGTAATCGGTTCAAAATCGATCGGCCAATCGATGCCGATAGAAGGGTCGTCCCATCGAATGCATCGTTCACACTGGGCAGCCCAAAAGTCTGTCGTCTTGTATTGAACCTCAGCCGTTTCGCTTAGAACAACAAACCCGTGTGCGAAGCCTGCTGGAATCCAAAGTTGTTTGCAATTTTCGGCTGAGAGTTCTTCGCCGACCCATTGCCCATACGTTTTCGATTCCGGACGAATATCGACTGCGACATCAAACACTCGTCCGACAGTGGCGCGAACAAGTTTGCCTTGAGGATGTGGCGATGTTTGAAAGTGCAACCCTCGCAAAACACCGAATGCCGAACGAGAGTGGTTGTCTTGGACAAAGCGTACGTTATCCGTTACCTTTTCCATAAAAACCCGGTCGTTAAAACTCTCGAAAAAGCAACCACGAGAGTCGCTGATCACGCGAGGAACGATTAATTTAACGTCATTGATAGCGGTGGATTCAATGATCAATTGGTCACCTTTTCTTTCGCGATCCGGTTGAGGTACTGTCCATAGCCATTTTTTGCCATCGGTCTCGCAAGCTCTTCAAGCTCCGAGGCAGAAATCCATTTCTGTCGAAAGGCGATCTCTTCAGGGCACGCAACCTTGAGACCCTGACGATTCTCGATTGTAGAAATGAACTGACTTGCCTCCAATAGCGAATCGTGAGTTCCTGTGTCTAACCAAGCATATCCTCGCCCCATAATTTCCACATTCAAGGTCCCACGCTCGAGATACAGGCGATTGAGATCCGTAATCTCCAGTTCCCCCCGTGCAGATGGCTTAAGTGATTTAGCTAGCTCAACGACGTTGGAGTCGTAAAGATAGAGTCCCGTTACTGCATAATTTGATTTAGGTGCTTTCGGCTTTTCCTCCAACCTGATTGCTCGAAAGTTAGGGTCGAATTCTACCACGCCATATCGTTCTGGATCATGTACGTGATAAGCGAATACAGTTGCCCCTGTTGGTCGAACGCACGCGTTTTTGAGTAAGTCTTGGAATGAGTGCCCATAGAAGATGTTGTCACCAAGTACCAACGCTGCATCAGATCCGTCGAGGAATTTTTCGCCGATAATAAAGGCTTGGGCGAGACCGTCTGGCGAAGGCTGAATTTCGTAGGATATCTCAATGCCCCAGCGTCGGCCATCACCCAGTAGCTGTTGAAATCGGGGGGTGTCGAGAGGGGTTGAAATGATAAGAATCTCTCGGATACCCGCTAACATCAAAGTGGAAAGCGGGTAGTAGATCATTGGCTTGTCGTAGATTGGTAGCAGTTGTTTCGACAAAGCCAATGTTGCTGGATGAAGCCGAGTGCCCGCTCCACCAGCCAATACGATCCCTTTTCGATTCATATCATTCTCCGAGTTGCTTAGCGCGTTATTGAGTCTGCAAACTCGAGCACCCCTGCTTGCCAGTTTGGCAGGATATACTCGAACGTGGTCTGGAATTTTGTTGTGTCTAGTCGCGAGTTCTTTGGGCGAAGTGCTTTGGCACCGTACGCTTCAGTGCTTGTGGGGAGTACTTCCTGGGTTTTGATTCTTCTACCTCGCTTTCCGGTTTCACTAAGTAGCATTTTTGCATAATCAAACCAGTTTGTTGCACCCGAGGCGGCTAAGTGATAGGTGCCAGAGTAGGAATCGGTTGGCTTAGATTCGATTGTCTTAAGGCAATGTGCAGTAGCATTGGCGATTAAGACTGCGCCGGTGGGGGCTCCCGTTTGATCGCTCACGACCGTGAGTTTGTCGCGAGTCTCCGATAGCTTCAAAATTGTCATGGGAAAGTTTTCGCGATGAATCGAGTAGACCCAGCTCGTTCGCAGTATGAGATGTTTGCAGCCAGTTTCACGAAGAAGTTGCTCTCCCTGAGCTTTCGTGGTTGCATAATGACACAGCGGACCAGTGGAGTCATCTTCAAGGTATAGGCCCTCTTTATTGCCATCGAATACGTAGTCGGTCGAATAGTGAACGAGCCAACAATTCTGTCGGGCAGCTTCCTCGCCGAGAACTTGAACCGCTTTGGCATTAACCTGTGTGGCTAAGTCTCGCTCCGATTCTGCCTTTTCAACGTTGGTGTAGGCGGCGGCGTTGATGATCCAGTCGGGTTTGATTTCTCGAATCAGATTGCGGAGAATTTTTTCGTCAGCAAAATCGGATTCTGTACGGTTGGGCATGTGCAGATTACCCATGTTGCGCAAAGACACTCGTAGCTCGCATCCAATATTTCCGGAGCTTCCTAGGAGGAGGATATTCATATGATTCTCGCCTGGAGGCCAATTGGTGTTGGTTTTTTCATGCTGCGTGCGACTTGGCAAATTGAATCATACACTGCTCCAGGCTACGTAGTTTCGCGTTGGTGCGAACGTTGCCTGACGATCGATCATTCATTCGACAGGCGGCATGAAAAACAAGGCCTGCTTCTTTGAGCTTGCCAGCAATTAGCAACTTTTTGCAGCACCGAATCGCAGATCGTGCATGCCAATCGAATGAGCGGCGAGCGAGTTCAAATCGGACCGAGGGGGCGTTGTGGGATGCTATGACCTCAACTGTCTTTTCCAGGTCAGCCCAGGTTCTCGCGTCAGCGTTGAGTCTCGATGTTTCGTTTGCCTCGTGTCTTCGATAGCACGCGAGAGGGCGAGGTTCGTACCAAACTGGATACTTGGTGGCGATACGAACCCACATTTCCCAGTCCAGTGCGAAACATAAATCTTGACGGTAAGCCCCGACTGCTTGATAAACGTCTCGTCGCACAACGACGGATGGGGTCTGAATCCGTTGGCGAATGGATAGGCGTGATAGCCACGATCGATTCAAGATTCCTGAGAACCATCTCTCTCGAGAACAAGTTTTTAGGGTGTTGTCGTGTCCGTCAACGATCTTCGAACGACAATACGCCATGCCTATCTCATCTGAGCGAGATAGCCCTTTCTCCATTGCAGCGTAAAAGCCGGGAAGTACGTAATCGTCTTGGTGAAGAATGTGAACAAAATGACCTCGGGCAAGTTTGATAGCGTGGTTCCAATTGCCAGCAAGTCCCCTGTTTTGTTCGCTTCTGTAAACCTCAATACGATCACGCAATCGAGCGTTACCATTGACGATTTCGGAAACGTCAACTTTCTTTGAAGCATCATCAACAATCGCAATCTGCATATTGTCTTTTCCCGGATCCTGGCAAAGCACCGAATCGAGGGCTTTAAGGAACCTAGTGCGATCCTCGTAAGTCGGGATCATGACGGAAAAAGTGGGGAGCAACGCTGCCTCTCGATATGAAGTATGTGTTTTGGAATTGGCCGGTTTGCTAGCGTTAGCTGCGGGTTTAAGCGGGCTTTCAAAGGTTTTACAAAAGTTGTAGAGTGGAATCAATAGAATCAATCTAGTGCCGTAACTTGGAGATAACCTTGATTGGGGAATTCTCGAATTCCCAACCCGCAGCGTGAGCGAGGGATGATATCCCGGGAAATTCCCTTGCTTAAGGGCCTGTTGCTTTAATCACATTTCGAAAAACAAGCATTAGCCGCAGGGCGCTAGCCCACGGCTAACGGCCGACAACCGGACGCTAGCGCGCCCACGGCTCATTAAAGCAACACGCCCTTCCGCCTCGGGTTATGATCGGCAACATCTCAGAGTTGAGGCACTCGTTGGATGGAGTCCATAGTTTGGAGTTTTAGTAGAGTGGGGCGAGATGCGGGCTTTGATTTACGTACATTTCGATCGAGACGGCATCGTGGACCCGCACGTCGAATATGCTTTGGCCCAGTATCGTCCCCACGTCGATCATATGGTATTTGTTTCACCCTCAGTAAGAGAGTTGACACCCAAGCAAAAGAGGTTGGTCGATTACTTCGTACCTCGGGAGAATATCGGTTACGACTTTGGTAGTTGGAGAGATGGGCTACTTTCTCTGGATGCTGATCGATATGAGGAGATCGTTTTTGCAAACGATAGCGTTTATGGACCGTTATGGTCGCCTGGACCCGTGCTGGAGTTCGGCCTAGAGAGGGATCTCGACTTTTGGGGCATGG
>Ga0315899_10008075_pt1 | contig 11287 bp, 7 predicted proteins | sample LakEriMetagenome_2_FD_203518 | JGI IMG/M metagenome (GOLD analysis project Ga0315899, IMG submission 203518) | Freshwater fungal communities from buoy surface, Lake Erie, Ohio, United States - Buoy 4 MA112 | ecosystem: Environmental > Aquatic > Freshwater > Lake | place: USA: Lake Erie, Ohio...
AAAAACGATACAACGCCAAGATCGCCACCTTTATAATGACTTATTACAGCGAGCAAGAAATTCACCTTGAAAACTTAAAAAACAAACAACCATGAATCCATCAGAAATACAAAAAATATTCGGCCCTCCCTTAAAAGGCCACGTCTCCCCTACACTCCTAAAGAATCTAGACATCGTACAAATAGCCACAGCATATATTATCAGCTATGTGGTTTATCGGGGGGTTCTAGCTGTTATAGATGACTTTACTCAGGATTGACAAACACCCCATATTTGTTAATGGAATTTAGCTTGGATTGCCATCCGTTACTAAACGTGCTGACGCATGCCTAATATTTTGCGACAACTCAGGTCATTCGGTTGCAAGATTCATTGGTTTTGTGGTTATTTGTGTTATAATACCATTCAACCATGGGCAAATTCTTAAATTCCTTCTTTAATAAATAATCGTATCCCTCCAGACACATGTGAAGAGTTATTCTGCGTGACGAAAAAACAATACAAGTCAAAAAGTTATACCTTTAAATCATTATTCCTTTAAAAGAATTTAACGAGAAAGACCTCCAACACCAAAAACCAGGGTGTTAATAGCTTTAGAACATATTAAAAACCTTCAAAATAAACAATGATAGACTACCAAACATACGAAAAGGCACTATTTGATTGGCTGATGCAACGGCATGAGGAAAATCCAGAATTCACTTTTTCAACAAGGATTAAAGGCTCAAAAGGATCAGAGTTGGATTATTTCATCGGTACGGAAAAGTCGGGTTATTTTGGATTTACGCTTTGGAATATACCCGTGAGTTTTCCTGGTTCTGCTGGTGATGTTATTGATATTTTTTGCGGGTACACGCCGCACGGAATTTCATATTACATTCAATTCGTTCAAACTGAATCGCCAAAAGACCTGCAAAATGAATTGGTTTTAAAATTCTTGAAAACACTAAAACCAAGAATTGATGAACTTGGCACTTATAAATACGAATCTAAACCAGGGAACAGTATGTTCAAATACGAACTGCAGAGTCCTAAGGAGAATTATACAAGCATTGAAGAATTATTGTTGGACCTGAATAACACGATTCATCAATTAACTCCAATTATTGATGAGGAAATATCCAGTTTCAAAGCACTAAACCCGGAATTTCAAGCACATAGAATCACTAAGGATGAATTTGATTCTTACTTTATCGAAAATGTTAACCGAAGGAAAGAAAAGTATGAAAACCTTGAGTATTATGAGGACCTTGAAGTGGATTTCAAACAATTCTTGGAAAAGTTCGAAAAACAAGATTTAGATGCGTACGTTGAACTTTTAAGAGAAATTGGACAGAGTTTCGCACTTAAATCAGGCGATGAACGACTTGTATTTAACGTTCATTCACGAAGAGGTCATTTAAGTTTTACCATTGGTCAACGGTATTGCCTCACCCTACGGAAAAAACAATCGGATGGTGATTTTGGGTTTATTTCGACAAAGGCGCTTTCCAAAGAAAGTGAACAATTCAAAGGCAGTAATCCAAGACCATGGTTTACCTACCAACATGGCGTTCATATTTCGAAAGAAATGAAAGAAAGCATCTTCGAAGCGATTAAATTCGAATTAGAAAGAAGTGAAAAATCGGGTTATCGAAAATTTAATAAACCTGAATTTGAAGAATTAATACTCGGAAAACAACCTAGTTTGTTACAAGAACAAATTCAAAAACCAATGAACAATATTCCCCTCAACCAAATCCTCTATGGCCCTCCAGGAACTGGAAAGACTTTTTCCACGAAAGATTTAGTTGTGGATATAAACGAACCTAACAATAACTATTCAAGGAGTGAAAAAAAGTCAAAGTTTGATCAGTTGTTAAACGATGGTCGTGCGGTTTTTACCACATTTCATCAGTCTATGACTTATGAAGAATTTATTGAAGGAATTAAGCCACAAACGGTAAATAACCAAATTAGATACGAAGTTACGAATGGGATTCTCAAGGATATTGTTGAGCAATGCTTTGAAGACATCAAAGCACTAAAAGCGTTGAGCGTTTCTGCAACCTCTGAAATGAGTTTTAAAGAGAAATTTCAAGAATTCAGTAAAGCCATTCAGATGGGTAAAATAATACTCAAAACGAGAAGTGGTATTCCAGTTCAATTATCTAAAACATCGAGCGCAGGCAATTTACAATTGAATTCTGGTGAGGACACCCGTGACTACGTTATTTCAATGAAAAGACTTGAAAAATTGGTCATTGCTTATCCTAAACCAAGCGTAATTAAAAATATACATGAGGAAATCCGTGCGGTAATAGGAGGTAGTAATTCAAGTCTTTATTTTTCAGCCTTGGATGCCTTTATCTCCTTTGACAAAAAACTATCCGATACAGTTCAGACAGACGGAAAAGAATTACGTCTGAATGAGATTAATTTAACTGACGAAGAAATTTCTAACCTTCCGCCCTATTTTCTGGTTATTGATGAAATCAATAGAGGTAACGTTTCTGCCATATTTGGAGAACTTATCACTTTAATTGAGGAAGATAAACGATTCGGGAGGACCAATCAACAATTTGTCCAATTGCCCTATTCAAGAGAAGAGTTTGTTTTGCCTCCAAACCTTTACATCATCGGCACCATGAACACAGCCGACCGATCCGTTGAGGCACTGGACACCGCCTTGCGCCGGCGTTTTTCGTTCGTGGAAATGTTGCCCGATGCAAGCAAGTTGAACGGAAAAGAAATTCAAGGAATAAACCTGGAATTGCTGCTAAACACCATGAATGAACGCATCGAAGTGTTGGTGGATAGAGACCATACCATTGGTCATGCGTTTTTCATGAACACCGAAAATGTCCATGACTTGCGAACAGCCTTTGGGAATAAAATCATTCCCCTGCTGCAAGAGTATTTCTATGGTAACTATCAAAAAATGGAAATGGTCATTGGATCCGCATTTTTCAAGATTACTGAAGCCAATAAGGTGAAATTTGCGGCCAAAACCGAAGATTTCGATGCAGACGGAAAAGTCTATCATATTTTGGATGTAACCAACTCCGAAGTTATTTCTGACGATGCGTTTATTGCAGCATTAAGCCAACTAATTCAAGGGGTATAATGCAGGCATCTATCGATGTTTATGAACATGGTCGCCTATTGATCGGTGAGCAAGGTTTTGAGAAAACGCATTGGGATGCCTTTGTCAAGTTAAATACACTGCACCACAACGAGTATTTCGACATTTTGCATAATGGGCTACGCTTCAAGCAATACGTTGGCGTAATCCAAGTGGATGGTTTATTGGTAAACATTCACCCAAAAGCAGATAAAGACGATTCTGATGAAAAATGGAAACCCGTCTTATTGCAAATGCTCAGGGCTTGTGGAAAACTCAAAGCCCAATCAACGGGACAAGCACAACTGAAACGGCAGCACATCAATTTACTGGAAGTTTATTTTGAATACTACCTCAGCGAATTAGAACAGCTGTTACGTCATGGATTGGTCAAGCGCTACCGAACAGAAAAAAGCAATGTAAAAGCCCTCAAAGGCAAACTCGATTTTGCAGGAAACGTGCGCTATAACTTAGTGCACCAAGAGCGTTTTTATACCGAGCATCAGGTGTATGATAACAACCATTCACTGCATCAAGTTTTGGCTTACGCCTTGAACATTGTGGGGCAATTTTCTCGCACATCTTTTCTGCACGATCAGTGTAAACGCCTACAACTCGGTTTCCCCGAGGTAGATAAGCTAAAGCCCAGCATTCAATTACTCGAAAACCTTAAAGTTGATCGCAAAACGGCTCCTTACGAGAAAGCCCTGGAACTGGCCAAGTTGATAATTCTGAATTACTCGCCGGACATCAATCAGGGCAAGCAACAGATGATTTCTATACTGTTTGATATGAATTTGCTTTGGGAGGAATACGTGCTGAAAACCTTGCGCACCTACGCTTGCCATCACCCGGATGAACATTGGCACATTACCGGCCAAGAATCAAAACGCTTCTATGGCAACTACCGCAGCATTCGTCCTGATATTGTAGTATCACAACACGGCATCACCTATGTGATAGACACCAAATGGAAACGCCCTGCAAACCACGCCGCGAGCATCGAGGACCTCCGGCAAATGTATGCCTATGCCCGCTTTTGGAATTCCAATAAGGTGCTCCTACTCTACCCTGGTGAACCCCATGACAGCGGATATCAACCTTATCCAAACCCCTTGGATTTACTCAACGAACGCACCGAACACCACCGCTGCAAAACCGTACATATTCAAGTGCTGGAACACCAACAACTCGACAAAAACCTGGCTCCAAAAATCTTCCAACACCTTGTGCATTGAACACCCAACTCAGTAACTTTTTGATAGAATTTATCGTGGATTGAATCATTTCCCAAGGAAACTTATCACCTCCCTATTATTTTGCGACAACTCAGGTCATTCGGTTGCAAGATTCAATGGTTTTGTAGTTATTTGTGGAAGATAAATTATACCATGGGTCAATTTTTAACTCCTGCTGCCTTAAAGAAAAAACAAAACCATATTTTCGTCTGATAAATTCATACTTTAGTCAAAATGGCAAAAAAAATAAAATCTTATGTTCTGGTGTTTCCTCAAGTTTACTCATACATTCTTCCAGAACAAGCGCAAAACATAGGCTCACAGAAAATTGGTTATACTGAGCTTAAAGATGTTCGTGAAAGGATTCATCCCCAAGTAAATACACCGGGTTTTAAAATAAAATACGAGTTACTCTGGAATGCTCCCGCTTTTTATAAGAATGGGAAAGACAGTTTTATTGATAAAACATTTCATAAATTTTTGGTAAAAAATGGAATTGTTAAAAGAGATGATTTAGGTACCGAGTGGTTTTATTTCAACGGCGAACCAGAAAAATCAAAAGAATTATTCGATTTATTCCGAAATGAAGGTTTCTCAGCACTACAAAACGATGAAGGAAAAATAGATTACACCTTGCGTTTTGAACAAAATGAAGCTGTTGAGAAAGCGACTGACTACTTCCAAAAGAACGAGAAAGGAGAATTTCTTTGGAATGCCAAGCCTCGATTTGGTAAAACCCTTGCAAGTTATGACTTAGCAAAACGATTGGGGGCTAACAAAGTTCTTATTGTAACCAATAGGCCCGCCATTGCCAATTCATGGTTTGATGATTTTGAAATGTTTGTTGACGGATATAATTTTATTTCAGAGACATCTTCTTTAAAAAATAGAGCTACCCTTACAAGAGAACAACATATAGCTATAAAACCCATCAAACCACTTATTACATTTCTTTCTTTGCAAGACCTAAAAGGTTCTAAATACTTTGGAGGAAATTACGATAAATTACGCTGGGTAGCTGACTTGGAATGGGACTTGTTAATTATTGACGAAGCTCACGAAGGTGTTGATACAGGAAGGACTGACGCTGCTTTTGATGTTATTAAACGTAAACATACCCTTCATTTATCGGGAACACCATTCAAAGCATTGGCGAATGAGAAATTTCCCAAAGAAGCCATTTACAATTGGACTTATTTAGATGAGCAAAAAATAAAACAGATAGAGCTTGAAGAAGGCGAAATTGGAGAACATACTGATTTACCCGAACTCAAACTGTTTACTTATCGTATTTCCCAAATGATTACAGATGAAGTAAATGAGGGGATTGAAATTGACAATGAAACACGTGATTATGCTTTTGACTTAAATGAGTTTTTCAGAGCGAAAGACAAAAAATTTGTTCACGAAGATGACGTAAAGGAGTTTTTAAAAAATCTTTCAACAAACAAAAAATATCCGTTCTCTACGCCAGAACTTAGGGAAGAACTCAAACATACCTTTTGGTATGTTGGCAATAGAGTGGATTCTGTAAAAGCTTTAGAAAAATTGCTCAAGGAAGACCCTGTTTTCAAAGATTATAAAGTAATTGTTGCAGCGGGTGACGGAAGAAGTTTTGAAGAAGAAGAAAACGATTTTAAAGGAAATGAGTCTTCTTTTCAAAAAGTAAAAACAGCTATTGCTGAAAATGATAAAACCATCACCCTGTCTTGCGGCCAATTAACTACCGGGGTTACTGTTAAAGAATGGACAGCTGTTTTAATGCTAACCGATATTAAAACGCCTTCCCTGTATATGCAAGCGGCTTTTAGAGCTCAAAATCCTTTTAAGGAGTTTAGAAATGGCGAATTGTACTTTAAAAAATCTGCCTACCTTTTTGATTTTGCTCCTACTCGTGTACTTGAAATTTATGACCAGTTTGCTAATGGATTAAATCCAAAAGCAGTTAAAGGAGAAATTACAGAAAAAGACAGAGAAGAAAACATCAAAGAACTTCTAAACTTCTTTCCTGTAATCTCAGAAGATGTAAATGGGGAAATGATTGAACTGGATGCTAATAAGGTTCTAACATTCCCGAATGCTTTGGCTGCGACAGAAATTGTGCAAGCTCGTTTTATGACCAATCTCTTGTTCAATGACAGCCTAAAAGGTGTTTTCAATTTCCCTAAGGAAGTAGAGGACATATTAGATAAAATGCAGGTAGAAAAAAACAAGCGTGTTCAGAGATCAAATAACACGCTTGATTTAGATGATGCCAGATCTGTAAACAACAACAAAACGAAAGAAATAAATACCAATACGGAAATTATTCTTGGTGAAAAAATATTCAAAACGAACACCGAAAGAGTTGTTGACAATTTATTGGAATTGAATACCGAACAAATTCAAGCTGATGAATTAGTTGAAAAAGTGTCAGAGGTTGCCGAGCCACTAATTGCAAAGTATAAGGAAGTGTATAAAGCAACCGTTGCTGAAACCAACGAGGTAACCAATCAAATAAAAGAAAAAGTAAAGCAAATTGCTGAAGAATTTAATAATGCTGAAGTTAAAGACAGTGAGGCGCTTAAGCAAAGATTGATTGATACCATAGAATTGGATTTTGTTACCAATAAAGTCACCCAAAAGGAAGATGAAAAGGTAGAAAAAGTTCAGAAAACCAAAGAAGACGAGATAAGAGATAGATTGCGTTCTTTTACACGCACCATTCCTATGTTCATAATGGCAAATGATTCGAAAGATGAAATTACCATTGATAATTTTGATTTAGAAATTGACGATAACGACTTCCTTGAACTTACAAGTATTACCAAAGAAGAATTTTACAAACTGCGTGATGGTTTTGATTATGAAGAAGACGGAGAAAGAAAAACGTTTCAAGGCGTATTTAACAAATACAGGTTCAATGCTTCAATCGCAGAATTTAGATTAAAGAAAAGTCAATTAGCCAACTATTTTACGGCAGAAGAAGACATTTTTGAGTTGATTCCCAACCAAAAGACCAACCAGATTTTTACCCCGAAAAAGGTGGTACAAATGATGATTAACCAACTGGAAGAACACGATTCGAGTTTGTTCCACCGCACCGACAGCACCTTTATAGACCTGTACATGAAATCTGGTATGTACATAACCGAAATTGTAAAAAAACTATTCAACAATACGCGTAAAAATTACAATAGTGCCGATGATTGCTTGAAACATATTTTAGAAAACCAAGTATTTGGATTAGCCCCAACACCTATTTTACAAGGCATCACACAGTCTTACATCTTTGGGTTTGATACTGAAAATAAAATTTCCAGGAAGAATTTTATTCAACATGACATTACACCCGAAGCCAATGAAGACAAAGCCAAAGAAAAATTACAAGAACTATTTAATCTAAAAAAAGATATGAAATTTGATGCCGTAGTGGGAAATCCGCCTTATCAGGAATCAACCGATGGATACAATCGTCAAGAACCTATCTATCAATATTTTTATGATTCTGCAGAAAGTATTGGCCAAAAATATTGCTTGATTTCTCCAGCAAGATTTTTGTTTAATGCTGGGTTAACCAAAAAGGAATGGAATTTAAAAATGCTGAATCATCCAAACCTACGCGTTGTATACTATAATTCGAATTCGAATGAACTGTTTCAAAATACTGATATTAAAGGTGGCGTTGCGGCTATTTTATTCGATAGAAATAAAGTATTTGGTGCAATACAAAATTTCATACCCAACGATGATGTAAGGAAAATTGTATCGCACTTTGTAAATAGTCCTGATGTTAATTTACCTTCTATTATTTATGGCGGAAGGTCCGATCTTAAGTTTAATGATGAATTTATTAAAGACTATCCAAGCTCTGTTGGTGACCGTCTTTCGAAAATACAAGAAAAGCATCCAGACGTAACAGAACTTGGTCCTAATGAAGAGTATGAATTAAAATCATCTACACTCGAAGTTTTACACTACGCATTTAAAAACGAAAAACCGAAGAATGTGAATGATTATTATTGCATTTTAGGACTAATCAATGGGAGAAGAGGATGGCAATGGATAGAAAAAAAATATATGCAGCCTCGGTATGCTCAAAATAACAATATTGATAAGTATAAAGTCTTTATTCCCAAAGCAAATGGCAGTGGTACTTTCGGAGAAATATTAAGTACCCCAGTTTTAGGGAGACCATCAGATTCAGCAACTTCAACTTTTATCTCCATTGGTTCTTTTGATACCGAAATAGAGGCGGCTAATGTTTTAAAATATTTAAAAACAAAACTTCTAAGATGCCTATTAAGTGTTCTTAAAATAACCCAAGATAATCCACCATTAAAATGGTCGCTCATTCCAATTCAGGACTTTACTAATAAATCAGACATCGACTGGACAAAATCAGTTCCTGAAATAGACCAACAGCTGTATAAGAAATACGGTCTTAGCAAAGAAGAAATTGCTTTTATTGAGGAGAAAGTGCAACCAATGGACTGAAGTCGCCATTAAATGAAACAAGAAATTGATACAAAAAGCATAGACATCCGTGAAGATTATCTTTTGAAAAAAGATGATCTTTTGAATATTCTATTGCAAGATAAAACCACTGGTAATACTATTTTGTGGGCAACAGATTCGTATGATTCTAATGGGCATTTGTTCGCTCCAACAGCACATATTACCACTGATTTGATAACAGGTACGTTAGGGAGTATAATACAACCAAGGGCATTAAAGAGTAAAACAGAGCAACTTTACAGAACACGAGATAAGGCAGAGGTTTTCACTCCTTTATCTATTGTTAAGCAAATGAATGATGCTTGCGATACCAAACGAGTTACTAAAAACAACTGGCAAGAGTATGTGGCTTTGCGCAAACTAGAAATTACTTGTGGTGAAGCACCTTTTATTGTTTCTCGTTATGACCCGGTATCTGATAAACAGGAATTACTGCCTTTAGCAGAGCGCGTAGGTTTTTTAGACAAAAAGTTGAGTGTGGTTTCAAAATATTGTACCACGCATGAAGAATGGTTAAAATGGGCAAAAGTGGCTTTTCAAAGTTCCTACGGCTACGAATGGCAAGGAGATAGTTTGCTCATTGCTAGGGAGAATTTGCTTTATACATTTATAGATTATTATCAACATAAATTTAAAGAAACACCAAGCACAGAGCTTCAAAAAGAAATAGCTGAAATCATCGTTTGGAATATCTTTCAAATGGATGGTCTTAAATATGTGATTCCTATGAGTTGCACTAAGGAAAAAGCAATTATCAAAGGAGAAGTAACTCTATTTGAAACAAAAGAGGACACTGTAGTAGAAAAATTTTGTGAAGGTTGCGTTAAAAAGGCAGCCCAAAAACACAATGGGATTTATGTGAAAATTATGGATTGGAATAAGGGAAAGCCGCTTAGATTCGTAGATGTGGCAATTATGAATTGATATTCGTACTTGTAATCAATCTAAAATATTAGCATATAAAGAAGTATTGATGGTAAAATTGGACTAATAACTTTCCCTGTAAATTAATGGATAATGAATTTTTGTTGAACTGAAGAAATTATGGAAATCGAATTAAAATCACTGCTTGAAGAAACACTTAATGAGTTTGGAAAAATCAAATTTGATCTTACTTATGTAAACAAAGGATGTATAGTTGAGCTGGAAATCGGCGATAAAAAAAATGAAGAATGCGGATCGATTTATAATGAATTATCGGAGTGGTTGAGTTACGGGGAATTTCTCGATTATTTAATTGAGCATGGGGTACATCATAATTTTTACGGGGAGTTTTTCATAGATAATGGAGAGATTACTATTAATGTAAATCTAAGAGGATCATGCTATGAATATGACTACTCTGATAGACAACAGATTTACTTTGAGGAGGAATTTATTACAAACGAGCTCAACCTGAAACTTTCAGAAATCGGAATGGATATTTATGATGAAGAAAATTTAACTATTCAATTTTGTAAACTAGAAGGCACTCCAATTACGCGAATTGAGCTGTCATATCATACGGATCATTGGCATGAAATAGAACTTAACCAAATACAATTAAAAGTTTTGATTGACTTTCTTGAAAAAGAAATAATTCAAGCAATCCCTTCATTTGACATTGATTTTGATTGTGAAATCACATGGGAACTCGAATGTGAGGATAAATGCTTAAACTTCAATTATTGGACATCTCCTATAAAGTTAAAATTAGATGACATTGTTTCTGGGTAAAGTTGAAAGGAGAGATTGGCATTCTAAACTGAAAACCATCGGCCCTCAAAAAAAATGGTTCCACTCCTTTAATAATGACAATAAGTCTGATTTTTTGGGAATTTATATTTTACAGATTGATGATGAAAAAACTCAAATTGGCTCCATTGCTTTGAATTCATTGGAGGACATCATTGATTGTTCAATTTTCATTTTCCCTGAACACCAACGACAAGGATATGGAACTACATGTATTTCGGAATTAATATCAACTTATGATAACATTCAATTTACTGTTTCCATGTATAATGAGAATTCCCTGAGATTTTTTGAATCTTTAGATTGTTTAAATAAAACAGAACTCAAGGAGCAAAATCGGACATTTATATTCAGGAAATTAAAAAAAAACCACAGCTAAAGAAATAAGTCTTTAAACTAAGCTCCCAGGTGCAATTAACTAAATCGCTCCCAGTAAATCTGAATACGATGGATCTGATTCCCAATCCACTTCCCAATGATCCCATAGTTTTTTTATCACCAATTTAGAAAGGGTTTGATAGTCTTCAATGTCGGATTCGATTCTTGCATCAAAGCACCATTGCCATTTTTCCCAATTATCGTCCCAACTCAACCGAAATATCGCCCAGTTGAAATTGCCATCAGAAATGGATAAAAGATAGTATTCATCGTATACCATAGTTGTCTGAACCGCACCTATCTCCGTTTCGATGGATCCTAAATGCAACGCATTTTC
>Ga0315899_10008079_pt1 | contig 11285 bp, 9 predicted proteins | sample LakEriMetagenome_2_FD_203518 | JGI IMG/M metagenome (GOLD analysis project Ga0315899, IMG submission 203518) | Freshwater fungal communities from buoy surface, Lake Erie, Ohio, United States - Buoy 4 MA112 | ecosystem: Environmental > Aquatic > Freshwater > Lake | place: USA: Lake Erie, Ohio...
GTTTCATGGCCCCACATGTTACCTGTACGCCCAAAGCCGCAGATGACCTCATCACAGACCAATAAAATTCCATATTTGCGGCAAATAGCCTCCACCTGCGGCCAGTAATTGGCAGGTGGAATGATAACGCCGCCAGCACCTTGCACCGGTTCGCCAATGAAGGCTGCGACATTTTCGGGGCCGACCTCTAAAATCTTGTCTTCAATCGCCTGCGCGCATGCGGTGCCGAAGTCCTCCGGTGTCATGTCGCGGCCTTCATTATACCAATAAGGCTGGCGCACATGCTCGATGCCCGCCATTGGCAAGATTCCAGGCGCGGGGAAGCCCTGGCCATGCATCGCCTTCATCCCACCCATGCTGACGCCCGCGACGGTCGAGCCGTGATAGGCATTATGGCGGCTGATGATGACTGTACGGCTATGTTCGCCTTTTACCTGCCAATAATGGCGGACCATGCGAAGAATAGTGTCATTGGCTTCCGAGCCAGAGCTGTTGAAAAACACATGCGGCAAGCGGCCACCTGTCAGGCTGGCAATCTTGTCAGCCAGCATGATTGCAGGCGCGTTCGCGGTTTTGAAAAAGCTATTATAATATGGCAGCTCAAGCATTTGTTCCCGCGCGACCTCGGCCAATTCATCACGGCCATAGCCGACATTGACGCACCACAGGCCAGCCATGCCGTCCAATATCCGGTTGCCATCGCCATCATGAATATAACAGCCTTCGGCGTGAGTAATGATTCGGCTACCGCCCAGATCCTCGATTTCCTGCCAGTCGGCTTGCGCGGGCAGATGGTGGGCTATGTCTAAACGGCGTAGTTCGGCGATGTCGTAATTGCGTGGCATATCTATGTCCCTCTATTTTGTCGTCGCACCAGCATAGGCTGGTGCCCATTACGTCTCACGGTTTGAACTGAGACGCGTGATAGACCCCAGCCTGCACTGGGGTGACGATGTATCAGGGCGAAAAGCCTATCCGCGCTTGATAGCGATTAAATCGGGTCACTTTTGTGTTCACAATTCGCCTCTTAACGCTTTTCCCAAAAGGTGGAAATAGGTTTGCGAATCCGGATCATTTTCTGTGCCCCATTCGGGGTGCCATTGCACAGCGAGTAAAGGCGCACCATTGGGCCGTGCGCTATAGGCTTCCACCAAGCCATCGGGCGCGCGGGCTTCGATATGCAAGCCATCGGCCAAGCGACCTATTCCCTGATAATGGACCGAGTTTACGTTCAAGGCGCTTTTGGCATAAGCTCGGGCCAGTATGCCGCCATCGGTAAGGTCAACCGCATGGCGGTGGTCAAACATCGCGTCAAAAGAAGCATCATCGGGCGCATGGTGACGGATCAGCGTTTCGCTTGCGCTGGTGTCGCGACGTAAGCTTCCGCCCAAGGCGACGTTGATTTCTTGAAAACCCCGGCAAATGCCAAAGACTGGCTTTTGCGCGTCGATCATGCGGTCGACCATCGACATGGCAATCTCGTCGCGACCGTCATCATGAGGTCCGTCGCCGCCATCTTCACCATATAGCCGTGTTGCGACGTTCGATGGACTGCCCGTCAACAAAATGCCGTCTATGCGCGGCGCGACCTCTGCGGCGGTCATCAGGTCAGGTAGGGAAGGGATGATCAACGCCGCAACATCGGCATAGTTCATAGCCGCCCGAATATAGCGGTTCATGACGGCTTGGGCGACTTCGCTGCCGACCATACGGTTGCAGGCGATAACACCTAGGACGGGACGTGCCGTCATAAAAGGCTGCCGACCAATATGCTCATTCTGCTGCTCCAATTAGCTCCCGGCCAATCAGCATCCGCCGAATTTCATTTGTGCCTGCACCAATGTCGAGCAATTTGGCATCGCGCCAATAGCGCTCAACGGGCCAATCCTTGGTGTAGCCAGCGCCGCCAAGGGCCTGAATAGCCTCACCAGCGACCTTAACCGCGCTTTCACTGGCGAGCAGGATTGCGCCTGCCGCATCAAAGCGGGTGGTCTGCCCCGCGTCACATGCCCGCGCGACATTGTAGACATAGCTGCGGGCGGAATTGAGAGCTACATACATGTCGGCCACCTTGGCCTGCATGAGTTGAAAACTGCCAATAGGCTTACCGAATTGCTTGCGTTCACGCACATAAGGCAGGACAACATCCAAACAGGCCTGCATCACTCCAAGCTGAAGCCCAGCGAGCACAACTCGCTCATAATCCAAGCCTGACATCAATACGCCAACGCCGCCATGCAGCGGGCCCATCATCTGTTCGTCGGATACGAAGCAATCATTGAACACCAGCTCTGCTGTTGGCGAACCGCGCATCCCGACTTTATCGATTTTCTGGCCAATGGAAAAACCATCCATGCTTTTTTCTATTAGAAAGGCGGTAATGCCGCGCGATGCCGCTTCGGGCGCTGTCTTGGCATATACGACTAAAGTGTCCGCATAAGGCGCGTTGGTGATCCAAAACTTGGTGCCGTTCAGGATATAACCGCCTTGAACCGCTTCGGCCTTTAGCTTCATCGAGACAACGTCGGAGCCTGCGCCAGTCTCGGACATGGCAAGGCTACCCACATGTTCGCCGGAAATCAGCTTAGGTAAATATTTCGCCTTTTGCTCCGGCGAGGCCCAGCGCGCGATCTGGTTGACGCACAGATTGGAGTGCGCGCCATAGGACAAACCAATAGAGGCAGAGGCCCGGCTCACTTCTTCGACCGCGACAACATGTTCCAAATAGCCCAGGCCAAGGCCGCCATCGGCCGCGTCAACAGTTATTCCGTGCAGGCCGAGTTCGCCCATGGCGACCCATAGTTCTTCCCGCGGGAACCAGTCATCCGCGTCGATTTTGGGGGCAAGTGGCGCGATTTTGTCGGTTGCAAAACGCTTTGTTGTTTCGCGGATCATGTCGGCATTATCGCCGAGGGCAAAGTCTAATGTCATGCTTGTCATAGACTTACTCTGACAGTTAATTGCATGTGCTGCAAGCATAGGACTAGCCAGTGGACGACCTTTTGCTTACCGCTCATCCGATGTTGTTTAAGCGAGCGAATCTTCACTGATGCATTATGATATTCTTATTGTGGGTGGTGGCCATGGCGGCGCACAAGCAGCAATTGCGCTAAGGCAGGCTAAATATGAGGGCAGCATCGGCGTGGTGAACGCTGAGACTGAATATCCCTATGAGCGCCCGCCTTTGTCGAAAGACTATTTCGCGGGTGAAAAGGCGTTTGAACGCATCATGATCCGGCCAGCCGCTTTCTGGGCGGAGCGCGGCGTCGATATGCTGTTAGGCGCGCGCGTGGAAACTGTCGATTCATCTGCCCATGCGGCTACCTTGTCTGACGGAACGGTCATTTCCTATGGCAGCATGATTTGGGCGACTGGCGGGAGCCCGCGCCAACTGCCGGTCGAGGGCAGCAATCTGCCAGGTATGCATGTAGTTCGCACCCGCGCTGACGTTGACGGAATGCTCGATGGTATCGACGATGTGGCTGACATTGCAATTGTGGGTGGCGGATATATCGGGCTTGAGGCTGCGGCCGTACTCCGTAAAATGGGCAAGAAAGTCACGGTACTTGAGGCAATGGACCGGGTGTTGGCGCGGGTCGCTGGCGAGCCTTTATCACGCTTTTACGAAGCGGAGCATCGTGCGCATGGTGTCGATGTGCGCTTGGGCGTCGAAATTAGCGGCATACAGGGCGAAGATTTCGTCACTGGTGTATGTTTGGCCGATGGAGACGTGATCCCCGCCCAAATGGTCATTGTCGGCATTGGCATCGTCCCTGCTGTTGGGCCTTTGCTGGCGGCTGGTGCCGCTGGCGGGGCAGGGGTTGATGTTGATGCCTATTGCCGGACGTCACTGCCGGACATTTACGCCATCGGTGACTGCGCGGCGCATGCGAATGATTTTGCGGGCGGCAACGTCATGCGCGTTGAATCGGTACAAAACGCCAATGACATGGCGAATGCCGTGGCCAAAAGCCTGACGGGTGAGCTGACCCAATATCATGCCGTGCCCTGGTTTTGGTCCAACCAATATGATTTGCGTCTGCAGACCGTGGGCATCAGCGCAGGTTATGATTCCATGGTGTTGCGCGGAGACCCTGACACCCGCAGCTTCTCTGTGGTCTATCTGAAGGCCCATAAAGTCATTGCGCTCGATTGCGTCAACGCCACTAAGGATTATGTACAGGGCCGTTTGTTCGTGACCGAGGGACTTTCGCCTACGGTTGAACAATTAGCCGATATAAACGTGCCATTGAAGGAACTTGCTGCAGCTTTAATGGCCAACTGATGTAGATTTTGCCCCCAGTCCGTTCGGCCCTCACGGCCATTTTAGGCCCAACCAACACTGGCAAGACGCATCTTGCGGTTGAACGGATGTGCGCGCACTCCAGTGGGATGATTGGGTTTCCGCTTCGTTTGCTGGCGCGGGAAATTTACGACCGTGTTGTCGCCATAAAGGGTGTGCAGAATGTTGCTTTAATTACGGGTGAGGAGCGGATCGAACCGCCGCAAGCCCGCTGGTATTGCTGTACCGTTGAAAGCATGCCCATTCAGAAGGAATTCGCCTTCGTTGCAATAGACGAAGCGCAATTGGGCGCTGACCCCGAACGCGGGCATATTTTTACCGACCGTATCCTACATGCGCGGGGGCGTGAGGAAACGATGATCCTGGGGTCGGAAAGCCTCCGCCCGATTATCCGCGCGTTGCTGCCGGATGCTGAAATCATCTCCCGTCCTCGTTTTTCAACATTGAGTTATGCTGGCGCGAAGAAGCTGTCGCGCTTGCCCAAACGGTCCGCAATCGTCGCCTTTTCAATCGAGCAAGTTTACGCGGTGGCAGAAACGTTGCGCCGTATGCGCGGTGGCGCTGCTGTCGTGATGGGGGCGTTGTCCCCGCGCACGCGCAATGCGCAAGTCGCGATGTTCCAATCGGGCGAAGTGGATTATCTCGTTGCGACCGACGCCATTGGCATGGGGCTGAACCTGGATGTCGCGCACGTCGCATTTGTCAGCCTGTCCAAATTCGATGGCTCCCGCCGTCGGCGCCTGACGGTCGCCGAAATGGCGCAAATTGCAGGTCGCGCTGGCCGGCATCAGCGCGATGGTAGTTTTGGGACATTGGCGGGCGAGGGCAGCGAATTCACGCCGGAAGAAGTGTTGGCGATTGAGGGGCACAGCTTTCCACGTCTGGACTGGCTGTATTGGCGTGAGGCCAAACCGCGCTTTAACGACATCGCGACTTTGATCGCGGATTTGGAGAAGAAGCCACATAGGTCGGGATTATTGCCAGCGCCGAAGGTCATAGATTTGCTGGTGCTTAAGCGTTTGGCCGAAATGCCAGATGTGAAGGCTCTAATCCGCCATCCAGTCGACGTGGCGCGCATGTGGGAGGTCGCTTGCCTGCCCGACTTCCGCCAAATGGGAGAAGAGCATCACAGCCGTTTCGTCGCGTCGCTGTGGCAGTATCTCGGTCAAAATGACCGTGTCATCCCGCAAGGCGTGTATGCTAGCGAACTTGCCCGGCTGGATAACATCCAAGGCGATGTCGATACGCTGTCGGCGCGAATCGCGGCGGTTCGGACATGGACATATATCGCCCATCGCAGCGATTGGTTGACTAATCCGCCTGCCATGGCGGAACGCGCTCGCGCCCTGGAGGAAAAATTATCGGACGCGTTGCACGATGCATTACGCCAGAGATTTGTCGATAAACGCACGTCGATGTTATTGCGGAAAAACGCTACGGACGTTGGTTTATTGCCGGTCGAGATCCAAGCCGACACACATGTTCTGGTCGATGGAGAAGACATTGGCACTTTACAGGGCTTTTCGTTTCGGGTTGACCCAACGGCGAAAGCAAGTGACCGTAAGCTATTATTGGCTGCCGCCGAACGGCATTTAGCAGCATATTTGAGACAAAAGGCAAAGGACGTAAGCATGGCAGAGGACAGCGAATTCTCGCTCGCAGCCGATGGCGAGGGCAAGCCCGCCATTTTCTGGCAGGGCGAAATATTGGGCGCGCTGACCAAGGGGCGGACACTGATGCAACCTGCATTTTCGCCAGTAAAGGCTGTTGCAGGGCTTGAAGGTGACGCATTGCGCGAAATTACGACCCGCGCCGAAAGCTGGATTGCAGCGCAATTGGCCAAAGCCATGGGCGGCATAGTCGGGCTGTTGGAGCTTGCCCAGCAAGCAAATATCGACGGCAATGTTCGTGCGCTTGCCGTGCGTTTGGCCGACGAGGGCGGCATTGCGGGGCGGCATTTTCTGGCCGACGCGATTGCCGCATTGCCCAAGGAGGCCCGGGGCGCGGCACGCAAGGGCGGCATCGTCTTTGGCGCGCTCGATATCTATCATCATGCCGCGCTAAAGCCAGCGGCGGCCAAATGGCGCGCAGCATTATTTGCGGCGCGTGACAATCGCGCCATGCCAGAACTTCCCCCCGAAAGCGCCGTGCATTTGAAGGCGTGGAACTTTGGCAGTGCGTCCGAAGCACGCAATGCAGGCTATCGCCGGATTGGTGATGAATATGTCCGCATAGATTTGGCCGAACGGGTTATCAAAAAAGCGCATGAAGCACGCGGGCAGGGCAATTTGTTTGGTATGGACATGGCGTTCGCCACGTCGCTTGGCATCAGCGAAAACGGGTTGAAGGCGCTAATGCGCGACGCAGGCTTTCGTCCTGCGGAGCAGGCGCCTGAACCTCAGCCGCAGACGGAGACTGAGGTTGTCGCTGAGACTGTTTCGGAGACGACAGAGATCGTTGCCACGGAATCCTCTCCAGCACCCGAAGCCGATTTCGCGGAAGTGACAGCAACTGACGAGTTTGAAGCGCACGCACCAGAGGCTGCCGCGCCGCTAACAGCCGAGCCGCAAGCTGTCATCCTGACGCATTGGCGCTGGGTTGGCCTACCAAAGCCACGTCCGCCTGAACATCGTCAGCCGCGCGCCAAGCCGCAACGCCAGGCATCCCCCGCAACAGGCAAACCAAAGGCGAAGCCTGAGCGTGCACCTCTCGCCGCAAAGCAAAGCACCCCGCCATCATCCTTGGCGCTGCAACTGGCGGCACTAAAGGGCCTTAAGCTCTAGTTGGCCGGGGCGAAGTTGCGGATCGACAAACTTCTGTTCTTTCTGCGATTTGCCAAGAGCCGGACTCTTGCTCAAGTTTGGGCGGAGTCGGGGCATATCCGCGTCAACAGCCGCCGCGTGGAAAAGGCTAGCCTATCCATCGCTATCGGAGATGTAATCACGCTGCCCAAGGGCGACGCTGTGGTTACGTTCAAGCTAATGTCGATGCCAGTCCGGCGCGGTCCAGCTTGTGAGGCAGGGCTTTGTTATCAGCTTATGGACTAAAATATGACGGGCAGGTGCATTCCGCCGTTGACTTCCCCCTGCGCCTCGCAATAGGCAGCAAATCGAAGCGGCCACTTCGCCGCTGCGTTTGGGAGATTTCCGCAAGTGACTTATGTCGTTACTGATGCCTGCATCCGCTGCAAATATATGGACTGCGTTGAAGTGTGTCCGGTGGATTGCTTTTATGAAGGCGACAATATGCTCGTCATCAACCCCAATGAATGCATCGATTGCGGCGTCTGCGAACCTGAATGCCCTGCAGAAGCGATTTTGCCAGACACAGAAAACGGTCTTGAGAAATGGCTTGAGTTGAACGCGACTTATAGCGCGGAATGGCCGAATATCACCTCAAGCCGTGAACCACCTGCCGATGCGGATGAGTTTAAGGGCGTAGAAGATAAGTTCGACAAATATTTCAGCCCTGACCCCGGCGAGGGCGATTAAGCTCTCTCGGCGCGGGACGTCTTTAACCAGTCTTTCTGATACGATTCCACTTCACGTAACGCGGCGAAAACCGTCATGTTTGGTGCTGTGCGGCCTGTGCGGCCGAGGGCGTAAATCTGGCTGTAAAACCAATATTGCGTGGCAAATCCCTCGAGACTGCGCACCATCTTGATCTTGCGTAAGCTTGAAAGCCATTCAGGCAGCAGCTTCAATTGGTTCTCGACCTTGGGTAACATCGCCATGCCAGCGAGTAGCCTCTTTGGCGCTTCGGGCAGCACGCATAATGGCCGGGCAAGGCCGATGATGTCTGCACCGCCGTTGCGCAATGCTTGTTCCATGGCCGATGCGCTGCGGAAACCACCTGTAACCATCAAGGGTATTTTTAATTCGGCCTTCATCGCTTGAGCGAAATCAACAAAATAGGCTTCGCGTGATAGGGTGGTGTCTGCCACATTTTGGGCTTCCTCCTCTTCCATACCTTGAATGCCAAGCAGCTTGGGCTGCTCATAAGTGCCGCCGGAAATCTCGATGAGGTCCACGCCCGCATCTTGCAGCCATCGGGCTACTTGCAGGCTGTCCTCAAAGGCAAAGCCGCCACGTTGAAAATCGGCACTGTTCAATTTGACGGAAATCGGGAATTCGGGACCGACCAAAGTGCGTACAGTGTTTATAGTAAACATCAGGAAACGGGCACGGTTTACTAAACTTCCGCCCCAGCGGTCGGTGCGTTGGTTTGACCGTGGGCTTAAGAATTGCGAAATCAGATAGCCATGTGCGGCGTGAATCTGAACGCCTGTAAATCCGCCATTTTTGCAGTGCAATGCGGCCTGACCAAAGCGGCCAATGAGATTCAGAATTTCATCCTCTGTTAAGGCGATAGGCGTGCCAAATTGTCCACCGGGTAACCCTAGTTTGACCGCAGACGGTGCCTTGGGATGACGGTTGACCGCGCGCATGGTCTGCCGTCCGGCATGGCTTATTTGCGCCCAGAAATGATTGCCGTTGCGGGTTGCCGCATGTGTCCAAAATTGGAGGGCTGCCATCATATCGGCGTCAGGATATCCATCAAAAAAGACGTTGCCGGGGCGTTCGAGATGGTCCGCATCAATATGAATATTGCCCGAAATATGCAGGCCGGCGCCGCCATCCGACCAAATGCCATAGAGGCGCTGCAATTCAGGTGTCGGACGACCCAATGGATCGGCAAGTCCTTCGGTCATCGCGGCCTTTGCGATGCGATTATTCAGCACGGCCCCGCAAGGCAGTGTCAGTGTGTTGTTTAGTCTCACTTAGGTTCGCCAGATGCTTCGACTTTTACCGCGTCTACGGCTTCGGTTTTGGTTGGGGCTGCATCTCCGCTCGTGACGGGTGCCAAAACCTGGGCGTCAGACTGAACGGGCATGTCGTTGACGGCTTCGTCCGTGTTGATCATGTCGTCGCTAATCGTGCCTTCTAGACTGTCGAGAGTATCCATGCGCGTTTCGGTAGCCTGACTATCTTCCTTTGAACTGCCGCATGCGGACAAAAGCAGCATCATGGCAAGAGCAGACGTAAAATGGCAAAAACGCATAATATCCTCGTTGGTCTAACTCGGCGCATCCGTACAATTTTCACCCGCTTTCGCAAGACTATTGAGAAAATCGGGGAAAGTTGACAGCAATGCGGCGTCAAAATCTGATAAGGTGGCATTGATGCCCATCGCGGCGAGACTGGTTACCGGATATTCGGATATCCCACATGGCACGATGCCTGTAAAATGGCTGAGATCAGGGGAAATATTTACAGCAAAGCCATGCATCGTGACCCATTTGCGAATACGAACGCCAATCGCGCCGATTTTTGCTTCTTGGCCGTCCGGCGTATCGCACCAAATGCCGATACGTCCTTCCGCACGACGGGCTTCGATACCAAAATGGCTCAGCGCATTTATCACCCAGCCTTCAAGCGCATGGACGTAGCAGCGGACATCTTTGCCGTGGCGGGCAAGGTCCAGCATAACATACCCAACGCGCTGGCCCGGACCATGATAGGTGTATCGCCCGCCACGCCCCGTGTCATAGACGGGGAATTGCTGGCTCAGTAGCTCCGCGGGGTCCGCGCTGGTTCCGCTTGTGTATAAAGGCGGATGTTCCAGCAGCCAGATAAGCTCTCTGGCGTTGTCATCACGGATTGCTCCCTGCAACGCCTCCATACGGCTTAGCGCGTCTGGATAGGGTGTCAGGCCTTTTGATATGTCCCAGTCGATATGGTGATCCAAAATCATGATGTGTCCTTTAGCATGGTGCAAGCGGCTTGCCACCGCATATGTCTGCCTCTACGCCGCGCATAGCTGAGGAGAATTTATGCCAAAGAAGCTTGATTATCGCGCTGTTTGGACTGACGCGCGCGCTTTGCTTGCGGCGCATAAAGAGGCGGTTGCTGCTATTGCCGGCTTCTTCATTTTCATGTCGGCATGGGTTTCGGCGTTTCTCGTGCCGCCGCTGATTGTGGAAAATCTGGACGATACGAATCAGGCTGTTCAGGAAATCAGCCGCTATTTCGAAGCTAACTGGCGCGTCCTTGTGCCAACGATGTTGGTAACCATATATGGCAGTCTGTCCCTGTATGTGCTGATGTCGGGGCGTCCGCTGTCGAAAGTCGGGGACGCTCTTGGAATCGCCGCGGCATTATTCGTCCCCTATTTGCTTGCAAGCTTGCTCGTTGGCTGGGCCACCTTGGCTGGATTTTTTATGCTGATCCTGCCCGGCCTGTATCTCTCGGGCCGTTTTGCAATATTGCCTGCCGTCGTCGCGCAGGATTCCGGGGGTGGTATCAACAAATCCGTGATCCGGACTTGGCGCGTTACAAGTCAGTGCGGTTGGGCAATCCTGTTCTTGATGCTTTTTGTTGCCGTCATATTGCGTTTTTTTGGAGGTTTGGCCGATGCCGCGATCGTCGCCATATGCCAGTTTATCGTTGGCGAAGCTGGCGTTCCGATCATTGAATCCGGGGTCAAGGCGGTGTTCACCACTTTGGAGGCCGTGGCTTTCATATTGATGCTGGTCGCAGTAAATCGTCAGCTTTCCGCGCAGACACCTCAATAATAATCGGGATGTGCGGTGCAGCATCGCGCGGGATGAGCCCATTAAGGCGCGGGTCGGGGAAGGTTTCCAATTGTCGTTGATAGGCACTAAAACCGGACCGCTGGTAAAAGGCCAGCGCATATGGACCATCAAGCGTGCAGGTGTGCACCCACATCCGCTGAACGCCTGCCTCCGCCCAGCCCATCTGTAGCGCCATTGCCATCAGCCATTTGCCATGCCCCTTGCCTGTCAACTCTGGCACAAGGCCGAAAAAGGCAATCTCGCATTGTCCAGCTTCCCGGAAATCAAGCTCCAATATCCCAACCTCAATGCCACGTCGGTCTAGCACGGCCCAGATGCGCACGGCAGGGTCGTGGATGACGTGCAACAGGTCGGCGTCATTAAGTTCAAGCCGTGAGAACCAAAGCC
>Ga0315899_10008084_pt1 | contig 11281 bp, 8 predicted proteins | sample LakEriMetagenome_2_FD_203518 | JGI IMG/M metagenome (GOLD analysis project Ga0315899, IMG submission 203518) | Freshwater fungal communities from buoy surface, Lake Erie, Ohio, United States - Buoy 4 MA112 | ecosystem: Environmental > Aquatic > Freshwater > Lake | place: USA: Lake Erie, Ohio...
GTGCGGCGCCATCTTCAAAAGATTGTCGGCCTTATCAGCCAATCCGGCTTCCACTTGTGCTATCTCCTTTCGAATGCTGATCATCGCATCGCAGAAACGATCCAGCTCCGTTAGTGGCTCGCTTTCCGTCGGCTCAACCATTACGGTACCTGCAACCGGGAACGATACTGTCGGTGCATGGAAACCGAAGTCCATCAAACGCTTCGCGATATCTTCTACCTCGACGCCTGCTTTTTTGAAGTCGCGACAGTCCAAAATCATCTCATGCGCTACACGATCATTATTGCCGGTATACAACACAGGATAATGCCCCTGCAAACGCTCCTTCATGTAGTTCGCATTCAAGATAGCATAGCGTGTTGCATCTGTGACGCCTTGTCCACCGAGCATTTTGATATATCCGTAAGATATCAGCAAAATGAGAGCGCTTCCGAAAGGCGCACTCGATACTCCATTAATGGCTTGCGGACCTCCGGTTTTGATATGCACGTTTCCGGGTAAAAACGGAACGAGTTTGTCGTTTACTCCGATAGGTCCCATGCCCGGGCCACCGCCACCGTGAGGAATAGCGAAGGTCTTGTGCAAATTCAAGTGACATACATCTGCGCCAATATTTCCGGGCGACGTCAAACCAACTTGCGCATTCATGTTCGCTCCATCCATGTATACCAATCCTCCGTTGTCGTGCACAATGCGGGTTATGTCTTTGATGGCTTCCTCAAACACGCCGTGCGTGCTCGGATAAGTTACCATCAATGCCGCCAAATGATCCTTGTGCTGTTCAGCCTTCGATGCCAAATCGACCACATCCACGTTTCCGTTTTCATCACACTTCACCACCACAACCTGCAAACCGGCCATTACAGCAGAAGCCGGATTGGTGCCGTGCGCAGAACTTGGTATCAGACAAATATTACGGTGATTATCTCCTCGGTTTTCATGGTATGCCATGATCACCAGCAAGCCCGCCAATTCACCTTGTGCCCCTGAATTAGGCTGCAACGACATTCCGCTGAACCCTGTGCACTTGCACAAGTCATCGTGCAGTTCGCTGATGATTTCTGCGTAGCCCTTCGCTTGCTCTGCCGGAGCAAACGGATGGATGTCCGAAAACTCAGGCCATGTAAGCGGCATCATTTCGCTGGTGGCATTGAGTTTCATCGTGCATGAACCCAACGCTATCATAGCATGAGCCAATGACAAATCTTTATTCTCAAGTTTCTTCAAGTAACGCAACATCTCCGTTTCACTGCGGTGAGAATTGAACACCGGGTGTGTCATATATGATGACGTGCGTTCAAATCCCTTCAAGGCATCCGAAGCGGTGGCTCCGGCTTTGCCGCCGAGCAACTCAATTACTTGGTGAACGTCTGAGGCGCTCATGGCTTCGTTGACAGAAACACCGACATGCCCATCTGCAAAATAGCGGAAGTTTACACCGGCAGCTTCTGCCTTGGCGTGCACGTCTGACTGATTATCTACTTTAACCTTCAGGGTATCGAAGAATCGTGTGTTGACTTGATTTGCGCCCAACGCTCCTGCAATTTGCAGCGCCTTATTATGAATAGATGTTGCAATTGTTTTAACCCCATCCGGACCATGATAAACGCCATACGAAGAAGCCATCACAGCAAGAAGTGCTTGAGCTGTGCAAATGTTGCTCGTCGCTTTTTCACGACGGATATGTTGCTCGCGCGTTTGAAGTGACATGCGAAGCGCCATATTACCATGGCGATCCTTCGATACGCCAATGATTCGGCCTGGCATGTTGCGCTTAAACTCGTCCTTCGCGCAGAAGAATGCGGCGTGAGGTCCTCCAAAACCCATCGGTACCCCAAAGCGTTGTGAGTTACCGAAACAGATATCAGCTCCCCATTCTCCGGGAGGAGTAATAAGTGTCAACGACATGATGTCGGCTGCACAAGCTACGTGTCCGCCAACTGCGTGCATGCGCTCCGCGAATGCCTTGTAGTCATTGATTTGACCGCTGTTATTCGGGTATTGAACTAAGCCGCCGATGTAGCTCGCATCAAATTGCGCTGAAGCAAAATCACCGAAGACTAATTCAATCTTCAAATGCTTGGCACGACCACGCAAAACATCAACCGTTTGAGGAAACACTTCGTTGTCTACAAAAAAGCGATTCGCTCCCGCCTGTTCTTTTTCCTTCGATATACTGTGGAAAAACAGAATCATAGCTTCTGCCGCAGCGGTACCCTCATCGAGCAAAGACGCATTGGCAATAGGCAATGCTGTGAGGTCAGTTACCATGGTCTGAAAATTCAGCAATGCTTCCAAACGACCTTGAGCAATCTCGGCCTGGTAAGGAGTGTAGGCCGTATACCAACCCGGATTCTCCAGCACGTTTCTCAAAATAACCGTTGGGGTAAGAGTAGGGTGATACCCTAATCCGATATAGCTTTTGTTGACTTTATTCTTCGATGCCTTTTCCCGCATTAATTGCAGAAACTCATGTTCTGCAAGACCCTCGCCTATAGCAAGCGGCTGATTGCTGCGGATGCCGGCAGGCACAGTCTGGTCAATGAGTTGTTCGAGACTCGATACACCGATGGTTTCGAGCATGTGTTTCACTTCGTGCGGGCGTGGACCAATGTGTCGTGCCGCAAAGGATGTACTTGACATAGTTGTTTCGTTGGTGAATGCACAAGGGCATTCGGTTGAAATTATGATTGAATTTCGCTTTGTTTCCTTTGTAAAAACATTTCCTGCAGGAACGGTTCAAATATAGATGCATGAACCCGCTGCACACAACACACATTTTTCAAGTTTTATCGCTCAGACACTCCTAATTTCGCCGCCATGGCTGAGACCATTCACATACCTGCCGGCGCTTCACGGACTGAAACCTATGAGGCCCTTACGCCGCAGCTCAAAGCGTTGCTGGCAGGCGAAAGCGACCTCACCGCCAATGCAGCAAATTTTTGTGCGCTCATTCACGCTGCATTCGGTTTTCATTGGGTCGGGTTCTATTGGGTTCGAAACGAGGAATTGGTGCTTGGACCTTTTCAGGGCCCCATTGCATGCACGCGAATCGCTAAGGGAAAAGGCGTGTGCGGAACCGCTTGGCTGAAAAACGAAACCATCATCGTTCACGATGTTGAAGCCTTTCCCGGACACATTGCTTGCAGCGCCCTTTCGAAGTCAGAAATTGTTGTCCCTGTGATCAACTCAGCGGCCGAAGTAATGGGTGTTCTCGACATAGATAGTTCTGAGCTCAGCGATTTTTCGGTTGTTGACAAACAACATCTTGAACATTGGGTCGCTCTATTATCGGAGGCGTGCCATGCGTAATGCACATCTGAACATAGCCCTTCTCCTGATCAACTTGATGGTTGCGGGTTGCGCTCAGGTGCGATCCATTTCCGGGGGCGAAAAAGACACGACTCCGCCGGTTCTCATAACTGCAATACCGGAATCAAAATCACTTCATTTCTCCGGAAACTCATTTACGCTTGCTTTTGATGAGTTCGTCCAACTGCGCGATTTACAGAAAGAACTGCTTATATCTCCTCCGCTCAAATCAACTCCGCGCGTAAAAGTGAAACAACGCACCGTTGAGGTTTTTTGGGAAGATACACTTCGCACAGAAACTACTTACATCTTTCAATTCGGAAAAGCCATTGTGGATGTAAATGAGTCCAACTCACTTCCCGACCTGAACTACGTTTTCTCCACGGGAAGTCAACTCGACTCACTGATGTGCACAGGAAGAGTTAGCGACGCTAATACAGATAAGCCCGTCAATGCGGGTAAAGTGTTGCTATTCGACTCGCTGCAACACATTTTCAATACAGATGCTCGGCCGGCGTATTTCGCCCGCACCAATGAAAAAGGAGAATTCCAGTTCAACTACCTGCGCAGCGGGAATTATGTGCTTTGTGCGTTGAGCGACGAAAATGGAAACAACCATTTCGACATCGGAGAATCCATTGACTGGAAAGAAGGCGTTGCAACAACGCGCGACTCCATTGTGCATGAACTTTTCACGAGCGTCCCTCGCGATACGGTCGTCAGGGGCTTCGACTACCTAACCGATTCGTCAGGAGTGCTAAAATTTCATTTCGACAGATGGACGCCCAACACAATCGTTAAATCATTGGGCAGTGATTCGATTTTACAATGGATAAAAGCCGACACACTCTTCGCCACCGCGGGTTCCTTGTGTGAAAAACAATTAGACATTGAGGTGGTTTCCGACGGGAAAACAATCGATACGCTGAGCATTCAACACAAAGCAGACGAAATGCCCCGAATAAAGATATCCTCCGCCTATAATCCAAAAATGACCGTGTCCGATTCCTTGATTATTCAAGCTAAACGACCCATTACATCCATAAACGACTCTTTGCTAACATGCTTGGCCGATAGCGTGGAAACGCCTTGCTCTTCGGCCCGCGTCAATCCGCTTCAGCAGAAATTTCTTTTTGAAAATAAACCGGGGAAAACATATGCTATCACCGCGTTACCTGGCTGGATAACGGACGATTGCGGCGAAACAAACGACACCCTCAATCTGCGGTTCTCGATTTATTCAGCAAAGGAATTAGGGTCATTACGATTCAAACTCCCTGCTTCCCTTCTCGCCGAGCCCCATGTTTTTCAATTGCTTGACCGTTCACGCAAGAAGGTGTTTGAAGTCAATCCTATTCGTTCTCTTGAGTTTGTAGTTGATCAACTTCTGCCAGGCGATTACACCGCGGTTATCTGTCACGACAAAAACGGCAATGGTTATTTCGACCCTCTGCAAATTCAGCCATTGAAAACAACCGAACGCAATTACGTTTACGCGGGTGCCATTCAGGTACGAGCAAACTGGGAGGTGGTTATCGACTGGCCCGACTCAATCAAATAAGCAGGCGGTCGTGTAGTTCGGTACCGAAGTTAAAACTGGAAATACGTTCTCTTCTTATTCCTGAGCTTACCCTTTTCTGCACAAACCTTCTTGTGGTTGTGCTGTGCATCGCGATCACCAAGCTGTGAACTTTCATTCCAGTCGCTGCAAGCACCATCGAGGTCATGCAAATAGTAAAGCACCTCGCCCCGGTAGTACAAAACCTCTGAAATAAAATCAACGCTTTCCAGACGCAGCTCTGATAGCAATTCCAAAGCGTGTTCATACTGACCCATTCCTATAAGTAAAACGGCCATGTGAAACTTCGCTCGCATCAGTTTCGGATTGCACACCAAAGCGCTTTGGAAATCTTCCAGGGCCAGATTGGTCTTGTTCAACTCAGCCATATTTGCTGCGCGCAGATAATAGGCGTCCGCATAGTTCGTGTCTAGCGCCAAGGCCTCATCGAGATATCGAAGACTCGACTTATTCTCCATGTTCATGTATTCGATCGATGCCAGCCAATAGTAGGAGCGCGGATCATCCGGGTGATACTCCAAATGATGCATCAAATCCATTCGTGCCGACTCATACATCATGAGCGAAACCTTACAAATGCCGCGATGCAGATATAACTCATCATTGGAATAGCCATTAATTCTGGCTCGATCGTAATCATCGAGCGCCTCCATAAAATGACCCAGCTTATGATGAGCATTCGCTCTGCAGTAGTAGGCCTCCGCGTTGAACTCTCCTCCCAATGCAACAGTGGCCGCAGCTATCGCTTGTTCATATCGGCCCGACTCGTAATGCTGTTCGGCAATGGCTATGGGTGTTTGGGCCGCACAATGCATCGCTATGGCGGCAAATACAACAGTGAATATGAAGCGAAGGGTGAACATAACTTTCACGTATACGAAAGTCTTGAGACACTTGGTTACAAAAAAACCGCCCGAAGGCGGTTAATATTATATCTGCTTGATCTTAATCTTCTGCCCAACTGCCAGCTTATTTTCCTTTAAGCCCTTATTGAGATGCTTAATCTCATTGACCGTAACTCCCTTGGCATTGGCGATTTTAGTAAGTGTATCGCCCCTTTGTATCGTATAGTACTTGTATTTGGCCGGAGCGGCAGCCTTGCTGGTTGCTGCAGTAGTCTTGGTTTCCTCCGTCTTCTTCGTTTCAACTTCCGCCGACTGCTGGTAATTCTCCTCTTCGCCCGACTCACTACTAACCGCTGTCTCAGTTGCAGGCTTTTCCTTTGCTGCTTCGGTTGGTTTTTCCTCGTAAATCACCTTCTTCGTGCGCGCCTGAACCTTCAGTGTCTGGCCGGGCACAATGCGCGAATTCTTGATCGTATTCCACTTGCGCAAATCGGCCAAGCTAACGTTGTACTTATCCGATATCGATCCCAGCGACTCTCCCTTTTTCACCTTGTGCGATTTCCAGGTTGTTTCCCAGACCACTTTGCCTGGTTGGCCCTCCACCCCGGCCGAAGTGCTTGCGGTCAATTCAGGCTCAGCAACCTTTACCTCGCTTTGTGCATAAACCAACTCTTCGTTAGCCATGAACAAACCCACTTTACTCACGGGAAGAATTAAGTAATGCTTCTGTCCATTGGCAGGAACTTCCTTCAATTTGTAAGTTCCATTCAAAAAGGCGATGTTTTCTGCCGGCATGTCAATCACTTTAGAAAGCGCCTGAAAATCGATGCGCTTGCTCACGCCGATAGTATCTGTTTCATAAAACGTAATAAGAGGCTTGGTGGGGTAAATGTTGTATTCCGAAGCATATCCCATCACATAGTTCACCGCAATAAAGGCGGGAACATATCCTTGCGTTTCTTTGGGAAGGAAAGGCTTAATAGACCAGAAATCTCGCTTCCCACCCGAACGACGGATAGCCTTGTTTACGTTGCCCGGTCCGCTGTTATAAGCCGCCAACGCCAATTGCCAGTCGCCAAATGTCTTGTACAACGATTTCAAATAACGACAAGCCGCGTCGGTCGACTTGTATGGGTCGAAACGCTCATCCTGGTAACTCGATACATCGAGACCATACATCTTGCCTGTTCCAACCATAAACTGCCACAAACCACCGGCGCCGGCGCGAGAAATAGCCACCGGGTTTAGTGCCGACTCTACAATGGCGAGATATTTCATTTCAAGTGGAATGTCATACTTCGCCAAATACTCTTCAAACATGGGGAAATACAACTCTGACATTCCTAACACCTTTTTAGAAATATCACGTCGACGAACTGCATACAAATCAATGAACCCCTGAACAGTGTTGTTATAGACCAAATTGAATGGAGTATTTCGATCAAGCACCGCCATTCGGCTGGCAACTACTTCCGGAGTAAAGACGGGAACTGTCTCCGGCGAATAACCAAACGCATTCAATAAACACTCGTCAGCGCTAAAGCAATAGTGATTCAGGTAACCAGCCACCAAGATGTTATCAATCTCGACCAGTTCCGGGTCATCAGGTCGAATCGCTAAAGGTGGAATTGTGTCGCTGAGTGGCTCTGCAAAGCCAACTGTCAATGCGAGCAGGAGAGTAAATAGAAGCGCGTACTTTGTCATGATTTCCCGGTTTTAGTTTTCAGCCACAACAGATGTAGGAACAACTGCTTTTGCTGATAACAGATTTGAAGTGCACAAATTGCAGAAAAACCTGAGGTTTCCTGCAACAGGTGCTCGAGGTTATCAACAGGGCCATGGGCATGGAAGCGCACAGCCTAACTTCATACGGAGCAACGCTTACTTAGTTTCAGACTTCTCCTTGGGTTCCGCGGTTTCTCCCTTGCTTGCGTTTTTAAACTCCTTCACGCCCTGACCAATTCCTTTCATCAAATCCGGAATTTTCTTAGCGCCAAAAAGAATTATGATTGCGAGCAAAATCCAAAGCCATTCTTTTCCTTGTATTCCCATTTTCTTGCGTTTTTTCCCTGCGGGGCGTCAAATATAGTGAGCAGTCGGTGTGATTCAACCTACTCGATGATAACATTGTCGATGAGCCTCACCCCACCAACGTAAGCGGCTACCAGCAAAACCATTCTCTCTGAAGACCAAACATCAGCCTTGGTAAAATCGGTGGCCCGAACCATAGAACAATACTCCAACTGCAGACCCTGAACCGACAATAACTGCTCTTGCGCTCGCTTTTCCAAACGAACCGGATCCAATGACCTCCCTTCTCTTTGCGCGTTCAGCAAGACCCTACTTATCTGATTAGCAATCTCTCTTTCCGACGCACTCAATCGAATATTTCGGCTACTCATAGCTAGGCCCGATGCTTCGCGAATCGTTGGTGCAGATATAATCTCAATCGGCAACCCCTCCTCAACCGTCATTCGACTAATGATAGCGAGTTGCTGAAAGTCCTTCTCGCCAAAAAATGCCTTGTTGGGTGCTACGGAGATAAAGAGCTTTTTGACGATCGTTAGCACCCCATCGAAATGCCCCGGGCGAAAATGTCCTTCCAATGAATGGGATAGAGCTCCGAAATCCCATTGCCTCATTTGCTCCCCAACCTCGTACATCTCGGAAACCTCAGGACAAAACAGAGCATGGCAACCAGCCACCTCCAACAACTGTCGGTCTGCTTCAGGAGTTCTTGGATACTTCAGCAAATCGTCGGGGTTATTAAACTGCGTCGGATTCACGAAAACCGATGCAACCACTCGGTCGCAATGGCGAGCAGCTAACTCGATTAGGGATTGGTGGCCGGCGTGCAAAGCCCCCATGGTTGGCACGAAACCCACGGAATACCCTTGCTCCTGCTGAGAAATCACCCAACTGTGGACCTGGCTAATGTGTTCGAATACAGCGAGTGACACGGTTTTATCAAAAAATGTGAGGCCCCAAATGTAATTGTTTGGAATATCTGTGGAAATTTTATTACTATCTTTGCAGTCGCTTAAAGCAACCATTAACTACAGCATGAGCAACAAAACGAAAATTTTATACGTCTCTCAGGAAATACTTCCTTTCACTGCAGAAACCCCAACCGCTCAGCAAAGTCGCTCACTTCCTCAAGCAGTCCACGAAGGTGGAAAAGAAACCCGGATATTTATGCCCCGGTATGGTAAAATCAACGAGCGCCGCCATCAATTACACGAAGTGATCCGTCTGAGCGGAATGAATCTGATTATCGACGACACCGACCACCCTCTCATTATTAAGGTGGCAAGTATCCCTCAAATCAGACTTCAGGTTTATTTCATTGACAATCAGGAGTTTTTCCATCGCAAGGCATTCTTCCACGATGAAGACATGAACATGTTCCCTGATAACGACATGCGCATGATCTTCTTTACGAAGGGTGTTTTGGAAACCGTGAAAAAGCTGGGTTGGTCTCCGGATGTGATTCACTGTCACGGATGGTTCACCTCCCTGATGCCTCTTTACGTGAAGCAACTCTATAAACGCGACCCTCACTTTGCCGACTCTAAAGTGGTCACTTCTGTCTACGCAGACACTTTCGAAGGTAAACTCGATAGCAAAATAGCACAAAAGATTTCATTCGATGGTATTGGGATGGACCAAATGGAACAACTCAAAAACCCGACGTATGAAAACCTCACCAAGCTAGCCCTCCAGCATTCGGACGGAGCTATTTTGGCAGAGCCAGGCACCACGCCTTCTATCGAAACATATTGCAACAGCATCGACCTGCCCGTGTTGAAATCATACAACGAGCTGGATCAGCTAAGTGCTACCGATGAATTTTACGATTCTATTGTGTTGGGAAAGACCGAGCTCGTTGATTAAGCAGAATTACCATCCTAATTTGAATAGACAAAGCCTCAAGCAATTGGGGCTTTTTGTCGTTGGTCTACTGCTCGCGTTGGCCGGCTGCCGGAGACCCGAAGAAACACTGGGAGAAAACCTACAGCCTGAAAATGACCGATTGTACGCTGCGGTAACCGACTCCTTCCAATTGGATATCCAAACCGAAAGGGTAGACTCGCTGCGTACTGACCTGTTTGCCAATGTTTTAGTCGGGAACTATGTCGATGAGGAATTTGGCACTGTGAAGTGCCGTGGCGTAATGCAATTTGCTCCCGACGCTTCTGCTGCTGCATTACCTGAAAACCTCGAGGTATTTTCTGTCGAGTTAAAACTGGCTTACCAACCGGCTGCATATGGCAACAACACGCCGATGTATTTTCAAGTACAACAACTAAGCAAGCCTATTTATCTCGACAGTGCCTATTATAATCACGACCTGCCCCAGCGCAGTCTTGAAAATCTCATCATCAACGGCCAGGAAACACATACCACCAGGTCGGAATACGCTTCGGTATTATCAACCGGAGCTATCGAATACCTCACCCTGAATCTTCAGCCTTCGTTTGGTCAATTCCTTCTCGAAAACGACAGCAACCTTACCGATTTCGACACTTTTTCCGATTATTTCAATGGTCTAGTCATTAGCTCAACTACAATTGACGGCAGAGTTGTCAGTTTCGCAACGATTAATTCTGTGATGACGGTATACTACCGGTACCAAGGTGATAACAGGGTAAACATCGGCTCTTACACATTCAAATACACCTCTTCATGCGAGGCATATTCCTCTATTGAACATCAATATTATGGCAGCGCACTGCAGTTGCTTACCACAAATAACCCAATCGTAGCCACCGAAACAGCCTACCTGCAAGGAGGGGGAGGAACACGTGTCAGAATTGATTTAAACGATGTGCTTTGGATGCGCAGCCTACCCAATGTCGTCATCAATAAAGCCGAGCTAGTGGTGCCTTTCGATGCCGATACCAAATTCGATCGGCTCGATAGTGCCAATGTAGTCTTTGAGAAATCCGCAGGCATTTACGCCTTAACATCCGACTATGGCAGCAACGCCGGAGGCAACTTCCGCCAAGCTCCCGGTTACTACCGTTTCAATATCACCAACCACGTTCAAAGTCTGTTAGTTGGTGAAATTGAAAACACCGAACTGCTCATGGTGGCCAGCCCGCGAGTGGCCGGTTTATACAACTCTCTGGGAGTAAGACGAAGCCTTCTTCGCGGTGCTTCATATAGCGACGACCACACACTCAACACTCGTCTTGTTATTACCTACAGCTATTAACGCTGTTTTCATTTACTTTTGTTTCAGACTTATACCTTATCAACCATGTGCGGAATTGTAGGATTTATCGGGAGTCAGCAGGCGTACCCCATTTTGATTAAAGGCCTGAAGCGACTCGAATATCGTGGATACGATAGTTCAGGGGTGGCTATGATCGAAAACAATGCATTTAATCAATATAAATGCAAGGGCAAAGTAGCCGACCTCGAAGCATTGGTCAAGGGAAAAGACATCGATGGCACTATCGGAATAGGCCATACCCGTTGGGCTACACATGGTGTCCCAAACGACGTCAATGCACACCCACACCTATCGGGTGATGGCCAG
>Ga0315899_10008086_pt1 | contig 11279 bp, 10 predicted proteins | sample LakEriMetagenome_2_FD_203518 | JGI IMG/M metagenome (GOLD analysis project Ga0315899, IMG submission 203518) | Freshwater fungal communities from buoy surface, Lake Erie, Ohio, United States - Buoy 4 MA112 | ecosystem: Environmental > Aquatic > Freshwater > Lake | place: USA: Lake Erie, Ohio...
AACACACGAACTACGTCTTGGTAATTTTCCAAAATCTTCGCAGTTTCATCTGTAGAGGCGTCATTGACCACTATTATTTCAAATTCAGATTTTGGTAATGACTGATCTAATGCGCTTCGAATTGCCCTTTCAATGAACTGAGCATAATTGTATGCAGTAATTATGAGTGAGACCATGTAAAAACAGAAATTACTTTTTACTTTTTTTTGACTCTTCACCATAACCATAGCCATTTCCATAGCCATAGCCGTAACCGTAGCCATAACCGTAGCCATAGCCGTAGCGATAAGCATACTTTCCGTAGTAATATCTCCAACGCTTTTGTTTAATATTATTTAGAAGCAAGCTTGTATTATTCAAATTATTTTGAGTCAATACATCCTCTAAATATTGAATACCCTGTTTAGTTGCTTTTTGTGTATTCATTACCAAAATACCTCTATCCACTTTTGATAAAAGCACTAGAGAGTCTGTAATAAGTAAAATTGGAGGCGTATCCACGATTACGAAATCATAGTGTTTCAATGCATCCTGAAATAACTCCGTTACCATTGAATTTAGAATTAACTCAGAGGCATTGGGAGGCACCGGTCCAGCAAAAATGACATCTAAATTTTCTACCTTGGACTTATAAATTAGGTCTTTATAATCTGATTTTCCAATTAAATAATTTGTAACCCCGACTGTATTCTGTTGTCTGAACATTTTATGCACCTTTGGTTTGTGCAAGTCAAAGTCAAGCAGCAGTACTTTCTTCGATGCCTTGGCAATAGTGGCCGCTAGATTGGTGGATACAAAAGTTTTCCCTTCTCCAGGATGTAGTGATGAAACCAATAGAATTTTGGAGCCATCATCTGGCAGTAAATATTGCAAGTTGGTTCGAAAGGTTCGGAAAGCTTCACTCACATTACTTCTAGGGTTGGCTGCAATTGCTATAGGCTCCTTCTCTATATCTTCATAATGTGGAATACCGCTAATTACAGGCAGTTTCGTCAATGATTTCAACTCACGAAGATGTTCAATGTGCTCAAAAAACAACATTCTGATCAAACCTATGATTAACGCAATAAAAATTCCCGCACCAATCCACAAATAAATGATTGACTGGCGATCTGGACCAACAACTCCCATTGGTCGAGCTGCTTCAATTATAGAGGTTTGCGGAATAATTGCAGCACGTGCAATAATTGTATTTGCCTTTTTTTCTAATAAGAAAGTGTATAACTCTTCATTCACCTTTAATTTTCTCTCTATGCTCAATAAATCTCTTTCGCTTTTGGGAATTCCAGATAATTTACCTTCCAAGTCTTTTATTTGGTCTTTAATATCGCGTATTTGGCTGTCAATTGCCACACGCGTATCTCTAGTATACCTGAAGATGCTATTTCTTATTGTATTCAAAGTAGAATCTACTCTTTGTACCCTTAAATCTCGAGCCTTTACATCCACTAACAGTGTAGCCTTTTTCTGCTTCAATGAGAATAGATCTTTCACCAACTCGGTAAGCGTAAGGTCCTCCTCGCGCAAGTAATTCATTGGAGGTATCACTGCATTATCTGGCTCGTTCTTTAAAAAATTCTCTAGATTCAGGATTGACTCTCTTCTTAGTTCCAAATCTCGCAAATCAATATCAGATTGTGTTAACGCTTCAAAAGCGGCATCCTGCTCTTTATTAAGATCTAAGATTTCTCTGGAATCTTTGAATAATTCCATGGCCATTTCAAGAGAATCTATAATCGTTACTATCTCATCAATTTGCTTGTCAATGTACTTCTGAGTGTTTTCATTTACCGCAATTTCATTGTAAAGTGTGTAATCAATATAAACCCTAGCCAATGTATCAAGAAACATCTTAGCGCGTGTGGGCAATTCGTCATTACATGTTAGGTTCAAAATACTGGTGTACTCTACGTTTTCAATTGTCAAAGCACCTTTGTACTTTTCCACCAATTGCTTCAGAGGTTTTACCTTAAACTGGAAACTTTGTTCCAACACGGTGCCAAGTCTGGATTCATCTACATGATCGGCCAAATCTACCTGAAGCTCATACGAAGGGTCAGAAATTAACTTTCCAAATTCATAGGTTGCCACATTTAATTTACCATTCGACTCATAGCTAAACTCATATTTAGTCATATCTATGACTTTCAAGTTGAATGGAACATTGTATAGTTTGGGATCTAACCTCTGCCAATCGCACTTTATTCGAATCGCATCAAATTCATCTACCTGCAATGTTTTCACTCTTCCTACCAAGAAATAGCTTATGGAGAAATCTAATTTTTCAAGTGATTTTTCAACCAAGTCATAGCTTGCTATAATTCTCTTTTGGTTGGTAACATCTTGCATTAATGAGATATAACCAAGTTCACTGTAGACTTTTTTCTGATAATCGTATGTTTCAGAAGATTTTAGGAGAATTTCGGCTTTTGCAGCATATACACTGGGCAGCCGATGCGCGTAGAAGTATGAAGAAACAAAAGCAATTATTGCACAAACTACAATAAGAAACCAATTCTTACTTAAGAACCGCAAAATGGGTTTTAAATCATCTGCATCTAAAAAACTGGATTTTACTTCTGACATTGTATGCTGTTAACCAACAAATATACTATTTGAGACACGAATGAAAAAATTAAATTCAATGCACGTTAGTCCAAAGTATATAGCTATATTTGCCTCATGTCAAATAGAATTTTGAAGTTCTTGATTGCGTTAGCCGTGCTTTTCATAGCCGCTTCTGCTTCAGCTCAGGTTCCAGATCCGCCCGGGGGTTCAGCACCGCCTTGTGGCGAACCTTTTGGTACAGTTTGTCCTATTGATGGTGGTGTTAGCTTCTTAATTGCTGCAGGCGTAGCACTCGGTGGAAAGAAGGCGTATGAACTACGCAAAAAATCTCTCAAAAACAAGTGATTGTTTCTCTAAAAAATCCTGTTGTACGTTTTCTCCTTTTTGGTTTCCTTGCATACATCACATGGTATTTTTTTTACGAACTGTATCTCTTACCAAAAACACCAATTGACGGATATTTAGTTGATTTACTCGTAAAAAGTGCAGAAGCTTTTCTTCGCTTTTTCGGATTTGAACTCAGCTCTTTTAATGATGGTCAATTTAGAAACCACATTGCTATTTTAGGTACCCCAGGGGTAACGGTAGGAGCCCCATGTGATGGAATGATACTTATGGCTCTTTTTGCAATTTTCATATTTGCTTATCCTGGTGATAACAAAAGACGCTTGTGGTTCATACCCTTCGGTCTCATTACCATACAAATACTTAATGTAATTAGAATAGCAGCATTAGCTTTAATTGTTTATTGGAATGAAGACTACCTCTCCTTCAATCATGATTACACCTTTACAGTTATTGTATACAGCTACGTCTTTTGGCTCTGGTATTGGTGGTCAAAACATTCAAATAGAACTCAGTCTCAAGCTTTCGAAAAAGAATGACAAAATGGGCCAAGGTTATACTCCTAGTGATTGGAATTCTCCTGATTGGATTCATGCAGGAAAGAGTAAAGGTTAACATCAACTTCATTTTAGAAAAATCAACGAATTTTCCAAATTTCTTCAATTTACCCGCTGAACAACGCATTGAGGTGCTCGCACCTTTGAAAAAACAAGGGAATTTTGATTACTACTACAGTCATGGAAATATACAATTCTTGTATACCATGGACTTGACTCAATTGAAAGCTCTGAAGTGGTTAATTACAGGAATTTCTGTGTTAGTCCACCTCCTAATTAACATACTTCTTTTGCGTATTTTCAATTGTCCAAAAATTCATTTCAAAATGCTCTATTTTCTGAGTGCTTTCATACTCATGTTTGCACTTTCGAGTCAATTGTTAGGAACTCTGTTGAATTTAAGTAGCGAATTCTATCCAATTACGCGTGGATTAATGGGAATTTTACAAACGCCTATTTTAGGTATCATTTTTTTGATGATCACCAATTTCATTGCTAATGGAAAATACAAATAGTCTTGATCAAGACGAACGAATATGGATTTTTTGCAGTTCATCAGAACTGAACCTGGAATCTCAAGACCTCATATTGAAAACTGTTTCACATTTTTTAATGAATTGGAACAATCACGGTAATCAATTATTCGGCAAGTGCTGGTTAGAATTAAATCAAATTCTAATTGTATCATTGGATGAAAACAAAATGCTAGCAAGTGGCTGCAGCATTGATAAACTCAATCGCATGGTTCAAGAGATTTCCAACGAACTTCAAGTGCAATTAATGGACAGAATGATTGTGTTTTATCAAGAAAATGAAATTGTAAAATCTACTCAATTGTCAAATTTTTGGGCGTTGAGAAAAGCAAACATTGTCACTGATACAACTTTAGTTTTAGACACAACTATCACCAAACTTAGAGATTGGAATAATTCAAAGTGGAAAGAATTTCAGTACTCATGGCATAAAAAAATGTTTGGCAGATGATAAACGAAACCTTTTCTCAAATCAAATCGTAAACCAATTGTATTTAATCTCTCCTTATTATGAAGCCCATTTTACTCCTTGCACTTTCACTTTTATCCTTTAGCGGAATTTATGCTTCTGATTTTAAATCAGAAGTAGATGTATATGGTTGCACTGATCCTCTTGCTTGTAACTACAACGCAGCTGCTAATATTAGCGATGGATCGTGTTATTATGCCGCTACAAATGACGCCTGTTCTGGTGCCACCGCATTGAGTATTGGATCAAGTGCAACAGTTGACAACACCTGTAGCACCTCTAATGGAGCTTCACCAATCAATTGGTCAGATGGAGTTCAAAATGATGTTTGGTTTTCATTTGTTGCTCCACTATCTGGTGGTGTAACCATCACAACTTCTGGCATTTCGGGAGGTACACTAAACGATTCACAAATTGCCATTTGGAGTGCCTGTGGTTCAGGATTCATTGCTGGAGATGATGATAGCGGTGTTGGTGAACATGCCAGTATAACCCTTAATTGTTCTCAATTAACCGCTGGCAGCACTTACTATATCCAAGTCGATGGATTTGCCGGAGCACAAGGAACTTGCCAAATCTCCTTGACCGCTTCATCTGTGTTAGGTTGCACGAATGCAACAGCTGCAAATTATAACCCATGCGCAACAACAGACGATGGCAGTTGCACGAACCAAGGCTGCACAAATCCAAGTGCTTGTAATTACAATGCGAACGCAACAGTTGATAATGGTAGTTGTTGCTTTTCAACATGCGGTGAAATTGAAGTAACTGCAGGGTTATACCCCTCAGAAATGAGCTATCAACTTGTAAATGGAGCCAATACGGTACTTTTTTCTGGTTCTGGGGCAAGTACTGGAAACGTATGTCTCGCATCTGGTTGTTATCAATTTAGAATGGAAGATAGCTTTGGAGATGGATGGAATACTGCGGTTTACACACTTACTGACCAAACAAGCGCAATTATTATTCAAGGTACTTTTCTGAATACCCCTGTATACAATGCCTTTAACGATACTGTTGGATTCTCGATTGGTAGTGGGGTGCTTGGTTGCACCGATAATACCGCCTGTAATTACAATGCTTCAGCAACTTGCGACGACGCTTCTTGTGAGTATGAAACTTGCCGTGGATGTATGAATTCTGCTGCTTGTAATTTCAGCGCTACAGCTACCATTGATGATGGAAGCTGCTGTCTAGCCAATTGCCTTACTTTTACTATGTTCGATAGCATGGGTGATACTTGGAATGGAGGAACATACACCCTTGTTGATCTTGTGTCATCTGTATTGTACACCGGGACAATGGATGAAAATGCGAGTTCACAATCCGTAAATTTCTGCGTACCTGATGGCTGCTATTATTTACAAATCAATGGAGGTGATTTTCCAAGTGAAATATCATGGAGCCTTGCAGGAACAAATTCAGGAACTTTGACAGGAACAGGCAGCACTGCATCTACGGGAGTGTCTGTTGGAAGCAACAATGATTGCTTTGGCTGCACAATTCCGAGTGCTTGTAATTACAATCCTAATGCATTGTTTCCAAATAATGCCATCTGTATTGTAGGGCCTTGTGTTGTTGGGGATAATCCATGGACCGCTATCAACACGTCACCCTCCATCACTTCAACTTGCACCAATTACAATGGAACATTCACCGGAGCAACGATTACTACGGTGGCCAACTCTACTGTGGTTACCGGCGAAGATATTTGGTACAAATTCACAGCAACACATCCTGCAATTAGTATTCAAGTGACTGCTACTACTACCAATGGTGTTATAGAACTTCTGAACAACTCTTATCAAACATTAGATACCGAAAACTTAACAGGTACAGGTGCATTGGAAAGAATGAATATTGGTGGACTTACCATAGGGCAGACCTATTATATTGGGGTAAGAAATTATGATAGTTCGATTGGTGCTGGAAACTTCAGTATTTGTTTGAGATATCTGCGATTTACGACTCCCATTTCTGGAACTGGACCATTTCAACTTTGTAACCAATACAAAGCTTCATACCGAGGAACGGGAGTTTCTTATCGTTATGAGTTTACTCAAACTGCAAGTCCAAATTTAACTTTTACAAGAACTCAAGCCAGTGATATTCTTATTCTAGGGAATTGCGCAGGTTTGGCGTATAGTCGAAACTACGACGTAAAAATATATGCACTTTACACCATGCAAGATGGACTTGGGAATAACGAAATAATTGAATCTGCGCCGCCAAGTTTCGCTTCAATGAATACAGGCACACAACCTGGATCTGAATTGAAATCTACCGATCGATGTTCAAGCGGACCTCGCCTGAGATACGCCAATGTTACTACATTGCCTTGGATATGTGGTTGCACCGCATGGGAGTGGGAATTCACAAAAATCAATCCTTCTACCGGATTGCCAATAGCATCTCCAATAACACACATGGTCACAACAAATTCAAACATACTAGGATTAGGCTTTGTATCGGCACTTGAGTTCGGAGCAACCTATTCGGTTCGCACGAGACCTTATTTCTTAACGGAAGCAGGAACCTATGGAAACGCTCAAATCATGTGTATTGTAACAAGCGCAATGATTCTTCAAGATGAAAACAAGGAGCAACAACTTGTACAACGAAATGAAATAGTTGAATTTGACCAGCTAAATCTGACCGCATATCCAAATCCATCTGCTGGTATTTTCACTATTCAAATGCCGGAGACACAATCCAAAGTCCTTTACCAAATTACCGACATGACAGGGAAAATAGTAGAGACGGGCTTTATTCCTGCTGGCACCACTCGAATAGAATTGAATTTATCACATCTCGGAACTGGAATTTACCAGCTCCAAACCAAAGACTCGAAAGACAATCACGAAAGACTGAAACTAGTGATTTCGAATTAAATTGAAGGGGTGATTATTCACCCCTTCTTATTTCTCGCTGATCAAGGAAATAAACCAATGATGTCATAGCAGCGGCTCCAAGTTCAAGCTCTCTTCGATTCACATTCTCAAAAATATCATTATCCGTATGGTGATAATCAAAATATCTTTGACCATCAACTTGAAGACCAAAGAGCATTGTGCTTCCATTTTTCAGCGGTGAAATATCAACCCCACTTCCACCGCGCTTGAACACATACAAATTATACGGTTCGAAAAAATTTTGTAGGCCCTTTAACCACTCTACTTGCTCATCTGTACCATCTAGTGAAAAACCCTTGGGTGAAAAACCTCCAGCATCACTTTCTATTGCTGCAATGTGATTCAACTGCTGCTTTTGAACAGAGTCTGCATAAGTTAGACCGCCATCATTCCCGAATTCTTCATTGATGTATAAAACACAACGAATGGTACAAGCCGGTTTATAACCAGACTGTTTTAACAAACGCAGAACCTCAATACTCTGAACTATACCCGCCCCATCATCATGAGCACCCTCTCCTACATCCCATGAATCTAAATGACCACCAACTACAATAATTTTATCTGGAAATTGAGTTCCCTTAATCTCACCTATTACATTGAATTGCTTAACATCAGGGAGTAATTCACAATTCATTTTCATTTCAAAAAAAACTTTAGACCTTTCCAATTTTGCGTGCAAGGTATGCGCGTCTAAACTTGAAATTGCTGCCGCTGGAATTTGCGGCACGTCAGATTTATAGGACATTGCGCCCGTATGAGGGAATCGATCATCTGCCGAAGTTAAAGAGCGTATAATGCAACCAACTGCACCGTATTTCGCAGCTTCTGAAGCACCATCGCTTCGAATAGGAAAGGTATTACCATAAGCTGAACCCGTATTGATGAAAACGGGGTCAAAAGCTTTGTTAAAAAAAACAATCTTACCCTTAACTGCACTCCCTTTTTTCTTTAAATCTTCAAAATCACGACACTCAATAACTTCAGCTCTCAAAAGACCATCGGTACCAATAGACCCACCGAGAGCTTTTATTGGAATTACCATTTTTTTTCTTCCAACTACAATTGCCCCATATTCGTTTTTTTCTCGTACCCATTTAGGCACCATAACTGGCATTTTTATAACGGTATCGGCAATTCCCAAAAGCGTTTTCTCCCCCCACGTAATTGCCTTATCAGCATTTTCAGAACCTGCGATTCGATTTCCAATTTCTTTGCAAAGAATTCTTAAATCATTATGAGCAGCATTGTCAGATAAAGCCATTTCGTAGAATTTCTTAACAAAGACTGAGTCAGAAAGTGTGAACTGGGCGTTCAGTAATAGACCGAACATCACAAACCAAAAACTTGATATTATACTTTTCATTGCATGTAAGAACCATTATTAATATCTAAAGCTTGCCCAGTGATAGAATTCTGTTTTCCAGAAAATAAAAAGGACACCAATTCGGCAATTTCAGAAGGCTCTGAAATGTTTCCGGTTGGCACATACCCCATTTGCTGTTTGAAACTTTCTTCATATGTAATTCCAGCTCTATCAGCCAACAATTGAATACCCCTTTCAGCCATTTCGGTTCTAACCCATCCAGGAGTTAATGCATTAACCAGTATTCCTTCACCCGCATACTGAACCGCAAGGGATCTAGTCAAGCCCAGCAATCCTGTTTTAGCCGTGCAATATGCTGTATAATTCGGAACTCCAAAACGCGCTAAACAAGAGGAGGTAATTACAATGTGTTTAAAACGTTCATTTGACTTTCTCAAATAGGGTAAAGACTCCATTATTGTATTGTATGTTCCAGTCAGATTCGTTTGAATGATTTCATGCCAACGGTCATCATCTCCGTATGAATTTTCTCCACCAATTCCAGCATTTGCAAAAACACACTCCAAGGATTTATCCTTCAACAACTCTGCGAGACCTAATCGTAATGCATTGGAATTACAAATATCCACTCCAAGGGAGGCATGATTTTCCCGATTTGGAAGACACTCCAAGACATTGTTCAATCTAGATTGTGACCTTCCTATTAGGATTAGAGAATATTCTGCGTTTTCTGCAAGTAACTTGGCAGTAGCTTCACCCATTCCACTGCCAGCACCGGTAATTATTATTGTTTTCATCATTATGTTTGAACAAAAATAATTGAACCCGACTTTAAACCGTTATGAAATATAATTTAAGCGAGATAATAGAGCTAATCCAATCAAGAAGATCCATTGCACCCGAAAATTTTTCTGAGCGAAAAATTCAAAGGGAACAAATAGAAAGGCTTATTCAATGTGCAGTTTATGCGCCGAATCACAAAAACACCCAACCATGGAATTTCCACGTTTTTATTGAGGAATCCATGAATCGATTGCGCGAAATTTTACCTACACTTTTGCCAGAATCAGAAACAACAAAAATTAACCGAATGAATATTCGGTTAAATCAAACTTCGGCAGCGGTTATTGTTACCTATACTCCAACTGAAAAAGTTGATGAAGAAGAAGAATTACTAGCAACTGCCTGTGCCGTGCAGAACATGCTGCTTATGGCACATGCGAGTGGATTTTCTGGATTTTGGTCAACACCAAAATTCATCAAAAAAGAAGTCTTTTCAGAATTGCTGGAATTACCCTTAAATCAAAAATGTCTTGGAATTATTTATTTTGGTTATACAAAAATGAATTGGCCCTCTTCACATAGAAAACCCATTGAATACGTCACAACATGGCATTAAGAATTCTATACCTTTTGGCTACTTTCTTGTTTTGTTCGATTTCCAAAATATCATCACAAACAAAAGATGATTTTCTCTTTGGGTTTCAAGTTCGACCCATCATTCCAAATGGGTATCTTAAAGCCGACCAGCTTCAGTCGAGCACAGAGAATTTGACATATACAGCCTACATTCGCCCGAGTTTAAGCTTTGGGGCAATCATTCGCAAACCCATTGGTGCGTTTTGGAATATAGAAACAGGTATCAATTTCGTTCGAAGAAATTACAAGTTGAATTTCAATTTAACAGATTCGCTTACTGCAAACTCCAATCAATACATGTCCTTCATTGGATACGAAATTCCAATTCAAGGTCTAATCTATGTTCAATTAGGTAAAAAATGGTTTATGAACGCCAGCGCTGGTATGGTCATTGATCTCTTTCCAAGTGAAGCTGAATCTTTCAGTTCTGAAAGAATTGATTCTACTTATATTGACTTTTCCCAAATAACTTGGCGTGAATCGTGGTTTAAGTTAGCTGCTCAAACCAATTTGGGCTTTGAATACAGAACAAAAGATAAAGGTTATTATTACCTCGGAGCATCTTACCATCTTCCATTGGGTAGAATTGCGGCAAGCCAAGGGAAGGTAAATTACCCGAACCACTCGCAGACCTTGTGGTTGGATTTACCCACAGGATATTTTTCAATTGATCTAAAGTACTTTATTCATGATCAAAAAAAATAGGCTGCAGTATGCAGCCTATTTTTTAGTGCTTACCTTCTTATTTCTTATTACCAATAAGATTTAGTGTAAGTGTGAAGTTGTTGTCAATGGCCTTATCACCAAGATTATCAAAGAATGAAGAAGAACCGTATTTAATATCAAATTGAGTTCTATCCAAAACTAGTGTTCCTTTTATAGTGATTTGATTATTGCCCCCACTGATGTTCGCATCGAAACTTACTTCTTTAGTTATTCCTTTTATGGTAATCTTTCCGTACACTTTTTTGCCATCGAATTTGGTAACTTCAAAGTTCGCATCAGGAAATTTCACGCTGTGGAAAAAGTCTTCACTTTTCAAGTGATTCAAGAAATTAGCATTGGTACCAGCATCTTTGATATCTGTACAAGCAATTGAATTCATGTCAACTTTCACCTTTCCAGCTAATGTTTTACCATCATTTGCAA
>Ga0315899_10008087_pt1 | contig 11278 bp, 7 predicted proteins | sample LakEriMetagenome_2_FD_203518 | JGI IMG/M metagenome (GOLD analysis project Ga0315899, IMG submission 203518) | Freshwater fungal communities from buoy surface, Lake Erie, Ohio, United States - Buoy 4 MA112 | ecosystem: Environmental > Aquatic > Freshwater > Lake | place: USA: Lake Erie, Ohio...
TAAACCAGAATTTCCTTCAGCACGACTATTACACCGATATTATCACTTTTGATTATTGTGTAAACAATTTAGTGTCTGGCGATATCTTCATCAGCGTGGAACGTGTCATGGAAAACGCTATTCTTCAAAATACAGAATATAAGCAAGAACTCCTTCGTGTTCTTGCCCATGGTGTTCTTCATCTCATTGGTTTTCAAGATAAAAGTCCAAAAAAGAAAAAAGAAATGACATTAAATGAAGACTTGTGTATTCAACTCTTTTTTACTAAATTCGCAGTAAATTCAAACTCTTAGAAAGAACAAAAAAACACGTTTCACGTGAAACATATAAAATTATGAATAAACATTACAACGTGGTGGTCGTTGGTGCTGGACATGCGGGAAATGAGGCGGCGGCGGCGGCGGCAAACTTAAAAAATAGCGTTTTATTGATAACCATGGATATGAATAAAATTGGACAAATGTCTTGTAATCCAGCCATGGGCGGTGTAGCTAAAGGACAAATAGTGAGAGAGTTAGATGCTCTCGGTGGTTATAGTGGCATAGTCTCAGACCTATCTGCAATCCAATACCGTATGCTCAATTTAAGTAAGGGTCCAGCCATGTGGAGTCCGCGCACTCAAAACGATCGCATGCTCTTTGCAGAAGAATGGCGCAACGCCCTTGAGCAAACTCCAGGAGTTGATTTTTGGCAAGACTCTGTAAATGAGGTTATCATCGAAAACAATCGTGTGAAAGGAGTGAAAACAGCTCTAGGAATGGCGTTTTCCTGCGATTCTGTTGTTATTACAAGCGGTACTTTCTTAAACGGCGTCATTCACATTGGCGAGAAACAATTTGGCGGTGGAAGAATAGGAGAAAAAGCATCTCACGGAATAACAGAACAGTTGGTTTCATTGGGGTTCAGAGCAGGAAGAATGAAGACTGGAACACCGCCAAGAATAGACGGACGATCGCTAGATTATTCTAAAATGGAAGTACAAGAAGGTGATGAAAATCCACAGCGGTTCTCATACATTCATCAACCTAAAATCACAAAGCAACGATGCTGCTGGATAACGACTACCAACAGCGCTGTGCATGAAGTTTTGGCAACTGGATTCGAACAAAGTCCTATGTTCACTGGAAGAATTACAGGCACAGGTCCGAGATATTGCCCATCCATCGAAGATAAAATTACACGCTTCGCTGACAAAGATTCCCATCAATTGTTCGTTGAACCGGAAGGGTGGAAGACAGTAGAAATTTATCTCAACGGATTCTCTACAAGCCTTCCTGAAGAGGTGCAACAAAAAGCGTTAAATCTTATTCCAGGATTTGAAAATGCAAAGATGTTTCGTCCAGGATATGCCATTGAATACGATTATTTTCCACCAGATCAACTGAAGCCAACTCTAGAGAGCAAGGATGTTTCTGGTCTTTTCTTCGCAGGTCAAATTAACGGAACCACGGGGTACGAAGAAGCTGCTGGCCAAGGGATCATTGCAGGCATAAACGCCGGATTATATGTTCAAGAAAAAGATCCGTTTATTCTTAGAAGAGATGAGGCATACATCGGTGTGCTTATCGATGATCTGATTACGAAAAGTACAGATGAGCCCTACCGCATGTTTACCAGTCGTGCCGAGTACAGAACATTACTCAGACAAGACAATGCCGACGAAAGACTCACGCCCTTATCACACGCCATTGGTTTAGCTTCAGACGAACGCATGTCACTGCTAGAAAAGAAACGTGGACATATTAAATCAGTCATGAAGACTATTGAAAAGACTTCTACGACTCCCGAAGAAATGAATCCACTTCTTGAGGAGAAAGGAAGCACCCCAATTGATCAGAAAATGAAACTGATTACGTTATTAAGTCGTCCGCAAATAAGTTTGAATGACATTATCTCGGTTAACAATGATTTAAAGGCCGAAATTTCAACTCTTGGGGAGAATGAGGTGGAAGTTGTCGCAGCGGTGGAAATAAGCGTAAAATATGCGGGTTATTTGCAGCGAGAAAGGGATATGGCAGATAAACTAACAAGACTCGATCACATACAACTCTCACCAGAATTCGATTATATGAAACTGACTTCGATGAGCATTGAAGCTCGACAGAAATTAACGAAGATTCGACCTTCAACTGTTGGACAGGCGAGCAGAATAAGCGGAGTAAACCCTTCAGATATTTCTATCCTTCTGATTCACATTGGGCGCTAATTTCATGTGAAACAAACTACTTCTTTTCTTTCAGTTTAATACCGTCTACTTTGTATAGTTTTCCGCCTTGATAGGTGACGGTGTTGATGTAGTTTCCATCTTCATCGAAATACATCCAATCACCATCCAATTCACCACCTGCGTATGTGCCACGCATTTCTGGTTTTCCATTTGAATAAAAGTATTCATGCTTCCCAACTGCGACACCTAATTCAAAAGCACCTTCAAACATTTTATTTCCATTGGAATGAGTGAACAACCAAATTCCATTGCGCTCATCATCTACATACTCACCTTCTTCCTTATGATCATTAATAAATCTAAACCACTTTCCTTGCTTCAATCCATCCGTAAAATCTCCTTCTAATACTACATTTCCGAGACTGTCATTTTCAATATAATGCCCATCTAATTTTCCTTTTCTGTAATATTCTTCCCTCAATACAGTTCCGTTAGAATAATACCATAACCACTTTCCTGTAATTATGTTATTCTCGTACTTGCCAGTCTGCTCTAACTTTCCGTTTTCAAAATAATACTTCCATTCTCCAATTTTTTTTCCATTCGAAAAACCACCAACCGCACGAACCGCACCACTCGGAAAATAATATTTCCATTCTCCTACCTCTCTATTCAATGAATCATACTTCCCTTCGGCTTGTTTGATATCATTCAAATACAACCTTGAGAAAATAATGTTTCCCGTGGAATCTAGTGATTGAAATATTCCATGTTTCTGTCCATTTTTTGTACCACCTCTCTCAATTATTCTTCCCTTTGAATCGTAAAATTTTTCAATCTTAACGAATTCTGTTTCCTCTGTATTCTCCTTTAAAATTCCTAATTCGTAGAATTCATATTTCCAAAATTCTCCTTGCTTGTTATACACCTTGAACGTTCCCTCTTTCAATCCATTCAAATAATTTCCTTCTTCCTTCAATCTGCCATTTTCTCTAACATCCACCCACAATCCAACACGCTGACCACTCTTGTTGTATCGATTAATTTTCTCTTCTGAATAAATTAATCCATTCTTATAAGTTCTCCTGGTTATTACTCTGCCGTCTTCCGCGTATTCGAAATATTTTCCTTCAATCAAATTATTGACATAGCTGAACGATGTTCTTAAATTACCGGATCCGAAATACTCTGCTGCTGGTCCATCTTTAATATCATTCTTGAAAGTGATTAATCGTTCTTTTCTACCTAATGAATCGTAATAACACTCAGCACCGGATTTTACGTTTGCCAGATACTCTATCGATTGCTGTAAAGTACCATCCTCTCGAAAAAACTTCCACGTGGAATCGAGCTGAAAATCTTTTCTATTTCCTTCTGACTTCAGGATTCCATTGTCGTAATAATTCTTCCAATAACCGTTTGGCTTGCCCTGTTCCAAATAACCCTCGCTGCTCTTTTGACCGTTGGCGTAGTAGAATATCTTGAACTCTTTCTGTGCCAACAACGAAAGCTGGCTAGCGAGAAGAAGAGTGATTAATATTCCGATTGATTTCATTTTTCAAAGGTCGTTATGATTTCCAATTCAAAACTAATTTGACGTTAACTTTGTTTTCACCAACATCTATTATCTAATTATATTCTTTATAAAAGAAAATAGTCATAGTAATAGGGCTGTTAATTACGTCAGTAAGTTCTTTCTAAGTTCTTAGGATTTTTCGATATTACCATTGAAGTAACACGTTCTTAACAATTTTAGTATACTTAATTCTTTGAATTTGAATTGTATTTGAAGAATTCAACAAAGTTGTTAAAATTGTGGCATGTTCATATTCTTTATCTTCTAACAACTCTTTTTCTGTTGATTGATTTCGTTCATAACAAAATCAAAAAAGTGAGAAGTAAATTTTGACAATCATTCTTTCTGTATAAGGGCTTAAAGAGAATGAAAGTAAAAATTTTGTTTTTAACAGTTATTCACAAGTTAGTGACATAAAAAAGTGCGAGTTGTTAAAAGTCTTATCATTCCATTCACAGCCTTATTCAAAACAGAAATAAATGAAATAAGTTTGTACAAATCTAAACAATATGAAGCTTTACATAGGATCTGATCATGCTGGTTTCGAAATGAAAGAAGCGTTGAAAGTATGGTTATTAAAGAATTACACTGGAATTGAAGTTGAAGATAAAGGATGTGATTCAGAAGAGAGTTGCGACTATGCAGATTATGCCCATGCAGTTGCTAAAAGTGTAAATAATGATTCACGTGGAATATTGCTTTGTGGTTCAGCGAATGGAGTGAGTATTGCTGCAAATAAGCATGCGGGAGTGAGAGCAGCTTTGTGCTGGACAGAAGAAATTGCAACATTAGCAAGACAACATAACGACGCTAATATTCTTTCTATACCTGCTCGATTTGTATCCTTAGACGTTGCAGAAGCAATGGTTAAAGCATTTTTAGATACTCCATTCGAAGGAGGAAGACACGCTAGAAGAGTAGAAAAAATTGATTTGTAAGATGAAAAAATTAATAGGATTATTATTCAGTGTTCTTAGCCTTAGTGCTTTAGGACAGGCATCTCTAGATGCATTCGATAAGCGCGACACTTACATGAATACTATTACGGTAAAGGAGCTTAAAGAACAACTTTTTATACTAGCGGCTGACGAGTTTGAAGGAAGAGAAACCAGTAAACCAGGCCAGAAAAAAGCAGCTGCCTATCTTGAAAATTATTACGAGTCTTTAGGATTGGAAAAAGGTTCTATGACCGGTGTTCAGCAACAGAGTTTTCCGTTGCGTAAACGTAAACTAACATCGACCATTCTTACGGTAAATGGAAAGAACTATGAAAGTTCGAAAGATATTTTTTCTCTAGATGCCGAAGGGTTAGAGGGAACAAAAACATTTACACGAATTGTATTTGCTGGATACGGTATCACGGAAGGACGTTACAATGATTATGAAGATTTGGATGTAAAAGATGCTTTGGTGGTGGTGATGGATGGTGAGCCTAAGAGTAAAAAAGGAAAATCTTTGATTTCGGGAGACGCGGAGCAGTTAAGCGATTGGTCATATGATCCAGGGTTAAAGGTTGCTCTAGCCCAACAAAATGGTGCAAAGGCTATCGTTGTTATTCGAAGAGATTATGCAACGTTTTTACCACGTATTAAGTTTTGGTTAGAGTCTGAAAAAATGGAATTGATTGAAGATGTGGATGTCGCTGTTGCAACAGGAATTCCGTTGATTTTCACCAATGAAAAATCTGCCAACGAGTGGTTCAATTTAGATCTTGCAAAAAATTTAGACGGATTAAAAAAGAAGAGAAAACCCTTGTTTTCAAGTAAAAAGATAAGGCTTTGTGAAAGAGAAGTTGAAGCTTCGTTGAATGTGAATGTTTCTGACGAAATGGTTTCTAGTGAAAACGTATTGGCTTTTATTGAGGGAAGTGATCCTTTATTGAAAAATGAAATTGTAGTTATATCAGCGCACTATGATCACATTGGTATTGTGAATGGCGAGATTAACAACGGTGCAGATGACGATGGTTCAGGAACGGTTTCAGCAATGGAAATTGCAGAGGCCTTTATTCAAGCGAAGAAAGACGGAAATGGTCCAAAACGGAGCATACTTGTTCTGCATGTAAGTGGTGAAGAGAAAGGATTGTTCGGAAGTGAATACTACACAAGACATCCGGTTTATCCGCTTGCAAACACGGTTTGTGACTTGAACATTGACATGATTGGACGTGTAGACGAAGCGCACAAAGACAATGAGAAATATGTTTACTTGATTGGAAGTGATCGCTTAAGCATGGATCTTCATAATATTTCCGAAGAGGTAAATAAGCAAACATCTAACCTAGCCTTAGACTACACCTTCAATTCAGAAGATGATCCTAACCAGTTTTACTACCGTTCAGACCACTACAATTTTGCGAAGAACAATATCCCTGTCATATTTTATTTCAGTGGGGTTCATGAAGATTACCATAAGCCTGGTGATGATCCTGAAAAAATTCTTTACGATAAGATGTGCAGTATTGCTCAATTGGTTTTCTCGACAGCGTGGGAAGTGGCAAACGCACCAACGCGCATTCAACTGAAAAACTAATTTTCTTGTTTCGGAAGGAAGAAGAAGAATGTACTGAAGAAGGCAAAGAACGCCACTCCCGGTTGTGTTGTGAGCGTGTCTTCTGTTAAACAAGAAAGGGAGGCTAATACAACAAATGAGAGTGCAATAGCACTTGTTCGAGCTTGTTTCCACATGAAAACGAAGTATAGGATAAACGCTATTAAAGCGAATATTCCTGAGGATATCCAATAGGATAAAAATTGGTTGTGTACCGCATGTTGCACCTTCTCATCAAGGTTTGGTGAAATACGTTCATAAGCCTTATGATAAGCCTCTTTCACACGGCCTTGTCCGACTCCAAGAATCGCATTTTTTTCGATAATGAAAGTGGCGACTTTGTAATATTCTAAACGTTGAAAAACGGAATGTCCGCTTGGGTTTTCACCACTTTGAAAGGTTTGATATTCAAAAGCAAGCTGGTGCCATCTTTTTTCCAAAGCGTTCCATTTAGGTTCATTGCAGTTGGTGTAACCGGATTGAATATTTTTTATATCATCATCCGATAGTTGTTCAATACCAGCGGCGTCCTTCGTTAATCCTTTGCTGGTTAAATAACGAATGAGTGTTGTTTGAATGAGTTGTCCCCGCGCATCTTTTTGAAGCATAGATCCACCTGTTCGAGCAGACCAAGCGCTGTCTAGTTCAATAGGCGCGATGTTTATGAAAATCTTGTTTCCGTTTTCGGTTTGAGTGTTTGCCGATTGATGAACGTACTTTTCACCATTAGCGGATTGCACCAATTCTGTTTGAAAGGAAACGGATTGCGCTGTTTTTGAAAGAGAAAAGAAAAGAATTCCAACCGCAACGGCAGCCGATCCAACCACAACAAATGCGTTGCGTTTCGATTTTGAAGCGAAGAGAAATAGAACGAGAAGAATCAAAAAGCCCCAACCGGTTAGTGTTCCAACAAAAAAGAAAAAAAGAAAGACGAGAGCGGTTAGAATTACTTTTAAGTTCCAAGGAAGAATATCAGGTATCCTCCAGGCGCCAATAAGCGCCAATACAGCCATTAAACTGAACCGGATGTGTGAGATAAACAAAGAAGCGCTTCGGGGCTCAGGAAGAGGGTATTTTGCAATGGCATAAAGCACACACACCAAAGCAGAAATTCCAACCGCACCGAGGAAGACTCTCCAGATGAGAACCTCGTCTTTTTTTGTAATCGGATTTAGATTTTGAAGGAAAACAGGAGCAAAGATGAGCGGGAGCAAAGTTTTGACTTCTTTCCACACGTGATTACTTTCCCCACCACGCAGGAGACCGAAGAGAATTAACCCCCAAATCGTCAGAAAACAGAGATAGATGGGGTTTTTAAAAACAGGAAGAAAGTGAAACTTCTTTTTTTCGAAGGCGGAAACAATGGATACAAACAAAAGAAAAAACATGGCTACAGACATTCCAACGTTCCACAACGGGAGCATAAATGCCCACAGCGCGATTGCTACGATTTGGGTTTTAGGAAGACTGAAGAATTTCAGCACGTTTTATTTTTTTTCACCCTTTGCTGGTCCAGCAAGAATGGTTGAATAGTTTTTTTGAAATACCTCTTGCGAAGCTCGAATGAGCTCGTCGTTGGTAAGGGATTGCTTAATAGCAGCCGATCTGAAATAATACATCTCAACAATTTTAGCCTCTATTTTCGGTGTAATCTCATTTTGAAGTTGAAGCAACGAACTCTCAAAAGCAGCAGCAATTCCGTTTTGTAGACTGCTTATTTGTTCTTTAAGTGCAGGGTTCACAACAGATTGACTTGCCAGCTCTTTCTCTAATTTTTCAATGTGATCAAACCACGTTGGAACGAAATCTTTTGCGTTTGTCTTCGCGAATTGAACGAAGTCCGTGTAGTCTTTGCTTGTTATCTTGAAACTTCCCGCAGAATCAATGGAAGGATGAGTTTTCTTGAATTCTACACCGAATCTGAAATAAGCGAAATTCTTTTGTAATTGTGAGAGTATTTCCTTCGAAGCGCTTGGGGCGATAAGGACATCGGGATAAATACCACTTCCGTCTTTCACTGGTCTTCCGTTGGTAGTGTAAAAGGTGCGGATTTTAGTCGTGTCTATTTGTGTAGCGTGTCCGTCTTTCTTGTTGCCATAATCAAGCTTCTGAATACACCTTCCGCTAGGGGTGTAGTACTTAGCGACAGTTACTTTCATTTTGGCGTTGTACGAAAGATCTAAGGTTTGTTGAACAAGCCCTTTTCCAAAAGAAGGTACACCAATGACAACAGCTCGATCTAAGTCCTGTAAACTGCCACTCACGATTTCAGAAGCTGATGCCGACATTTCATCTACGAGAACAACGAGCGGAATAGTCAGGTCTAGCGGTTCGTATTGCGCCACGTAAACTTGCTTCCAAGATTCCGTTTTGCCCATGGTGCGGGTGATTTCAGTGCCTTTTGGGACGAAGAAGTTTACAATTTTTACCGCTTCATTCAACAATCCTCCGCCGTTTCCACGAAGATCAAGAATGAGTTTATTCATTCCTTTTCCTTTCAAATCGTTGAAACTGTTTTTGACATCTTCGGAAGCTGTTTGTGTGAATTCATCGAGTTTGATGTATCCAACATTGTTTTCCAAAAGTTGGAAGTGGGGTACATCTGGAGTCTTAATGCTTTCGCGGGTTACAGCTAATTCACTGGCATTGGGTTTACCCAATTGAATAACCGTTAAATTCACGACACTCCCTGGCGTACCGGTTAATCCATCTTCGAGATTGTCAAGATCAATTCCATCAATTGATTTTCCGTTGATGTGGGTGATAATGTCACCCGCGCGCAAACCGGATTTGTACGCAGGAAAAGATTCAAAAACTTCCAGAACTGTGTTTCTTCCGTTTACTAAATCCACTCGAGCACCTACACCACCGTATCTTCCTGTTTGAAGGTACATAGCGTCTTCGATTTTCGACTCAGGGTAGTAAACGGTGTACGGATCTAGCGATGCTAACATTCCTGAAAGAGCAGTGTTGACAAGGTTTCCGGGTGTAGCCTCTTCCACATACAATTGATCGAGCTGTCGGAACACATCGGTGAATATCTCTAGGTTTTTTACAACTTCGAAATAGTTTGTAGATGGGTTGGGTTGAGCGAAAGAAGAAAACGAAGAGAGAGATAATAGAAGAAAAAGAAGAGAAGTCTTAAGTATTTTCATGGGTTGAAGGCTCTTGGTTCGTAACGGAAATAAGTTGTCGAATAAGGTACTTAATTTTTTGTTCCACATAGTCATAATCGGGAATGCGGTTACCTGTAAAGATAAAGGCTAACGATAATTTTTCACCCTTGTTGTTGAGGTGGTCATAAAGCGATTGTTTTTCTTTTCGATAAACCTCTTTCATGAGTCGCTTTATTCTGTTTCTATCATGTGCACGAGCGAAACGACGTTTAGGAGCGGTGAAAAGCGCTTGAACCGGGAAGTCTGATTCATCCGATAGGTTTTGATACAAACAGATAATTGCCGGCGTTTTAATGCTTTTTCCATGAGCATAAAGCGACTCGATGGTTTTTCTTTTATAGAGCCGTTCCTGTTTGGAAAGCGTTTCCATTAGTTATGATAGAAGTAAGCGTTGTAGTTTTTAGAAATCTCTACAGCCTGGATTAATTCAGGGTCTTCCGCGTTCATAATTCTAAACATAGCGTTTTCGTCGAACAATGCACGAGCAATTTGCGCTTTGAATCGAAGGGCGCATTGCGACTTCAATTTTGCAACTTCTGCCTTTGTGTAAAGAATGTTATTCTCTTTCGCTGATTGAAGTGTTTTCTCTAAGAGAGCGTCTTCAGTTTTATAGTTTTTTTGATAAAGGTCGAAGGACTTCCAGTTAGAGAGTTGCGCTCTGTTTTGATCGACATAATCAAAGCACAAGTGACGCAGAATACCGAAGTTCACAATATCAATTAGGGCGAAAGAAGTCGAAGTAGAATCGAATGGAATGAACACATCGGGAGTAATTCCACCGCCTCCATATACAACTCTTCCAGAAGGCGTATAGAACTTAAGCGAATCAACGTGAGTGATTTTTTCTTGTTTGAACAGCTCACCACTTAACCAACGTTGATGTGTTTCGTTGAAATACTTCGAAGAGTCGCCGTAAGGCTTTTGTATACATCTACCTGTTGGCGTGTAGTAGCGTGCTGTTGTTAATCGAAGAGCGCTTTTGTCTGGCAGTTCAATTTCACTTTGAACCAAACCTTTTCCAAAAGAACGTCTTCCCACAACGATAGCGCGATCCCAATCTTGCAAGGCTCCTGCAAGAATTTCGCTGGCAGAGGCACTGTATTCATCGATAAGCACCGTCACTTGTACATCTGCGAATGTTCCGCGTTTCTGTGTGTTGTAGTCGTTTCTTCCAGAATGAGTTCCAGCAGTGTAAACCATTAAACGGTCTTTTTCCAAGAACTCCTCAGCGATGCTTGTTGCCTGATCAAGCAATCCGCCACCGTTTCCTCGAAGGTCAAGAATAAACTTATTGCACCCTTGGTTTCGAAGTGCGTTTCCTGCAGTAATAAACTCGTTGTAGGTTGTTTTCGCGAATCGGTCAATCTTTATGTAACCTAATCCCTCTTCAACTTTGTAGAACGAAGGAACACTCGGCAGTGGAAGAGACCCCCTTTCCACGTTGAAATTCAAATATTCCTTTTTACGCAGCACGCTAATGTTGACAGTGCTTCCCGCTTCACCTTTTAGCATTTTCATTACGCCGTCGTTGGTGAGAGATTTTCCTGAAATATCTTTTCCATCGACTTGCACAATGCGATCCCCAGATTGGATTCCGGCTCGGAAACTAGGACCAAAAGGAACAACGCGATTCACCATTAACGAATCGCGAAGAATGAGAAACTCTACACCAACCCCTTCGTAGGAACCGGACATTTCTTCTTTTGCTTTGGCGTATTCTTCGGGGTTTAAATAATAACTGTGTGGATCTAAATTTTTAAGAATAGACGCAATGGCGTCATCAATGATTTTCTTTTTATCAACGCTATC
>Ga0315899_10008088_pt1 | contig 11277 bp, 10 predicted proteins | sample LakEriMetagenome_2_FD_203518 | JGI IMG/M metagenome (GOLD analysis project Ga0315899, IMG submission 203518) | Freshwater fungal communities from buoy surface, Lake Erie, Ohio, United States - Buoy 4 MA112 | ecosystem: Environmental > Aquatic > Freshwater > Lake | place: USA: Lake Erie, Ohio...
GCGCAATGGTAACCCGAACCGTCAGGGAGGAATTGCTCTACACGCTTCTTCGCTCATCAGCACGTACTGCGTAAGAACCACGCTCAATAAACCGATAGTCCTCGGCAACTGTTGCTAGTGTATTCAACCGTCACTCCGCTGCTGCCTCGTTTACACTTCGGGTTACCATTCCGTGGCCCTCGGCTATCTCACTTCCCTCAGGAAGTGCTACTCTTCGAGTCGCTCTATCTCCGCACCTGCAACCGATGCGATCGATTTTAGAACTCGCATATCGGCCGTATAAGGAACCGTTCGAACTGATCCGTCGGCCATCACCGCATTCCAGCCAGGTATGTGCGTGCTACCGAAATCGTGACAAGCCAAGCAGCTATCGGCTTTGTCCGATTCAGTTCCGCGAGCGACATAGCGAACGTAGGAGTTCGAAGCACCGTAATATTCAGGAAAGCCCGCGATTGGAGTGCGATCCCCGTAATCGGTTCCCGTCTTATAGCGAATCGAGCTCATCGCTTTCTCGCCAAGATACAACGTATTGCTCGTCCCATCGAGAACCTCCTTCATCGCGGTCTTGTGACCCACAGCCCAGACCCCCGGATGCTCCATGTGAATCGTTGCGTTGTGGATATCGGTACTCAACGCCGCTCCTCCACTCATCGCGTAGTCCGTACGAGCACCATAAGGACCAAACTTATCGCTAAAAGGTGCTACAAGCGGATACGACTTCGCATCCCGACGACTTGGACAATAGTAAGACGAGACAACCGATTCAATGCTTGGATAATCCGCTGGGCTAAGAGGGGTCGCACCAGGAATCGTATCTTGAATGCGGACCAAATTGGTAAACAACTGATTCTGCTCCATAAAGGGCATGATTTGTACCATCCATGGAACACCGCGCATGTCCAAGCGAGCCGTAGTATTACCCATATCAACCGCCAAAGGAGCGAACTCACCGGCATACCCAGGGAAACGCTTGTAAGCCGACTCATAGTTGTGGCCAGCTAACACGATCTGACGCATTCGGTTCTGGCAATCCATCCGCCGTGCAGCTTCTCTGGCGGCCTGAACCGCCGGCAACAACAAACCAACCAAGACCCCGATGATGGCAATAACAACCAACAACTCCACTAAAGTGAACCCTGTGCGATCGCGACGCGAGCTGACTTGGCGTGAATTCAAGCTGTCAAAGTTCGGAATCGACGCAATGAATAAAGACATTGGCGAACTCCCTGAATAGGAATGAAAGGAAAAGATAGATTAGTCCTTCGAGAGTTTAGCGATTCGAAAAACCATCCCGCAACCAAAATCTAGGTGTCTAGTCAAAGAATTGGTTAAATTTTGGGGGTGAATACCCCCTTTAAGTTACCCTAAAGAAAGAAACTGCCGCGAAACGCATTAAAAAGTGGGATTGAACACCGCCAACGCCATTTGCTCCAAACATCCCCTCAGGCCCCCTCTCGGAACGCTTCCCAAGCACCTATTATCTCTCGGCGGAGAATCTCCCAGGAGATCCTATCTGCGCCCCCCCGCGCGCCGGACGCCAACCCTTGAATCTCAATCACAAATTACTCATTACGTTTTCACATAAAACGTTTTCACATAACGTTTACTACTTACTCAATTTTTGTTGCTGTACAGAAGGATCTCAATTATGTCAGACTGGTTAGAGGTAGGAACCAAAGCACCTGCGTTCTCCACCGCCGATGCCGATGGCAAGAAAGTCAAACTCTCCGACTGGAAAGGATCGCCAGTGGTGCTGTATTTCTACCCCAAAGATGACACTCCCGGCTGTACGAAAGAAGCTTGCGCGTTTCGCGATGCTTCCGACGAGCTTAAAAAACTCGGAGCCGTAGTCATCGGCGTCAGCCCCGACTCAAGCGCCTCGCATGCGAAATTCCGAGATAAGTACACTTTGAATTTCCCGCTGCTTGCCGACGAATCCCACGAGATCGCGGAAAAGTTCGGAGCCTGGCGGGAAAAGAACATGTATGGCAAGAAGTCGATGGGTGTCCAACGCAGCACCTACTTGATCGACGCTCAAGGCAAGATTGTCAAAGTGTGGAAAAAGGTCAGCGTCGACGGACACGACGCGGATGTCCTTCAGGCCTTGCGAGACTTACTCGCTTCGGATTAGATAACAGCCCACGCTGTATCACACTTTCAATTGTTCGATCGGATTCCAAGCATGAACGCTCCCCTTGATCTCGTCATTCACGGTGCCTCAGGCCGCAACGGCAAACGACTCATCGCATTGGGAAGCGCTGACCCGCAAGTCCGCATCGTCGGTGCATTGGTCCGCCCGAACTCCTCGGCGCTCGGGCAAGATGCCGGCTCCTTTGCGGGATCGAATCCGATCAACCTCGCGATCGACCACCGTTGGCCATCCAAGTTCGACGCGGTGATCGATTTTTCAAGTCCAGAAGGATGCATCGAAGCCCTTCGCACTTGCGTAGAGCACAAAAAACCGATCGTCATCGCCACGACTGGACTCGGCCCTGAGCAAATCGAAACAATCTCCGAAGCTGCCAAGCAGATCCCCGTCTGTTTGGCTCCCAACACCAGCGCTGCGGTAAACATCGGGATGAAACTCGTCGAACAAGCCGCAAGAGCTTTGCGCGACGTGCCAGGAGGAGCCGACGTTGAAATCATCGAACGACATCATCGCTACAAAGAAGACAGCCCAAGCGGCACAGCGGTCAAACTCGGACAAATCATCGCCAAGGAAATGGGGATCTCTCGCCACGTCCACGGACGAGAGGGAATGGTTGGAAAACGGCCTCACAACGAAATCGGGTACCACGCCGTACGCGTCGGAGATGACGTAGGACAACACACGATCGTCTTCGGAATGATGGGAGAACTGATCGAAATCCGAGTTGCAGCTTCAAGCCGCGACAGCTATGCCACCGGCGCGATCGCAGCAGCAAAGTTCCTCGTGGGCAAGCCACCGAAGCTCTACTCGATGGCCGACGTCCTAGGTCTGTAAACCTCATGGCTAAATGCGACCAAGGGTATCTTTGCAGAGTTTGCGGAAAAGAAGTCGATCAAATGATCGACAGCGAGCTGTACTTGCGGTTCATCATCGGCGAGATCGATGCCGAACTGCTTCACCTAAGCCCTGAGTGCCACTTGGCTTGCAATCCCACCCTCTCGCAATTCATCGATGACGAACGATTCTCAAGGGATGTTCAAGCCCCCGAAGGGTTTCGCATCGCAGACCTCGACCCTCGCTACGTCGAACTTCGAACCTCCCTGGTAAGCCGAGGATATCGGCGACTTTGGGAAATACGAAAAGAACGCCATCGGTTTGCGACGATCCAAGCTTACCCGCTGGAAACAACCCGGGGTGAAAATCCCTAACTGCAAACACGTTAGCTGACAAACACGTCAGCTGACAAACACACTGGCTAACAAACAATCTGGCTAAATACCCAAGCCAATGCTCGTGTGCCCCCTAAGCCAACTTGCAGCGTTGCTATCCAACTTGCAGCGTTACTTCGAGTGATCGCAAGATCTCTTGAACGGGGACATGAGAACGCCCCATTTGCAGGACTTCGTTCGCATCCAGCCAAGTCTCTACTTTCTTTTGAGCCGATATCACCGTCGAGTGCTGCCGATTACCAAAGTAAGCCCCAATCTCCGAGAGTGCCGTCCGGGTATACTTGCGCGCTAAGAACATCGCCAACATACGGGGCTGACTGAACGACTGACACTTTGACTTCGCCCGAAGCACGTCTTCCTGAAGCCCAAAAGCCTCACACACTACTTTTTCGATATCGCGCAAACGTACGATGGGCTGATTCGCACGTACGATGTCGCTGATGGCTCGCACTGCGTCGTCAGGTGACAATGCTCCGCCGACAATTCGCTGCTGCGCCGCCAGCCGATGAACGATCCCTTGCAATACCCTCGCATCACTGCCGCAATGCTCCGAGACCCAATCGAGAACTTCGTCACCCACCAGTGCACCTTGCTGCTGACACAATCGTCCGAGCAACTGCCGGCGGGTAGCGATATCCATCGGATCGATGGCACAAGCCATACCGCCCGATAGCCTCGCGAATAAATCGGTCCCCATCCCGGCGAGTTCGTGAAGCCCCCGGTCCGCAACCAAAATGATCTGACGCTGATCGCGCATCAACATATCGATGGTATTGCGCAACTCGATCAATGTCCCAGTCTTGCCCAACAAGAACTGCACGTCATCGATAACTAAGACTTCGACATCGCGGTACTTCTTCCTGAAGCTCGCAAATCCACCCGTCCTTGCACTCTCCGTGTACTCGATCGTGAACTGCTCACCCGTCAAACAAACAACGCGACGATAGCGATATGTGGATTTGAGTCGATGTGCAAGCCCGATAGCCAAGTGGGACTTACCCACCCCATGCGGACCGTGAATGAGCAATGGACTGATGCGACCCGGTTTCTCGACCACCATCTCTGCACCGGTGGTCGCCAATCGATTGTGACTGCCGACAATCCAATCTTCCCACCGCCGCTCTTGTGTGCGACGCAATGAGACCAGACGAGCAATCTCTCGATCCTCTACATCGAGTAACGATGCCTGCCTTGAGGCTTGCCCACTATCTGATTGACTACGTTCTGACTCAGCCCGTACCAATCGCAACGACGGGCCTTCGACACTCGCAGCATCGCCCAGCCCCGCTGTCGGCTTGCGATTACCCTCCCCGATAAAATCCCCCGCGACACTCCCCGAGATGGCGTTCCCCTCAATGGGACTTACTACCCTTGAAGTTTCCTCCAGGGAAGTTTGCGTCATCGGGGTTTTCGGAAGCGGAACCACAGTTACTGCACAAGGAATCGTTGAAGGAATACTGCAAGAATCAGTCCTTGCAGCCGAAGCAGAATTCACACCCTTGTTATCGTAAATCATTTGGGGCTCAGGTGGAGTTGATCCCGAAGATTTCGCAAGGGATTTCGCCTCGCCGACCACCACTTCAAACCCCCAACCCTCACCAACCGATTCAGCGACAGCGACCTGCAAGTCGTTCCGAAACATTCTTTGAATACAATCGGCAAAGAAGGTGGAGACAACCCCCAAGCGAACCTTCTGCCCCTCGACAACCGACCATTGAACCGAAGGACCAAACCACAAACTCATCCGTTCTTTGCCAAGCCGCTGCCGTAATGCAGCCGACACGCAAGAGACCACCCGGCTTTCTGCCTCGGTCTCCCGCTCCCTTACTACAGCGACATCTTGTGCTTTCCGCATCGCAAACTCCAAGCTATGCGACTCGAACGATCCTTTTCCTATAGGCCGGGTACCTTCCCGACCCTGCCCTCAAAGCGTTGCCTCAAGAGCGGGGACGGATTTTAGGTTTGCTAGCAATCGAGTCAAACATTTCCTTCCAAGTTCGTTTAGAAACCGGTAGGAGAACTGTGAAGATGCGGTAAAGACCAATGGAAATCGTCGACTAGAAAACCGCTTTATGAACAAACGATGTTCCCGAAGCTGGTGGAAAACACGTTCGAATCGACCAGTCGCACCCACCGCTCGTACCGGCTCGGCCACTGATTGTGCAAATCGGCGGGAAATGACTCAAGTTCCACCAATTCAAACGATTCCAGAGGGAGCGGATCAAGCTTCGTGTCCCCTGAAACATCAGCCAAAACGCGGGTTAAATGAAGTTCCGAGACGCAGTGGAAGAACTGCCGATAAATCTCCGCGCCACCGACGATAAATAGGATCTTTTCAGGCGCAAGCCCCTCCAAACCCTCCTCAATCGACTCGACATACCGAACGCCCGGAACGGCATCCGCCCTGCGATACCTCGCGGCTTGCCTAGTCAGCACAACCGTCTCTCTCCCAGGCAACGGTTTGCCAATCGACTCGAACGTCTTGCGCCCCATGAACAAGCAATGGCCCATCGTCAATCGCTTGAACCGCATAAGATCCGCACGCAGTTGCCATGGCAGTCGGTCTTCGATGCCGATCACCCCGTTGCGAGCTACGGCAACGACCATCTGCACGCGCTTGGCCACTCTCAAGACTCCTCTCGCAACAACCTTACATGACAAACGCCGTACTTCTTGAGCCACTCAAGCCACCGCTCGTGCTCTTCGGTCAATTCAATCTCGGCGACCGACTCAGCATCCAATGGCGAGACGACCGAAAAACAACCCTCTTCGAGCCACTGCTCAACGTTTTGCGGTTCTATCCAATACTCATTCGCACCCAACACCGGAGCACCTTTCGCGTCCCCCGGAGTCATGAAATACACAATCTCCAAACGAAACCGCTCAGGCATCGCAAGTGGCGGCGTGTCCGGTTTGTCCACGCTGATCAATCGTATTTCTCGCCCCATCGATGCTTTAGCTTTCCATTCGCGTTGTAAAATTACGCAACCTTATTCGGGCTTCGCTACACTACAAGCGAAATCCAGTCGCGCTGCCAATTGGCCATCAACGGTGACTTTTCCCGTCATAAAGTAAGCCGTAGAGACGACTTCGTTGAGCGTCACATGAATGTCGACCGTCTCGCCGGGGCGAACCATCCTCTTGAATTTTGCCCCGTCGATCCGCGTAGCGACAGGGACCACCCCCTGAGCCGGTGTAACCTTGGCTAACAAAATCGCTCCGCTTTGTAGACAACATTCGCACAAGATAACGCCAGGCACGAGCGGAAAATCCGGAAAATGCCCTTGTAGAAAAAACTCATCTGCTTGAAAAGTCTTGCGACAATGAATCTGTTTTTCGTTTTGTTCAAGCACCTGATCGACCAACAACATCGGCTTTCGGTGCGGAATTACAGACTCAATCTCCGCTTGCTGCATCAGTGGCATGGATTCTTCTTCCGTCCTTACTTCATTCGCTGTGTCTTTTCTACGACCACCCACCCGGCAGGAGGCTACCCAACAGTATAAGCGAACTTGTCAACCTCCCTATCCCTGTTGAACCGTTCCTGCAACACACTGATCCACACAACTCGCAGCCAATGAATCGAAATCCAACTGCAACTGCTCATACTCGCGCTTCGCCGAAAACTCTTTGAACATCATGCTCGGCTGAATCTCGTGATTGTTCTGATACTTCGAACTGCAATACTCGCCGATTTCTCCGACAATCTCATGATAAGCGATCTGGCAGATGCGAATCCCCGCATAGATCCGTATCGGCTGCACGGTAAACAACTCAATGGTCCAGTGCCCTTGGAAACCTATGTTCCCAAACCCTCCCGACCCATGCACAAATAAACCTAATCGCGATAGCGAGGAACGCCCCTCAATCATCGGCACCAAACGCTTCGTCTCGGTGTACTCCACCGTCCTGGCCAAATAAACCTGACCAGGACTCAGTATCAAGCCTTCTTCTGGAATCATCAATCGACGAAATCGATTGGGCTCTTTGACATCGAGCACCACCTCTTCGTAGACCAACAATTCATTGTGCAGCGTCAAGTCGACGCTGTTAGGATTGCAATGCTCGTCCTTGAACGGCGTAATGCAAACGTCCGACCCCAATCGCGATCGGATCTCTTCACCCGTAAGAATCATGCGGAATCCTCGCCAGAAACAGAGAAAAGTCTGGAGTAAAGGAAAAGGCTGAAATGCAGATAGAGGATCTCGGGCCGCCAAGCCCCCCAAAAAGATACTCGCTCCAAGGGGCCTTCGGCTAGCACCCCACCCCTCTTCCTAGAACACTTTCCACCCTTTTCTCTCCCGCTTGGACACTTTCCGCACCGTTCAACCCCATACTACAGCGAAATTCACTCCATAAAAGCAACCAGCACCTCATCAAATCGTGCAATCAGTTGGTCTACCCTCCTTTTATCCTTATGATCTATCCTGTTGACTTATCCTGTTGACTTATCCTGCTGATCTATCCTGATGACTTATCCCGCTGATCCTTCCTGGCGTTCCATTGAAAATCACTAGATCACTTCAACAGCACAACGCTCCAGTACCCAACACTCAATACCAAACTGCGCCCGCAACTAGACTTCTGCTAGACGCAGCCTGAATTGACTTACTTCTCCGATGAACGACTCTGACATTCCCAAACCAGACACACTACCGGTCCCCATGCAACCCGATTCGCGGCAATCTTGGAAACCCTGGCTCTGGATCGCAGGTTGCCTGCTTAGCTTTCTCGCCGGACGATTCTTGCTCCCCGCCCCCCATCGCGCCGAAGAACGTCTGTCGATCGCCAAATCAAACCACCAACACTCTCCCGGTGAGGCGATCGTCGTTACCACTGAACCAGTAACTACTCGCACCCTCGATCGAACCGTCGAAGCTGTCGGCACCCTCTACGGTTTTGAAGAAGTCGAGATCAGCTCGAAACTTGATGGTACCGTCGCGAAAATCCACTACGACCTATCAAGCGTGGTCAAACCAGGCGACGTTCTGCTTGAACTCGACTCGACCGACGCGAGACTCGCACTCGATCAAGCCCAACGCAGCCTACAAGCCGAACTTTCAAAATGGGGGTTCGCTTCCGTTCCCGATGAAACCTACGACCGCAACCAGCTTCCTATGGTTGTCTCCGCCAAACTGCGATTAGACCTAGCTCGGTCTCGACTCGAACGGATGCTTCCTCTGGAATTGACCCGATCGATCAGCGACGATGATCTTGAGCAAGCCAAGTCGGAAACGCGAATCGCAGAATCCGAGTGGAAGAACCAACTCCTTCTCGCAAACTCCGCCGCTGCGAATGCACGACTAAAAGCAGCCGACTTGGCCATCGCCATGCAACGCTTGAAGGATTGCCAAATCTGCGTCCCCAACCCAACTCTTACCGAAAGCGACATGCCGGCCCTCTACACCGTCTCCGAACGCATGGTCTCCGAAGGTACCCGCGTTCGCCCCAGCTCCGTCGTCTTTCGCATCGTCCTGGGCCGAACACTAAAACTCCGCTTATCGATTCCCGAAGCTCACGCGTCTTCCCTAGCAATCGATCAAAAAGTCCAAATCTCCACCTCGGCTTCTTCCGAATTTCAATGGGGACGCGTCGCGAAGATCAGCCCCGCAATCGACCGCGCCACGCGTACCTTTATCGTAGAAGTAGAAGTCCCCAACGAAGATGGCAAAAGCAAACCTGGAAGCTTTGCCAAAGCCAAGATCCTCATCGGTCGCACCGATAACGCTATCACGATCCCACTCGCTGGACTCTATTCATCAGCCGGAATCAACAAAATCTTCCTCGCGGACGCAGACACCGCTCGCGAAGTTCGAGTCACTCTCGGCGATCAGTCCGGCGAATGGATCGAAATCGCTTCACCCGCCCTACCAGCAACCTCCCGCATTGTCACCAGCGGGCAACGATTACTTGCCGACGGCACTCGCATCTCGGAACGTAGTCCCACCGAGGGCTCTTCGAATACAACCCCTTCGAATCCCCCCTCTTCGAATACAACGTCCAAGGACCACGCAGCACTTCCATGAGCATCTCAGAAATCTGCATCCGCCGTCCCGTCTTCACGTGGGTACTAGTCCTCGTCCCGGTTGTTCTAGGTCTCGTCTCCTACTTCGAACTCGGCGTCGATCTATTCCCCAAAGTCGATTTTCCGGTCATCTCCATCTCCGCTAATTTGCCCGGTGCAAGCGCTGAGGAAATGGAAAGCTCGGTAACGAAACCGCTTGAAGAAGCCCTCAACACGATCGCCGGCATCGATGAACTTCGATCTGTCACCCGCGAAGGGCTAAGCACGATCGTGGTCCGCTTCGTCCTCGAAAAGAACGGAGATGTCGGAGCACAAGAAGCCAGAGACAAGATTTCCTCGATCACCCGGACTCTCCCCGAAGGAATGGAAACGCCGCTTGTCAACAAATTCGATCTCGATGCCGCGCCGATTATCACCTTGGCTGTCTCCGGCAAACGTGACCTACAAGAAGTCACCGAAATCGCAAAGCACGAAATCCAAGAACTCCTGCAAACCGTTCCCGGAGTCGGAAACGTCTTTCTATCGGGAGGCAGAAATCGCGCGATCAACGTTCGCGTCGACACCGATCAATTGCGAGCCTTGGAAATCTCCATCGAAGATGTTCGCAGAGCACTGATCACACAAAACCTCGAAGTCCCCGGCGGGATCGTCGACCAAGGACCTCGCGAAATGGTCCTTCGCACCCTCGGGCGAATCACTCGCCCCGAAGACTTCAATAACTTGATCGTCGCAAACCGAAACGGCTACCCCATCCGAATCAAAGACATCGGACGTGCAGAAGACTCCATCGAAGAACCGCGAGGCTTGAGCCGACTCGATGGCCAAAACGCAGTGAGCTTGTTCATCCAAAAACAATCTGGCACCAACACTGTAGCAATCTCCGATGCCATCGAAGCCCGTTTGCAGAAAATCAAAAAGTCCCTTCCAAAGGACATTATTGTCGAAGTGACCCAAGACCAATCGCGATTCATCCGCGTATCGATGGAAGAAGTCAAATTCCACCTGATGCTTGCCGCTGTCCTCGTCGGTGCGACAATCCTTTTGTTTATTCGCGATTGGCGAACCACGATCATCGCCACCCTCGCTATCCCGACATCCATCATCCCGACCTTTCTCTTGATGCAATGGATGGGATTCTCTCTGAACAACATCACCATGCTGGGGCTTATCTTGGCCATCGGAATCGTCATCGATGATGCGGTTGTCGTTCATGAAAACATCTTCAGACACATGGAGGAAAATGGGCTCGATGCCATGCAAGCCTCCCGCGTCGGAACCAATGAAATCGCTCTTGCCGTTCTCGCAACTAGCTTGTCTCTCGTCGTGATCTTTGTCCCTGTCGCATTCATGGGTGGTATGGTCGGCCGCTTCTTTAGCAGCTTCGGACTAACCGTCGCTTTCGCTATCCTGATGAGCCTCTTCGTATCCTTTACCCTAACCCCAATGCTCTGCTCTCGCTTCCTGAAACTTGAGAAGACCGATGCAAAACATTCAGGCTCCAAGTCCAACTCATTCTACCGATTGATCGAATCGGTCTATTCGACGATCCTGCAGTGGTCCCTTAAACACCGATGGATTACGGTCATCACAAGCTTGCTCGTCGTCTTCTCTACCGTACCGATCATGATGAACCTCGGGGTCAACATGATCCCGCGCGACGACCAAAGCGAACTGCAAATCGGGTTTATCACACCAGAAGGCTATACGCTCGAACGAACCGACGAAGTCGTCAGGGAAATCGAATCGCGCCTCGCGGAACTTCCAGGCGTTGTCCATCGCTATACGTCGATCGGCCAAGGCGGAAGAGCGAAGGGACAAGGGGACGTCACTCGAGGTTCCATCTACTTGCGACTCGTCGAACTCGAAGACCGAAA
>Ga0315899_10008091_pt1 | contig 11274 bp, 6 predicted proteins | sample LakEriMetagenome_2_FD_203518 | JGI IMG/M metagenome (GOLD analysis project Ga0315899, IMG submission 203518) | Freshwater fungal communities from buoy surface, Lake Erie, Ohio, United States - Buoy 4 MA112 | ecosystem: Environmental > Aquatic > Freshwater > Lake | place: USA: Lake Erie, Ohio...
CTTCTTGCCTCCGCTGCGTGAGCGCAAAGAGGATATAGCCCTGCTATTCGCAAAGTTTACCACCGACTTTGCTGAACGCTATAAAATGCCGGTGCTCGAACTCACGCCCGAAGCGAGAGAGATGCTAATCAATTACTCGTGGCCCGGTAATATTCGTCAATTGAAAAACATCACAGAGCAGATCAACGTGCTTGAGCAGGACCGATTGATTACTGCCCAAACACTTGCCTATTACTTACCGCACGAAGATTTCGGCAATCGCGGAATGATGGTTACAGGAGGAGCGTCTGCGCAAAATAATTTCTCGGAGCGAGAGATTTTGTACAAGGTCCTTTTCGATATGAAAAACGATCTGAATGATTTAAAAAAATTAGTTGGTGGCATGATGCAATCAGGTGTCGATTTCGCGCATGATGCAGGTAACGCCGAGTTAATTCAGCGTGTGTTCGCAAATGATCATCAACCGGTTGTAAACTCCCACAATGCGCCATCGACCGGCGTAATTCGTCTGCCTCAAGCGGCAGAACCGGTTATCGAAGTAGAGGAAACACTTTCACTCCAAAACTCGGAACGCGAACTAATCGAAAAAGCGCTTAAGAAACATCGGAACAAACGGAAATACGCCGCCGAAGAACTCGGCATTTCCGAGCGTACCTTGTATCGAAAAATTAAAGAGTATAATCTTTCGTAAGAATGCCACGGGTATTTGCCATATTCATTTTATCGTCGGCTATCCTTGCCGGATGTGGCATATACTCGTTTACAGGCGGACAATACAGTGGCGCCAAAACATTTTCGGTCGATTATTTCAAGCCGCAATCGGCTATGGTCACTCCGCTCTATTCACAACGATTTACTGAATCATTGAAGGATTTGCTGCTGGCACAAAGCCCCTTGCGACTTACTGAAGAAAACGGAGAATTAAGTTATTCCGGATCGATTGTCGATTACAGAACCGCTCCGGTGGCCGTACAGTCTGGGGCCGCTGAAACAGCATCTCTCAATCGACTTACCATAACCGTAAAGGTGAAATATGAAAATAGCCTTGATCCTGAATTGAATTTTGAAAAAACGTTTTCCAAGTTCGCCGATTATGACGCTAACCAGGATTTATTTACTATTGAAGAAAGTTTGTGGTCGCTCATCAATGAGCAATTAACTCAGGAAATATATAATGCCAGTGTAGGTAACTGGTAAACAAACGTGCGCAAGGAAGATCTGCATAACGCCCTGATGCATCCGGAAAATCTTTCGGATGAACAACTCATTGAGTTACGCGAAACAGTTGCGCGCTTTCCCTTTTTCGGTGCTGCGCAAATTGCACTTACCCGTGCTTTTAAAGCTCGCGGAGATATTCGCTTTACGGACCAATTATCGCAGGCCGCTATTTACACAGGGCACCGCGCATCGCTTTACAACAGAATAAAATCAATCAATGCTGCACCTACCAGCGTGAAACGGGAAGAGTCAATAACTCTTCACGTAGAACCCTCACCTACTCTGGCTTCCATGATTCTTGAAAATGAATCATCGGATGCGGAGATGATGAACGAGCAAATTTCACAGCCGGAAGAACCCACGATTGAGTCGGTTATACAGTCTGAATTGCAGGAAAACACTTCTGTGATCATTGTGTCAGAGACTTTGACACACTCACCTGAAAATCAAGAAGAAGCTACCGCTCTAAAACTGAGTGAGCTCGATACACTTGAGGCTCAAATACTGGTGACTGCGGTTAACACGTCTATCGAAATGGAAGTTCAACCTGAGCACACAGAGGATTCCTCCGACTCAGCAGATTCTGTATCCGATGAAGAGCCGATTGACGAAAACTCCTATGCCGCGCTCATATACCGTCGTGCGCAAAGGAAGCATCTGCTTCCTGAAGAGAAGGCATCGCAGGATGCAACAGAGCCAAGCGAAGATCTTCCGGCATTTCGCTCTACGCCTCTTTCTCATGGTGTTCAGCGCATTCGCTCAACTGATGCCAAGCAGCATCAGAGAGACCTGGTTGACCGCTTCATTCATTCTGAACCACAGATAGCCAGGGGTAAGGCGGGTGAATATCCCACGGGAAATCTTGCAAAAGACAGCCTCGAGGAAGACTTCAGCATCGTTACCGAAACCATGGCTATTTTATTTGCGAAACAAGGCAAACTGGACAAGGCTCGCAAAGCTTTCCGCAAATTGATGGAACAACATCCGGAAAAAAGTATTTACTTTGCAGCCCAATTAAAAAATTTAGAACACTTTAAAAAGTAATATCATGGGATCGTTCATCGTCATTCTAATTGTAATTATTGCATTGTTACTGGCACTAGCCGTGTTAGTTCAAAACCCCAAAGGCGGTGGATTGGCCGTTGGCTTTCAAGGAGCCACCCAGGTTGGTGGTGTTCAACGTACCGCTGATTTTTTGGAAAAAGCAACATGGTACTTGGGAATTGCCCTATTCATCCTTTGCTTGATTTCAGCGCGCTGGTATACAAGCTCAACGATCAGTGAAGGCGGTTCTGAACCTGCAGCTACTGAGCAAACTACTGAACAACCTGCAGAACAAGCTCCTGCTGAAGGTCAGTAATTCGATAAAGCATTTACGTTTGAAAATGTCAGTGTGTCGCTTACACTGACATTTTTTTTGTCTTTATCTGACAAAATTTTACGTCCCGGGCCTTGGCACAAAAGGTGACAACAGGCCTGCGCAAATCAAAAATCAATTAACCGATTAAATAATTTCATCATGTCAGTCAATGTAAAACCCCTTGCAGACCGCGTGCTCGTTGAAGCTAGCCCTGCAGAAACAACCACCGCCAGCGGAATCATCATTCCCGATACGGCAAAAGAAAAACCACAACGCGGGAAAGTTGTAGCGGTAGGCACAGGCAAGAAGGATGAGCCAATGACCGTAAAAGAAGGTGACACCGTATTGTACGGCAAATACTCAGGCACAGAAATTACCGTAGACGGTAAAGAATACCTCATCATGCGTGAAGCCGATATCTACGCAATCGTATAGCATTGAAAGCAAGTCTAAAATCATTTGAAAAAAGAATAAATCATGGCAAAAGAAATAACCTTTAATACACAGGCCCGCGAAAAGCTGAAAGCAGGGGTGGACGCATTGGCCAACGCAGTGAAAGTGACTCTCGGACCGAAAGGCCGTAATGTCGTTATCGACAAAAAATTCGGCGCTCCTCACATCACGAAAGATGGAGTATCAGTTGCGAAAGAAATCGAATTGAAAGATCCTATCGAAAACATGGGAGCTCAAATGCTGAAAGAAGTGGCCAGCAAAACAGCTGACATCGCCGGCGACGGAACAACTACAGCTACTGTATTGGCGCAAGCGATCGTTACAGCCGGTTTAAAGAACGTAGCCAGCGGTGCGAACCCAATGGATCTAAAGCGTGGTATCGACAAAGCTGTTGAAGCCGTTGTAGCCGACCTGAAAAAGATTTCAAAGACCGTTGGAAACGATAACGACAAAATCAAGCAAGTTGGTTCTATCTCTGCCAACAACGATGAGGCAATCGGAACCCTGATAGCCGATGCGATGGCCAAAGTGGGAACCGAAGGTGTTATCACTGTTGAGGAAGCTAAAGGCACTGAAACAGAGGTGAAGACCGTAGAAGGAATGCAGTTCGACCGAGGTTACCTGTCGCCCTATTTCGTAACGAATGCGGAGAACATGGAAGCTGATCTGGAAAATGCCTTCATTCTTATCTACGATAAGAAAGTGAGCACCATGAAAGAACTTCTTCCAGTGCTTGAAAAGACGGCCCAAACAGGACGTCCTTTGCTCATCATTGCAGAAGATGTAGATGGTGAAGCACTTGCCACACTTGTGGTAAATAAAATTCGCGGTGCGCTGAAAGTAGCTGCTGTTAAAGCACCCGGCTTCGGCGATCGTCGCAAGGCTATGTTGCAAGACATCGCTATTCTCACAGGTGGCCAGGTTATCAGCGAAGAAACCGGACTAAAGCTGGAAAATGCAACTTTGGAAGATTTGGGTCGCGCAGAAAAAATCACGGTAGACAAGGACAACACAACTATCGTGAACGGCACCGGCAGCAAAGAAGGAATTGCAGGGCGTATTGCCGAAATCAAAGCACAGATTGACAAAACTACATCTGACTATGATCGTGAGAAATTGCAAGAGCGTTTGGCAAAATTGGCCGGTGGTGTTGCAGTTCTCTACATAGGCGCCGCTACAGAAGTTGAAATGAAAGAGAAGAAGGACCGTGTTGATGATGCGCTTCATGCCACGCGAGCTGCTGTGGAAGAAGGTATTGTTCCCGGTGGTGGTGTTGCTCTCATTCGCGCATCCAAAGCACTTGAGAAAATGAAAGGCGCCAACGACGACGAGCAAACAGGTATTGCTATTGTTGTTCGTGCAATTGAAGAACCGCTTCGCCAAATTGTTGCTAATGCAGGCGGAGAAGGTGCGGTAGTAGTTAACAAGGTTCGCGGTGGCAAAGACGATTATGGTTACAATGCTCGTAAAGAGACCTACGAAAACCTAATTGAAGCGGGAGTAATCGACCCAACAAAAGTGGTACGTGTTGCTCTTGAAAATGCAGCTTCTATCGCAGGTATGTTGCTCACTACCGAATGTGTCATCAGCGACATCAAAGAGGACGCTCCTTCTATGCCGGCAATGCCGGGCGGTGGAATGGGCGGAATGATGTAAGCATTTTCGATTTCAGATAGTAAAAGGGCCGTCAAGAGACGGCCCTTTTTCGTTATGCGAGATTATAAGGAATCAAACGGCGTGTGTTAATGATAATTCAACATGAGTCTAACTCGCACAATTGCAAATCGATACCTTTCCGCGAAACAACGTAACCAATGACTTTTCGAATTCAGACAATCGCTTGGGGTGTTCTGTTCACCGCCCTTCTTTCCACTGCTTATGCGCAGGTCCCCGTAACATTCAATGTCAATATGATTGCAATGGGTATATCGGACAACTTGCATGTTGTTGGAAATTTTCAGGACCCTAATTATGACAATGTACCGGAAAACCCGGACTATCAAAATTGGACGCCAAGTGCCTCTTCCGGTCTTATGACGGATGACGATATGGATCTTGTTTACACGGCAACACTCTGGTTACAGCCGGGGAGATATGAATTCAAATTTGTCAATGGAGTCGATTGGCCCGACGCTGAAAACGTGCCTTCGACCTGCACGGTTGAGGTGAGCGGAAATAGCAACCGGGAAATCATGGTTGGACCTTCTCCGACCTCTTATAGCGTTTGTTACGGTGAATGCGCAGACTGCGGCGAAAATGCGATACGAGTTCGCGTTGACATGAGCACGGTAGATTTGGATGGAGACGGCATCGGTGGTGAACTTGGCGAAGACATCCATCCTGATGGCGTTCATGTGAATGGGAGCTATGCTTTTTGGTCGGAATTCACCCCACTTCAAGATTGGAACGGAGATAATATTTGGGAAGGCCTTATAACAACCTATTCGGCAGATCCTATCGAATTCAAATTCATCAATGGTCCAGCGTGGGATTTTCCATCCGAAACTGTCCTGGGCTCCTGTGGATTTGGCAATAGCAACCGATACCTACTCATAAACGAGACGAATACGGTGCTACCTGTTTATTGCTGGAGTTCCTGTGATCCATGCGCACTGCCCGTACCTATCACCTTCCAAATTGATATGAATGCCTCATGCTCGGACACCTCTCCAGGAATATTCCTCATGGGAACCGCCACAGACTGGGCGAATGGCGCTGCCATGAGCGACAACGATGGTGATGGCATTTGGACGGTGACCTTAAATCTTTCTCCTGGTAACTACGAGTACAAATTCCGAATTGGAAACTCAGGATGGGAAGGTATAGGTAACAGACTGCTCACCGTAGAAAGTGAAACCCCACAGGAATTACCCATGACATGCTTCAACTCCATGCAGCCGTGTGGGCCAACAGTAGCACCATCAAACATTACATTCAATTTGAATCCGGGCAGTTACACTATCCCCGCCGGACAATCTGTTTGGGTGATGGGTGATTTCACCAGTCCCGAGTGGCAGCTAGGTGCTTTACAAATGAATGACAACAATGGAGACGGAATTTGGAGTGTAACTATACCACAAGTATGTCCTACCTCCCTGCACTATAAATTCACCATTGGTAATCCAACCGGAGGTAACTACGTTCAGGAGGATGCCAATTTTTCCGCAATCGGTGGCTGTGGTGTCGATAACGGCACCTTCAGCGACAACAGATTGCTTACCCGCACAACAACATCACCCATCACAATCTGTAATTACTTCAACTCATGTCAGGCATGTGCTATTCAAAGTATACCCGGATGCACCGATCCGAATGCGTGCAACTATAACCCTGCTGCCAGTGTAAACGATGGATCATGCAATTACGATTGCCCGCCCTGTGAAACCGGAAACGGCGTAGATGTCATTTGGGCGGACGACTTCTCTGATGCTCAGAGCTGGATAATTGCTCACGATGGAGCCTTCAATTCAGATTTCGAAATAGGCGTTGGACTCGAAAGTGTTGGAGCGTATGGAACGCCCGCAATTTTGAGTTCAACAGCTTTTAATGGATATGCTTTGTATAATTCAGACGGTTTCAACAATCAAGCAGGCGTTGCCTATGAGCAAGCGCATATAACAACGGCATTTCCAATAGACCTTTCAGGATTTGAGAATGTCATACTCCAATTCGAAACACAATACCGCAGTTTCACCGATGAGCAAACTTGGCTTATTGTGAGCACTGATGGCACCTTCCCAACTCTTGATGACCCGATGATGGACATCAGTTCCATGCCGGGAGTATTCCGAGTTTGGGAAGATGGTGAATTAACTCAAAGTGTTTCTCCCGGAAACCCGACCATTCGCAGTTTTAATATCAGTGAAATTGCAGGCGGAGCTTCCCAAGTGTGGGTCAGATTTCAGTTCACGGGAATATGGGGCTATGCATGGTACATTGACGATGTTCAAATTCGTCAGCAATTTGATTACGATGCTGAATTAGTATCTGCACGCCTCGAATACCCAAACACAGGAATTGAGTTTGGAAGAATTCCCGCCTCTCAACTACCTGATAATTTCACTTTGAATTGTGAGCTGAACAATGCCGGTAGTCTTCCTCTCAATAACCTTACGCTCAACGCCTCCATCGTAGAGACAAGTTCAAATACAATCTTTTTCAATGAAAATGTTGCTTTCTATCCAACACTTGCATCGGGTCAAAGTATAAACTTCTTGGAAAACATCGTTCTGAACTCAATGCCCATAGGTAACTATGAGGTGAGTTTCAGTTTAAGTAGCACGGAGCAAACCTGTGATGGCAATACGGCTAATAATTCAGTAACTAAATATGTGCGCGTAACATCAGACTTATTTGCATTGGATTCCGAAGAATTATATACCACTGAAGAAACAGTTACCGGATCAATTGGTACTAACAGTTTTACAGACAATTCAGATGAATTTATGGCAATGAGCTACTATCCCATTGGCGCAGCATCCAGTGTAAGTGGAATTGAAGTACTTCTAGCTCAAAGTACTGTTGCGGGTGGCGAATTATATGTTTCCATTCACGACACTCTCGATATATTCTCGGATATAATCGATAACCCGTATGCCTTTAGCGATCTCTATACGATAACAGAGAATGATATTGCCAATGGCTTTGCCTTTGTGCCCTTTGATTCACCTGCGTTGCTCGCACCCAACGGATATTATGCTGCCGCAACCCTATTCAGCTCCGGAGGCACTTATCCTGTTCGTATTGTCGACAGCTTCACAATTGATCAACCAATATCAGCAAGCATGATCTATCTTCCGAGTGACGGCGTTGTGTACAGCAATGGAAACGCATTCGGTATTCGAATGAAATTCGGGAACAATTCACAAATCGCGGGATGTACTTCGCAAAACGCCTGCAACTATAACCCTGCCGCAACCATTGAAAACGGTTCGTGCTTATATGTCGGAAATGTTTGCAACGACGGCAATTCATCAACCGTAAATGACGTCATTCAAAGCAATTGCTCTTGCTTCGGAACGTTGATTTCGAATACATGCAATGCGAATGACTACAACTTTGGCAATGCAGAATTTGGCATTTATCCTGACACCAGTTCTGCGCTAATCAACGGATGCATTAATGAACCGTATTATCAGCCATTCTACATACTTGTGCCCAGCGACGCAGGGGCAATTGATCCAACTTATGCCGGTGTAGCCATTACCAGCATGGAAGTGAATGGCTTTACTATAGGCTCGAGCTCGGCAAGTAACTATGGGCTCACATATACTTGTAGCACTAGTAATTGCCTTCTTGAACCAGGCAATCAATACTGCCTCAATCTTTTTGGCACTCCGAATCAATCAGGAACCTTTGATGTTATTCTTAATGTTACATTCAATATGAATTTCTTTGGAATGCCCATAGCAGTTCCCTTTGCAACTTCACCCTATATACTTGATGTTACATCAAACTGTTCTTCGCCTTTATCGGGCTGCACGAATTCATCAGCCTGTAATTTCAATCCTGATGCAACCGTAAATGACGGTTCTTGTTTAATTATTGGCAATTCATGCAATGACTCCAACCCGAACACAATCAATGACTCGGTTCAGAATAATTGTGAGTGTGCGGGCGAGTCAATTGACCCCGGATGCAGTGGGTTCACCGTAAGCAACAACACTTCTAACCCAACGTGTGCGGGTGTGCAGAATGGTTTTATATCTGTTAGCGCTTCAGGCACGTCGGCTCCTTTCAATTATACTTGGAGCAACGGGGCCAATTCGAATACTGTCAACAACATCGGCACAGGTGCATATTCTGTGATTATAACAGATGCCCTCGGCTGCTCAGAAACACTCAACTTCACTATCAGCGCTCCGACAGCATTGAATGCAACAACATCAACTAACGCTGTAAGCTGTTATGGTGCCGCAACAGGATCTGCCTCCGTGAGTGTAACAGGCGGAACCGCTCCATATTCTTATGCATGGAACACCTCTCCCATTCAGAACACATCACAAATTTCCAATGTGGTTGCCGGCAATTATACCGTTAATGTGACCGATGCCAACGGCTGCATATACTCAATAGGCGCAACAATCACTCAACCATCTGTTGCGCTTTCGGTTACGGCTTCAACAACATCCGCTACATGCTCCCAAAATGATGGTTCAGCGAGTGCTTCTGTAACAGGAAATACCGGAAACATTCAATACTTATGGAGCAATGGGCAAACCGGAGCAACCGCAACAAACCTGTCAGCGGGGACCTATACTGTGACTGTCAACTCGGGAGGATGCTCAACGCAAACCACAGTCAGCGTTAATAACACAAACGCTCCGATTATCAATCAAGCAAGCAGCTCGCCCGCATGCTTTGGTGCAAACACAGGTTCAATCAATACCATTGTAACAGGCGGCAATCAGCCCTATCAATACCTCTGGAGCAATGGAGCAAGCGGCACTTCACAAACCGGATTAGCCGCAGGAAACTACACTTTCATTGTGATCGATAATGCAGGGTGCCAAGCCAGTGCAGTTATAACCTTAACACAACCTGATCCAATTAACATCTCACTTGCTACGGCACCAACCTCCTGCTCGGGAACACCCCAAGGAAGTGTGAATGCGACCGTAAGCGGAGGCATACAACCCTACCAATACAACTGGAGCAATGGCTCCGGTGGAACCGTGATAAACAACCTCAGCGCAGGCCAATATTCGTTGAACATTATCGACGGTAATGGCTGCATGGCAAATGCAAATGCACAAGTTACTAGTCCTAATGGTGTTGTTGCATTCGCGCTAGCAGAAGACGCCAACTGCGTTGGTGGCGCCGACGGTTCGTTAGAAATCATCGTGACTGAAGGCAATCCGCCATACGTCTATGAATGGAGTAATGGTGCAACAGGCACTGCGGCAATCACCAATCTAATTGCCGGTGAATACAGTTGTATCATCACTGATGCAACAGGCTGCACGTTCAATATTTCAGAAACGATTCAAGAGCCTTCCGGAAATCTGCCTGAAATTATTGGATTCAACATTGTAGATCCATTTAGTATTCAAACCTACTCAACCAGCCCTATCGATGGAGCAAGCTACTCTTGGCTGGTCGTGGGAGGAAATATTCTGAATGGACAAGGATCGAATTTCATTCAAGTTCAATGGTCAGATGATACACCCGCTTCTATTGAGCTCATCATTACAAATCCTAATGGCTGCGTAAGCACTCTAGTTCTAGACATTCAAATCGGAACATCGATTGATGAAACACTTTCCAACATTTCCTGGACGCTTTTCCCGAATCCGGCATCGCAAAACATTCATCTAAACTTGAAAGGCCTGAATGAAAAAGTAGCTTTCAGAATACTTGATATGAATGGGCGACAAGTCAAAAACGGATTTATCAATGAGGAGACAAATACGATTGACCTTTATGCTTTAGGAAGCGGGGTATACTGTATTGAGTTATCACTTTCTCCAAACCGAATAGAAAGACAAAGATTCATCAAACAATAAAACTGTAACGAAGAGGCTGTCTTGAGACAGCCTCTTTTCTTATCTGACATTTCTCATTTATCTTAAGATGCGTAACTATAATTTAGCGCATAAAGGCACCTAAGCATCTTCTATGTCCAGAGTCACCAATTATGTTATAATCGCTCTCACAGTTTGTGTGATACTCAATCTCGGACAAGCAGTCTTCATCCCTCTCAGTTTCGCGCTTCTCATAGCATGCATTCTATATCCTGTTTGTCATTGGTTGGAAACACGCAAATTCTCGCCTGCTGCCGCTATCGCACTAAGCATGTCCCTTCTCGTTCTTGGATTTGGAGCGCTGGTTGCGCTGCTGTCATGGCAAATAGCCGGCTTTACTGCTGAGTGGGGAAAACTTCAAATAAAGTGGAACGATGCTTCGCAACAACTCTCTCAATGGCTCGCAAATGCGGCTCTTATCTCGTTAGAAGAGCAACAGAAGTGGCTTAGCTCGATGCAGTCAAATTATGGCAACGAAGTGGTTCCATTTATTAAAACAACTGCAGGCAATCTATCCATCCTGGTTGTAATGCTCATACTCATTCCTATCATGGCCGCGCTTATTCTCTATGAGCGGAAGCGATTGGTGCGCGTATTACAAGCGTTGATACCTAGCGTGCCTGCTGCTGACATTAGAGCGATTCTCAACGACACTATCACTACTTACTATCAATTCATAAAAGGAATGATGGTGGTGTATTTGTGCGTAGGCATTCTAAA